>ENA-UOOA01000122-UOOA01000122.1-human-gut-metagenome-genome-assembly--contig:-P61old-NODE-122-length-170609-cov-73.209992_pt1 | contig 170609 bp, 149 predicted proteins | sample MGYA00242467_ERZ724014 | MGnify/ENA metagenome assembly ERZ724014 | reverse complement strand
GTGGTGCGGCAATCCGGCTTTCGCTCAATTCGCCGGTGGCGAAATGCCGTCTTCCAAAACCCAGAAACAGAAGAATACCACCCAAAGGGTATTCACCAGAGGGTATAAAGGCTCGTTCGATTTCGGTGCAGCAATAGGAACCGGCGGATCCACCGGGCTATATACCTCGCACGGGTATCAGTTCAATCCATACCTTTACACCGGTATCGGAGTAGGTATCGGTGGCGGTGAAAATTTTGAAGGAGACGGAGGGGATAATATCCTTCTTCCAATATTCGCCGAATGCCGGGTGAATATGCTCAACCCGAACCGGGTCAGGAACACCCCATTTGCCGGAGTACAGATAGGCGGGTCGGTTATGGAGAGCACCCAAGGGCTTTACTTCCATTTGTTCTTAGGCTACCGGTTCCCGTTCCGAAGAGCCGGAAGATCGGCTTTTACGCTCAGCCTCGGATACCAGACTTGGGAAGGAGAGTATTACGACAACTATGGCGACGGCTCATCCTTTTGCCACACGGCAGCATTGCGTTTGGGATTCGATTTTTAATCACACACCATTCTGACGCACCGACAAGTGGGCTGTATCGAAAACCTGAATTTCGATACAGCCCACTTGTCGTATTGTATAAAATGAAACAGATCATTAAAAAATAGAAAATACAACCACGTTTCCCAATAATTCGGAGAGAAAGTAATATCTTTGTAGAAGATAAGCTACGCCTCAACATAGGTCAAGTAAACTCACCTCTGTTTTCGGCTTGCATTATCTTTGTAGAAGATAAGTTGCATTTTGGCAAAGTCATTCAAATCAATTTGATGGCTCTGCCCTCGGTTTAGATCGTATCCACGATACATAATCGATCCATCAAAACAAGAAAAAACAGCGCGAACCCTCTTCATGAAGAAGCTATATATCTTTATAAAGATCTCCATTCAGATATTCCTGCTCGCCCTTGCAGTAGGTTTCATCGGTTCGTATTTAGTTTTATCGACCTCGCGGGTACAAGAGAAGATCCGCCATTTTGCCGTTAAAGAACTGTCGGGATTGCTCGGCACCGACGTAGAGATTGCCCGTGTACAACTCGCACCATTCAACAAAGCCGAATTGTTCGGCGTTTTCGTTGCCGACCAACAGGGCGACACCTTGCTTTACGCCAGCAAAATAGCAGCTGGTATAAAACTGTCCGCCTTATTAGACCGGCAAATCCAGTTCAGCAATATCCAACTGTTCGGTATGGATGCCCGTATCCGAAAAGAGACACCGCAATCGGCAGCGAATTACCAGTTTATTGTCGATTCCTTGAAATCGGATAAAAAGAAAGAGCGGAATATCGACCTGCGCATCAACAGCGCATTGGTGCGACGGGGAAAAGTAAGCTACCATATCGATTCGGAACCGGATAAACCGCAAGGAGTATTCGACCCGAACCATATCCAAATCAAGAATCTGCTGGCTACACTGACCATGAAATCGCTCACCGGCGATTCGCTCAACCTGTTTGTCAAGCGGTTGAGTTTCGAAGAGAAATCGGGGTTCTCCTTAGACCGACTTCGTTTCCGCATCGAAGCAAACCGGAATATCTGCTCCCTCAGCCAGATAGAAATACAATTGCCCCGAACGCAAATTACATCGGAAGCGGCTGTAATCGATATTTCACAAGCCCGCACCCTATCGGACTATTTGTATAAAGTGCATTTCAACTACCGGATCAACCGGGCAAACATCTGCCTGCAAGATTTTGCAGCGTTCGTTCCGAATTTCAAATCGTTTACTCCGACTCTTTTGTTTTCGTGCGACCTATCGGGCTATGTAAATGATCTGCATATCAACCGGATGCAGTTCGACATGGGCAACGGCGACCTGTCGTTTTCGAGCAAAATGGATATACAACACCTGCTGAATATCAACGACTGCATCGTACATTGCAGCCCGATAAGATTGCAAGCCTCGCCGAAAGGGCTTTTAGAGATACTCTCGTTGCGTTATCCCCGCATCGAAAGTTCGGGCACGAAACGATATATCGACGCACTGCAATCGGTACATTTCGATGGAGATATAGCCGCCAATATCCATACCGTCTCGTTCTTGGGAAACATGGAATCGGCACAAGGCAGCCTCCATTCGAATATCACACTGCATCACGACACCTTGTCGCATGCACTGGACTTCAACGGTTCGCTATACTCCGAACGGTTCAATCTGCATAGTCTGCTCGGCGAATCATCTCCTTTCGGTTCGCTGGCACTCAACGTAACCTTAGACGGGAAAAAACTGCTGAAAAAAGCACCGGAAGGAAAAGTGGAGGGCGAAATCAGCTATTTCGATTACAAGGGATATACCTACGAACATATCCTGCTCAACGGATTTTTTGCCAACAACCGGTATCAGGGTAAGCTCGGCATCAACGACCCGAACGGTGTACTGGATATCAACGGTCTGGCGATTATCAACCGAGAGCAGTCTATTTTCGACTTGGAAGTAAACGCCCGCGAATTGGATCTGGAAGCCCTGCAAATGCTTCCGAAGAAATTCAAGGGACATAAATTGTCGTTCGATCTGGATGCGGAGTTTACCGGAAACAGCCTCGACAATTCGGAAGGTATTCTGATGATCGACAGCCTGTCGTTCGAAAATTCCAAACGCACTTATTTTTTAGATCGTTTCGCTATCGAAGCCCACAACCGGCAGAATCCGCAATCGATCATACTCAGTTCGGATATGTTGAACGGGTATATCGAAGGGGAATATTCGTTCAAGACATTTAAAAATTCCCTTTTGCAAATCTACGAAGAGTTGATTCCGAGCGCAACAAATACCACAGCCCCGACACATTCGAACAATTCGTTCTACTATCAATTCATGTTCGAACCGAATACGGGCATTGAAGAGATCATGCAAATTCCGTTCAAGGCCACCCACCAGATCGCAGTGGAAGGATACCTGAACGACAACTTGCAAGAGGCGAATTTCACGGTCTCCTCGCCCGGATTCCGAATCAAAAGGAAACGGTTCGAAGACCTGTTCTTCCGGGCACAGAAAGAACCGAACAATGCCGAATTATCGATCGAGGTAAATATGTTCAGTAAAAAGGGAATCCGAAATATGCTGAACTTGTACGGAAACGCCGAGCCGGACAAAATGAACGTCACAGTCGGATGGAAACAGGATGTGGAGAAGAATTTCAACGGCAAGTTCAACACCAGCACCCGTTTTTCGAAAGACGACGAATCGGGACAGTTGTCGGTAGATGTGCAAATCAACCCCAGCGAGTTCGTATTCAACGATACGATATGGAACGTATTGCCTTCTACCGTAAAGTTCTGCGACGGGAAACTGCAAATCGATGATTTCGAAGTTTCGCACCAACAGCAATACCTCCGGATAGACGGCGACGCATCGAGCAACCCGAACGATTCGATACAGTTGCAGCTACGCGATGTAAATCTGGACTATATATTCGATCCGCTGAACATCCGGTTCGTAGACTTCGGCGGCTGGGCTACGGGCGACTTCGTAATCACCGACCTGTTCTCCAAAATTCCGAAGTTCGAAACCGAGCGGTTCGACGTACAGCAGTTTGCATACAACGGTACGACTTTGGGGAGCCTGCGGTTATACAGCGCATGGAATCACGAAAATCAAGGAATCCTAATGCGAGGCACAGTCATGGAGGACAGCACCCGATACACCCATGTAGACGGGCATATTTTCCCGACCAAAGACTCGTTATCCCTGTCGTTCGACCCTCACGAATTGAAAATCGATTTCCTGCAACCGTTCCTTGCTTCGATCATGGACAAGGTACACGGCAGGGCAAGCGGTCATATCGATTTCTTCGGTAAATTCAAGGCTTTGACCGTAAGCGGCGATGCTTTCCTGAATGATGTAGCACTGGGCATAGGTTATCTGAATACGGTCTATACACTTACAGACAGCGTCCATCTGACCCCTACCCGTATCTGGTTCGACGATGTGACCTTATCGGACAAGAACAAGCACACGGCTTCGGCATCGGGTTGGCTGGAACATAAGTTCTTCAAAGACCTGAAATACGATTTCCGCATCCGGGATGCCCGGAACTTTTTGGGGTATGATGTAACGGAAGCGATGAGCCCTACCTATTTCGGCACGTTGTATGCGTCGGGAGGAGCAACTATCAGCGGCGATTCGGAAAACACTTTGATCGACGTGAATGTAGCCACCCGCGACAAATCGAAATTCACTTTCGTTTTGTCCGGAACGCAAAGTGCCGGCGATTTCGATTTCATTACCTTCAAGGACAAATATGCAGAAGCTCCTGAAAAGAATCCGGAACAAATAGAAGAGGATATCGAATACGCAGAGGAGAGCGACGAAAAGAAAGCCCGGCTAAGAATGGCTTTGCAGATAGAAGCTACCCCGGAAGCAACGATGTATCTGGTGATGGATCCGCAAACAGGCGATATGATCAAGGCAAACGGCGAAGGCAGTATCCTGCTCGAATACGACGGGCTCAACAACGATATGAAAATGTACGGTAACTACACGTTGAATCAAGGTAGCTACAACTTCAATCTGCAAGATGTGATTTCGCGGGATTTCTCGATCAAATCGGGTAGTTCGGTATCATTCACCGGCGACCCGATGTCCGCCACACTCGACATCAGCGCCATCTATTCACTGACCGCCAGCCTCACCGACCTGGACGCATCGTTCGCTACGGAAAAGGAACTGACCCGTACCAACGTACCTGTACAGACCATACTGAATGTAACGGGCGGTATCGAACATCCCGACCTGAGTTTCGATATTGCCTTCCCTACCCTGACACAAGATATAGACCGGCGTGTGAAAAGTATCATCAGTACCGACGACATGATGAACCGGCAGATCATCTACTTGTTGGCGATCAATAAATTCTATACGCCCGACTATATGGAAACCGACCGGAATACCGGCAGTGAATTCGTTTCGGTAGCCTCCTCCACGCTTTCCGCCCAGTTGAGCAGCATTCTCGGTCAGATCAGCGGCAACTGGAATATCGCACCGAACGTGCGCAGCGAAAAGGGCGATTTCTCCGACGTAGAAGTGGAGGTGGCTTTGTCGAGCCAATTGCTCAACAACCGGCTGTTGTTCAACGGTAACCTCGGGTATCGGGACAACACGATGAACAACAACAGTTTTATCGGTGACTTCGATCTGGAATATTTGCTGACTCGCAACGGCAATCTGCGACTGAAAGCGTATAACCATTACAACGATCAAAACTATTATATCAAATCGGCTTTGACGACACAGGGCGTGGGTATCCTATTCAAACGCGATTTCACAACATGGAAAGAGTTGTTCGATATCAAATGGCGCGATCAGTTCTCCCGTCGGAGAAGCGAAACGGAGAAGGCGGAAAACGCCTCGTCAGAAGCCATTTCGAACGATTCCCAATCGAAGAAAAAAAAGAAAAAGAAAAACCGAAAGAATAAAAAGAACAGTTCCGCTACCGAACCCGAGAACACCCGCCCGATTGCGGAAAAGTAAAATCTATTACAAAATCATATTGTCATGCAACACAAATATTCATTTAAAGCCATTGCCGCAACCGGTCTCATCCTTTTGGCTTCGGCTTGCAACCATACCGACAAAATAAACGGAGCGTGGGTAGAGCCCGTACCCGGAATGCCGGAAACGGTACAGGGCTTCCTGCTCGAAAAAGGAGGGAATGCTTCGTCCATACAGATGGCTACGTTGAAATATCGTTCGTGGAAACGTATCGACAATCTGTTGATCTTGCAAGGTGAAAGCATCGGAAATCACCAGACTATCGAATTTTGCGATACGCTGACCGTTGTCCGCCTGACATCCGACAGCCTGATCGTAAAACGCGGCGAAACCTTATCGGTCTATACCCGCCCCAACGACTGATGCGTAATGGGTCTGATAGCATATCTTGCATCTTAATCATTCCGACATACTTTAAAGGGGTTGCATCGAAAACTTGCATTTCGACACAACCCCTCTCAATTATATTGCCAACCACAATTACCGGTCCTGCAACGACCCGGCAATGCCTTTTTCCAATCCCCGCAGCTCTGCCAATCCGCGCAGACGACCCAAACAGGAATAACCCGGATTGGTCTGTTTCTTCAAATCGTCGATCATCTGATGCCCATGATCGGGACGTAAGGGTATCGATTCACCCCGGCGTTGCTGCAACAGCAACAGATTTTTCATGACGCGATACATGTCCACGTCTCCTTCGAGGTGATTGGCTTCAAAGAAGTTGCCTTCGGCATCGCGTTGCGTACTCCGCAAATGAACAAAGTAGATGCGATCGCCCAAACGGTCCATCATTCCTGCCAGATCGTTGTCGGAACGTACACCGAACGAACCGGTGCAAAGGCAAAGTCCGTTTGAAATGCCGGGCACAGCTTCGACGAGTTTTACAAAATCCGCCTCGGTACTGAGTATGCGGGGCAACCCCAATATGGAATACGGCGGATCGTCGGGATGGATCGCCAACCGTACCCCGACCTCATCGGCAACGGGTACGATCTCGCGCAGGAAATAGACCAGATGCGAACGAAGACGATCGGCATCGATGTCGCGATACCGGTCGAGTGCTTCCTGAAATTGTTGCAGGGTAAAACTTTCTTCCGAACCGGGCAGCCCGGCTATCATATTGCGTACCAACCTCTCCTTTTCGGTTTCGCTCATTTGCTTGAACCGTTCGTAAGCCCAGTGTTTTTCTTCTTCGGTATAATCGAGCTCAGCTCCGGGGCGTTTCAGTATATAGAGATCGAACGCCATAAATGCCGCCCTCTCGAAACGCAACGCCTTCGATCCGTCGGGCATGGTATATGCCAGATCGGTGCGCGTCCAGTCGAGTACGGGCATGAAGTTGTATGTAACAGTGCGGATCCCGCAACGTGCCAGATTGCGGATGCTTTCCTTATAATTGTCGATATATTGGCGGAAGTTGCCGGTCTGTGTCTTGATATGTTCGTGTACAGGAACACTCTCTACCACCGACCAAGTCAATCCGGCATCTTCTATCATCCGTTTTCTTTTTTCGATCTCCTCCACACTCCACACCTCACCATTGGGTATGTGATGCAAAGCCGTCACTATACCGGTTGCTCCGGTCTGGCGTATATCCTGCAATGTGACCGGATCGTCCGGACCATACCAACGCCATGTCTGTTCGCAAAGTATCATATCGTATGTTTTTTATATACTGAATGAATCGAAACCGCCATCGACAACGACGACTGTTCCCGTAACGAATTTGGAGGCATCGCTAATGAGATAGTGGATCGTACCGCACAACTCGTCGGGAGAACCGAACCGTCCGAAAGGCGTATGTGCGATAACCGCTTTCCCCCTTGCGGTAAACGAACCGTCGGGCTCGGTGAGCAAAGTGCGGTTCTGCTCGGTAAGGAAAAATCCCGGAGCTATGGCATTTACCCGTATGCCGTCGCCGAACTTGGAAGCCATTTCCACTGCCATATAGCGCGTAAATTGTTGCACGGCTGCTTTTGCCGATGTATAGCCGGCGATACGGGTCAGCGGTCGCAAAGCCGACTCGGAACTGAAATTGACAATTACGCCCTGTTTCCGCTCCGCCATATTCCCGGCAAATACCTGCGAGGGCAACACCGTACCCAGCAGGTTGAGATCTACCACTTTTTTGAAATCGTCGGCAGACATATCGAAGAAGGTTTTATCGACCGGAATCGTCGCACCCGGCATATTTCCTCCCGCAGCATTGAGCAACACGTCGATATGCCCGTAACGTGCCAGTATTTCGTCGCGGCATCGTTCGAGCGACGAACGATCGAGTACATCGCAACAGAGGAACAGGGATTCCCCACCCGCATCGGCGATAGCCTTCGACAACGTCTCGCCCCGTTCGCGGTTTCGTCCTAACAGAATCATAATCGCGCCTTCCTGCGCCAGATAAAGGGATATGGATCGCCCCAAGACTCCGGTTGCTCCGGTCATTACCACCGTCCGCCGGGAAATGTCGAATAGTTTGTTCATTGTATATTGAGTTTTTATTGTCTACCGATGCGCATCGAGGACAAAGATACCGATCCGAATCGATTGTCTGTACCGGGATACGACTTAGGCAATACAAATATAAACAAGAACAAGCCATACGGCAATCTTATCGAATGTAAATTGCCGGTATTACTTTATTTTTGCATCTTTTCACCGAATAACGATATTTCAAAGCAAAAGCGATGCGTCTCAGTTGCCGACACATCGCCATCACTCACAAAACACGTACAAGCCGTCAGCGGAGGTATTCGTAGAAGAATGCCTCTATTTGGTCGAACGGTATCACCCCAGCCCGACAATCGTATAGATCGACATGAGTGGCTCCGGGAATAATCAGTAACTTCTTGTTGTCGCCTTTCAGTTTTTTAAACGCATCTTCGCTGAAATAACGGGAATGGGCTTTCTCCCCGTGTATGACGAGTACGGCACTGCGAATTTCGTCGGCATACGACAACAGGGGCATATTGACAAACGAAAGCGCGGACGTGACATTCCAACCTCCGTTGGAATTGAGCGAACGTTTGTGATAACCGCGTCCGGTCTTATAATAATCGTAATAGTCTTTTACAAACCACGGAGAGTCATCGGGCAGCGGATCTACCACTCCTCCGGCAAGGGCATACGATCCGGAACGGGCATCGGCTGTGCGTTGCGCATTGAGCTGCCGGCGGAGTTCGTAACGCTGATCGGCATCCAGCGAATCGAAATAGCCGTTTGCCGTCACCCGGCTCATGTCGTACATGGTAGAAGTAACCGTAGCCTTGATACGGGTGTCGATAGCCGCCGCATTAATTGCCATGCCTCCCCAACCACAAATACCAAGTATACCGATGCGTTCGGGATCGACATCTTCGCGTGTAGTAAGATAATCTACCGCCGCACAAAAATCTTCGGTATTGATGTCGGGCGACGCAACATAACGGGGTTCACCGCCACTCTCGCCGGTATAGGAAGGGTCGAACGCAATTGTCAGAAACCCGCGTTCCGCCAATGTCTGTGCATACAATCCCGAGGATTGTTCTTTCACCGCGCCGAACGGACCGCTGACTGCTACCGCAGGCAATTTGCCTTCGGCAGCCACCGGTACATACAGATCGGCGGCAAGCGTGATGCCGTAGCGGTTGCGGAAAGTCACTTTACTGTGATTCACTTTTTCACTTTTCGGGAAAACCTTGTCCCATTCGGAAGTCAATTTCAATGTTTCCATATTATCATTTGTCTTTTGATTCGTCGTGTTGTCCATACAAGCGGAGAATAACCCCGCCATCAGTATCGGAATAATCGCCCGTTTTAAACCCATTGTTTTCATCATTACCTACATTATAAATCAAATACAATTCGTCGATTCCTGAAAAGAATCCGACAGGACAAATGTAAAAACAAAGCCCCACAACGGCATTGCTGTGAGGCTCAAAACGTGTTACTGAAAAGTTCATATTCATGCACCTTTTCTTCGCTCGGCATAGACCGAACAAGTTCGACTCTGCCCTCGACTTATCGAAAACGGTCATATTCATGCACCTTTTCTCGCCTCGGCATAGACCGAACAAGTTCGGCTCTGCTCTCAGCTTATCGAAAACGGTCATATCCATGCACCTTTTCTCGCCTCGGCATAGCTCGAACAAGTTCGGCTCTGCCCTCGGCTTATCGAAAACGGTCATATTACAATATCGTCAAACCGAAACGGACGTAGGCGATATACCGTACTGCTTTTTGAACGCAGTAGAAAAATGGGAGGGGTTCTTAAATCCGACCTCGGCAGAAACATCCACGATCCGTGTGCCCTCTTCTTTCAGCCGGGCATAAGCGACTTCGAGGCGTTTGCGAATCAACCATTTCCCGGGAGTAAGGTCGCTGATCTTTTTAAAATCGCGTTTAAACGTAGCCAGACTCCTGCCCGTATAGTGCGCCATTTCTTCGAGCGTAAATTCATACATATAGTTCCGATTCATGAAATCGAGAATATCTATCTTCCACGGTTCGTTGAAGTCGAACAGCAACGAAGCGAAACACTCGTCGATATGCAATAAAGCGAGCAATCCTTCTTGCAGTTTCAGATTCATGAAATCGTCCTTCGGCTTTACGTCCGGATCGAAATAAGGTGTCATGGATGCAAAAAGGCTGGCTATCTCGGCAGTACGGGGCAACTTGACGGCTCCGCCGGTAGCAAATTTAGGTGTAGAGAGTGATACCGGTTGTTTTCCGAATTGTCCGAACATCTCGCGCAGGAACTGTCGGGTAAAGTTCAGAAAGATTCCGCAATAACGTTCGCCATTGCAGGCTTTCTTATATAGGGTAATGTGATGGTCGCGCGGAATAAAAACACACTCCCCTTTGCCGACATGTATCTGCTCCTTGCCATTGTCGAGAACCATCTCCCCGGAATAGACATAGTTCATCGCATACTCGCGCGAACGATGAATGCAAGCCGCCTCATCGTCATAGAAGAAGCTGAAAAAGATGTCGTTGTAGTTGAAAATCATCCTTATCGGTCCGGTTGTCCGGTGATCGGTCTGTTCCATATCGGCGTTTTTAATTTCCTGTTATTTCCGCGATACAACTCCTACCCTATTCCAACGATTCGCACTCCCGAAGCCACATGGCAGAAGAGGCATCGCTCGGCATACGCCAATCTCCCCGCGGAGAGATAGCGACCGAACCGACCTTCGGTCCGTCGGGCAAGCAGGAGCGTTTGAACTGTTGATTAAAGAAACGACGCATGAAAATCGTCAGCCATTTCTTGATGGTGGCAGCATCGTACGGTTGATCGAACCGGGTCCGCATGGCTAAATAGTAAATCTTCGCCGGACGGAATCCGAACCGCAACATATAATATAGGAAAAAGTCGTGCAGTTCGTACGGCCCCACGAGGTCTTCGGTCTTTTGCGTGATATTGCCCTGCTCATCTGCCGGAATCAGCTCGGGACTAATGGGGGTATCGACAATATCGAGCAAGATTGCCCGTGCCGCATCTTCGATACGATGGCGTGCCACCCATGCGACTAGATACTTTACCAACGTTTTCGGGATTCCAGCCGACACTGCGTACATGGACATGTGGTCGCCGTTGTAGGTTGCCCACCCCAAAGCCAGTTCGGAAAGGTCGCCCGTACCGATCACCATACCATTGGTCTGGTTGGCAATATCCATCAATATTTGCGTGCGTTCGCGAGCCTGCGAATTTTCGTAGGTTACATCGTGCACCGCTATGTCATGGTTAATGTCTTTGTAATGCTGTATGCAGGCTTCGCGAATAGGAATTTCGCGCACGGTTACTCCTAACGCCTGCATCAACCCGATCGCATTTTGATACGTGCGGTCGGTCGTGCCGAACCCGGGCATGGTAACTCCGACGATGCGGTCGCGCGGAATGGAAAGTTTATCGAATGCCTGTACACACACCAACAACGCCAATGTGGAATCGAGACCGCCGGATATGCCGATCACCGCAGTACGGGCATGCGTATGCAATAGCCGTTTTGCCAGTCCGGAAATCTGGATGTCGAGTATCTCGCGGCAACGTCGATCCAATGTCTCGGGATGAGACGGCACAAACGGATGCGGAGCCACCGTACGGGTGTAATGAACCGGAACTACCGGTATATCGCTACAATCGACCGTATGATAAGGTTTGCCGGCAACCGATGCCGAAGAAAAAGTATTTGTTACGCAACGTTCGCCCTGCAAACGCTCGACATCGACCTCGGTAACCACCAATTGCGGTTCGAACGAGAAACGTTCGGATTCCGCCACGACCGTCCCACATTCGGCAACAATCGCATTTCCGGCAAAAACCAAATCGGTAGATGATTCGCCGAATCCCGATGAGGCATAGATATAAGCCGCACGACAGCGTGCCGATTGTTGTTTCAAGAGCGAAAGCAAATAATCGTGCTTCCCGATCAACTCGTCGCTCGCCGATAAATTGGCGATTATATCCGCTCCTTGCAGGGCATGGTACGAACTCGGCGGACAAGGCGTCCAAAGATCTTCGCAAAGTTCAACACCCAACGTAGCCCGACCGAAACGGAAAAGCAGATTCGTCCCGAACGGTACTTGTTGCCCGCACAAGGTGATTTCATCAAAATCGGTATCGGCGCCGGATGTAAACCAGCGGGCTTCATAAAATTCATTGTAATTGGGTATATATGTTTTGGGTACTACACCCCGTATTTTGCCACCGGAAAATACAACCGCACAATTGTATATTCGAGTTGCCGAGGCAACCGGCATCCCTACGACCGAAAGAAGCGGAAGAGAGGCGGTCTGCTCCAACAAATATTGCAGGGAATGTTCCGCCTCATCCAATAAAAGACGATGACCGAACAAGTCGCCGCACGTATATGCCGTAATCGAGAGTTCGGGAAATACAACCAACTGCACACCCCGAGCCGCTGCTTCGTTCATCAAACCGATAATTCCTTCGACATTCGCCCGGCAATCGGCTACCGATACCGGAGGGATAGCCGCAGCTACCCTGACAAAACCGTAATCCATAGGTTCTTTTATTTTTTATTTTAAATAAGATAATGGTATCTGAATACATGTCATGTTACCCGGACTATGTTAAGACACCGCTTATCTTCTACAAAGATAATGCAAATCGAGAGCAGAATAATCGAACTCGTTCGAATAATTATGCCAAGATGCAGCTTATCTTCTGAAAAAATATATAAATCCGCACATTTGCGAACATATCTGCCAAAGATTCTGTATTTTTAAGGGGGCATTCCCGACATAACGATTTAAAATCAGACCGCGGCGAAATCCGACCGCGACAACCGGCACAGACAATGAAACGAAGTCATACCATTTTTTATACCCTGCTTTTAGCCTCTATCCTGTTCGAAGGGGCTGTGTTTCTTTTTAATTCGATAGCGGACGGAAATCATTTCACCATCACCGCGGCGCGTCTCGATCCGACCGAAACCTTCGACGGACTGGTGTTCCTGCTCGGATTCGGAGCGGGATTGCCCGATGCCGTGTCGGTCGCAGGTGCAGCCCTGCTGATGTTACTTCTGTTTTGGGTACTCGCCAAAGGAATCTATATGCTGTTCCGGCTCGCCAAGAAAGAATAGACGGTTCAGACTTCTTGTAAACAGCCGTCGATATAGGCACGTATCGGTTCGAAATCGTCGGGTGAAAACCAACAGATAGAAGCATCCCGCTTAAACCACGTCATCTGTTTCCGGGAATAGACGCGAGTGTTGCGCTTGATCTTCTCTATCGCCGCATCCAGCGGCATGACACCATCGAAATAGGCAAAAAGTTCTTTGTATCCGACCGTATTCAGCGAATTGCAATGACGCAAAGGATAAACACGCCGTGCCTCGTCGAGCATTCCGGCTTGCATCATCTCATCCACCCGTCGGTTGATCCGATCATACAGTTCCTCCCGCGGACGGGTGAGCCCCACCTTAATGATGCGGAACGGTCGTGATTTACTTTGCCGTGTACGCAGTTCGCTATACGGGCGACCTGTCATCCGGCAAACTTCAAGGGCGTGGATCACCCGCTTCGGATTACAACGGTCTACCTGTTCGTAGAACTGCGGATCGAGGCGCTGCAATTCATGCAACAACGGCTGCAATCCTTCACGTTCGTACCAGTCGCACACCGCCCGACGCACTTCGTCGCTGATCGTAGGTATCTCGTCGATTCCGTTGCATACGGCATCGATATACATCATAGAGCCGCCCGTAAGCACAGCAACCGGATTTTCAGCAAAGAGCGAAGGCAACAACCTCATCACCTCCTCTTCGTAACATGCCGCACTATAATATTGCTCCAAGCCGAGTTCAGCCACAAAATAGTGCTTCACCCGCTGCATCTGCTCCGCCGTGGGTGCCGCCGTACCTACCGGTATATCCCGATATATCTGACGGCTGTCTGCCGAAAGTATGGGCGCACCGTATCGCTCAGCCAAGCGAAGGCTAAGTTCGGTTTTTCCGACCCCGGTAGGTCCGACAAGAACAATAAGCGCAGGAGACATAAGAGAAAAATAAAGACGAAAAAATGGTGTGCCAGAAAGGTCGATCGGTTTGCTTCTTAACCGTTCTGACACACCATAAAAGAGTTGCATGAATCTTGCACCCCTCTGTTCCGTCAAGTTCGTATCGTTTTATTCGGCAGCCATGCGGGCAATCGCCACAACTACTTCCGTTGCTTTTTCCATCGAAGGAATAGGCACAAACTCGAAACGTCCGTGGAAATTGACACCACCGGCAAAAATATTCGGGCAAGGCAAGCCTTTGAACGAAAGTTGCGCACCGTCCGTTCCGCCACGGATAGGTTTCACCACAGGAACGACTCCGACCTCTTTCATGGCGTTCTCCGCCAGATCGACGATGTGCATAACCGGCTCGACCTTTTCACGCATATTGTAGTACTGATCCTTGATCTCGATGCTCACGCAACCGGGGAACTCGTTGTTGATCTTGCGTACCAGATGCTCCAACTCTTTCTTCCGACGTTCGAACCGATCGCGGTCGTGGTCACGGATAATATATGTAAGCACGGTGTTTTCCACACTGCCTTCAAACGAAATCAAGTGATAGAAACCTTCGTAGCCCTCGGTATGTTCGGGCGTTTCCCAACGGGGCAGCATGATCGCATACTGATTGGCGACACGGATCGAATTCAACATCTTATGTTTCGCCGCACCGGGATGCACATTGCGTCCGCAGAACGAAACTTTGGCAACTGCCGCATTGAAGTTTTCGTATTCCAATTCGCCGATCTCTCCGCCGTCGAGCGTATAAGCCCAATCGGCACCGAATGCAGCGACATCGAATTTATGCGCACCCAAGCCGATCTCCTCGTCGGGGTTGAATGCGACACGAATCTTTCCGTGTTTAATTTCGGGATGCGCCAGCAAATATTCCATAGCCGTAATAATCTCGGCAATACCAGCCTTATCGTCAGCCCCCAGCAACGTATTACCGTCGGTGACAATCAAATCCTGACCGACGTAACGCAACAGTTCGGGCGATTCGGCAGAGCGCAACACGATGTTTTTTTCGGCATTCAAAACAATATCGTTGCCATCGTACGACTTCACGATACGGGGAGAAACATGATGTCCCGACATTTCGGGAGATGTATCGAGATGAGCGATAAAGCCGATCACAGGCACATCCTTATCCGTATTGGCAGGCAAAGTAGCCATCAGATAGCCATTATCGTCGAGTGTAATTTCGGAAAGCCCGATGCGTTTTAATTCTTCCGCCAGTTCACGGGCAAACTTCATCTGTCCCGGCGTACTCGGTGTCATATTCGTCAGTTCGTCCGACTGCGTGTCGAGACTCACATAATGCAGAAAACGATCTATTAAATTCATGGTCTTATGGTTTGATTATATAATCTTTCAAATGCCGCATCGGAGCGGATCAATGCAAACATAACGGAAGCCCGTTTTTGCGATGTAAAGATACAACATTTTTTCGTACATTTGTCGCTCGATAAAAAAAAGCTGACAGACAAGAAACAGGCATTAACCCGCGATACGAACCAACCGGCAAAATGGCACGAAAGAAAAAGACACGACGGAAATCGAACAGCACGGCACCGGCTCTGTTGGTGATCGCTCCCATTGTCGTGTTGATCTGCTCCTATTGGATAAAACAGAATCCGATAAAGGCGGAGCGCCGGGTATCGTCCCGGATCGAACATATCGACTACGCAGAGTGCCCTGCTCCGGGATACCGCGACGACGAAGTCGTACTCTACCGAAACGGTTATACCGTATCGTACAACCGGCAATGGGGACTGCCGAACTGGGTTGCTTACGAACTGATACCCGCGGAATTGGACGGAGACACGGAACGGAAAAACCGCTTCATCACCGATCCGGACCTAACGGGACGACGGGCAAAAAGCAACGACTATACCCATAGCGGATACGACCGCGGTCACATGGCTCCGGCTGCCGATATGAAATGGAGCGACACCGCCATGAAAGAATCGTTCTACATGTCGAATATCTGCCCGCAAGTGCCGGGACTGAATCGCGGACGTTGGAAAGAACTGGAAGATGCCGTGCGCAACTGGTGCGTACAAGACAGCGCCCTGCTGATCGTATGCGGACCGATCGTTACGGAAAAACATACGAAAATCGGAGCGAATCGGATTGCCGTGCCCGACCGCTTTTTCAAAGCCATTGCCGCCCCCTATCTATCGGAACCGCGCGGTATCGCCTTCATCTTCGAAAATCGGGAAACCTCACCGTCGTTACCGGCATTAGCCGTTTCCATCGACAGCCTCGAACAAGTGCTTTGCGCCGATCTGTTCCATTTGTTGCCCGACAGTATCGAAAACATCATAGAACGACAAATAAATCTTGAAGCATGGAATTTAGAATAAATCATCAGCCGGAAGATACCATTTGCGCCATATCGACTGCTCCCGGACGTGGCGGAATAGCCGTAATCCGTGTCAGCGGATCGGAGGCAATAGCCGTTACCGACCGCATATTCCATCCGGTAAAACAGGGAAAAAGCATCGCAGGACAAGCCGCCAATACAGTATGCTTCGGGACCATACGCGACGAACAGGGCAACATCGTAGACGAAGCTGTCGTCACACTATTTCGCGCCCCCCACTCTTTCACCGGCGAAGATACAACCGAAATTTCATGCCACGGGTCGCTATACATCCAACAACAAATCATCACCCTGTTGCTTCGCAATGGAGCACGGATGGCACAAGCCGGAGAATTCACACGCCGAGCCTTCGCAAACGGGAAAATAGACCTGTCGCAAGCCGAAGCCGTAGCAGATGTAATCGCATCGAATTCCGCCGCGGCACACAAACTGGCGATGCAGCAAATGCGCGGAGGATTCAGCCATGCACTGGCAGACCTGCGGGAACGATTACTGAATTTCGTATCGCTAATCGAACTGGAACTGGATTTCAGCGAAGAAGAGGTAGAATTTGCCGACCGGAAGCGCCTCACCGATTTAGCCAACGAAATAGAACATACCATTCGCCGTTTGTCGGATACGTTCCAAATGGGAAATGCGATCAAGAACGGAATTCCTACTGCCATAATCGGCGAAACGAATGCCGGGAAATCGACCTTACTGAATGCACTCGTACATGAAGAACGGGCGTTGGTATCGGACATACACGGCACCACGCGCGATGTGATAGAAGACACCACGGTGATACAAGGCATCACCTTCCGGTTTATCGACACGGCAGGCATCCGCGAGACACACGATACGATAGAGAGTATGGGCATTGAGCGCACATTCCTAAAACTGGAACAGGCATCGATCGTAATCTGGCTGATAGATGCCACCCAAACAACATCCGAAGCCACTGCATTAGCCGGACGCATCCTGCCCCTCTGTGCGGGGAAACAACTGATCGTAGCATTCAACAAACAAGACAAGATCGACACTACTGTACGACAACAATGGGAACAATTTTTCGATACGATCAAAGATGTGCATGCTTCGGCGCAACACCTGTTCCTAAGCGCAGCAAAACAAACCGGAATTGCCGAGCTGGAATCGCAATTGATAACGGCTGCGCAGCTGCCGGAAACCGGCGATAATGACATTATCGTCACGAACGCACGTCACTATGAAGCCCTGCACCATGCCCACAATGCCATTATCCGCGTACAAGATGGTCTTGCATCCAACCTGTCCGGAGACTTCTTGTCGCAGGACATCCGGGAGTGCATGCACTACCTCGGCGAAATCACAGGACAAATCTCTACCGACGAAATTTTAGGAAATATTTTCAGCAAGTTTTGCATCGGTAAGTAATATAACATACTGACAATCAACAAGTAAAGTGGATTTTTATTATAAAATATTGATAGAAAATCACATATATAGAGCTTAAATAAGCTGTTTTGAGAGTCATATTTTCTCTTATTATGCTTATCTTTTACACATTTTTGTCCCCCGTTTGTTCCCGAAAAGTCAATCGAGGGACATTTTTTGTCCCTCACCACAAAACAAACATTTATTCCTGTAAAATCAGATAAAATCAAGGACAATGAGTAGATCACAACTCAATTTGAATCTAGTATCAGAGAAAGTTTATAAACGCTATAAAGTTGATATATAAATATACACCAACAAAATATGTAAGCATTCGAACAAATACATCTTTTACCACTTGAGTTTTGGTTGTAGCTTTGCAGTAACGAATACAATCAAATCTCAATTATTATGAATAGACAAGAATTTGAAGAATTAGAATTTCAGGTGCAACAAAGCGGTCTTCCGTTGAAGTCATACCTGCAACAAAAAGGTGTAAGTTATTCAACCTATCACTACTGGCGTAAAAAATGTTCAACTGCCAGGAGCAGTGTCGAACAAGAGTTGGCTCCCATCAGTTTTAAACAGGCTTCCAGGGAATCTTCCCTTGAAGAACCGGTGCCCCATGATGTGGCGCTACTGTTTCCCAATGGCCTCCGTGCCCACTTCGGGAACGGTTCTGAAGAGATACTGATGGAACTGTTGACCCAAAGTCTTCGAGGCGGCCATGTTTAACCGGAACGACACGATGCGCTACTTCCTGTGTCCGGGCAGGACAAATATGCGTAAGGGTATCAGTTCGCTATGCGAAGTGGTACATGAGAAGATGAACAGCGAAGTGAAAAACGGTGACGTCTTCATCGGATCCAGCCGCAGGCTCATGAAACTGCTTCATGCAGAAGACGGAGGCATGGTGATGTATGTAAAACACCTGGAGGCAGTCCGCTTCAAACTGCCGGAGTACGATCCGGAATCAGACAGCTATCCCATGGAATGGCGCGACCTGGTAATGATGGTCGAGGGCATTCAGGAGAATCCGGAACAGAGGCTCCGGCGACTCAGGGCAGAGCGTAAGGAGTACCATGTATAACCTGCTTTTTTATTGAACAAAAGTATTGATATAGTTGTATAACCAACTAATATTTAGCATTTTTACATCAATAAAAAGAGACAGACAATGGATGAAAAGGATATATTACTCAAGATGATAGAAGGACTGAACGCCTCTATAGCCTCATTGTCTGCCACCAATAAAAGACAAGCGGAGCAGAATGAAAGACTGCAGGAACGTATCAAGGAGTTGACGGCCCAGGTCGCATGGCTGAACTGCCAACTCTTTGGGCGTAAAGCAGAAAAGCTCCCCGTCTATGCTCCCGGCATGCCGGATCTCTTTGCAGATGAATTTGCCGGCCTGCAGCGTCAGGCAGAGGAAAAGCGTGACGAAGCAGTGGAAAAAATAGAAAAGGAATCCACAGAGGAACAGAAACAGAAACGTCAGAACCGAAAAATGACAGAAGACCTGCCCGTCCTCGAAACCGAGGTGATAGAGCCGGCCGGTGTGGACCTGTCCTTATACCGTAGAATAGGTGAAGAGGTGACTCGTGTTGTCAAGCACAAACCGGGAATGCTTTATGTCAAGGAAATCATCCGTCCCAAATATGCGCTCAAGGACAGCACCGGCCTTCCTCCCGCGGGGCAGAAAGGCGTGGAGATTGCCCCATGCCACTGATGCCCGTCGACAAGTGCATCGCCGGCACCAGCCTGCTTGCCGAGATACTGCTTCAGAAATATGAATATCATGTCCCATTCTACCGTCAGATACAGCAATACCGGCATCTTGGAATGAAAGGCCTTACGGAAAGCACGCTGGACGGATGGTTCAAGGAAACGGTGGAACTGCTTAAACCTTTGTATGAGGAACTCAGCGGGAAGTCTTTTCCTGTGATTATGTACAGGCTGACGAAACCACTGTTCCGGTCATCAACAGGGAAAAGCACCGGGCCGACAAGGAATATCTCTGGATGGTAAGATCAGTCATGGAGAAACCAGTCATCTTCCATTACGACAGGGGCTCACGGGCTGGAGCGGTTATCGAATCCCTGGCAAATCATTATCACTTCAAGGGCTATCTTCAATGTGACGGTTTTGCAGGCTATGAGACAGCCTTCAAGACCAACCCCGATGTGAAGTTACTCAATTGCCTGGTGCATATCCGCCGTCATTTTGAACAGGCGCTTGATGAAAACAAGGAGATGGCCGAACATGGACTGGACCAAATACAGCATATATACAGGATTGAGCACAGCTGCAATATGGCAGGATTATCGTACAATGAACGCAAGGCGAAACGCCGGGAACTGGCCGGGCCTGTCATGGATGCCATGAAGGTGTGGATGGAAACGGAAGGTATCAGGTACAGCCCAAACTCCCAGGCTGGGAAAGCCATCACTTATGCCTATACCCGATGGGACAATATGATGAGATGTCTGGAGGACGGACGCCTGCGTTGGGATAACAATCTGGCTGAAAATGCCATCCGCCCGATTACTCTGGGAAGGAAAAATTACCTCTTTTGTGGTAACCATGAGGCAACGGCCAATATGTCTGTCATCTGTTCCTTGCTGGCCACTTGTAAGGCCCATGATATAAACCCAAGGGAATACCTGAATAATGTCATTGCCCGAATGCCCTATCATAAAAAGGCTGTCCGTAAAGAACTTCTGGAACTGCTTCCGCACAAATGAAGTTACAACATCAGGAAAGCGTATCGACAAAACAAAATGGGGAAGCTGGCAACTAGTACTGACTGCAACATATAGGTTTAACAAAACAATAGCGGCTGCAACTATTAAGCTTATAGTAACAGTCGCTATTGTTGTATATAAAGGTTTAAAACCTGTAGTTTACCGAATGCTTACCAAAATATGTGATAATAAGAATCACTACTTATAATATTTTGTTTAGAATATACTAAAAGTCTTTCTCGTTATTGTTCTAATATACATTAGCCCATTTGCTTAATCAGCAAGATGCAAATTATCGGCACTGGTTCAGAACTGTACCGATAATTTGCGCAATTCTGATACAAAACACGGCCAGTTTTTTCGAGGGAGGGGGGAACAAAATCCAGATATAAGAACAACCTTACAATTGTATCCCATTTCATTTCTTACAAAATTCTGGATATTGTCGTTTGGGGCACTCTAATACCACAGGTGCTGCTAAGTTATCAATATCGTCACCTTTTCGGCTTTTGCTATCAACCGAACAAAGGTCTTGGCTGTTTTTCTATCTCCTGATCGAGATATTGTAGCATATCTTTTGTTCTGCTCACATAATGTTTAAAGATAAACACTTCAAGGACTTTGTTAAATGCTATTTTTACTTTAATCCTAATATCAATTAAACCCAAATCGATCATTAGAGGTTGTTATCTCGTGGTCGTAAATGTAATCTACAGATAGACAGAGCGTTTACAACACATTTATATTCAACGCATTACAAAGAGCACCACAAAAATAGAGTATTCTAATGACCGATTTGGGTTAAATACTAAAAAAACAAGATGCGAAAACTATTTAAATTCCGTATCTTCCATGGTTATCACCGACTTTTTTGTATCATTAACTTTTTAAACAGACTCTATAATCACCCCCATATCTTTTTCTATGTCACGTATCAATTTAGTCAGTGGTCGACAATGAACATTCGTATCGTCAGAATACGTTCCGAACACAAAGCGATGAAGTGCATCCTTATTATAAAGTTCCGGAAAATTCTTTATAAATAAATCCTTATATGTGTCATCATATGCTTTGCACCGCCAAATTGTCTCCTCTGCCACGTCCTTTACTGCTGCATAGGCTGAATTTATCTGAAAATCTTTTTCATGAGTTTGTGCCAATTGACAGTTCGCTAAATTATTCAGATCTGACGAAACCAAGTGGATGTTAATATATTTGGAGTCTAATCTGCGCTTCCTTAAATATAAATGAGAATCTGCTAACAAATGGAATGGATGTAATTCATTAGAGTCAGTAGTATATAATCCAAAATCAGCGGTGGCAGTATTTTTGCCGTGATTACATGTCGGGCAACTAGGCTGTAAATTAAAGAATGTTGTACATAGATAAGGATACTTTGATTTTGGAAAACGATGATCCAACTCATACAACCCCTTACTGTGGGCTATGGTAAGAGCATACTGCATATTACAATATACACAAGTTCTAATCCCCATGGCCTCAATGATAGGAACCATTATTGGACGAACGCTCTTCTCATAGTGCATAGCATCGACTATTAACTCCCAAAACCTCTTCTTCTTTAGCCCAGGTCTTTGCCCACCGACTTGTCTACGATAAATAAGTTCTTTATCGAGTTCTACATGCAGAAATCGAACTCCTTCATATTTGCTTATATAGTTTTGAAAATATTTGGGTTGAAGAACCAACAAGTTCATTGCCTTGTCTGCATTGTCATAGTCCATAGCGATTTCTTCAACATACGCCTTATATTCATCGAGAACATTAGGAGCAAGTTGGTTATCTGCATTGTAAGTATCAAGCTTTGTTTTTATTTCCCGCAACTTAGCTGGTACATTAAGTTGGTATCCACGAAAGGCTTGCTCATACATTTGTGCATATTTCAGGATGTCATCGTTAATCAATATTCTGTCCATGATTAAATAGGGTCTCCTTATAAGTTAGTAACGCTGTGAGTTGTTGCTTGAGAAACTTGTCTCCTATCAAGGCTATCTCCTGTTTTAGTTCCTCAATATTTCGATTAATTTTCTTTTTTCCATAGGATTCTATGTCAGTAAGCAACTTTTTTATTCTTTCCAAAGCATAATCCCCCATGAATGTTTTATCCAAAAAGAAACTCTGGTGCAGAATATCGTTTACGTTAGCAGCATAGGGATTGACGGATACATTATCATTCACACTTTGTCCATCCTTCAGATATAGTATATTGTGTTGCGGTATATCACTCAAGATAAAGGGTGAATGTGTTGCAATAATAATGCAAATAGAGCAATACTTATTAAAACGGAACTTTGCGAGCATATCCCGCAAACGACTGATAAATTGTCTTTGATACTCCGGATGAAAACAAATCTCCACTTCATCAAGCACAAGCATCATATTGCGATAACGAACTCTACGAGAATCTTGCACGCTCATCAAGTTAAGCATATGGTATATAAAGGTACTACATGTATAAAGCATCTGCCGTTCTCCACTACTCATACGACTTAAACTTATAGTAGTTCCACCATCTTTCTTCAATTTTATGTCAATACTAAAAATCGCAGGAGGAAGTATTGTAGTCAACTCACGTAAGTTTGAGGGAACCTTCTGAATTATACCACAATACTTCAAATTCGTTTTGTAAAAATCAAAAGAAAAAGTATCATCCAACTCTTCTTCCGACCAAACGCCACAGTTAATCAACTTGATAAAATTCTCTGCCTGTCGTAGCTTAATTGTGATATGAGACTTGTCTTTCTTAATTGCATCAACGAGATTGTGAATCCGTTCGGAATTGTATTCTCCTCCTATGGATTGAAAATAGGATTCAAGATTACCAAAATCTTCATACTTATAATAGGAAGGATATTTGGATGCAATCGAAAGCACTTTATAAACCATGTAGAGAGCAACATCTCTAATGATATTCTTTGTAAAGTCCAACTCTTCCAAGCCTAACTCACACAGAAGAAAATAAGCAATACTGTTTCGATGAGCATTATTCCATGATGCCACATCTGAAAATTCCACCCATTCAGAATCATGACGAACCTTGCCTAAATAGAGTTTTTTGAACTTTCTTTCTACAGCCCAAGGGTCATAAGTGTAATCTACTGAAGCCAATTTATAACTGTCAATTACCTGAATACCTTTTTTCTCTGCCTGAATAAAAATCGTAGAGAGTCGATATAGAGAAAGACGATATTCCTTGTATGTATCAATGACTCCCTCATCTCGGTAAGGATTCAAAACGATAGGACTAAGATATCCATCATTTTTATGGAAAATACTACGAATCCATACATCACCTTCTTCACGCTCAACTACTTCTCTGCTAACCTGTTTCTTCCCTCCTTTGCCCTGTTCCAACTTAGGGAAGAATTCTTTGTAAGTCTTTTCATCATAATAGTCCTGATCATTATATGACTGCATAGAGTAGTTCGTTACGATGGTGTAAAAGAATCGTCGTGAGACCTCTGCCATCCTGCGGAGTGGCGTAAGAATTGCAGCCTCTTCAACCACTTCGTTATGAATATCGAGTTCTTGAGCCCGAACTCTATAAAATCCTTGACCATTCAAGACCTCAAATTGTAGATATTGCTCGTAACTATCATAGTGAAAATACATAACATCACCATCTGCCTTCAAAGTTCCGATGTGACCATCGAGCAAATAATAGAGAGTAGCATGTAACCCTTTTACATAAAAGAGTTGTTCAGCCGAATTATTCCTGTGCATACCCAGCTCCAACATGAATGTAAAATTGTTGATAATGCGATAGAGTAATTCCAGGATTGAAGATTTACCACTACCATTTTGCCCTACAAGTGCTTGTATATGAATATTTGCACCGTAGAAATCATGAGGAACCAGACTTGCCGGATTAAGTTCGACCTCTCCATCTTGTGTTGGGCGCAAACGGTCATTGAAGAAATATAATCCACCTCGAAGACATTTCTTTTGGGCACAATTACCTCCTATCCTGAGTGCACATATAGAGAAGTCTTTTGCCTCAGGTATAGAACCACCATTATGTTTCAAACTTTCAGTCATATTATACTCACGATTATTACGAGACACTGTTGTAGATGTTACTTATAGCATAAACTAAATTACTTTATAATTATTACGGTACAATCCTAACATCCTCTTTCACTACCTTTTTTTGACTTATAAAGAATTATCTCTACATATTCAATTATTTCACGAGGCATAAGTAGATACCATAAATTCTTTGCAAGAGACGCTTATTTCCACTGAGGTCTATTACCTTCTAATTCGATTGCTTTAATATCGCCTTCTGTCGTATTCCAATAATAACTATAGTTTTGGTAAGTCCTGTATTTCTTTCTATAATTCTCCATCGCAGACCTGTACTGGCTCATCATCAGCACTACATCGCTATTCGATGGTAGCATTTCTTCATCAAGCAAATCCAAATATGAAAAGGTTGGCTCGTTGACAAGTATGTTCTTAATATCATTCAATATTCTATTCAAACTTTTCACTTTTCGCGCATTCAGCGTAGTGTCAGGACTCTTTTTGGAGAAATCCTTCATCTCAACATAAGCCGACTCCAAGAAGTCATACATCATAATGAATTTCATCACATCAGCTTTCGAAGGCTGACAATCTGCCGTTTTTATTTTCTTTGCCATAGTAATACTTAATCTTCAGTGTTCCATTTTTCTATAGAATTCACCCAATCATTGTTGAGAGGACTTTCTGTTATAGTTATATTAGCTTTCTTATACCGACCAACTGCTGTAAGATAGTGTGCGACCATCATCAGCACATCACTATTAAAAACCTTAGGATTGTCATCAAACTTTTCGAAATCAGGGAAAGGTTTATATGCACCTATAAGTTTATTTGTATCTGTCAAAAGTTTGTTCACCAGCCCAATCTTGAAAGAATTTACAACGCCATCTGGATTCTTCTTTGATAGCATTTCGAACTGGTTTTTCATAGTCATCAACTGACTGTGCAACTTCTCATATTCTTGAATATCTGCTCTCTTCATAATTCCATATATTAAGCTGGACATTTCCGGGTAAAGTCAATATATTTCATCTTTATCACTTCTATGGGGTCACGTTGTTTACTTTCGAATACGTTCACCATAAGCTCCAAGTCACTATCATCCAATATAAGAATACACTTTCGTTGCCCTGACCATAAGTCAATCGTATGTTGAAAGACAGCCTTTTTCGGTCTGTTTCGTGTAATTATAATCCCCAAAGACCCGAATACAGGATTTAAGTATCTGTTCAATTGATTAATATGCTCTTTAGTAACTTCGGAAACGTTCTTCAGTTCCATAACCAATTGCCTTGAGCCATACAATTCGTTAATTTCCTTGAGAAACGGATATGAAGTATTATTATAGAACACCAAATCTCTAATCTGCGCTCCAGATACTGTTCTGCTTTGTGATTGTGCAAAATCAAGATGAGGATATAGCAATGATGCCATTAACTGACATATCCCCTCCTCATACTTCTTGTCAGCATTATCTTCTTTACCAGTTGGCAACTTCTTAATGACAGATAGTTTTCTTTTTGCTGACGTAATAGGCATTTGCCCAAACAACGGATCATTTTTACAATCATCAGCTGATTTTTCTTTTACTTTCACATATTCAGCAAGTATATTGAAGTTCTTGCGATTGAAGGTCACAATATCAATATCCGATCGCCTTAAATTCTCTACTCTATCTACCAAATAGTATTGTAGATAATCATCTCCATTGAGCCACATATTCCTTCGTAACCAACGTTTCGGTACGAACCAGAGTGGCTGTTTTGTCTTCGGGTTTATAGGTAGACTACAGCTATCCTTTTTGAAAGACATTGATTTTACTTCCAGATACTCAAAATCACACTTTTCAGAAGGAATATTATACTTCAAACTCTCTTGTATTGTATAGTCTATTAAGAAAGAACCCAAAAGGTTAGCTGCGATATCACTTATTCTGTCTCTTGATACTCCTTCAACCAATAATTGTATAACTTCCGGATGGTCTAATCCCAAATTTCTAACTTGAGGAATTGCTTCATAAAGACTTAATATCTGCTTGGCAAGACTCAAGCCAATTCTCTTACCACTACGAGTTTTAGAGTTTCCTAGACCAACCTCATTACATTCTGATATGCGTTGCAGTATCTCTATTGCTTTATTATGCTGTCCTTCAACATACATTTTTCCAAGATAATTAAAAGCATCCTTGAACAACACATGAAGACCATTATCTTGATAGGCAGGTGATTGCCAAAGCCTAAAAGGATCAATATATAAAGGGATATCTTCGTCAACAAATGGAATAGCAAAATCTACCTTCGCTTGAGACAGATATACCCCATAGTAGTCGTTCAACCTAGGCCTGACTATCAAATCCGTCATTTTATCCATAATTCACCTGCTTCGTAATACTCTCTATAATATCAAACAGTTTATACATCTGTGAGTACGCCTTATACACATCAGGCTCTTGCTTCCGCAATTCATCTAGTTCACGGGAAAGAGCATTTTCCATATCACCATTTCCCTTCAAGTCACGATAGATATGGTTCTTATTAAAGAACTCTTCCGTCTTGTCATAATTAGGGATATGTTTCCTCAACGCAGTGACCACCTGGTCGTAAGTTGCATACTCTTTGCTTGAAGTATTCGGCACATAATGCATAAGGAACCAGTATTCCGTACATGGACTGGATTCTACAAAAATCACGTCTGGGTTTGCTTTCTGCAAAGCCTTATAATGTTCCATCTTCTCATGGCTGCTAGATATGACATCCATATCCACCAGACATAGCACGTAGTCATAACCAGCATTCACCCTATCACGAGCCAACTTCACGATGTCATCTATGTCAGAGTGCTTAGGAATACCCGGAACCAGACTAAACCTATACCGCTCCGTTGTGCGTAAGTCGTCTATATAACGATATTCTGTCAATCCCTCGCCAATAATGGCAATACTTTTGCGACCTCTGTTATTCTTCTTCGTTCCCATAATATTCTTCCATATCCATGTAAATACTATCCAAGAACGGCAAGTCTACTAGTTTTTCCTGCTTATAGGCATTGTAAACCGACAATGTTTTGTGCAATCCAAGTGAAGAAAGACGAATCAATTGTGTCTCGCCACAATCATTCTTATCTGTAAACCAAATCACATCCCTGCGGATGTAGTCCTCATCCAGCAGGTTGATATCATGCGTAGAAATTATCAGTTGCGCTCCCTTCTTGCTGTTCACGAGGAACACCTTAATAAAATAAGACAACAGCTCATAGTGAATGCTGGTTTCTATCTCGTCAATTGGCAGGATAACGCCATGAACCAATAGGTCATACAAGATGGTTGCCAATCCCATGTACCTTTTCGTTCCTCTTGATTCAAGGCTCTCATCTAGTTCTTTTTCACCGTATTCAGTATGATGCATAAAGAACATCTCCTCCGAAGTGATAACACCTTTTTTTAGAATTTCCATCTTGGTAACTTCAGACATCCCAGGCGTACTCTTAATCATCATTTCGAGAGTCGGATTGATAGCCATCTCTTCTTCATGCACTGAAATATCAGAGATATTAAAATCTGAAGCTTTCAGGAAATGAAGAATGAATTTCTTGAGCCGTCCATCACCATCCCTTTTAAGACGGCTCTTGGTAAATCCCATCAGATCACTTTGGGGGTACATAATATGGGCAATTCCTTGCAAGAAGAAGTCATACACCAAATTCAGCCTGCTCTTCTCTACGTTCGACAAGCCGAAAGCTGCAATTACCGTTCTGTTGTTAATGGTATTGCCAAGGATGGTCTCGCGGCTCTTCTTCAACAAACCGATCTTCCCTCCAAATACGATATCCGTAGAATCTGTCTCTGCATTGTACGACCGCTTGTATAACATCGTGGGCTGCGCAGAAGAATAGACTTGTAGTACTTCAGAGTAAATAACCTTGTTATTAAGAACGAGATTAAGCTTATATCGTTCCCTGTTCTGATAAAATGTCATCTCAAACTCTGTCTTCTCCTTAGCTGATACATCATCCAACAAAAACGGCACAACATACGTTTCATCACCCTTATTCAAACTGTCTTTCACCATAAAACGGGCGAAGAAATCAAGAGCCTTGAGGATATTTGTCTTACCAGAGGCGTTAGAGCCATATAAACATCCTATCTTTAACAACCTTACACCATCAGCCACCTCTTCGGTATAATTCTCTCTAGAAGTACTGTCATTTGTTGGGATAAAACTAAGTGTTTGTTCATCCTTCAATGAATAGAAGTTCTTGATTTTGAATTCAGCAATCATATTATTTTATATATTTTGGTGATGCAAAGATATAAAAAATACCCCATTCAAAGAATCTTGTCTGCTACTTTTGTGATTTTTTCTCGAAGTTGATATATAAAATCGATATTCAGGTTATTTTTTAACCCAAATCGGTCATTAGAGGTTGTTATCTCGTGGTCGTAAATGTAATCTACAGATAGATAGGGAGTTGCAAACTTAAATTTCTAATGGCGGCCATTAGAAATTTAAGTTTACAATATATTTATATTCAGCATATTACAAAGAGCACCACGAAAATAGAGTATTCTAATGACCGATTTGGGTTTAACGTTTGCGAATCAATTTAGATTATCTGTTTTTTAATACCGTACTAAAAATAGAGCAACCACAATTAAATCAAGCAACCCTGATTAAAGAATTACAATTGAGTTGGCCAAAAGAAAAATAAAAGATTCATCACTAATACTTACTATTCTGAGGCTGTAAGTAGTTTAGTTTAGAACTTGATTAGATATACAAAAACCAAACTAAACTTATATATGAAGGCTTTTGGTAATTTTAGAATTAACACCAAACCTAACTTTCAATCGGAAGGACAAGCAGAACAAGACGATGAGGGACAAATTTTGTCTCTGATATTTCAGCGTGGCTTTTCTGAAATGGTTTTATTGTTTTTCTTTCTTTTTGTATGCGATTTTTTGTCCCTCGTTTGTCCCTTTAAAACGTTTTATTAAAATTACACACTGACAATCAATGAATTACATTTTATAACACATCCTGCACCGGGAAATAATCCTCGTAAACACCTAAATATCAATAATTTACAGAATATTTTGAAAAGTAAGTTTCAGAAACTATTGCTTGATTATCAGCAAGTTACAAAATTCAAAACATAAATTTTCGCACAATTTTGTTGCTATTTTGTTGCTGAAAATCTTACAAACCTTTGTTATCTCGCTGTATATCATTTATTTACACTTATTCCCTGATGCTCTGCATCGGGAAATAAGCCCCCAAACGGCGTTTTTCAGGAGTTGTCGGAATTTTGTTGCTATTCTGTCGCCGAGGTTTCAAGATAAAGCTTTATAAATTGACTATCAAATAATTATTTATAGGGATTCATCCTCTGGGTCTTGCTTTTTAGAGATTCCAACACACCCAAACAGGGTTGTCTAATAAATCCCCGAAATGGAAATCACCCTCGCCAAAGGTTGTTCTGACGAGGGTGAAATCTCTAAAACCGAACTTGTTAGACGGCCCTGTTTTTTTAATATAATTCTTTGGTTGCCGAACTAATTACTAAATTTATAGATGCATGTGCTTGAATAGGTCTTGTCGGGAGTTACTACAACCGACGGCCATGCGGGTTTGTTGGGTGAATCGGGGAAATGTTGCGTTTCAAGGCAGACCGCACTACGGCAAGGGTATGCAATACCGTGTTTGCCTTTGACCGTTCCATCAAGGAAATTGCCTGCATAGAATTGGATTCCCGGCTCATCGGTGAACACGTCCATCGCTATTCCGCTCGTCGGGTCATATAAGCGGGCGGCTACGGCTGAAATATCACCGGCGGTATCGAGCACGAAGTTGTGGTCGTAGCCCAACCCGTTGGCAATCTGCTTATTTCCAGAGTTTATACTGTCACCAATCACACGTCCCTTACGAAAATCGAAAGGTGTACCCTCGACCGTCAGTATCTCACCTGTGGTCATGAATGTACTGTCGATCGGCGTGAACGACGAAGCGTTCATTATAAGAGTTTCAGCGAGTATATCCTGCGAGGGATTTCCCGATAAGTTAAAGTAGCTGTGGTTGGTGAGGTTGAGTATGGTCGGCTTGTCGGTTGTCGCACGATATGCGATACGCAGGGCATTGTCGGACGTGAGCGTATAAGTAACCTGTACATCGACATTGCCCGGGAATCCGGCGTAGCCGTCGGGGGTATTCAGCCGAAGTGTCAGCAGCGTATCAGAAATTTGGACCATATCCCAAACCGAGTGATGGAAGCCTTTCTCTCCTCCGTGCAGACAATGTCCGAAGTTATTTTTAGGCAGATCATATTCAACGCCATCGAGGGTAAACTTCCCTTTGTCGATACGGTTTCCATAGCGACCTATAAGCGCACCAAAATTATTGTCGATGTTTCTATAATCCGCTATCAAGTCGTGCCCGAGCACTACATCGCGCAGTTCACCGTTTTTATCCGGGACCATAAGCGATACCACACGTCCGCCATAGTTCGTTATACATGCCTCAATGCCATTGGCATTTGTCAAGGTATATAGAGAGGTATGTTTTCCATCTATAACAGCCTCAAAATTTTCGGGATTCAGCCCCGATTTTGTCAAGCCGGTTTTATCACTTACAGAGCACGATGCCAATAATGCGCCCAGAAAGACGGAGATAATTACTTTATTTTTCATTGCAAAATTATTTTTCTATTTAAGGTGTAAACTAAAAAGAAGCAAAAGCACCAAGTGCGTAGATGCTTTTGCTTCTTTATTATGAAATAACGAGATTTTACATAACCGGCAAAATCATCATTTATACGAGAACCGGACAGTCGATCGTATGTCGGTAGAAGATGCGCCGATCATAGCTTTGAATTTACCGGGTTCGGCAATCCATTCGTGTTTGGAGTCGTCGAAGAATTTCAGGTCATCGGGGGTAATTGAAAATGAGACTTCCGTTGTCTGACCGGGAGCAAGATGGATTTTTCTAAATCCTTTGAGTTCCTTTACAGGACGAGGAAGGGATGATTTTTCATCTTGGATGTAGAGTTGGACTGTTTCTTTTCCGTCTACATCGCCGGTATTGGTAACGGGTACTGTAACCGTGATTGTTCCGTTATCCGACATTTCTTTTGAGGAAAGTGCGGCTTTTCCGTATTTGAATGTCGTATAACTCAGACCATGCCCGAACGGGAATAGTGCCGGAATCTTCTTGGTGTCATGCCAGCGGTACCCCACGAATATATCTTCGAGATATTCTTGTTGCGGACCCTTGCCGGGGATTTCGATACCCGGATACGAAATTTCACCGAAATGGTGTGCTCCATTATCTTCCAGCCGTTTCGGGAAAGAGAAAGGCAATTTGCCGCTGGGATTGGCTTTGCCTGAAATCACATCAGCCATCGACGGGCCTATCATGGTGCCAAGATACCAACTTTGTAAAATCGCAGGGACTTTATCGACCCACGGCATAGCGTATGCATTGCCCGAGATATTTGCCACGACGAGATTGGGGTTTACTGCAACCAGATCCTCAATCAGCTTGTCCTGATTCCACGGCAGGTTGTATTCGCGGCGGTCGGTCGATTCGCACTCCTGAAAGCCGTTTTTATTCAATCCGCCGATGTAGATAACGACATCGGCTTTCTTTGCCAACTCCACGGCTTCATTATGCAGTGAATCGAGAATTTCATCAGGAATAATTTCTTCCCACCCAAAGAACGGACGACCCGTGCGGTAACCTTCGGCGAACTTCACTCCGTTGCCATAGGTCTCACGTATAGCTTCAAGAGGTGTGAACATATCTTTGGCTTTGAGTTCCGACGAACCGCCACCATCGGAGAGTATACGTACTGCATTCTCACCTACTACAAGGACATTGTCGTACTTGGCAGGATCGAGCGGAAGCAGTCCGTTGTTTTTCAGCAGGACAATTGCCTCGACAGCCACCTGTTTTGCTGCGGCATAGTGCTCAGGAGTAGTCATCGAACCGAACGGCTTGTCGGTATTCATCGCAGTCCGGAAGATCAGACGCAGAATGTTGCGGGCTTTGTCATCGACTGTTGATTCGGGAATCTCACCACGCTTGATCATTTCGAGATAAGGGGTAGCCAGATAGAAAGCATCGTAACCGTACATCGACTCGGTTGCAAGTCCATCGGTATAAGATCCCATTTCGATGTCAAGACCGTTAAGAGCCGCCTGTTTTGTGTCGTGTGTGGCACCCCAGTCGGAAACGACAGCACCGTCGAATCCCCATTCGCCACGCAGAATGTCATTGAGCAAGCGGGCATTATGGCAACAATGCTCATCCCACACTCTGTTATAGGCACCCATTACGCTCCATGCCTTGCCTTCCTGCACGGCTCGTTTGAAAGCGGGGAGGTATATTTCATATAGTGCACGGTCCGATACCTTGACATTGACATTATCGCGCCATTTTTCCTGATTGTTAAGAGCGAAATGTTTCACACAGGCTGCCACGCCGTTTTTTTGAAGTTCCTGAATATAGGGAACAGCCATTTCACCGGTAAGATACGGGTCTTCGCCCATATACTCGAAGTTCCGTCCATTGAGCGGGGTGCGCGATATATTCACTCCCGGTCCGAGAAGTATATCTTTTTCGCGGTAACGGGCTTCCTCGCCGACACTTTTGCCATACAATGCCGATAATTCAGGATTCCATGTGGCGGCAAGTGCCGTAAGGGCGGGAAATACCGTACAGGCATCATTGGTCCAGTTTGCATAGTCCCAGTTATCCCAGTTAAATTCGGCACGGACACCGTGAGGTCCGTCGCTCAACCATACTTCGGGAATCCCGAGCCGGCGTACACCTGCCGATGAGAATTTGCTTTGCGCATGGCATAACGTAACCTTTTCTTCGAGTGTCATGCGGGAGAGCGCATCCTCTACGCGTTCTTCGATAGGCTTGCTCCTGTCCAGATAGACCGGGAGGTCCGCCCAAGCGGCAACAGGCAGTAAACCGGCAGCAAGAACCGCCGATAAAATAATTTTTTGAATTTGTACCATATAGGAGTGTGTTTAATTAGTCGATCCCTCTTGTTTAAATTATAGGTTTGAGCGATATGGCAAACCCTCCGGCTACTGCCATGCGCACTTGAATATTGTCGCTGCTATTGACTTCGCGGGTCGAAATCGAGTAGTCGTTGCTGTTCGTGTAACCGTTTGCCCTCTTTCCGTCGGCGTAAACAGTTGCCATATATTTCATGTCCGGATCGAGGAAATCAAGATCCAATACAACGTCGCGTGCTTCTTCGGCATTGACACCGCCGACAAACCAGTCGTCACTGTTCTTGTCTTTGCGCGCCACGATGATAAATTCGCCCGGCTCGGCATCGATATACCGGCTCTCGCTCCAATCCAAAGGAACGTCTTTAATGAACTGGAATGCATCCATTTTGCGTTCGTAGTTATCGGGAGTGTCGGCAGCCATCTGTAAAGGCGAATACATTGTCATATACAATCCTAACTGATTGGCGATGGTGGCATTTTTGTGGAGCTTATTGCCGGGGGCTGTTTTAGACAGATCCATCTCAAAGATACCGGGAGTGAAATCCATCGGACCGCCTTTGAGCCGTGTAAACGGCAACATGGTGCAATGCTTCGGCGACATGGCTTGGTATTCCTGTCCCATAGCACTTTCGTTTCCGACGAGATTGGGATATGTGCGGCACAGTCCGGTAGGACGCACGGCTTCATGGGCATTCACCATAATATGCTTGTCGGCAGCCTTTTTGACCGCATTCAGGTAATGGCTCACCTGCTTCTGGCTATAATGATGCTCTCCACGGGGAATGATATTTCCTACATATCCGCTCTTGACGGCATCGTAGCCATATTTTTTCATCAGATTGTAAGCCTTGTCCATGTGCCGGTCGTAATTATCCACAGCCGCTGATGTCTCGTGATGCATCATAAGCCGGATGCCTTTGTCGTGAGCATATTTGTTAAGAGCGGCGATATCAAAGTCCGGATACGGTGTTACAAAATCGAATACATAGTCTTTCTCTTTTCCGAACCAATCCTCCCAGCCTATATTCCAGCCCTCAACAAGAAGTTGATCGAAGCCGTGACGTGCGGCAAAGTCGATATAACGGCGCACATTTTCATTGTTGGCTGCATGACGACCGTTAGGCTTGGCTTTCGAGTAATCGAATGTGGCGAGATCGAAATTTTCGGCATCGGTATAGTTCCAAGAGCTTGCCCCTGTAATCATCTCCCACCATACGCCCATATATTTCGTAGGATGAATCCATGAAACATCGTCGAGCGCGCAAGGATCGTTCAGGTTAAGGATGAGATTCGAAGCCAAGATATCGGTGGCTTTCTCGCCGATAGTCACTGTGCGCCAAGGGGTTTTGAACGGGGTATCGAAAGTAGCCATAGTGCCGTCAGGACCGGGCGTAAGGTGAGCCTTGAATACCAAAGTGCTATCGTCGAGATCGAGGTGCATCGCAGGGAAATCGACCAAAGCCGCTTCGTGCAGGCTCAGATACAAGCCATCGTCGGTTTTTAGCAGCAGAGCTGTTTGTACGCCGGTCGGCGAAAAACGTTGTGTCGAAACGTTAGGCATGAACTCATCGTCGGCATGACTGCGGATTTCACTGAGCCGCGAACGGGTATATTCGTATTCCTGAGTATCGTAATCGCCGGGGATCCACCATGCGGTGTGGTCGCCCGCCATCGCAAACTGCGTCATCTCGTCGGTGACGACATACTGTTTTGCAGTTTGTTCGGGGAATACATACCGAAAACCGAACCCATCGTCATAGACACGGAATTCAATATTCATCTTTAAATCACCCCGACTCAGGTTCACCGCCATCTGACGGTAGTTATTTACAATGGAATCATTTTCGCCCCATACAGGAGCCCATGTTTCATGGGTTTCCGAACTATTTACTCCGTCCATGCGAAAGCCGCCGGTCAGCGGTTCGGCATCCTTGATTTCGAATCCCATGAGCGAGTTCGCTACTATGGGACGGTCTTTGTAAGTTGCCGAATAGGTCGGTTCGCCCTGAGGAGTAAGGCAAAATTTGATTTCGATATTGCCGTCGGGAGACGACACGGTTTCTGTCCGGTCTGCCGAGCATGCGACAGACAGAGCAGAGGCAAGCAAAAGCAATGCCATCAAAGAGTGTTGTATCTTTTTCATAATGGTGTTATGTGGATGATCTGAGGTGAACTTATTGAATCGGATGTATGACTGTCGCTGTCGGTAATGCAGACAACCGGAGCTGTCAATTGGAAGAGGCTCATTATCTCGGTGAGGCTCTCTCCTTTCAATATAAACCGGAAAGTGTAGCCGGTCAGAGCGGGGTCAATATCAAACTCGACATTATAAATCTGCTGCAATCGGCGACAGATGTCATGAATCGGCTCATCTTCAAAAATAAGGATTCCATTGCGCCATGCACAATACCTATCCGGATCGACATCTTTACAGATAACCGACTTCCCATCCCGAATTGTCAGATGTTCGCCGGGCTGCAACGACACGCTGTTTTCGGCATCGGCAGCCACGACTTTCCCTTCGACCAAAGTTACCGAAGTGTTCCGGTCATAAGCATTGACATTGAATTCGGTACCGATTGCAGTGACAGTCATATTGGCTGTATGGACATTGAAAGGATGCGACGCATCGGCATGGACATCAAAATAAGCCTCGCCGTGGAGATTGACATCGCGGCTGTCGCCGCCCATATCCTGCGAATATACCAAAGCACTGTTCGCATTCAACCATACGACGGAGCCATCGGGAAGCGATGCTTTGCTCGTGCATCCATAATCGGTAGAGAGAGTTACTTCTTGATGTACGGTATTGCCGGTTCTGTGGAAGAAATATATGGTGACGGCGAGCAACGGCAGGATCGCCACTGCCGCAACCCTCGACCAAAACACAAACAGCTTCCGCATCATGCCGAATCCTCGCGGCATGATTCCGGTTCTTATCAGCAACTTCCGTTCAGCCTTTTCAATATCACTGTCAGTGACCTCGAATGACGGGTTCAAGGCTTCCCAAATGTCTTGCTGCTCAAAGAAAAGTTTTTTATTCTCCGAAGAGAGTTCAATCCATTTCCGAAGCCGATCGATTTCATCAGGTGTCGCATCACCGCCGAAATAGCGGGCTATGATGATATCCATGTTGTCGTTATCAATGTGATTCATATCCATATATTATTGGTATATTATAGGAGATTACAAGCGCATAGGGTTATAAATAGCAGTACCCTATAAATCTGCAAATTATATTGAAGGATTTTAAGAGCCTTGCTTATACGTGCTTCAACGGTACGTACAGATATATCAAGACGTTGGGCAATCTCTGCATATTTCAGTTTTTCCTGTCTGCTGAGCAACAATGTCTCACGGACCTCCGGATCGAGTTTTGCCAATGCCGTTTCGTATGCATCATACAATTCCGAAAAAAACATATGCTCTTCGGGCGACAGAGAAAGAATTATTTCATGGTTCATATCCTGATATTGCATTTTGACTTTCGTATGTCTCAGCTCGTTAAGAGCGAGATTCTGGACAAGCGATATCAGATAAGAGCTGATGGAGGTATCTGTTTCCAGTCTTTTACGATTGGTCCAGAGTTTGATGAATGCCTCCTGCACAATGTCTTCACAAGTGCTTTTATCCGGGATAAAGCGTGCTGTGAAACGGACAAGATCAGCATAATACCGATGAAAAATTTTCACAAAGGCTTCGTGGCTGTCAAATTTGAGGGCTGCCACCAAAAGCGCATCGTTCTTACATTCTTCGTTTGTCATTTCATAGTATTTTTTGCGAAAGTATGGAGAACGTTCTCAAAAACCAAGAGCTTTTAAGGAAATTTTCCCAAACATAAAATTTTGTGATTTTGCGATGTGGTTTTTTGAAGATCAAGTGTTTATTAAATTATTACAGTTACGGATAAACTGTAATAAGCCTTAAAAATACCGCATAAGCACATAAACGCTAACTAAATTTTCATGAATGTAAAATTTTGTGATTTTATGATGTGGCTTTTTAAAGGTCAAGTGTTCTTTTAATAAAACCGCAGAAATGACAATTATATTATAGATATTAAAAATCACATAAACACCAATTATATTATTAAATTATGAACAATCTAATACCAATTCCAAGCCGCTACCGATTAGGCAAGGCGTTAAGACCGCTTTTGGTCTTGCTTATGCTTTGTATCGGAGCATCGGGCTATGCAGCCGACAACAAGGTCACACTTGATGCCAGGAACGTAACTCTCGAAAGTGTTCTACGCTCGATCGAGAAACAAACAGACTACCGTTTCTTTTATAGTAAAGAAACAATCAATGTTAATGTCCATGTAACCGTCAATGTCCAGAACGAGCCGCTGACGGCTGTCTTGGACAAAATCTTGCCGGCACATGGGATAAACTATGTGATAAACAACAAGAGGATATCATTAAATCAGGCTTCCTCTGCAACAAAAAACAAGCAACAGGTTTCCAAAGGTAATATTATAAAGATTGTCGGCACAGTGACCGACACGCAAGGCGAGCCGCTCATCGCAGCATCAGTTGTGGTAAAGGGCTCCCAAACGGCAACGGTCACCAATGAAGAGGGTGCGTTTCAATTGAATAACGTAGACCCCAATGCCACATTGACGGTGTCGTATATCGGATATAAGACCCAATATGTATCCTTGAAAGGGCGTTCCGACATAAAAATCGTACTTCAAGAGGATAGCAAGGTCCTGAGTGAAGCGATTGTCATCGGTTACGGTACTATCGACAAGAAAGAGCTGACATCTGCCGTATCGCATGTCAGCGCCAAAGATTTCCAGTCGGTCGCGGCCACGGATGTGTCCATGCTTATCCAAGGGAAGGTGCCGGGACTTTCGGTAGTGAATACTGCCGCTGCCGACCCGAACTCTGCCGCAAGTCTGCAAATACGCGGCGTATCGTCGCGCGAAGCAAACGTAAGCCCGCTGATCGTGCTCGACGGTATCCCGGGAGCAAGCCTGACCAATATCAATCCGAACGACATCGAATCGTTCGACGTGCTTAAAGACGGTGCCGCATCGGCAATCTACGGTACCCGCGGTTCCAATGGTGTCATCATCATCACCACAAAGAAAGGTGCCCGCGACGGTAAGACCCATACCACTTATTCGGCAACACTATCGTGGGACAAAGCCAACCGCGACCTCGACATGATGAATGCCGAAGATTACCGCAACCTGCGTATCCCTGCGGGTGATGCGGCTACCGATCTCGGTGCGAGCGAAGATCTCTTCGACCTCGTGCAACAGGTAGGTTTCAAGCAGCAACACACACTGAGCATCAGTGGCGGTGGTGCGAACTCGAACTATCGCGTGACAGCCGATTACCGCAATGCCGACGGCGTTGAGAGACGCGGTAACCGGGAGGAGTACGGTGCGCGTGTCACAGTAAACCACACCACAAAAGACGGGCTGTTTTCTGTAAACGTGAATGTTGCCCCCCGCGTAGTTTACCGTAACCTCGCCGACAACGATGTTTTTCGCCGCGCGATCGAAGCAAACCCGACCACACCGGTATGGAATCCCAACGATCCCAGCCGCTACTACGACTTCACCGACTATAACGGTTTTGTCAATCCCATCGAATCGATGAATTTAGTCAGAAACAAGAGCCAAGAGAAAGTCATCGACTGGGACGGTACACTGAAACTCAACCTGCTTCCGCTATTTATGCCGGATGCCAAATACGAGCAGACACTCAACACACAGGTTACATTTGCCGACCACCAGTACAACAACGACGTCAATTACTACGAGCCATCGACGATGAACCAGAATCGCCGAAACGACAGAAAAGGCTACGGTTCGCGTACTTCTAACAACGCCCGCAACCTCAGCCTTGAATGGATCGGCAATTACAGTATCAACATCAACAAACACAACCTCCGCGCAATGGTCGGATATTCATACCAATATTGGCAGAATTCCGGATTCAGCAGCGAAAACTATGATTTCGCCAACGATGGTATCGGAGCCGACAACTTGGGCGCAGGCGACGGAATGAAAGAGGAAGGTAATATCGGTATGAGCAGTTACAAGAACGACAACAAACTGATCGCATTCTTCGGTCGAGTGAGCTATGACTACGACGGCCGCTATCTGTTCACCGCATCGATGCGCCGCGAAGGGTCGTCGAAATTCGGTAAGGACCACAAGTGGGGTAATTTCCCTGCGGTTTCAGTCGGTTGGCGCATCTCCAAGGAGAGCTTTATGGAAGGAGCTTCGTCTTGGTTGGACGACTTGAAGATTCGTGCGGACTTCGGTGTAACAGGTAACCAAGAGTTCGGCAGCTACCTGTCGCTCGACACCATGGGTCCGTTCGGATACAGCTACTACAACGGAGAGTGGGTTAAAGTTTGGGGACCCGGCAAGAATGTCAATCCGGACCTCCACTGGGAACAAGGCAAAAACTGGAACGTCGGTCTTGATTTCTCGATGTTCAACAACCGGCTTTACGGTTCGTTCAACTACTTCCATCGCCGTCAGCAAGACCTGCTCGGCAGCTATCGCGTGCCTATGCCTCCCTATCTGTTCACTCACACCTATGTAAACGTGGGTACGATGGAAAATCAGGGCTTCGAGTTCGACATCACTTTCAATGCCGTGCAGACCCGTAATTTCTCCTACACGATGAATTTCATCGGCTCCACACAGTCGAACAAGTTCGTAGATTTCAGCAACTCCGAATTCGTCGGTAACGATTATTATGATGTAGCTTACACCGAGATCCCCTATCCTAACATTCCCTTGCAACGCATAGAAAAAGGTCGCTCGATCGGAGGATTCTATATGTTCAAATATGCCGGTATAAGCACCGATGGCGAATGGCTTATCTACGACAAGGATGGCGATATCATCAAAGGAATCCAAGGTACAGAGGCCGACCGCCGGTATGTCGGTAACGGTCTGCCCAAGTTTACCCTTTCGACCGGTCATAACTTCCGCTATAAGAACTTCGACCTTTCGTTCTTTTTCAGCGGAGCATTCGGCTTCCACATTTTCAACATCCATGATTTCTATTACGGCACACGCAACTTCACCGGAAACACACTCCGCAAGGCATACGGTAAAAACAACCTGATCTCACCGGATCAGAACCCGATTGTCAGCGACTACTTCCTTGAACGCGGCGATTATTTCAAGCTCGACCACCTTACGCTCGGCTACACATTGCCCTTGCATAATATTCGTTTCTTGAACTCGTTCCGCATCTACGGAACAGTGCGCAACGTGTTTACTATCACCAAATACAGCGGTATGGATCCGTCGAATTTCAATGTCAATGGACTGAACCCCGGAGCACACAGCGGCCGTGGTTATTATCCCACTACCCGCCAGTTCCTACTCGGTGTGCAGCTTGATTTCTAATCAATATCAAACAAAAATCAAATTACAATGAAAGCATATAAATATTTGACCTGCCTGGCTTTGGCCGTAACGTCTCTATCGGCATGTACCGATTTGGACGAGAATCTTTATAGCGAGATAGGCTCCAACAACTATTTCAATACCCGCGACGATGTTATAGCGATGGCTTTCCGCTCGTTTGAGCACGGCTATTGGACCATCGTACCGCGTTTCAGAATAAACGAACTCCCTGCCGACCAGTTGATCATTCCCCGCCGCGACGGCAGTTGGGATGACGGAGGCGTGTGGCGTCAGTTCCACTATCACACATGGACACCCGATATCTCGCGCCATGTGCACGACGAATGGGACTCGCAGTTTGCAGGTATCGCCCAAGCCAATTTCGCCATTGACCGTTTCGACGAACTGGATCCGAAGAAATTCGAATTTCAAGAGGAAGAGTGGAATGCATTGAAGATGCAGAACAAGGTTTTGCGTTGCTGGTATTATCTTCGTCTGCTCGATGCTTTCCGCAACGTGCCTTTCTGCATAAGCTACGACGACCAGTCGCAGAACACCCTCTCGCAGGTTCCGCCTGAAAAGATCTTCAATTTCATCGAGAAAGAGCTTACTGATGCCATCCCGCTCCTCTATAAGAAAAATAGCTTGGGCAGCGGATCGCAGTATGCAAACATGTGGACACAGGCTGGTGCAGCAGCATTGTTGGTGCGTTTGTATCTGAATGCCAAAGAATATATAGGAGTAGACCGTCTTGCAGATTGTGAAAAGGTAGCTCAGGATATTGTCGATGGCGTTTACGGAGAGTATAAGGTAGCCGACCGCTGGGATGCTCCTTTCGATTCCAACAACGACAGCTGCGACGAGCTGATCTTCTTCTTCTCCGGATCCTGCAACTACACCAGCTGGCATTACAACCAATTATACAACTGGGGCGTGCCCTCTTACTCGGAACAATTTTTCGACGATGCCAAAGTGAAACACGGCGGTCATAACGGCGAATTCGTATGTTCGCCGAGTTATGACCCGACCGGCAACCTCTATGATTTCAAATTGGGTATGACCATACAGAAGTTCCGCAAATATCCCGGCGACGTACGCCTTACGAAATATAAAAACCTCGGAGGAGGCAAACGCGAAGGCATGTTCCTGTTCGGCTATCTCGAATATATGCAGAACGGCATACCCCGCAAACTCAAAGCCCCTGAAATGCCTTACGAGCTTTGCATCCGCGATGCCGTGGGTCAGTTCCATTATAAGAAAGAGGGTCAATGGCTCACATCGCCCGAAAGCAACATGACCACGGGCGACTACAACTCCGGATGGTACACGGTGAAATATCCGATGTACAGCAACAATGACCCCGGTGCCGGAGAAAGCGATTTTGCAGAAATACGTCTGCCCGAAATCATATATACGCTCGCCGAATGCAAACTGCGCCGTGGCGACGACAAAGAAGCCGGCAAACTGCTCAACAGTGTGCGCCGCCGCTACTATCCGAGCGACAAACACAAGGAGGTGCTCTATCAGCCCGAAGGCAACATAACCCTTGACCTCGACGAGATGCTCGATGAATGGGGTCGCGAATTTCTGGCAGAAGGACGTCGCCGCATCGACCTTATCCGTTTCGACAAGTTCAACAAAGGTACATGGTGGGACAAACAGCCCGATGCCGACGACCATACCAAAATCTATCCTGTGCCGCGTGTGCAGATCACTACCAATGCAGCACTCAAACAGAATCCGGGATATAAATAATTTTAAACCGATATAAAAATGAAGACGCATAAATTCACAGCGATTGTCGCAATAATGCTTATGGGACTTTTTATGGCAAGTTGCGACGAAGAAAAAGATATAATCGTTATTGATGGCAATATTCCCATCAAGACTTCCACTCTCTATATCGTAGGCGATGCCACTCCTGCCGCATGGGATGTAAACAACATGTATCCCCTGGAAATGAGCGAAGAGGATCATCTTGTATTTATCTACGACGGAAATCTTTCGCAAGGAGAGCTTAAAGCGTACCTTACGCAAGGCAGTTGGGATCAAGCCCCCTGCGTACGCCCGATGACAGCAGGCTCACCCATAAGCAAGGCAGACAACACCGAGCAATTCCAGCTCTATACCGGAGGCGAAGACCTTAAATGGTCTGTAAAGGATTCAGGTCACTATCGTCTGGTGTTTGACTTGCGCAACTGGACTCTCAGCACTACTTTCCTCGGTTATTAAGTCGAGAGTCAAAGTAAGTATGAAGGTTGTTTAGGTTTACAATGAGGTTCCGGTTCCGGCTTTTTTGCCGGAACGCAGGATGCCTCATCAAATGAAACAAATAAAACAGATAATATGACAAGACACTCGATTATAAACAAATTCGCAATTGCGGCAATCTTATTTTCGACCGCCATTTTTTCGACCGCCTGCGACGATGACAATAAAAAAGGTGGAAGCACCGTTCCGGAACCTCCGACCCCCGAGCTTCCGGAACTGCCTGTTCCCGGTGATATCCATAAATACAAAGCTCCACTCTACTGGACAATCTATGAATATGCCCGGGAATTCGAACTTGCCGGTATTCCCTACGATCAGATGGATCTTACTTCCGACCAATGGGATGCGGTAATCGACATGATGGCTACCAAATTCAAGCCTTACGGCTACGATATGATCTGCACCGACGGCTTCCTGCCCCAACGGGCTCGGGACGGCGGCATCTACATGTCGCACTATGGATCGATGCCGCTCAAAGAACTCGTAAAGCGCGCCAAAGCCAAAGGGCTTCGGGTAGGTGTCTACGACAACCCCTTGTGGATCAAAGGAAACCTCAACAGCAAAGTGCCCGGCACAAACTATACCCTGCGCTCGCTCACCCGCAATCCACAGGATGTCGTGCTGTATCCCAATGTGACCGACCGTCCCGATTTCACTTGGCTTGTGACCGACCACCCCGGCGCCCGCGAATACATCGACGGATGGTTCAAACATTATCACGACCTCGGGGTGGACTTCGTGCGCATGGACTTCATGTGCTGGTATGAAGACGGAGACCCCGGACGCGATTATCCCGTGACCTGCGGCTACGGTCGAGAGCGTTATGAACGCGGTCTGGCATACATCTGCGAGGCGGCGACCAAATACGGAATATTCACGTCGATCGTGATGCCCGAGCTTTACAACGATGCCGAACTCGAAAGGAAATACTGCAACATGACACGCATCGTGCAGGATGCCAATATCGGCGGCTGGCACCATTTCTCGTCGTTCAACCGAGGTGTCATCTACGACCGCTGGCCTTATGCCGACAACCAGATGGACGGCTTCACCCATTGGAGCCATATCGGCGGACGCGGGAAAATTATCCTTGACGGCGATTTCCTGCGGCTGAACAAATGCACGACCGACCATGAACGCCGCTCGCAGGTATCGCTGCAACTGATTGCCGGAGGTCCGGTAGCCATCGCCGATACCCCCGAGACGATCGGAAATCTCGACCGCTTCTACACCAACACGGAACTTCTGGCTCTCAATACCGACGGATTCATAGGCAAACCGTTGTCGGATGAAATCGACAGCGAAGGCAGCTGCATCTGGTGGGGAACGATGAGCAACGGCGATGTGATTCTTGCCATGTTCAACCGCGAAGAATCACCGAAGAAGATGTCGGTAAGCTTATCCGATATGGCTCTCGAAGGCGAATTCAAAGTACGTGACCTCTGGGAGCATGCCGACGAGGGTACAGTTTCAGGCAACATCGAAGCTCTGGTGCAGCGTCACGGATGTAAAGTGGTGAAATTGACCAAATAACAAAATAAACAAGGGGGCGCGGAACTGCGATCTCGGGACCGCGCTCCCCCATGTAAAACCTAATCTAACATAACCCAAAATTTATGAAACACATCTATTTAAAAAGTGTAATTGCGGGTGCCGCCATGTTACTCAGCACAACGGCTGCAACCGCTGCAATTCCGGAACATCTCTACATGGTAGGTCCGGCATCGCCAAGTCTGTGGGTCCTCGATGTCGCACAGGAAATGACTAACGAAGGCGAAGGAGTATTCTCTTACAGAGGCAATCTCTATAAGGGACAGTTACAGTTCATAAACGAAAAAAACTGGGATACCGGCATACGCTATGTACCTGAGGCAGACGGTTCGTGGCTGACATACGCCATGGATGCCACCATCATCGGCGAGGTGAACAGTAACAGATTCTGGTATGTTCCGGAGTTCGCCACATGGGAAGTGAAAGCCTTTTTTGCAGACGAGGGCAATTCGGTAATGTTCACGGCACAACGTATCGACGACCTCTCCCCGATGGTCGTTCCTATGGGTGGAGCATCAGGTCAATGGGATTCAGCTTTCCCGAATCCGGTTTGCAACATCTATCCTCAGGAAGGAACAACCGATGTTTTCGTGTGGGAAGGCACGATGCCGGCAGGTGAACGCAATCAGTTGAAGTTCATCGCTTATCCGACGAACTGGTGGGAAGCCGAGTTCTATCTGCCCGAATCGGTAGATGAAGGTAAGAGCTACAAGACTGTAAAAACCGGAGTGAAATACCCGGTGAAAAAAGGTACTAATGCCAACGGTGACAACCTCGACCATTATTGGGGTTTCGCGGTTGAAGACTGCGCTCCTTACAGAAAATACCGGGCAACACTGAACCTGACAGATATGACAATCGAATTCGCCGGCGGTGAAGAGACGTATGTTCCCGAGCAACTCTACATGGTAGGCACCGCATCGCCGAGCTTGTGGAATATCGAGGAGTGTCAGGAAATGGTTAATGAAGGCAACGGTGTGTTCAGCTACCACGGCAACCTCTATAACGGAGAATTGCAATTCGTAGATGCAAGAGACTGGGGTATCGCCATACGCTATGTACCTGAGGCTGGCGGCTGGCACATTGTAAACGCTCAGACAGCCACAGTCATTCAGGAAATCAACAGCGAGAGAAAATGGTGGGTTCCCGAATACGGTAATTGGGATGTAGAAGTACGTTTCACCGACGAAGGCAGAAGTGTGAGTGTCACAGCAGAACGTGTCGGCGATATGGCTCCGCAGGCAATCGGCTTAGGACATGCCATCGGTCAATGGGATTGCCAGTGGCCGACTCCCTCAGCCTACCTGCAACCCAAAGAAGATGCCGAAAATGTTTTCGTTTGGGAAGGAACACTTACCCCCGACCTCGATGGTTCTGGTCAGGATTTGCGCAGACATATCAAATTTATCGCATATCCGAAAGCATGGGATCAAGGATGTATCTTCTATGTACCTGAATCGGTAGATCATAACGGCAATGTAAAAACGGTGCAAGTTGGCGACAAACTTCCTCTTCAACAGACAACCAACGGTAATGGACCCTTAGACTGGTTCTGGGGCTTCCCGGCAGAGGAATGTACTCCCGACAAGACATACAGGATAACGTTAAATCTGAACGATAACACCGTAGAGTTCACCGATGCCAACGGAGATCCCACCGGTATTTCCGATGCCGCCGCAGACGGAATGAAAGCTGCCTTTATCGGAGATAATCTCGTAGTAGAAGGCGCGACTTCGGCAATTGCCGTTTACGACATAGCAGGTCGCAGAGTTGCCTATTCAACGAACGGCGAACTGACTGCTACCGGACTGCCCAAAGGGGTCTATGTAGTACAGAGCGCCCGGAACGCAGTCAAAGTAATCAAATAATCAGATATACTACGAATGTTCCATATAACAATTTTATGAACCGTAATATGATCAACAAGTTTGTTCAGATATTTTTATGCACACTTCTTACCCCGGCATTTTTGTGCCGGGGCGAAGTGAGTGTCGGACAAACACGCGTCGCACAAGAAGCCTTACCGGTTCCCGGTGATATTCATAAATACAAAGCTCCACTCTACTGGACAATCTATGAATATGCCCGGGAATTCGAACTTGCCGGTATTCCCTACGATCAGATGGATCTTACTTCCGACCAATGGGATGCGGTAATCGACATGATGGCTACCAAATTCAAGCCTTACGGCTACGATATGATCTGCACCGACGGCTTCCTGCCCCAACAGGCTCGGGACGGCGGCATCTACATGTCGCACTACGGGTCGATGCCGCTCAAAGAACTTATCAGAAGAGCCAGAGCAAAAGGTTTGAAAGTGGGTGTCTATGACAATCCTTTATGGATCAAAGGTAATCTCGACAGCAAAGTGCCGGGTACAGACTATACCCTGCGCTCGCTCACCCGTAATCCACAGGATGTCGTGCTGTATCCCGAAGTGACCGACCGCCCCGACTTCACTTGGCTTGTGACCGACCACCCCGGTGCCCGCGAATACATCAACGGATGGTTCAAACATTATCACGACCTCGGGGTAGACTTCGTGCGCATGGACTTCATGTGCTGGTATGAAGACGGAGACCCCGGACGCGATTATCCCGTGACCTGCGGCTACGGTCGAGAGCGTTATGAACGCGGTCTGGCATACATCTGCGAGGCGGCGACCAAATACGGAATATTCACGTCGATCGTGATGCCCGAGCTTTACAACGATGCCGAACTCGAAAGGAAATACTGCAACATGACACGCATCGTGCAGGATGCCAATATCGGCGGCTGGCACCATTTCTCGTCGTTCAACCGAGGTGTCATCTACGACCGCTGGCCTTATGCCGACAACCAGATGGACGGCTTCACCCATTGGAGCCATATCGGCGGACGCGGAAATGTTATCCTTGACGGCGATTTCCTGCGGCTGAACAAATGCACGACCGACCACGAACGCCGCTCGCAGATATCGCTGCAACTGATTGCCGGAGGTCCGGTAGCCATCGCCGACACCCCCGAGACGATTGGAGATCTCGACAGCTTCTATACCAACACGGAACTTCTGGCTCTCAATGCCGACGGATTCGTGGGCAAACCTCTGTCGGATGAAATCGGCAGCGAAGGCAGCTGCATCTGGTGGGGAACGATGAGCAACGGCGATGTGGTTCTTGCCATGTTCAACCGCGAAGATTATTCCCGTGAGATGAGCGTCGATCTGTCGCAGTTCGGAATTCATGGGACATGCCGCGTACGAGACATGTGGACGCATGCCTATGAAAGTTCTATCAGCGGCACATTCAGCGCCACGGTGCCCGAGCATGGTTGCAAAGTGGTGAAATTATTGCCGGAAACTGCGGCAAAACCCGAAAGCCTTTATATGATAGGTCGCGCCACACCGGCATTCTGGAATATAGACAATGCCTGTGAGATGACGGTCGAGCAAAACACGTTCGTGTATCGCGGACCTCTATTCAAGGGAGAAGTCAGATTTGTCAGCAAACGCGATTGGAACTCGGTGAACTATATCCCCAAAGGAGATAACGGCACATGGCTTACCGACCCGGGGGTTGTGGAGGTGTTTAACGGCGATCCTCATGAGTTTGCAAAAAACTGGTGGATCAATGAGCCGGGGAGCTACGAAGTGCGGATGAAGATTTCCGATAGCGGAAACCTCGCCTCGCTTTCGGCGACACGCACGGGCGAACTTCCTTCCATGATGACGGTATTGGGCGTCTCGACCGGCTGCTGGAATAATGTAAACGCTTATATAGCCTATGGCTCCGATGACAATCCCGACATAGTGGAGTGGAACGGTCTTGTCAGACCCGATGCCGACCGCTGCCATTTCAAATTCGCCGCTTGCCCCGGGGAATGGTGGGAATCCATGTTTTATGTGCCCGAAACCGTAGACTTCAACAACAAAGTGAAGTTGGTCAAACCCGGAGAGACGCATAAATACCGTGAGGATTACGGCGGAGGTTTCGATTATTTCTGGGGCTTCGCACCGGTCGATTGCGGATTTTACCGTGTGACGGTAAACAAGGCTGCCAAAACAGTGACCTTTACCCCGAGAAGCAGTTCGGATCTCGACCTTACCGAAACAACTGCCGGGGCGAACCGTCTTAACGCATGGTTTTCAGGCGATATACTGTATGCCGAAAGCGGCAATGGTCCTGTGGCGGTATATGATATCAACGGACGTTGCCTCGGTCGGTCAGCCGATGGTCTGCTCACCATCGACGGTCTTGCCGCCGGAGTATATGTGGTGAGAAACCCGTCAGCTTCAATCAAACTAATGAAAAAATAATCCGTCCCTGCCCCGCAGAGTGGATTTACAAACAAATTACTAATTATTCATTTAACCTTTAATGTTATGAAACGAAATTTACTTTCAAGTATGCTTGCCGGAGCGGCAATGCTACTCGGCACCGCTGCCGCAACAGCTGCAATCCCTGAACACCTCTACATGGTAGGCGAAGCTTCGCCCAGTTTGTGGCACATCGACATCGCAACAGAGATGACCAACGAAGGCGACGGCGTGTTCAGCTATCGCGGTGCCCTCTATAATCAGAATCTCCAATTCATTGATGCCCGGGACTGGAATACCGGAGTGCGTTATGTACCCGAAGTAAGCGGTTCGTGGCTTATCAAAGCCGATGAGGCAACCATTATCAGCGGTATCGGCAACGAGAACCGTTGGTGGGTTACCGAACCCGGAACCTACGAAGTCAAAGTTTATTTCGGCGATGACGGCAATTCGGTGATGATAACAGCGCAATGGGTAGGAGAACTTGAACCTATGGTGGTCCCCTTGGGAGCCGCATCGGGTCAGTGGGACAGCGCATCCGTTCCCTATACCTACAATATCTATCCTAAGAAAGGGACAGAAGACATCTTCGTTTATGAATGTACCGTGATGCCGGGTGCAGATGGCAAACATATCAAGTTTATCTCCTACCCCAGCAACTACTGGGAAACATGGTTCTATCTGCCGGAATCTACCGACAACGGGGTTGTGAAGTTCGTCAAATTCGGTGACAAACTGAACATCCGACGTGCATGGAATGACGGTAACCTCGACCAGTTCTGGGGCTTTGCCGATGAAGACTGCACACCCGAGCTGAAAGTCAAGGTGACACTTAACCTCAATGACGATACTATCGAATTTTCCGAAGTCGATCCCTCCGGCATCGATGAGATTACGACAACCGCAGACCGCCGTGTCGAAGCTGTCTATAACCTCTCCGGTGCACGGGTAGACATCGACAACCTCAACAAGGGAATCTATATCGTCCGCTACAACGACGGTACTTCCGAAAAACTGATGAAATAACGTCCATCTCCGGAATATCCAAGTAAAGAACCCTGATGTTTTTATAAGATGCGCTTCGCCTCTTTTTTGAAACGAAGCGCATCTATTTTACTAAAATGTAACCGTAATGCCATAATGAAACCCGTTTTCTGCCTTTTGCTATTTTGCTGCGGATTGTATCAAATGTCAGCCCTGAACATCGACGATATCAACATCCGTGATCCTTTTATTCTTACCGACAATGTGAAAAAGATTTACTACATGTATCGCACCTCCGACTCCATCATGGCGGACGGCAAGGTACGTGGAGGCGTGGAAGTATTCACAAGCCGCGACCTGAAAAAGTGGAACGGTCCGCAGACTGTGATGCGCATCCCTGCCGACAATGGTCTGACAGGTACTGTATGGGCTCCCGAAGTACATAAATACAATGGCAAATATTACTTGTTTGCCACCATCAACAGCGACATCAAGTGGAAAAAGAGAAAAGAAGGATGGGGAGACTACACTTGGCGTGGCACACAGATTTTCCATGCCGACCGACCCGAAGGTCCGTTCAAGCCGTTCGACTGTTTTGTCACTACCCCGATGGACTGGATGGCACTCGACGGTACGCTGTGGGTGGAAAACGGTACGCCCTATATGGTATTCTGCCACGAATGGGTGCAGACCGAAGACGGCACAATGGAAGCCGTAGAACTAAAATCGGATCTATCGGCTATGGCAGGCGAACCACAGACACTCTTCTACGGCTCCGCCCCCGACTGGTCTACCGGCATAGAGCCTTCGCCCGGCTCGCCCAAGGGCTACATTACCGACGGATGCTATCTCTACCGTACCAAGACCGGAAAACTGCTGATGATCTGGTCGAGTTTCAGCAACGGCGACTATGCCATCGGCATAGCCGAATCGATCACCGGAAGCGTGAAAGGTCCATGGCGTCAGCAGGAAAAACCGTTGTTCGTGAAAAACGGCGGGCACGGCATGATTTTCAAGACTTTCGACGGAGGTCTGAGGCTGATCCTGCACCAGCCCAACAGCCCCCTCGGTGCCGAACGGGCAAAGATCTTCGAGCTGGAAGACACGGGTAACACCTTGCAGTTAAAAAACAAACAATAAGTGAATCCAAAACCTAATCAGTCATAATTCATGTCATGAGAACAATCAAGTTTTACGCATTCGCACTCCTTCTGCTGTCGAGTTTCAACAGCATTTCGGCGAAAGAATACCGCCTGCAATCTCCTTCGGGCAAAATCGCTGCAAATATCGACTGCGGCGACAACCTGAGTTTTTCCGTCTGCTGCGATGGCAAAGAAGTCCTTGCCAAATCGTCCGTTTCGATGACACTGTCCGACGGGACTGTGTGGGGAGAGAAAGCCAAGACAACCAAAGCTGTGCGTAAATCGAACAAGAACATTATCGAAAGCCTGTTTTCTCCGTCGGCAACTATGCCCGATGTCTACAACTCTCTTACCTTGCGTATGAAGGGAGGATGGAGCATAGAGTTCCGCGCTTATGACGACGGTTTTGCCTACCGCTTTGCAAGCACATTGGACAAGCCCTACGAAATAGCCACGGAGCAGACCGACTTCAATTTCCCCGCCGACTATACCGCCTCGGTGCCGTATGTGCGCACGGGATCGGACGACAACATGCAATCGCAGTTTTTCAACTCTTTTGAAAATCTCTACACGGTAGAGAGACTATCGGCTCTCAACCCGCGTCGTCTTGCATTCCTCCCCCTTTCGGTCGATGCCGACGGCGTGACCGTAGCTATTACGGAAACCGACCTGAACGATTATCCGGGGCTTTATCTCTACAACCCCGACGGCACAAATTCACTCAAAGGCAAACATGCGCCCTACCCGACAAAAATTGTCGATGGCGGATATAACAATATAGAAGGCGTTGTCACCGAGACAGCCGACTATATCGCCCGCGTCGATGGTCCGCGCACATTCCCGTGGCGTATCCTTGTCATCGGCGATGACAAAGTGGTTGCATCAAGCAACCTGAGTTATCTGTTGGCGGAGCCGTCGCGCATCGCCGACACTTCATGGATCAAACCCGGCAAGGTGGCATGGGACTGGTGGAACAGCTGGAATATTACCGGAGTTGATTTCGAGGCTGGCATCAACACACCCACTTACAAGCATTATATCGACTTCGCGTCGGAGAACGGCATCGAATATGTGATTCTCGACGACGGCTGGGCTGCGGGCAAAGGGGAAAACCTCTTTATCCTCAATCCTGAAATCGACCTTCAAGAAATAATCGCATACGCCGGAAGAAAGAATGTCGGCATCATCCTGTGGGCTGGTTACCGCGCCTTCGAACGCGACCTCGAAAAGGTGTGCAAGCATTATTCGGAGCTGGGAGTGAAAGGGTTCAAAGTAGATTTCGAAGACCGCGACGACCAACTGATGACCGCCTTCAACTACCGTGCTGCCGAAGCAGCTGCACGCTATCACCTCGTGCTCGACCTGCACGGATCATATAAACCGGCAGGTATCAACCGCACGTGGCCCAACGTGCTCAACGTAGAGGGTGTGAACGGACTTGAAAACGTAAAATGGACCGAAATAGGCGATTTCGACATCATACAATATGATACCATGCTTCCTTTCCTTCGTCAGTTAGCCGGTCCGATGGACTATACCCAGGGGGCAATGGTCAATGCCGCGCGCCACAATTTCCGCCCCATCCACAGCCAGCCCATGGCACCCGGAACACGTGCACACCAGCTGGCACTGTACATGATCCTTTTCTCTCCGCTCAATATGCTCTGCGACTCGCCCAGCAACTATCGCCGCGAACAGGAATGTACCGATTTCATAGCCTCGGTTCCTACCGTATGGGACGAAACGAAAGTGCTCGACGGCAAAATGGGCGAATATATCGTGACCGCACGCCGAAAAGGCAACGACTGGTTTATCGGAGGTATCACCAACTGGACTCCTCGCGACCTGACAATCGACCTCAGCCCGCTGAACTTGAAAGAGGGGACTGAAATGACCATATTCACCGACGGAGCCAACGCACACCGCAACGGCAACGATTACCGGAGCCAAACCACTACTGTCGCTTCGGGCTCTCTTCATGTACATCTCGCCCCCGGCGGAGGCTTTGCCGCCCACATCTGCGGCACAGATCCGACAAGCGATAAGTAACTCCCAATCCAATGACCAATTTCAGATATGAAAATCTTAAAAATCCCAGATATGAAAATCTTAAAAACATTTATTGCTATCGTCTTCGGACTCTTTGCAATGACAACAACGGCAGCCAACGATATTGCCAATTTTAACAGATATGCCAACGACAACAAACGTATAATGGAATTGCCCAACACAGGATCGCGTGTGGTGTTCATGGGCAACTCGATCACGGATTTCTGGCCGACCAACCGTCCGGAATTCTTTACCCTTAACGATTTCATCGGCAGAGGCATCTCCGGTCAGACCTCGTACGAAATGATCATGCGTTTCCGCGAAGATGTGGTGCGCCTCGCCCCGGCAGGTGTGGTAATCTGTGCCGGCACCAATGACATCGCTCAAAATCTCGACATCCCGTATGACGAGGAGCGCACGCTCGGCAACATCCTTTCAATGGCAGAAATAGCCAGTGCAAACGGCATACAGGTGTTTCTCGCATCGGTGCTTCCGGTAACCAGTTTCCAATGGAATCCCGCCATCACGAACCATAAAGATAAAATCGAAAACCTTAATAGGCGGATAAAGGAATATGCCGACGCACATGATATGCCGTATATCGACTACTATTCGGCACTGGTCTACGGCGACCGTGAATTCAACTATGCCCTTACCGGAGACGGAGTTCACCCCAATGCAGAGGGATACCGCATAATGGAAGGCGTTGTCCTGCCGATTATCCGCGAACGTATACAATTCGAAGGAGGTGTGATCCCCCAACAGGTAACGCTTTCGGGTTCGGCGATTGCCGAAGCCAATCCGGTAGTCTGCACCAAAGTGTCAATCACCGGATTCGAGGCTTTCGCAGAACTGAAAGCAGGCGGAAACCTCGAAATCAAGAATGAGGAAAACACACCGTTTTTCATAACAGACAACAAGATCGCAGAAAACGGACAACCGATGCAGGTTGCGAAAGACGGGGTGTACTGCATTTCTCTCGATTTCCTGACCAAGGTAGCTTCTGTCAAGGAGGTGACCTCGATGTGTGTGCTCAACTGCTTTAACAAAAAGAGCCTAGCAGACCTGACTTATGCCGGAGAGGGCAAATGGATCGGCGATTGGAACGTAAACCTTCAAATGGCATGGGGCGAAGAAAACCGCTACCGCCTGATGATGACTCTCGGCGACGAGAAAGTGAACTGGGGCTATACACGGGGAGCGACCATGGAACCTGACGGTACGGAAGATTATTTCCACATGATGCGTGTAGAGCCAGCCAGCACTTGGGCTAATACCTGGCGTATCCCCGCAAGTTACGATGGGAAAACAGTCCGCCTGACGGCTGTTCTGCGAGGCACTTATACCCACCACTACACGGAAGTATCATCCGTAGCACAGGTAGAGACCGGAAATGCCGGGATCGTGAAACAGGAAGCCGATGCCTTTGTAAGTCTCGCCGACGCAATGATTTATAATATGGCAGGAGCTAAGGTACTGGCTGTGTCAAAAGGCGATATCATCACTCTTCCCGAAGGAATTTATGTAGCCAAGTCCGGACCCTTCGCCGAAAAGTTCATAATAAGAAACTAACCAACTGCAATAATCTATGAAACGATTTTTGAACATCATCACATTTTTATCCGCCGCTATGGCTCTCTGGGGAGCAGATCTTAATCCGGTGGCAAACCCTGAGGCGGTAGTGACCGAAGGGGTAGTACGCATTACAGTCCTCACTCCCGAGATGATACGCGTGGAATACAGCCCGTCGAAACAGTTCGAGGACCGTGCCACATTTACGGTCGTGAACCGCAATCTGCCCGTACCTCACTTCACCAAGTCGGAGGATAATGAATTCCTCTACATCAACACAGACAAGCTGAAACTGAGATACCGCAAAGGTACAAATCCCTATTTCGAGCCGAACCCTCCCGCCAATCTCAGCATAACGATGGAACTCAACGGACGCCCCGTGACCTGGTTTCCCGGTCAGGGCGACGGAAAGAATCTCAAAGGTACTTACCGTACCCTCGACCGTTGCTTCGGCGACGGCTATCGTTCAAAGTTGGAGGATGGTCTGATTTCGCGTTCGGGCTGGGCAGTAATCGACGATTCGCCACAGTGCGTACGTACCGACGGCAGCCGCTCGCTCGCCCTTGTTCCCGATGAAACGGGCGTAGACTGGGTTGCTCCACGCGACGACAAACAATCGCTCGACCTCTATTTCCTCGGCTACGGTCACGACTACAAACGCGCACTACACGACTATACCCTTATTGCCGGCAAGATGCCGCTGCCACCGGACTATGCTTTCGGATATTGGTACAGCAAATATGAAAACTATACTGCCGACGATTACCGCAACATCATCAAAGACCTTAAAGAGAATGACATCAATACCGATGTCCTGATTCTCGACATGGATTGGCACTGGAACGGCGACCCAGATCCCAACAAATCCAACGGACGCGGCGGATGGACCGGTTGGAGCTGGAACTACAACCTGATTCCCGACCCGACAAAACTGCTCAAAGACATCCACGACAACGGGTTGCATCTCGCACTCAACCTCCATCCAGCCATGGGCGTGGATGCTTCGGAAGACATTTTCCGAGGCATGGCGGACGATATGGGTCTCGATGCCGACACCACGAAAGTCATTCCGTGGCAACTCGAAGACAAAAGTTTCTATAAGGCATTCGCAAACAACTTCCTGCGCCCGTTCGAGAAACAGGGTGTCGATTTCTGGTGGCTCGACTGGCAGCAACATCTTACAAGTCCCTACACCGACGGCCTAGGAGAGACATTCTGGTGCAACCATGTTTTCTACAACGACATGAAAGCAAACCGCTCCGACCGCCGACCGATGATCTTCCACCGCTGGGGAGGTCTGGGTAGCCATCGCTACCAGATCGGCTTTTCGGGCGACACGTTCATCAACTATGCCGCGCTCGCATTCCAGCCTTATTTCACTGCCACGGCTTCAAACGTATGCTACGGATACTGGGGACACGACATCGGCGGACACATGTGGGACAGCAATTATCCGGTGAACGATCCCGAACTGCTGCTGCGCTGGTTCCAGTTCGGTGTATTCACTCCGATATTCCGCAGCCATGCCGCAATCGGCACATGGATCAACCGCAAGATATGGACCTATGAGAATTTCCCGCAACTCAACGCGACGGTGAAGCTGCGTTATGCCCTATTCCCCTACATCTACACCATGGCACGCAAGAGCTATGACACAGGTGTCGGAATCTGCCGCCCGATGTATTACGAGTACCCCGAAAACGACGAAGCCTACGTTTTCGAAGAGCAGTATTTCTTCGGCGACGACATCCTCGTAGCCCCGATCGTAGAACCCTCGGTCGATGGCGTAAGCAAAAAGAGAATCTGGTTCCCCGAGGGAAACTGGTGGTCGGTGGCTGACAACAAAATGGTCAAAGGAAATTCGATCCAGATACTCGACTTCACCCTCGACCAGATACCGTATTTCTATCGTGAAGGCGCTATCATCGTGAACAATCCCCCGGAAGTGAAAAGCACAACCGAACGTCCCGCCAAACTGATAGTCAATATCGTTGCCGGGAAAGACGGAGAAACAACGCTTTATGAGGATTCGGGCGACTCGAACGACTACGACACCCGTTTTGCCAACACCCGTTTCGCTCAGAAAACAACCGGATCTCTGGCATCCTACACCATCGCCGCCCGTGAGGGGATAGCCGACCGGCTGCCTTCGAAACGCGCCTACGAACTCCGCATCTATAACACCGATGCGCCCGCAGATGGAAAAGCGAAAGTAGACGGCAAGGAGGTGAAAGCCGAATACGATGCATCGACACGTTGCACCGTTATCCATGTTCCGTCAGCCAAATGCAACAAAGCTCATGAAATAACCGTAAAATATAAATAATGAACCGATATCTTTTAGTAGCTGGCTTATTCGCCGGGGCGATTAACTTCGCCTCGGCTTATAAACCGGCAGGAAATAATATAATGACAACATGGGGCGAGAACATCGACCCCGCGAAAGTGTGGCAGGAATATCCCCGTCCTATTATGGAGCGCGGCGAATGGCAAAATCTTAACGGTCTGTGGGATTATGCCATCGTCGGTGCCGATGCCGTCACTCCGGCGGAGTATCAAGGAAAGATACTCGTACCTTTCTGCGCCGAATCGGCTCTCTCGGGCGTAGGCAAAGAAGTCGGTGCCGACAATGCGCTATGGTATAAACGTTCTTTCACCGTTCCGAAGTCATGGCGCGGACGCGACATCTTGCTCAACTTCGGGGCTGTGGACTGGCAAGCCGACGTGTGGGTAAATGGTGCGAAAGTAGGAAGCCACACAGGCGGTTACACACCGTTCAGCCTCAATATCACTCCGGCACTCAAAACCGCAGGTGACAATGAACTGGTAGTGCGCGTATGGGACCCGACCGACCTCGGTCCGCAGCCGCGAGGCAAGCAGGTGGCAAAACCGGAACTTATATGGTACACTCCCGTCTCCGGCATCTGGCAGACCGTCTGGCTTGAACCGGTAAACCCGACACATATCTCCAACCTGAAAATAACACCCGACATCGACCGCAATACGTTGAGAGTCGAAGTGCAGTCGGCAGGTTCGGGAAACGGCTATATGACCGAGGTTACGGTAAAAGAAAGCGGCAAGACCATTGCTACGGGAAAAGCCATCGCAGGCGAACCGATGGTTATCGGCATGCCCGCCGACGTGAAACTCTGGTCGCCCGACAGCCCCCATCTTTATGATCTTGAAGTGCGCCTCACCGACAAGGGCAAGACACTCGATAAAGTAGACAGTTACGCAGCCATGCGGAAGATTTCCACGAAGATGGGCGACAAAGGAATGGTGCGCCTCCAACTCAACAACAAAGACCTGTTTCACTACGGGCTTCTCGACCAAGGGTGGTGGCCCGACGGATTGTACACCGCTCCATCCTACGAGGCGATGATATATGACATCGACAAGACCATCGACTGGGGCTACAACATGATACGTAAGCATATCAAGGTAGAACCCGCCACATGGTACACCTACTGCGACCGCAAAGGCATTATCGTCTGGCAGGATATGCCCAGCGGCGACAAAGACCCCGAATGGCAGGGACGAAACTACTTCGACGGGGAAGAGCTGCAACGCACACCCGAAAGCGAACAAACCTATCGGAAAGAATGGAAAGAGATCATTGATGCACTCTACAACTATCCGTGCATAGCTATATGGGTACCTTTCAATGAAGCTTGGGGTCAGTTCAAAACCAAAGAAATAGCCGACTGGACAAAGAACTACGACCCTTCGCGTCTGGTGAATCCGGCAAGCGGCGGCAACCACTACCCGTGCGGCGATATGGTCGATGCCCACAGCTATCCGTCACCGCCGGTGACCCATGTCTACGATGCCAAACGCGCCAACGTACTTGGCGAATATGGCGGTATCGGAATGGCGGTAGAAGGTCATATCTGGGCTCCCGATCGGAACTGGGGCTATATCCAATATAAGACTCCTGCCGAAGTGACCGACGCATACATCGGCTACGCCAACTATCTCGACCAACTTGCCTACGATTGGTTTGTCGGTGCCGTCTACACGCAGACGACCGATGTGGAAATCGAGGTGAACGGCTTGATGACCTACGACCGCAAAGTCATAAAAATCGACGAGGACCGCATCAGGGAAACAAACCGGCGGATAATAAAAAACCACAGTAAATAAAAATGCAGATGAATATCATTCGGGGAATAACAATTGTTGCACTTGCTTCCGTATCTACGGCAGCCATGCAGGCGAAAGTCACGCTGCCGGCGGTCTTTTCCGACAACATGGTCGTTCAGCAGAATTCGGTTCTGACCGTAACCGGAACTGCCCACCCGCTGTCTACGGTAACATTCCGTTCAGACTGGACCGGAGGAGAGGGTAAAACCAGAACAGGCAAAAACGGACGTTTCGAGTTGAATATCCCGACTCCTCCCGCCGGCGGTCCCTATACGCTCATTTTTGATGACGGCTCGGGCAATGGGGAGAAGACCGTGCTGCAAAATGTGCTGTCGGGCGAAGTGTGGATTTGTTCGGGGCAGTCGAACATGGAATTCCCCATAAAGGGAGATTGGGCGCAACTGATGGATGCAGACGAAGTAGTTGCCACAATGCAGCGTCCTGCCCTGCGGCTATTACAGATCAGGAACACGTCATCAGTCAATCCACTTGATGACACGGACGTTGAATACGGCTGGGCGGAATCCTCGCCCGCGGCGGCTTCCTTCTCGGCAATAGGCTATCTGTGCGGCAAAATGCTTCAAGATTCGCTGAATGTACCGGTAGGTATAATCGATGCAAGTTGGGGCGGCACACCTGTCGAGGCATGGACACCGTACGAAGCACTCAAAGGGGTGCCCGGGCTTGAATATCAATATGGTCTGCTGGGAAAAGGGAAAAACGAACAGGCTCTGAAAGATATGGAGATAAAGCGGGTTTACGAGTCGTATGACAGCCCCGGTAAAATAGCTTACCCGTATGACAGAAATGTGATGCAAAAGGGCAAAGGCTGGGGAAAGATGCCTGTACCGTCGATGTGGGAGGAGAACGTACTGCCCGGATTTGACGGCATTGTTGCGATGCAATATGAACTAATCCTCCCTGCCGAAGCCTCCGGGAAATCGTTAAAACTATGTTTTGGAGCTATTGACGACTGGGACACGGCATATTTCAACGGTGAAATGGTAGGTAGCGGTCAGATTTTTGACCGCATGCGGGAATATGAAGTAGACGGTCGGCTTGTCAAAGCCGGCAAAAACATCATCACCGTGGAAGTCATCGACAATGGCGGAGGCGGCGGTATATGGAAATCGTCATACGCAATTGTAAATGGCGAAAGCCATAGTCTCGACGGAGAGTGGAACTATGCCATCGTGGCTGATTTTTCCAAAACAGAGATACGAAGCGAATGGCCGGAAAGCCAGTACTACCCCACTGTCCTTTACAACGCGATGATCAACCCGCTCAGAACGATGCCTGTTGCCGGCGTGTTCTGGTATCAGGGCTGTGCCAATGTCGGTAGAGCCGGGCAATACGAAATTTGTTTCAAAAACATGATAAATGGTTGGAGAAAAGCATTTGGCAATCCCTCTATGCCGTTCTATTTCGTGCAGCTTGCCGGCTTTATGCAACCTGTCATTGTACAGCCCGAATCGGAATGGGCATTATTGCGTAACGCACAGTCAAAGGCTCTCGAACTGCCGCATACCGACATGGCGACGGCTATCGATCTTGGCAATCCGATTGATATTCACCCCACCAACAAGGCGGAAGTGGCACGGCGTCTGACTATGCTTGCGCTGGATAAAACCTATGGAATGAAGCAGAAATGTAACACGCCACGTTGCATAGATAGTAAAATCGGCGGCGGTTATGTGGAGCTGACTTTCAACGATAGTATAAAAGCCACGGGAGGAGCCGTTACCGGATTCATAATCAAAGATAAAGACGGCACTTGGGCGTATGCAAATGCCCGACTCACCTCCGACCGTACAATAAGGCTGTCGTCGCCATTGGTACAAAATCCTGTGGCAGTCAGATATAACTGGGCGGATTATCCGGGCGGGAATCTCTATGGCATCGAGTCCGGACTTCCCGTCTTACCTTTCGCTTCCGACAAATAGGGAACAGCTAAAATAGATACTAATGGCTATGAAGTTTTTACGTATAACGCCATTAGATCTGTGTGTCGCGCCATCATCGACAGTACAAAGGCTACCGATGATGGCGCGATAAATTATATCGTAAGTTCCGCATGTGCTTGGAATCCGTCTGCCATAGAGCAGCTACACTTTTTCAAACGAATAATCATATACAGCCGCATTTTTTCCAACGAATCAATATTTTTGCAAATACTGGCGCAAACCATAGAAAAACCAAGAAAACCACTACCTTTGTATTCAGCAAGCGTTCTGTAACATACCTGCGGAAATGTTCTATAATATATTGTATCTGGTAGCGGGCATTCCACAAAAAGGCTGAAAAGAGACAGAACAACACGTGTTTGCAAAGCCATGAAATACAACCGGTTACATTTTCCTACATTCGGGCACTTGTAGAAACAAAAGTTGTACCGATTAAAATAAATAATCACTGATAATCAGTGATATAAATATACCTACACGAAAAATAACACTCGCAAACACATTTTAGAAAATAACACATTTTGAATATTGCTATAACTCAGAATATTCGAATATATTTTTGAGATGTTTGGTGAAACAGTTCTATCCCTCCCCAAAAAGTTAAGCCATTGCCTTTCGGGTACACCAAATAGTTTCATTCTGATACATCACTTAAAAACTATTCTCTTTCAATTAAAAAAATCAGAAACTCAACAGTACTATTTCGTATTCCTTTTTTGTCACAAATCAAGCTCCTTTTTAAAATGACCTCAATTCCAAGATAGAAAAATTCAGGAACTAAATCAACAAAAGCCTTTTTCATTAAGATATTTGTTGGGTGTAATCAGTATCCATCCTATCTAACCTTCACCATATTACGTATCTCTCTAACTATAATATAAAATCACTTGTTCAATATTTTAGACAATTGATATACCTTTGGATAAATATCATTCTTATCTTTCTCAAAAGTAAAACCCACACAAAATTCATATCGACCTTTAGGCAAAGTGTTGGCTATCCTAATTAAATTGTATGCCCCATTGAGATCATAATTTTCATCCAAGACATAGATACTTTTATCTCTTTCCTTTTTGAAAATCTTTAACGATAAACAATATATATGTTTTAACATATTGTCGTTAATAAATAACAATTCAAATTCTATAAAATCGTTTTGCAAAGATGACATATTAAATGAAAAATATGGTGTAGCATCCCTCCGAGAATAGCCTTTTGCATTAGGAAAAGATGCATCTATCTTTATTGGATTTGAAATACTCTTCTTTTTTAATTGCTTAGCAACTACACTTTCATATTGTTCTACCAATTCTATGTTTTTCAATTTATTTTTCAGTTGAATTTGGATTATAGAGTCATCCAGCATTCCAAAATCATATGAATGGACAATTTTAACAGTATCAGAATTACTTTTTATTACAACAGGATTGTCAGGAACAATCCTGTCACATAATCTTTCAATTATCAATGTGATAACAGCAGTAATAATAATCCAAAATATTGTCATTATCCACGAATTATCTTTTATAACCTTTTTTATACCCATCTTTCTCTTATTTGATATTCAAATTATTGTCCAAAGAATCTCTTTTTTTGATAATCTTTTATTCCAACCTGTTTGCTTTTTTCAAGATCTTCATTAACCAGCAAACACGTCTTACAAAAAGTTTCCATAGCTCCATAATAATTTGTTTTGTCTACTCATAACTTATCCCAACTGTTCTACTAACCATTCATTAGTGCGTTTCTTTTCTACCAAGACCTCTTTCAAACGATTTATATCTTATTCATACATTCTATAATAGTTTTAAAACAATGGTAATCATTATATAATGATCTTCTAACAAATATATATCGAAAAACAATTCTATATTGAAACATACTTTACTTTATACTTGGATTCATCACAATGTGCTTAATTTCTCCTGTGATAGCATCTTTCAAAATAGCTTTTATAAATTCATGTGCATCCAATGCAAAAATCTTTGTCTGATTATCCTCCTCTTCCTCAAACTTAACTTCTTTAATTTTAACAACACCATAAATGGTATCAAGAAAGGCATCTTGAAATTTAAATACATAGCACCCCCCATGAGTAAATTTTCTAGGCAATTTGGCTTCTAAGTCCTTTAAAGTAGTTATTACTCGTCCTTTTGAATCCTTTATTGAATCATCTTTAGTTTGCAAAGGAATATGTGATGATTTAGTCCATTTCATTAAATGCCCCAAATTACTCATCATATCCAAATTATTTTTATAATTGAAAAAATCATATCCATTATCTTTAGCCCATACATCATCAACAAGAAATAAACAATGCCTTATTGATACATGTATGAACAATCCAATTTCAGCAATAATACCCTCACCACATTTAGGCTGTCTTAATTCTTTTAAATTTATGCCATAATGTCGAGCATATTCTTTTGCTCCTTTTTGATAGCTTTCTTTCGTTACCATAATACCAACAACATTATTCAAATCCGACAAAACCCCATAAAAATCTCGGATTTTTCCTACTGGAATTGACTGTTTATAATTTTTACACTCAATAGCAGTTTTATGTACAATTCCTGCAATCTCGTATTCCCAATATACATCTATTTGATGCTCTTGTCCTGACCGACCTTTTAGTTTTACATTATGCAAGACATTTACAGTCTTAACATTACCAAAATCTTCATTCAGCAATTGCTGGTATATTTCTTGGGTAAATTTTTCGTATTCTGTATTTGGATTCATCTTGCTTATAAAGCATATATTTACATATCAGTAGCACAAACCTTTAAAATCGCATTCTCCCATCCAACACCTCAACAAACATATCTATTTCTCTTTTGGAAATGCTTAATCACACTGCAAGTTCTCGCTATCGTTATTTCAAAAAAGATTTCCTATTTTTCTTATTTTTCGTGTTCCTTTAATTTCTTTTAAGACAGAATCATATATCATTAAATCAGGTATACAACTAGCCGGAGAGTTATTGTTAGCCCTCTTCCATTCATTATCTTTATTAGGACGGAACCACTGATTTATAATATATACATCATAGATTGGAGGCTGAAAATTAGTTTTATTCATCATTCTTTCAAAACCTAATTCAAGTTTAAATAATTCAGAAGTTATAATATTCTCTGCTATATTTATATCAACTTTATTAGGGGATATATTTGAAAATCGTCCTATCCAAATAGAATAATCACTACGACTAATTTCTTGAAAAGGATGATTCTTGTCTTTTAACCTTTTATATACGGAACGTGTTGTTTGACCACAATAGTAAGAATACTTTCTCGCATATTTTTTTCTGCCTTCTAACAAATATAAATTAAAACCGATATCATTATTATCTAACCAATTCTGCTCCCATTCACACAATTTTTCATACGAAGAAAATGGTCCAACCCATTTAATCAAGTATACTTTATCTATATTTTCCATATTAATTTTTACGCCCAAAGGTATTTATATTATATTTAAGTTATTAACTGCCATTAAAAATGATTTTGGAATTAATTCCAGTAAGTAAGACAACTCAACAAATGCAATATTAAAAAAATTTTAATATTCTATAAGTATGAAATTCGCATTTCTTTTCATTATCAGAACTCAATCATCTTATAAAAATACGCACACCAATATTATTTGTCATCGTCCAATGAGTCCCAATAATCCATATCCATCTTCATTACTTTAAAGATTTTTTCCGTTTGAAGACCTAAGCCAAAATCATAGATATATTCCGTAAGTTGATGTCCGTTAATCAAAATTATAGTTGGAGAGCCATTTAGGCTCTCAACATACTCCACCGCTCCTTTGGTAAAATTAGATGTTGTAATAAACACACCTTTCTTTGATGGAGTTCCCGCAACAGCGCCTACAAAGCTTTGCACTTCATTACGACCTACATTATTTTCAGAAGCATAACGTTTTGCTTGAATCGATATATGATTAAATCCCAATATATCTTCTTTTATAATGCCATCGATTCCCCCGTCGTTAGACCGCTTGGTAACTACTCCCGAGTTTTTAATCTCTCCTCCATAGCCCATTGCTTGAAGTAAATCAACAACTAACCTTTCAAAATCTTGTGGTTTCTTACTCAATATAGTCGCCAGTATCTCTGATTGAATAGACTGTTTTATGTTATTATACGAATCATCCAATCTTTCTTGCGGTGTACGCTCATCATCGCAAGTCAAAGCAGGGGAGATTATCAAATCACTCTTATTTTTAGAACTTCTCTTCGGGGTTTTCGCATTAACTTCTCCTTTTATATATTCATTTATTTGTTCATCGGTACAGGAAGAAAGCATCTCCAATCCCTTATTGCTGATTTTATAATCACCTCTTTTAGGTTTTTCAACCAAACCTGCAATAAAAAGATATGATAATGCCCAAGAAATGCGATCTAAGAATATTTCACCATTACCAGACGGATACCATGCATTCATTTCATCTTCTGAAAGATTAAAATATTTAGCCAAAGGAGCTCGCAAATCTTTTGCCCTCATAATGGCACCAGTACTTAATACCCTTAATGCCTGTATTCGTATTTCTTCAAATTGTGGTATCATAATATATAACAAGGCTTTGATATAAAGAAAACAATCAATTATACAAATTTATTAAAATATTTGGAAACAGCATCTTTAACCATAAATTTATTCTCTTTCCACATTCAAAACAAACCGATCATTTAACAATCTCCCTATTAAAACCTCAAAGCCCCACATAAATAAGCGGAGGATTGAGGGTGATAAAGTCCACAAAATAACGGAAAGAGAGAATCGATCAGCCCATGTGCCCGAAAAATATTTCCTGCTGCAACAGATCGAGAAAACGGGCGGCGTGTGCGCCATCCATCTGTGTGTGATGAAATTGGAATGATACGGTCAATGTCGTTTTAAACCACTTCTTTCGATACCTGCCCCATATCATGAACGGGTTGTTGAAGATGCCGCTGTACATTCCGACTGCGCCGTCGATGTCGAATTGCGCCAATGCAGAGGTACCGATAACCATACAGTCCGGCAAATCGTGATTCCGGCAAGACTCGGCAACCTGTTTGGTCAGTTGCAAATAGTGTCGGTTGAACAGAGCGAAATCGGTTGTGAAAGGGAGATCGCACGAACTGACTTCTCCCCTCTTGTCTGCCACAATGGTATTGACAGCGATATTATCGTACCGGATGAGTTTATCTCCGACAGGAAGCAGGTAAAATTCTTTTACTTGACTTGCTGCCTTCCCGATACACCAACACATCAGCATGTTGAACTTCAAACCTCGTCTACGGCTAATCCGTACAAGGCGGGATACGTCGAGCGTCTTGAAAAAGGTTACCATGGGCATCGGTGCTTTCATCCACATATCATAGGCATAGGCTCGCGTGGTTTGTTGCGGATCTACTTCTTTCATACTTTTTTTGCGACAAAGTTACGGCATAAAGGTCTCACCGGATAGAAGAAATGGGACATTCTGAAAACTCGGGGTAAAAGCGGATTTACACCGGCTGGGTAAACAGATCGGAATACGGACGATACTCATTTCTCAGTTTTCCCGGCGTGCATCCGCTGAACATTTTACATTCGCGAATGAAATGCGACTGATCGGCATAACCGCATGCATAGGCTATACCGGTATCGTCGTCGCATCCGCACTGCATCTGCCACAACGATTTCTGAAACCGTACCACCCGGGCATATTCTTTGGGATTCATTCCTACACTTGCGTTAAACAGTCGCTCGAACTGCTTCTTACCAATGCAAGCAATGCCGGCAAGTTCGGAGACCGAAGTTGAAGGTGTTTTCATCAACATCCGCACCGCCGAACCGATACGCACAAAGTTCGACACCGAAATGTCGCGCAACTTCGCAAGCAACCAACGTTCGATCATCCGCACACATTGTACATTGTCCCGACAGTCGAAGATCCGCGAGGCAAGTTCGTTCAGATTCCGGTTCTCCACCTCATATCCCGAAATTTCAAGATTATAAAACAAAGAGGGAGGCGTGTCTATAAACAGCCCTATGGCATGAGGCTGAAACACGGTTACAATCATTTCGGTATCGCCATCGGAACAGACATGCGCCGGGAAATTCACTTGACCGCTAATCGTAAATTTGTTTTGCGAAACGGAGAGTTCGGGAATAAACAACGGCGACCGTTTATGAAAAATGATCTGCGGACAGCCGATAGGAAATGTCAGCGTGCTGAAACTCTCGCGGCTCTTCAACACCCAATAGTAGCGTACATACGGCTGCAACGCCCTACATGGTTTATAAAACCGTATTCCGCCATCCTCTTCCATCAAACTCCGATTTAGCCAAATTCGTATAACGGGCTACAAAATCCGTTTTCGCCGCCGTATATCCGTCACGGTCATATTCAAACCGCTTCCAAAGATTCATTTTCAAGGTCTCGTATGCAACGGCTATTTCCCGATGAGCATTCAGATAATCCCTGAAATAAATTTCATCGTTGTCGCCGGCGTAATGCAAATGGAGGTGGAATACCTTATCGGCAAAGCCTTCGGGGGTATAACCTTTATTGAAACTTATCCGATTTGCGGTTTCCGACATACATCGATACCCGGCAGCAATGATCGAGCTTTTGATTTCACTCAGGGCTATCCCGGCTCCGACCTCCATCAGTATATCTATAATAGGCTTCGCCCATATATCTTTTATCGCCGTGCTTCCTATATGACTGATCGCAACGACACGATCGCCCAATAATTCTTTCAATCGGGCTATCTCCTCCACAGCCCAATCGTTCCAACAATCCTTGTGTTCGACCAGAACTATCGGAAAAAGCATCCAGAGTTCCTGCAAGGTCATCTCCTCCAACGATTTCATACGAGTATCTCCTGTCTTCCATAATTTGCCCCGATCGGACGTAATCATATCTTCAACATCTTATCCATTCCCAACCGGGTTCATCTGCATTGCATATTTCACAACTTCCGACTTTTCCGATTTGCCATGATCGTATCGAAATTTTCACGCCCCCAATCAATAAGTTCCCGAACATGGGGCAACAAAGTTTTCCCAAATTCCGAAACGGAATATTCCACCCTCGGAGGGACCTCGGGATAGAGCCGACGATCGAGGATTCCGTCGGCATACAGTTGTCGAAGCACCGCAGAGAGGACTTTTTCGGAAATGGAAGGAATCGTCCGGTAAAGCTCATTAAAGCGCACAGGTTCTCCCTCCGAAACTTTCAGAAGCACCACCAAAGCCCATTTGTTTCCCATCCATTCGAGCATGGGGGCTGCCTTGCAATATTCGTAATCTAATTTTTTTGCCATTTCTCGGTGTCGTAATCGGTTTACCGTGAACAGAACTAACCTTCCGGTAAGGGGCAAACCGATCGGTAAGTTATTGTATTACGGATGTTTACATTATATCTTTGCTCATCAAAGTTACATAAAATAATCGAAATATGATGTATCCGAAACTTCATTTCACCGGGCAAGTATGGCGACCGCCGTACGAAGCCCAATCCCAGCTTCTGCAACTGACCTCCGGCTGCACATGGCACAAATGTAAATTTTGCAGTCTCTATCATGGCACCCCGTTCCGAATGTCTCCACTTTCGGAAGTGGAAGAAGATTTAAAAACAATCCGCCAATGGCAGCCTCGTGCCCGGCGTGTCTATCTGACCGGAGCAAATCCTTTCGCACTAAGCTACAACAAATTGCTCGACGTAGCCTTGTTACTCCGCAAATATCTTCCCCATCTGGTATCGTTCGGGATGTTTGCCCGTGTCACCGACATCGTACCCAAATCGGTGGAAGAGCTGAAAAATCTCCATCATCTGAAACTCGACAGTATCAATATCGGGATCGAGACCGCCCATGAGCCGACTCTTGAACGAATGAACAAAGGTTATCGCGCAGTCGATATTCTTGAACAACTGTCCAAACTCGATGTTGCCGGAATACGATATAATATATTCTATCTCAACGGACTGGGAGGAAAAGGGAACGGAATAGCAAATGCAATCGCCACCGCCGATGTTCTCAACCGGCTTCACCCGTGCATCATCAATATCGTTTCACTGACGATATTTCCCGAATCACAACTGTTTCGGGAAATGACCGACGGATTTTATGAAGAGGAACCTGAGATAGAACGGCTTGTGGAAATGCGTACTCTTATCAAACGACTGACTATCAAGACAAACCTGCTCGGTCATCACGTATCCAATACGATACCGATAACCGGGGCTCTCCCCGACGACAAAGCCGCTATAATCGCCGAACTCGACAGAGCTATCACGTCCTTTCCCGAAAAGGAACTGAAAGCCTATCGCGACCGCATCGGGCATTTGTAACGGTGGCAATCCGCCGTTTCCATCCGACCCGATTCAACAGATTATATACAAGGAAAGAGATTCGGACTTTACAACGATAGGGCATGTCCCGAATATTCTATTTTTTGTGCCGACGCGCCAAGCAAAGTGTTGTACGAAATAACAAATTGTATATCATTGGATAAGATAGGATGCGGCTCAGCATAAAAAATAACCTCGTTTATTTTTTTATGCCCTCGCCTTTCACTATCTTTGTAACGTCAAGATATTGACAGACATATTAGAAAGTGTTTTCGCACTGTCCTTAACAGAAAATGTGGAAGTTTTCAGAATCAAAGGACGACGAACAGCACTCATCTCTTGTTTAGATCATGGCAGGATGCACTTTTTGTGTATCCTTATTTCCGTATCTATCCAAGTGTGGGGCATCATCGTTTATTTTGATTCGGGTATTCCACAACCTTCTGTTAGATAGACGAAATCCGGCTCCACACTTTTTGCATAATAATATTAATAATAGACGGCATAAAGGGGTCGGTGATGCCAACAATAAAATTTAAAAGCCATGAAAAAACTGATCCTGTTTTTTGTATTCGTGTTTTTTATCCTGTCTGCCCGTTCGCAGGACATTATCGTATTCAACGATGCAAACGAAATCGAGGTCAAAGTAACCGACATTACAGACAAAACCATATCGTATGTAAAATGGAACAACCCAGACGGACCGAAATATATGGTGAATAAGTCGGATGTTTTCTATGTGAAATACTCAAATGGAGAAAAGGAGGTTTTTAAGAACAACAAAAAACAATCCAATAACATTAACATTCGTCTGCAAAGTTATATCTATGACAGTGCTATTTTCACACCTGATGCAGGTGGTCCGGCGATAGATCTGAGCCTCGGTATGCGTTTGTGGGATTATGGCTATATCGGTGTCGAAACGGGATTTCATTCCCTACTTCAAAGAATATATTTTTATGACTATGAATACAATTCAACACTAGCCTATATTCCAGTCGGTATCAATCTAAAAGGTTATATCCCGACCGAGAAAGAGATATATCCCTACGTGAACTGTTCGCTCGGAGGCTTCTTCGGCTTTATGGATCTGAATAGATATAACGGATTTTATTGTCAAGCCGGTGTGGGAATCGATGTGAAACGTTTTTCGTTCGGCATCGGATACAACGGTTTTGTCAATTACCACTTCATCAACAAAAACCACACAATAAGTTGCGGGTACGTGAAATTGGGTGCCCGTTTCACGGCAAGTAATAGAAACAGAAACACCTTCCGTTCTGTCAGGCGATAGCGAAATACGACGATGACGAAATACAGTACCCTCCCCGACGACAAAGCCGCTATAATCGCTGAACTCGACAGAGCTATCACGTCCTTTCCCGAAAAGGAACTGAAAGCCTATCGCGACCGCATCGGACATTTGTAACAGTGGCAATCCGCCGTCTCCATCCGACCCGATTCAACAGATTGCTTATACTACAAGGGATGAAACACGAACTTTACGCATTTCATTCCTTGTATTTTCTTTTTATCCGGTCGATAGATTCGCCGCCTATACCTATATTTTCGTCCGGTAATTCTTTGATGGAGACCATAAAAAATTGCGACGGAATATGGGTTATCTCCGAAGCCGTAGCGGTGAGCCGCTCGATTAGCAACTTTTTTTGTTCGGAAGTCAATGCTCCACTTTCGATGGTTATGTAGGGCATTACAATAAGATTGGTTTTAACTCCTCAGTGACAAACATAGTGGGGGTAAACTCCACAATCTGATAGTCGGCGATTCCATTCATGTGAAATGGGTCTTGCCGTATGAACGCCTCGACTGCCTCGCGGTTTTTCGCTTTTATCATAATCACACCACCGACACGTGGAGTTTGAGGTCCCGATGCAATGAAATTACCGGCAGCATAATGCTCGGCAAGATACCGGCGATGCGCATCAAGATATTTGTCTACCTCACTCAAAGGCTTCTTGTAGGTAAGAATGGCAATAAACATAATTGTATTATTTGAATAAAGCACAGAAACCCTGTTTGTTGAACTGATAATACATTTCGATACGTTCCGGCGTATCGTTTTCGAGCAGCAGCAACAGCTCCTTTGCAAATTCGAGCGTCGCCGAACCGTTCGCCGTCACTATGTTTTTGTCGCTTACCGCCTGCTCATGCAGATACATCGCGACACCGGCATAGTTCTCACCGCCCCATAGTTTCAATTGTTCCACACCGTTTCCCGTATGTCGGACGTGATTGAGAAATCCGTGTTTTGCCAAGAACGAAGCGGCATTACATATCGCGCCAACAATCTTTCCGTTCTCAATGGCTCGTTTTACAATCGGCACTACCTTGTCGGCAACCGATGTCGCCCAACCGAATCCGCCGATCAATACCATAGCGGCATAGTCGTCGGGCATCGTATCGAACGAATAGTCCGGCAAAGTGCGGAATCCGCCAATCGATTTAACCGGATCCATAGTCGGTGCGACAATCTTATTTACATACTTGGGATTCTCTTTCAGCGATTGTTCATCGGAGGCTATCGCTTCCGAAAGATACACGATTTCGTGCGCGGCATAATCCGGCAACAAAACATAAAGGATCTCGTTATTCATAATGTTCATTTTTATAGACCATTCCTCGCCTCGGCATAATCCGTTCAAGTTTCACCTGACGGCTTCTGCGCTCGGCTTGCAGTTTATTTTAAACTTTTGGTTTTCAATAAACGCTGCGCCTCGGCATAATCGGTTCAAGTTTTCACTTGACCGCTTCTGCGCTCGGCTTGCAGTTTATTTTATATAGTAAATGTTCTTTAAGCCAATGCCCGTCGGGCAATGCCGGATGAAAGAATGTACCGGCATACTCCATGCCTATTTTCTGCATGACACGCTCCGATCGGCGGTTACATAATGCCGTAAAGGAATACACCCGGGCAAACCATTTCTTTTTGCCGGCATAATCCAGACACGCCCGGGCTGCTTCCGTAGCATATCCCCGATTCCAATACCGGCTGTCAAGCCTCCAACCGATCTCTACTCCGGGCGAAAAGCCGGCAGCGAAATCGAACCGATGGAAACCGGTGTAACCGATAAATTCGCCCGTTTGCTTCAACTCCACTGCATACAGTCCATATCCGTATTCCGCAAATTCGCGGACTATACGATCATAAAAACCAACCGTATCTTCATAAGAAAGCTTCTTCGGAAAGTACTTCATCACCTCCTCATCCCGGTTGATTTCCGCAAAGGGAAGGATATCGGTTTCGGTCCATTCCCGCAAAACCAGTCGTTCGGTCTCTATCATAACATCCGGCAGACAATCGCATTAAAATTGCACGTGAGCAAACTCGCGGTCGATCCAGACAGTGGCTTCCGTCCCGACAAAATGAAGGAGAATGTAATTCGGATCAGCCGCTCCTCCGGGGAAGTAATTGGCATACCAATCCTGCCACAACTCTTGGCGGACTTTATCGTCCGTAATAATCTCGACCGTACCCCGCAAGGCAACACTGTCGCCATAAAAAGAATAGCACAACCCGGCTTTCGGATTCATTCTGAAATCGGCGGTCTTCACCGAATCCGCTCCCGTAGCTACCCACACCTCGTTGCATCCCTTCGTATGCCCTTTGTCCATAGGTACGGGACGGGGAAAACCATCGGCATTGACCGAAGCCAGCGTCACCTCACGGCATTGAGCGAGCAGTGCTTCCGCTTTCTCCGCAAGGGTTCTCTCGTCTTTCTGTTTCCACCGTTTCAATTGCGGGAAGAACTGCCGCATCTGCTCTTTTGCCTGTTGGGGTGTCAGATTCCAACCGGCTTCCTCGTTCATCTGATCGGTGAATTGAGCACAAAATTCTATCATCTGGCTCATATTGAAATCCTGCGTAAACTTTCCGTCCTTATAGCAATAGATGCAATAATCTTCACTTCTGCCACCATCGGCATTCGTGCCTTTGTTATCGTCGGTAAGCGGCATTCCGCAGCTTTGACAAAATGTTCGGTCCATATTTTTTTCGTTTTAATATTATGCGTTCTCTATATATTCCGTATTTCCCCCGAATACACAACAAATAAAACAGGTAGATTCCCCGTCTCGAACTTCATTATTTTTTGTACGAGGGGTTGGTGATAGAGAAGTATTTGTCGAGTACAAGGAACGAGATAGCCCTTTCGCGCTTTTTGTTTCTAAACTGCGCGACATATTCGTTGGCATGTTTTATAATCGCTTCCGCCTCGTCGATGTGGCTTGAATAATAGTCGAGTTTTTCCTCCACGTCGGAGAAATCGTCCTTCACCTCTATGTAATGATACCCGGGCACGAGCGTCCCTTCCATAAACCACGTCTCGAACTTCGGCTTCGGCATCACCGCTATGGAGTTCGAGGACATCACCCACTTCAAATTGCTCGCCACGTCATTTCCCTCGATCGCCATTATATAACGGTATTTCAGTTGGTCGTATATGGAAATCTTAGGTTTCGTCCAATCGGCTTTTACGTGGTCTATGGCTCCGAGATCGAACCTGCCGTTGCCCCAGAATTTCTCCATGAACAGGATGCGGTTGGGCTTACGATTAATTTTCCCGCGGAATATCGCCATGTCTTTTTTCTTTTCAAAAGGAATCTTGTCGTTTACAAAAATGAAATGACGCACCTTGTTCATATTCAGGAGTACGGAGTTGGCGTTCTCGCCGTGTATCGGACGGCTTTTCAGCAAACATGGCGTATCGGGCACGGTCGTTACATCGCCTTCGACCATCATCATTTTAAGACGAGCCGGAAACCACCGTGCATATTCCATGGTATCGAACCAATAAACTTTCTGTCGTGTCATCGGCAGATTGCCGACAGCTACACTGCGACGAGCGAATTCTTCGGCATTGCCGAGTTCGGTCAGTTTGTTGTAGTATCCGACCCTCCGCTGTATGTACTCACGGTCGGCAGAAGCGCGGGCTTCGTCTAAAACCCGTGGCAAACGGGCTCGTAATAAAGCCCCGGGCAACATCTTCCGCATATAATTCACAGCAAAATATACGATCTTCGGATTCTTTCCGCTATGCAGGAGGTATTTCAGCCGCCGGTATTTCGAACTGCCGGAAGGTGTGCTTGAAGAGGATTTATCTGTCATACTGTGAATACATTCCGTAGCTTATAGAAATCCCCAGATTCGGCTACAAATAGGTTGTTGAAAAGAAAGACGCGGGTTTCTTTACCTTATTCTTCTCTTGACATACAATCCGGCTCTTGCTTCGTCTGTAAAAGTCGGCAATGTACGACACCTTCTCATTGACACATCTTGCCACTTCATTATGATGCTTTATCAAAACATCGAACGGAATAGGCTACCAGAATATAATGCGTCCGGCGTAGAAAATTCATTGCCACACTTTCTTTTGCACAATATGATGCAATTCTGCGAGATTCGACCGTAAGAGATCGTCAGTAAACGTCTTTTACCAATCCCGACCGGTGAGCGGCGGAGTTGGTTATACAAACATAGTAATTATTTTATATTAAGAAATAATCCGAATCCAAATAATTTTTGAGTAAAGCCCGGGCGATACCATCGCCATTTGCCGAGACTGTCCGATTGTCACACTCCTCGATCCGATCTTCCCGGGTGATCTCCGAGCTGTTCCCTATCTATAAACCGGCTACGAAATCCAATTTTATCGGTTGGTTCCTACACCGCAGGCAACACGACCGATTACGAAGGCGACGAATTCGTGATGTATATCGACGATGTGATGTTCACCAATGCCCCCCTGACAATCAACGACGGTCTGCCTGCCACAACAGATGAATTGGCTGTACTCGACAACTTTGAAAACGGAAAAGTCAATTTCACGCAAGAGCTGAAATCCATGGAGGGCGCTTCGTTCGGAGTGGTGGATAATCCGAAAAAGGACAAAGTGAACGGGAGCAAAAAGGTGCTCGAAATCGTACGTCCGCAAGATGCAGCAGCATGGGCGGGATTCTATGCCCAGCTGAACGAAAATGCCGCACCGAAATGCGATATGGACAAATACCGCTATGCACGTTTCAAGGTATTGCAGGATGTGGCTGGTGCTTCGGCACGCTTTAAAGTAGAGTTTCCGGGAGGCGATAATGTAGAAAAAGAGCCTTTGACTTCCCCCGAAAAAGTGAATGAATGGGAAGAAATCATTTTCGACATGGATGATGCAGCCGGGCTTTATCCGCAGGTAGTCGTTATGCCCGACTTTGCCGACAACCGTCCGGTTCACACCGTATATATCGACGACATTATGTTCTCAAAAGAGCTGGATGTGGAGACTCCGGGCACCTCGGTCGAATTGCTGAGCGTGGCTAATTCGCTTCGTACCGTGATCGACGGCAACCGGATCGACGTATTGTTCTTCGCGAAAACCGATGCAGCAATGACTTTGAGCATATACGACGCAACCGGGCGCACAATAACCGTACAACAGGTGAACGCCGAAGCCGGAGAAAGCCGTGTGTCGTTGAATATCGAACGTAGTGGAATATTCCTCGTGAAAGTAAGCAGAGGCAACAAGAGTGTGATAAGCAAATTTTGTAAATAAGAATTGAACAAAGTGCGATCACATAGGCAGAGACAGGAATTTACATCCTCTCCCTTCCGACACTCCTGAAAATGAACAGCACCCCAAAAGTTGAATACAAAACTTTTGGGGTGCCGTCATAAAATCCCCTACGCTATACAGCACAATATGCGCATTCATGTTCTCGGATAAAGCAGACCTACCTTTCCACAGGTTATAAAGGCGCATGAGTATGAATCCTTTTTTCAAATCCGAACCATGTCAGATACCCGAGTATAATCACAATCAAAAGTGTAAATGCAAATTGGATATATGGCGGAAAAGGTAAATGTAAACAGGAGAGAACCTGAATCACGGGAAAATGAAAAAGGTAAATATCGTATGAAATGTTATTCTTGTTGAACAGGCTGATCCTTCCGCTGAAAGTGGATGCGACAAGTGTGAGGCAGGACACCTGTAAAGGTCCGGCTACGATCTTGTAATACGGGATAAGATCGCTACAAAGAGACATCATAAGACACACGGCGGCAATGAGAATCCTGTACTTTCTGAATTTTTCGTAATTGAAGAATATGCACACTCCGGTATAGAAATACATCATCTGACCGAAAACCTGACGAGAAAGAATATTGTAGATAGCTTTCCCTTCGACTTCGTAAAGATGGACGAAGAACAATCTGTAAACTATCGACAACAGGTAAATCGCCACGAAAACCGACAGCGGTTTCGTTCCGGCATACCGATTGTGCAATTTTGCCGTCAGATACACCACGAGAGGAACTGAAAGATAAAGCAGGATTTCAATCTTCATTGTCCATAGCGAACCATTAACCGCCTGGATGGCTGAGTCTTCAAATACTCCGGGCAGTGTCGGTTCGAGGAAATTCAGAAATCCGATATTGCATATCACGTATTTCAGCCAGTGTCCACTGAAAAAATAATCTTCGGCAGACAACGAACTCACCGCACACAAACCGAACGCACAAACAAGTACGATAAAGAAATAAGGCGGCAGAATACGTCGGGCGCGTTTGAAAAGATATACTCTTAGATTCTTGCTTTTCAGATAGCTCGGATAGACAAGGAATCCACTCAATGCAAAGAATCCGCCTACGGCATTGTAACTCGAAGTCGGGAAATAAAGTTCCGTTCCGAAAATAGCATTGAAATGAGCCACCACGACCGCGAGTGCCAGATAATACCTCACCAGCCCCATGCTGTTGTCGTGACCTATCTGAGGGAAAGTACCATATATCCTTTTAACTGTCGTATCGTCTTGCATCCCGATTTCTTTACATAACAATGAAGCCTATAAAGGACAAAGCCTATGGTTCGGGCAGCCTCGCTTCCTCTCGATTTTAATGGGATAAAAATATTTCTCGCCTCAGTATAAATCGAACACGTTCGACCCGATTATCGAAAAAGGTCTTTTATATAATTCATGCGGAGCAAAACTAATCAAATCATCCCGATTATGCAACATTTTCCTGACACGGCAACATTCCTCTTGTTTCTTGTCTTTCCGAACGAGATTGTATAGGCTTCCCAAAACACAAAATCGCCGTTCACATTTGTACAATCAAAATAAATCGCTACCTTTGTAGAACAGACTGCAAAAGGAAGAAACTTCCATATAAAAGGCAGTCATTTGCCCACGCCGAGGGGATATCCTTTTGGGGGGGCAAGACATAATGAAGGCGTTTATTGAACGCTGTATACGACTATCCAAAAACTTCGCAACTTTTTGTTCCCGTCGATACAGTAACAATGAATGTCCATTGGGTGTTCATACTCGCCCATGCCCGCTTCTGCGGGCATGGCATTGTGAATATTCGGCGTGGACTTCGATTGTTTTTTATACGGGAACGGGGATTGCGAAGCCCTTGGATAGCGTAGGAACAAATGGACTCCACGCTTTTTTTATGTCGTAACGTAAACAACCTTAATCAACAGCCGCCATCAACAAGGTCTTGACAGCCAACCAACAAACCGAGGGAGTCCATTCTTATACCGGGAGGGAATACACTCCTTTTGTAAAAAACAACCTTCTGTTGTATTCGACATAAGGTCAAACTATTTCTTTAAGAATGAACACGAAAAAACTTTTCCAGAGCCTCTTGTTTGCAGGCGTATTAACAGCAGGATTATCTTCTTGCGGCACATCGCAACAATCCTATGTTCCGAAAGCTATCAACACCATCAGTCCGGTATCGTTCGCCGACCTTAACCTGCAACATGGCGATTACGAAGTGCTTAATACCATCACCGCTACCGGAACAATTTATTACAAACGCACCTTCGGTTCGATCCAAATCACGGAAGAGAATGACGAATTTGCCGTTACTTACACCTACAACTCGAAGAGCGGCAAATGGTATCTTTCCAATGTAAAAAACATCGTACGCTTCGGCTTTCTTGCCAATGACTACGGCAGCACCTCTATTGTAAATTACAGTGCCGACGAACTCGTTCGTAGCCTGGCCATTTACCGCCTTATCAACGAAGCCCAAATGCTGGGAGCCGATGGCGTTATAGAACCGGTAATATCGACCAATACAGAACAAGTGGGACGCGATCTTGTCTTTAAAACCACTGTATCCGCAAAAGCAATCAAATTAAAAACCGATAATTGATTCTTACCATGAAACGTTTCTCTTTCTATTGGCTGATAGCATTGATGCCGTTACTGACCTCCTGCTTTTCCAGCAAACCTGTTACATCATCAACAATACAGACAGGCAATATCAGCCTTGCGTTGATAAGCAATCCGCAGGCAAACAAGTATATTAACCTCGATTACGGCATCCGCCTCAATGTAAAAGACGGACGCGCCAACACTCAGGTTTTGCAAAAATACGATGCCAGTGCCACACAAAAACCCTACGTAACAGTGCAGCCCGAAGTTACCTCATTCGTTTCGGAAAGCACACGCCGCTATATGCGCACAATGGGTTTCAATTTGGACGCCGATGTGGCTACCGATTATATGCTCAACTTGACTATCAAGGAATTCAATATCAACTACCTGTCGGGGACAGGGTGGACAGCTACGGTCAGTCTCAATGTCGAAGTGTACGACCATAATCGCAAACTTGTCTATCCAAGCATAACCGCCGTAGGACGTGCCAATGCAAGTAGTATAAGGATGTCTACCCAACATATAACCAACCAATGGGAAAGAGCCTCTCTGATATTGAATCAAGCTTATGCAACCGCGTTGGAAGATATCGACTGGGATCGTATTGCCTTTTTCTGCGACAAAGCCTCATCGCCCAAACAGGAAGCCAACAAGCAGGTAACAGGCGATGGCAGTACCTCACTCGAATCGTTGGTAGTACGCTGGTATATCGATTCTACGCCCAAAGGCGCTGATGTAACATGGCGCATAGTATCTTCTACACCCGAAGTGAAAAACACCAACTTCAACTATGTAGGAAGCACTCCGTACGAATCCACAGAAACATTTGACATTAAAGGACTTACATATAACAACTCCGGCAATGTTCAAATAGAGATCTCGTGCGAAAAAGCCGGTTATGTTACACAACGCAAGCGTTTCAACCTCAATCAGGTAATCGACCAAAAAGATTTATCAACCAAGTTCAATTTGATCAAAGACGAATAAATTCAACCGGAATGAGATTGGCTTAAAGAAAAGTCTGTGCTATATAAAGTGCATAAAAGATAAACGATTTTGATAAGCCTCGGCAGAGCAGAACTTGTTCTGACTCTGCCGAGACGGAAAAGAGACCTAAAAGACGAACTATTTTTACCAATAGGCTAATCACCTTCTTAAAAATAATTCATATCTTTGCACCTTATTATAACATATTTTATAAACTAAAAATTAAAAGTTATGAAAAAGATTTTGGTTTCTTTAATCGCATGCTTTTGTGTATTAGGCGTTTCTGCTCAGGAGTGGGCAGTCGGAGGTCGTGTCGGATCGGGTTTCCAAGCACAAGGCGAATATCATTTTTCCGATACGAATTATGCTGAAGCCCGTTTCGGTATGTACTATGCCAATCCGGGTGGAACAGTAATGGCAGATTTGACAGCTTTGTATAACTGGAATATTTTTAACATGGACTGGACACCGTCGGTAGGTGAATGGTTCTTCGACGCCGGTTGCGGTATCAATGTGGGCGGTCGCGAAAATTACGCTTATATCGGCGCCGCCGGTTGTGCTAAACTCGGTATCAATTTCCACGGTGCTCCTATCCGCCTGTCGTTCGACTGGACTCCGTCGTTCGGTGCCGAAATCGCTTATTGGAAAGGGTACTCTGCATCCGACTTTAACGAATACGGTCTCTGCAACTTCGGTATCTCCTGCGTGTACTGTTTCTAAAATACCAGACCAAATATAAAAAAACGATATGGGTGTCATATTGCCCATATCGTTTTTTTGTTTACCCGGTCCGATCCGTACAGTGCACCATAACGGCTACCGATAGCAGTGCCGACCCCGTTCGGACTATGCCGAGGAGAGAAAAGGTGCATGAATATGAAAAGAGACTCAACCTCATCGTACCGAAAACCCATAAAAGAAGGCCGGACGAAACAGAAAAAAACGCAAGAGTACTTAATGGATTTAAAAACCTGATTCTTTGGCACATTATATGGACTGACAATTACAAACCATATTATTGAATTCGGTATGAAAACATTTGGTACTTTTGTCATCTTTGCCCTTATCGGCACTGTTTTTGCTCCATCGTCCGAAGCCTGCACGCGAGTTGTTTACAAAGGGCTGTCGGATTGTGTAATCACTGCCAGATCTATGGATTGGAAAAGTGAAATCGATCCCAACATCTGGGTTTTCCCGCGGGGCATGCAACGCAACGGCGAGGTTGGACCGCTCTCCGTGCAATGGACCTCGAAATACGGCAGCATAATTGCCAGCGCATGGGATATTGCCACAACCGACGGCATGAACGAAAAAGGATTGTGCGCCAATATCCTGTGGCTTGCCGAATCGGATTATCCGGTATTCGATCCCAAAGGGAAAACACCGGGTATCTCCATCTCTTTGTGGGCACAATACGTACTCGACAATTTCGCTACGGTAGCAGAAGCGGTAGAACATTTTCGCAACGAACCGTTCGTTATCGTGAGCGACTATATCCCGGGAACACAAAAATTCACTACGTTGCATCTGTCCATATCGGATGCCGGCGGAGATAATGCCATATTCGAATATATCGACGGAAAACTGGTGATCCACCACGACCCGTCGTACGTGGTCATGACCAACTCTCCGGTATTCGAACAGCAACTGGCATTAGACGATTACTGGAAAGGCATACCTGGAACAATCGCCTTGCCGGGAACGAACCGGGCTGCCGACCGGTTCGTAAGAGCCTCATACTACATCGACGTTATCCCCCGCACCGACGACATCCGGACTTCTATCGCCAGTGTATTCAGCGTTATCCGCAACTGCTCCGTACCGTTCGGCATATCCTCCGCGAGCGAACCGAATATTTCGTCCACCCGGTGGCGTTCGGTGTCTGACCAAAAGAATCTGGTCTACTTCTTCGAAACGGCATTGACCCCGAATGTTTTCTGGGTAACTCTGAAAGATTTCGATCTAAGTGAAAAAGGACGCGTAATGAAACTCGATTTGAACAACTACGCCACGTACAACGGGAAAGCGAACAAATCGTTCAAGCCCGCCAAGCCCTTCAAATTTCTCGGGATATAGCGGAGTCAAAAGTCCAATAATATAAAATGGGGCACTTCTTATTGAAATATTCACCATTTTGTACTGACATCTCGACAAATCCAAAACAATGTTCCACCCAAAGGAAATACCAGATGAACGGAAAATACCAGCCCATAATTATTTGGAATATAGGGAAATACCAATGCTGCGGGTGTGTTATTATCCATTAAACTTTATCTATTTATTTACTTCAATATAAGCACTTGAATTGAAAGATGAATGTTCATTATTGAAAACATACCCCAATTGGTTACTGACACATCGGGTATTTCCTATTACTTTGTCTATGTTCCAGTGAGAGTGTCCATAAATCCAATATTCGATTGGACTTGCGGCGATGTAGTTACCCAATTCTACCGTAAATGCGCCATTTAACGGACTACCTTTGAATTCCGGAGCGACCAGTTCGAACGATGGGACATGATGAGTAGCAACAATAATATGCTTTGCCTTGCTTTGGCTCACACTCTGTTCCAAAAAACGGAAACAACGATAATGTTCTTCATTAAATCTGACCCAGTCCAAAGGCTCACTTCCACTGCGTATCCGACGAAAATCACTTATGGCGGATTCAGTCCGAAAAGCATCCTGTAATCCAATATGGCTCCAAAGAGTCGTTGCTATCAAATCCGTTTCATCGTTTAACGGAATCACGGCATTGTAATAGCACGATATGTTTTCACGTATCTGCAAAGACCAACCATTATGCAGGTTGTTGATGTCGAACATCTTGTAAAATTCATGGTTTCCCGGAACAACTATCACCTGTTTGTAGTTTTCGGATACCCAATTCCTATAAGGATGCTTCGAATAATTATTATCCCCTATATATCCGATATCCCCGGCAAGCACGAGAACCTCGCCTGAAACAATCAATGGATACCGTTTCAAATAATTACTGTTCTCTTTGAATTCCAGATGCAGGTCGGATGCGTATTGTATCTTCATTGTAGCCCGAATATGCGTCTTATTTCAATCAATACTTGTCCGATAAAAGTTGCGTCTCTTTGTATGCAGTCCTGTAACGATTGATTGGGCATCAATGATTCCATCTTAGCCACAAACGCAGCCACATCTTTTTTCATATTCTCGGATAATTCTTCGATTGGATCTGCAATATAACCGCTTGCCATCAACTTGAAGACATCGGACATGTGTTTCCGAATATCGCTACTATGTGCAGGCGGTTCTTGTACGGAGAGATTCAGGTATGCTTTCATCTTCAAGCATATCAGTCCAACCGTATCAGCTACATGCAATTCGTCTTCCATTGTACTGTGCGCCAATGCAAAATGATAAAATTCTTCGTCCATCAATATTGCGGACAGGCTCGATACATCTTCACCGACAGGAATCGGTGTCAGATGGAAGTCTGTGGGGACGGATAATATTTCCGGTTGTATAGACAGAAGTTCTATCTGATAAGGATATCCTTCGGTCTGAGGTTTATAAAACCTGAACAGTTCAGGAACAGTCTCTTTCCCTTCATCTCGTTTCCGTTCTCTCATTTCATAATTCCCGTCATGGATAAATTCCCAAAATCGGCGGCCGAATTCAGGTGTCATCTGCTCCACGATGAGTATCATGTCTATATCTTTTGTAGCCCGAGGTTTCATATCGGCATTACGCAGGATAACACTGCATGCCGTACCGCCGATAATCACATAATTGTCCTTAAAATCCAAGAAATATTCCTTAAACTTATCCAATCCTTTTACTGCCATATTTCATCGATTATATTTTCCAGTTCTTTTTCTACCCGTGGATCATTGTCTTCGCGTAAAGAGAGATACAGCGACAATCTGTCCACATATTCATGCTGCCCGATTTTCATTTCGGGAGAATATTTCCAAATTTCAATCTTATACTTGAAATCCGATGATTCCCATTCCGAAAAAAAATGATTATCAGGAACAAAATCCCGCTCCCAAATCGCCAATGTCGTCTGATCATCGGGATTTAGGAATGAATAATAGGATAATGCACTAATACCTCCGATATAAAAAGGTCCGTTGCCTATTTCATCCGAATAAACAATCTTTTTAACCGGTGATGTTAAATAAGGTATAGCCTTATTCCATAGTTCCTTACGAGATATGGGGGAATATACCAATTTTGTCTTCCATTCCTTTCGAGTTTGTAACAATTGTTTTCCTTCCAATTCACTGACAGCACGAGATACAGCCAAATAGTTATAAGGAACCCGCGATAGCATGTCTTGAATGGTGAATTCGTGCCTATCCGAATCCAGCAAGAAATTCAACAAGACATATTGAGCTACGGGTGATAATTGCCACTTCGTATTTTCTTTTTTTCTAATACGTTCATTGATAAGCATACCGGGAAGAAACACGTACCAATCTGATACAACAAAATAAACTCCCTGTTCAATCAGCCTTTGTCTTATATAAAACGGCGCAGACTGCAAAATAAACACAATCGGAATATTCAGAATCCGTCCAATCAAGCTCGCAGTACGGGCATATTGCATCGGTGTATAAGAACGGACCGGATCTGTTTTTTCGACAAAACATAGTGTATACTTGTTGAATTCCGCACTATAAAACCGAAAACTCAATAATAGGTCAAGACTCAGTCCTTTGAGTTTATCCCGACCAATGATATCAAGACCGACAGGAATACCTGCAATAGATATAACTTTATTCATATTTTCTCATTTTCTATCATTTGCATCATTATCAACACCAATGATAACGATGCAAATATAGTGATAATAAACTTATATACAATAACATCTAAATATTTATTAGTTAAAATAAGAGGATTATCTTCTCCTACAACAGCAACATATTCTTTTCTATCAAAAGTTCCATAGATTCCGTAGATTCTACCAGCAAGAGCAAAATTCAGTCGTAATTTTTCGATTATCGAATTTTGATATTACCTTTGTACACTATGCCTCGGCGCATTCCGGTTGCTCCGAAATATGCCGGGCAGATTAGCAACAGATATTCGATTCAATCATGAATATTTCGACATGGAATATATAAACGAGGATATAAAACAGGCTTGCGACGTGATGGCAAAAGGCGGAGTGATACTCTACCCTACCGATACGATCTGGGGGATCGGATGCGACGCTACAAACGAAGAAGCGGTGAAACGGGTATATGAAATCAAACGGCGCAGCGACAGCAAAGCCATGATCGTCCTGACCGACAGCGAAGTGAAGGTGGAGTTTTACGTTTCCGAAGTTCCCGAAATCGCGTGGGACCTGATGGAATGTGCCGACAAACCGCTGACAATCATTTACGACGATGCCCGGAATCTTGCCCCGAATCTGTTGGCGGAAGACGGGAGCGTCGCCATACGGGTGACGCGTGAAGATTTTTCCCGCCGCCTGTGCCAGCGGTTCCGCAAAGCGATCGTCTCTACATCGGCTAATATCAGCGGTGAACCGTCGCCCAAGACTTTTGCAGAAATATCCGACGAAATCAAACAGTCGGTCGATTATATCGTTAAATCGCGCCGGGATGAGAATACACCGTCGCAACCGTCGCAAATCATCCGTTTGGGCAAAGGCGGCGTTGTAAAAATCATACGGGGTTGATTAGCAACAGGAAACAAATAGCGCGTTATCTCATTGGCGATTTCATATCTGCCAATGTGGCTTGGTGCATATTCAATGTCGTACGTTTTTCCCGTTTCTCCTACCATATCGGCACCAGTTCGTTAAAGAATTTCTTGCTCAGCGAACGGGTGATCGAAGGACAGATATTCTTTCCGTTGATGATGATGGTATTGTTTTATCTGTCGGGATATTACAACCGCCCCTTTTTCAAATCGCGTCTTCAAGAGCTTCTCAGCACCGTACAGACCATTTTCATCAGCACCCTGTTGGCATTTTTCATTGCTCTGATCAATGATGTGATGCCATTCCGCAGCGACAACTATCTGAATCTGCTCATCTTGTTCGTCATCCAGTTTTCGTGTGTTTATTCCGTGCGTTTGTGCATTACGACACAAGCCACACTCAATATACACCATCGTAAATGGAGCTTCAATACATTGGTCGTCGGTTGCGGCGAAACAGCCAAAGAACTGGTAGACGAATTGGAACGGATGAAGAAGTCGATGGGGTATCATGTGGTAGGTTACGTACGGTTCACCGGAGAAGCGGATGCCCCGGCAATCGATAAACCGGTCTACGACTTCGATCAATTGCCGTCGGTCTGCCGGCAACTCGACATCAAGGAGTTGATCATCGCTCCCGACCGCACCGATCTGGCGACGTTGTACCAACGTATCAACGCGCTTTATCCGCTCAATCTGCCTATCAAAATCAGGATCAAAGAGTTCAACGCCATTACGAGCCGCATACGGCTTACGAACATTTATGCCACGCCCTTGATCGATATAACCAGTTGCGCGATAACCGACGGAGGGAAAAATCTGAAACGGTGTTGCGACGTTCTGTTTTCCGCTATCGCCCTGCTCATATTGTCTCCGGTCTTCATCCTGCTTTTCGTCCTGATCAAATGCGATTCGCGCGGTCCGATCTTCTATAAACAGGAGCGCATCGGATACCGCCACAAACCGTTCTTCCTGTACAAATTGCGTACGATGTACTCGGATGCCGAGAAAAACGGCCCGCAGTTGAGCAGCGAAGATGACGCTCGTATCACTCCCATCGGAAAATATCTGCGGAAATACCGGCTGGACGAACTGCCCCAGTTCTGGAATGTTCTGAAAGGAGATATGTCGCTTGTAGGACCGCGCCCCGAACGGGAATTCTATATCCGGCAGATCGTGGAACGCGCTCCCTATTACTCGCTGCTCCATCAGATACGCCCGGGTATCACTTCGTGGGGCATGGTGAAATTCGGTTACGCCAAAAATGTGGACGAAATGATCGAGCGGTTGAAGTACGATATGTTATACTTGGAAAATATGTCGATGCTCATCGACTTAAAGATTATTATTTATACCGTAAAAACGGTGATTACAGGGAAAGGGATGTAAATGATAAATTTTCATACACGCATAAAAGACCAGGCTTGGTTTCTGCGGATGCTTACCTGGCGAGAGAAACATATCAAGGAGCAAGAGTTCGTCCTGCTGCTGAGTTTCGTCGTCGGATTGCTCACTGCGGTAGCCGCTCTGATATTGAAATACCTGATCCACTCCATACAGAGTATGCTGACCTCCTATATCAATATCGACGAAGCGAACTACCTGTATCTGATCTACCCGATCGTAGGTATCCTGCTTGCCGGATTGTATGTGACCTACGTCGTAAAAGACGACATCAGCCACGGTGTCACCCGTATTCTCTACGCGATCTCGCAAAAGAACAGCCGGGTGAAGTCGCACAACATGTACACATCGGTGGTAGCCAGTTCGGTTACGATCGGATTCGGCGGATCGGTAGGAGCCGAGGCTCCGATCGTATATACGGGTGCGGCTATCGGTTCGAATATCGGCAGTTCATTCCGTCTCGAACCCCGGTTGTTGATGCTGCTGGTGGGTTGCGGTGCCGCCGCTGCGATTGCCGGCATATTCAAAGCGCCGATTGCCGGTATGCTTTTCACGCTGGAAGTGCTGATGATCGACCTCACCACCACCTCGGTACTGCCGCTGCTGATCTCGTCGATCACCGCCGTCACCGTGTCGTATATATTCACCGGCTATACCGCCGAGTTCAGTTTTGTACAGACCGAACCGTTCATTGCCGGACGCATACCGTATGTCATTCTGTTGGGTATCTTCTGCGGATTCGTATCGCTTTACTTCACCCGAGCCATGAACGGCATGGAAAATATATTCCGGAAACTGTCCAACCGCTGGAAGCGTTTCGGTGTCGGGTCCATTATCCTCAGCCTTTCGATCTTCTTGTTACCGCCTCTGTACGGCGAGGGTTACGAGTCGATCATCAACCTACTGAGCGGAAATACCGAATTGCTGACCGAGGGCAGTCTCTTCTACGCCAACCGGAACAGTTTTTGGGTAATGGCACTCTATCTGTCGCTCATCGTACTGGTCAAGGTTCTTGCCACCAGCGCGACCAACGGCGGAGGCGGTGTCGGCGGAACTTTCGCCCCCAGCTTGTATGTAGGCTGCTTTGCCGGATTCTTATTCGCGTATGTATTCAACCACGTCGGATTCGTATCGCTTTCCGCCAAAAATTTCGCACTGATGGGAATGGCGGGTGTCATGTCGGCGGTCATGCATGCCCCGTTGATGGCTATCTTCCTTACCGCCGAACTTACGGGCGGTTACGATCTGTTTTTGCCTCTGATGATCACCTCGACCGTTGCCTATGCCACCATCAAGATATTCGAACCTCACAGCATCTACACGATGCGTCTGGCTAAAAAGGGAGAACTGCTGACCCACCACAAAGACAAGGCGGTACTGACACTGCTGAAAATGGAAAGCGTGATCGAAAAAGATTTTCTGATCGTTCATCCCGATATGAGCCTGGGCGATATGGTCAAAGTCATTTCCCAATCGCACCGCAACATATTCCCGGTAATCGACTCGGACGGCGTACTATTGGGTATCGTCCTGCTGGATGACATCCGGAATATCATGTTCCGTCCCGACCTATACAACCGGATGTATGTGCGCACGTTCATGACTGTTCCCCCCGCCAAAATCGAAATCAATTCGAATATGGATGCTGTCATGAAACTGTTCGACAAGACCAATGCTTGGAACCTGCCGGTAGTCGAAAACGACAAATACGTCGGGTTCGTCTCGAAATCGAAAATATTCAACTCGTACCGGAGAGTGCTTGTTCACTTCTCCCAAGATTAATCTTCAATTTTACCGACCGATGGATAAGAAAGATTTACGTATTGTATATATGGGTACTCCCGACTTTGCCGTGGAGAGCCTGAAACGCCTCGTTGAGGGCGGATATCATGTCGTGGGGGTCATCACCATGCCCGACAAACCTGCCGGACGCGGTCATAAAATCCAGTTCTCCCCGGTGAAAGAATATGCCTTGTCGCAGAACCTGCCGTTGCTGCAACCGGAAAAGCTGAAAGACGAAACGTTTTTAAAGGCGCTGCGCGAATGGAAAGCCGACCTGCAAATTGTCGTGGCATTCCGGATGCTGCCCGAAGTCGTATGGAACATGCCGCCTATGGGCACATTCAACCTGCATGCGTCGCTGTTGCCGCAATACCGAGGTGCCGCTCCGCTGAACTGGGCAATCATCAACGGCGATAAGGAGACCGGCGTGACTACGTTCTTCCTAAAACATGAAATCGACACGGGGCGCATCATCCAGCAAAAACGGATTGCCATTGCCGATACGGACAATGTGGGGATCGTACACGATAAACTCATGAATTTAGGCGCAGGCATGGTGCTCGAAACCGTCGATGCCATTCTGGCAGGGAATCTGAATACGATCGAGCAGGACGAAATTGCCGACCCCAAAGATTTACGTCCGGCACCTAAAATATTTAAAGAGACCTGCCATATCGACTGGAACAAACCCGCCGCCGATATACACAACTTGGTGCGCGGACTGTCGCCCTACCCCGCAGCCTGGTGCGAATTGCAGGCACCGGACGGAACCCGGTACGGAATCAAGGTATTCGAGTCGCAAGTGATCTCCGGCAGTACGGATGCTACCCCGGGGCATGTCCGCACCGACGGGAAGAGCTATATCGAAGTGGCTTGCCGGGAGGGGTATCTGCGTTTGACCGATTTGCAATTAGCCGGAAAGAGACGGATGCAGGCAGCCGATTTTCTGCGGGGGTTCACCCTTACAAACGATTTTATCTGCGTTTGATGAATCCTCTCACTCCGATCCGAAAAGGGATTTATATCACGGTCGGCACACTTTGCCTGTTGTTGGGTTTTATCGGCATAGTCGTGCCGGTGCTGCCCACAACACCGTTTTGGTTAGCCACGGCATATCTGTATATCAGAAGTTCCGCCAAATTATATGAACGGATCATGCAGATCCCGATCGTCGGGCGCACGATCCGCAACTTTCAGGAATACCGCGCCATTTCTCGACGAGTCAAAATCATATCGACTTCTACCCTTTGGGCGACGATCCTCATATCAATTGCCTGTGTAAACAGATGGTGGGTAACGCTTATCTTGCTCTGCGTCGCAGCGGGTGTAACGTGGCATATCCTTTCCTACCCTACGTTGCGTAAGGAATAATTACCGGAAGCGAACCCGATTATGGCTTCCGGTCAGTCGCGACCGCCGACCGATATGATCGCCAGAATAATGCGAATGTGCCCGTAAGAGACACGACCTTGCAGGAACTCGTACAGCGGTTTCAACTCCGTGGTGTGAAGGCAACGTACCGCCTCTTCCACCCGACTTATTTCCGCTTCGGGAATAAATGCCGGCGATGCGGTAAAACGTTGTGTCTGTATCAGCTGGGCTATGTGCGAACAGACCGTGACTTCTTTCAACGCCCGTGCTTCCGCCACCATCGCCGGCGTATATCCTTGTTGCAACAGATAGAGCGTTTCGTCGAGCGTATCCCCTTTTTCTTTGGATTTCTGCCCCAGTTCTTTTCGGATAAGCGATACGAATTCGCGTCCGTATTTCATCACTTTCGATTCGCCTACGCCACTGATACGGGCAAAATCGCCCAAAGTCATCGGTTTCACCCGCACCATCTCGTAGAGTACCTTATCGGTAAACAGAGTATAGGCAGGCATATCGGCTTCTGCCGCCAGACGCATACGCAAAGTGCGCAATGCCTCGAACAATTGTTCATCAGCCGATAATTCCTGAACCGCCGGAGCCTGACTGCCAGCCGATTTCCGTTTCTTGCCGGTCTCTTGCCGGTCGGTTTCGGGATAGCGTCCGACAAACGTCAGCCGCGCCCCGGTTTCGCCCCGCAGTAACTTCCAGCCCAGCTCCGTAATTTTCAGAACATTACCGTTGTTGTAGAGTATTTCGTAATAACCGAGTTGCAGCATTTGCGACAGATAGCCCTGCCACTGATAGGAGGTTTGATCGGCTCCGACACCGAATGTCTTGATTTTGTCGAATCCGCGTGTAATAATTTCCGCCCGATGCGATCCGCGCAAAATGTCGATGAGCAGATTGAAATTGACCTGTTCGCCGGTACGGGCAATCGCACTCAATGCTTTCTGTACCAATATCGTGCCGTCGAAACGTTGAGGAGGGCGACGGCATACATCGCAATTGCCGCAGTCGCAATCGTACGTTTCTCCGAAATAGCTCAACAGTATGCGCCGACGGCAGATCGAAGCCTCGGCATATTGCTGCATACGCCGCAACTTTTCGATATTCATGGAGCGTTGTCCGCTGTCGTCGGCAAATTTCGAAAGCATGACCACATCGCCCAGTGAATAGAAGAGCAAGGTATCGCTCGGCAAGCCGTCGCGTCCTGCCCGACCGATCTCCTGATAATAGCACTCCATACTCTTCGGCATATTGTAATGGATCACCCACCGCACATTCGACTTGTCGATTCCCATGCCGAATGCTATGGTAGCACATATCACCCGCACTTCGTCGTTCAGGAAACGGCGTTGCGCCCGCTCGCGAAGTTCCGCCGACAATCCGGCATGGTAGGCTTCCGCCTCGATTCCATACTCGCCCAGCGTTTTCGCCAGCATTTCGGTATTGCTTCGGCTCAGGCAATAGATAATTCCGCTTTGGCGCGGATGCGAATCCAAGAAAGAAAGTATCGCTTGGATCTTTTTCTGCTTCGCAAGTCCGGAGATGACATTCAACCCTATGTTCGGGCGATCGAACGACGACAGGAACACACGGGGAGAACGCAATGCCAACTGTTTCAGAATATCCTCGCGCGTAATTTTGTCGGCAGTAGCGGTCAGTGCCATCACCGGCGTATCGGGAAAATATTTACGAAGAACGGAGAGCTGGGTGTATTCGGGTCGGAAATCGTGCCCCCACTGCGAAATACAGTGAGCCTCGTCGATAGCGAACAATGCGACATCTACTCCTGCCAGCCAGTATTCCATATCGCCGAGGAGACGCTCGGGCGAAATATACAGCAACCGTATTTTGCCGCCCAAAGCCAGTTCGCGCACCCGCTGGTTTTCCGCTTCGGACTGCAAACTGTTGAGTGCCGCAGCAGGAATGCCGTTCGCCAGCAAGGCATCGACCTGATCTTTCATCAACGCCAGCAAGGGCGACACGACAATGGTGATGCCTTTCAGCATCAATGCCGGAATCTGGTAGCAGACCGATTTGCCGCCACCCGTAGGCATCAACACCAAAGCATCGCTACCGCCGCATACAGCGGCAATGATTTCCGCCTGCAACGGACGGAAAGAATCGTACCCGTAGTATTTACGGAGCAATTCGGTTGCTTTTTCGACAATAGACAAAGTCATGATTGTTTAAAATGCATTCTTCTCACCGCGAAACGCATTGAGTACCGTAAGTACGATGATTTTCAGATCGAGCCAGAAGTTCCAGTTCTCGATATACCAGATATCGAACTCCACCCGTTTCTCCATTTGCCAGAGTTCACGGGTCTCACCGCGAAATCCATTTACCTGCGCCCACCCCGTAATGCCGGGTTTTATGAGCAGACGAAGCATATATTGATCGATAATCTTAGAATAGTCTTCGGTGTGTTTGAGCATGTGCGGACGCGGTCCGACAATCGACATATCGCCTTTAAAGACGTTGATAAACTGGGGCAGTTCGTCGAGGCTCGTACGCCTCAGGAAATCGCCGACACGGGTTTTCCGCGGATCGTCCTTCGTAGCCTGCAACAGGTCGCTGTTTTTGTTCTGCCGCATAGTGCGGAATTTATAGCAATAAAACTCTTTTCCCAGCAAGCCCGACCGTTTTTGCTTGAAGAACACCGGTCCGGGCGAAGAGATCTTCACGGCTATGGCTATCGGGATAAAGAGCACCGGCGATACCAAAAGGAAAAGAGATGAGAAAACGAGGTCGAACAACCGCTTGCCGAATTTACGGATCGGATTGCTCAACGGTTCTTTCCGCAAAGTGAATATGGGAATATTGCCGATACTACGCAGGAACAAACGGTTGCGCAGGTAATGGGAAACTTCGGGAACGATAAACACCGGTATGATATGCGAATCGGCGTATTTCAGCAACGACAGGATCTCGTCTTTAAATTCGATCGGGGGCAATGCACAATAGATTTCGTCGATCGCTTCCGCTTTCACAAAATCTTCGATCCCGGAGAGCGGACCACGATATTCTTCCAACGACTTGCCCAACTCCTCATCGTCGTCGAAGAAACCGAATACCTTGTATCCATACCCTAAGTCGGACTGCAACATGGCATACAACTCTCTGCCCGTATAGCCCGCACCCACGATAATCACACGCTTGAAGTTGTAGCCCTTGCTACGGAATTTCTTCAACAGTTTCTGGGACGAAATACGCCAGATACCCAGCAGGACGAACAGCACAAGGGCGTATGCCACTACTATCTGCGGCGAAAGTTGAACCTCGGGGATAAAAAACAGAAGCCCGATCAAAGAGAAGATGTGGATACCGATCGCTTTCACCGTCCGAGCCATTGCCCGATCGATATAGACCACCCGCTCGTCGTAGGTCGAATTGAATATCAATATCACCGGCAGATAGCTCAGATTCACCAAAAGCCAGATCATTTCGGGTGAAGACGATATATGTCCGCCCAACAGCAGGAGTACAAGAAAATATGCGCAATTGACACACAGCATGTCAATCAGCATAATGATTATCTTAATCCAATGTCCGTATCTTCCTCTCGTAGCCACCACTTCACCAATACTTTTCTGTATGTTTTTCATAGATCCTTACGGCAGACAAGAAACAGCGGGCATACTCCCACCCGAATACAATGCCGTCCGTATCGTCCATCAACCGGCTGAAAAGATCTTCCGGTATTCGGACTAAACCGTTTAAGCCAATAACCGTCCGTCGCCCTCGACTTCAACGCCCAACAGCGTAACCACTTAAAGAGACGTGTGTCATAATGACCAATCTGCTGCGTTGCCATCGGAATTCGGACTAAGTCGTTTACGTCAGTAAACTCCTGTCGTCCTCATCCTCGGTGCCTTGCATCTTAGACATTCTTACGCACCGAAAGGGGCTGCATCGAAATTTCATTTCGGCACAGCCTCCTTATCGTTTCTTATAGGTTCTGATCGATCAATGCGATTTTCTGTTCGATCAGTTGCATATCGTCCTTGATCTTCTGCATCTTACGTTCCATCTCTTTCACCAACCCGTTAGCCCGTGAAGAAGAGAGGTTCAGGAATCCCATGTTATTCTCGTAAGTGAGCAATTCGTTTTTCTTCTGCTCATAGCTCCGCAACAGGCGCTCCCGTTCGCGATAGAGCTTATTTTGCGAGGAGTCGGATGCCATCTGTTGAACCGAAGCATGGAACGAGTTCAGTTTGTTCCGGCTTTCGTTCATGTTCAAGCGTTTGAAATGGGCATCGAGCACAGCCTGATATTCTTTATATATGCGGTCTTTCTCCTTGAAAGGTACATGCCCGATCGAATTCCACTGCGACATCAGTTCGCGAACGGCTTTCGTTGCATCCTCATCGGATAAGGTTTCGTCGATTGCTTTCAGTTTTTCGATCACTTCCGCTTTGGCAGCCAAGTTGGTTTGCTCTTGCCCGCGCTGTGCGGAGGTCTGTTCTTTTTTCTGATCGAAATAATAGTCGCAAGCGGCAATAAACCGTTTCCAGATAGCGTCGGAATACCTCTTGGATACCGGACCGATCTCTTTCCATGCTTTTTGCAAGGCAACCAGTTCTTTGGTCGTGTTCTTCCAGTCCGAACTGTCTTTCAAGGCTTCGGCTTTTTCGCAAAGGGCTTTTTTCTTTTCCAAGTTCACAGCCATTTCGTCTTTCACCGATTTATAGTATTCCGCCTTTTCACGGAAGAAGTCGTCGCACGATTTACGGAAACGTTCGAACAACTGATTATTCACTTTCCGCGAAGCGAATCCGATCGTCTTCCAACGCTCCTGCAACTCTTTGATCTTTTGAGTTTTCTCGTCCCATGCCGAGAATGAAGCGGGACGATCGGCAACCAGAGCCTCCAACTCTTCGCAAAGTGCGACCTTAGCGGATTCGTTGCTTTGTTCCTCGGCTTTACGGGCTTCAAAGAAACCTTGATATTTTTTATTGATGACAGCCGATGCGTCTTTGAAACGCGTCCACAATTCCTCACGCAGCTCTTTCGCTACCGGACCAATCGCACGCCACTCGTCGTGCAACTGTTGCAACGATTTGAACGCTACAACAATATCCGCCTCGGCAGCCAATGCTTCCGCCGATTCGCAAAGCGCCTGCTTCTGTTCCAGATTTTTCTTGAAGTCGTAATCGCGCAGTTCCTTGTTTATTTTGAGCAGATCGTAAAATTGCTCGGTATATTGCTGGAATGTCTTCCACAACTCGGCTGCCGCCTGAACCGGAACATCCATATTTTCTTTAAAGCTCTGTTGCAGGTCTTTAAATTCATTGTAACGTTTCCCGATATTGTCGGAGTCGTCTACCAATGCTTTCAAATCCGCCAATACCTGTTGCTTAGCCGCCAGATTTTCTTCCCGTTTTTTCTCCAATTGAGCCAGATATTCGGCTTTCTTTTCTTTAAAGACGATCAAAAGCTCTTTCAGTGTATCTTCTGTGGTATCGGCAACGGGAGTTTCCGTCTCTTCGCTTTCGGGATCTACGTCCGATGCGCTGCGGCGGTTGTCTGCTTCGTTCTTTTTCAGTTTATAATACGCTTGTTTCAACAAGTCTATATCTTCTTTCACATCTTCAACCGGCAACAGCACTTTCTCTTTCAACGTTTCTATTATCTCCGTTTTCGAGAGTTTAGAGAATGTTTTCGACAAAGATTCCGATTCGCCAACAGGCTGATTCAAGGTTTGACCGGCTTCCATTTGTTCTTCCGGTTTTTCGAGCTCGTCTATCATCTTAATTGTTTTTTAAGTCTACGACTTCTTTAACTTATACAAATTATACAAGAAGACAGCTATCGTCCGAAAAACCGACATCGCCTCGCTCAATCGGCAAAGCCTATTTTCCGGACTGATACACCGCTATATTCTTTGAGACAAATAAAGCGAATAATTTTGTCTTTTCATAACAAAATTATGAATTAATTCGAATATGAAAAGTTTTTACTTCGTTCCTGTTGTCTATTATCGCAGTAACTCGATACAGCCGAAGCCGAAATGAGTACGATCGCCCAAACCGGTTTCGTAAATGAGATGCTGCAACACGGGGTCGAGGGTCAATCGGAACTTGTACATGAATCCGATCACCTTGTTCTCGGACGGAGTAAACCGCATTACGACAATCCCCTTGCGTTTCGGCTCGGAAAGCAACTCGAATTTAAATTTCGGATCGCCCTCATAGGGCACACCATAGATCGCTTCGTAGCGGTTCAGCACCGAATTCAAGAACAGATCGCCATATTCCGGACAATCGGGTCCTACATATTCGAATCCTCCACCGCCGTTGCGTTTCACGAATACGATCGGCGAGAGAGCCAGATATTCCTGTGTTTCGCCATCGTCGGGAGGAAGACACGGCACGATCTCATCGACGACAAATTCGACGCGGGATATTTTGTCGCCGATCATCAACACGGCATTTTGAAATATCGTACGTACCAGTTCTTCCGTGCCACGTGTCGGCAAGAAAGAAATCCAAAGTTGCACCCGACGTGCCAGAATGCAAAGACGATCCCGATCGACTTTTATCTTCGGTATATAGAAGTTGGAAATCGAAAACAATCGTGTATGGTAATCCGACAAAGCGGAAAAACCATTTCGTGCCAACCACGTAGCACACAAATCCTCCTGCTCCATAATCTTGCGATGTATGCACGAGGAAAGTTCATACTGATAACTCGCCGGCAAAACATTGCCGAACACTTCTGATTTTACAGTTAAAATTAATTTAAATCGCATAATTCACTTTTTTTCACCACCAATACTAGCCTTTAAAATAATAATCAAATTCTCGCAGAAGAGTTCATTTCGCCTCTAATCCAAAGGAGGGGGATCAAAGGACATTTGCATCTCCTTTTTCTTCGCATGATACCGCAATGTCGTACAGTTGTTTTCACAAAAGAGCGCCCGTGCCGTATCTTTCAAGTTTTCTGGTTTTATCTTTCTGTATTTTTCATTTTCGGTGTTAATATCCTCCGCCTGTCCTATCAATTCGTAATAAGCCAGATTCGATGCCCGGTTCAGATAGTTCATATTCGAGAAAAGGTCGTTGGATTCGAAACGGTTTACAACCTTCTGCAATTCAATATCCGTTACGGGTTCGTCCTGCAAACGAGCCAGTTCTTCGGCTATGGCTTGTTCGCCTTGTTCGAAAGATATGCCCGGTGCCAGTTTACCGCGAATCAAGAACAAACCGGCTTCGATATCGCCCGAAATCGAAGCATCGGCTTCGGTAAACAGCTTACGTTCCGTCACCAGATGCCGATAAAACCGGGAAGAGTTGCCCGATGCCAACAGATCGGAAAGGATGTCGCACGCATGGTAATCCTCGTCTGTCCGACGCCCCATGTGATATGCCTTAACCAATAAATCCGAAGGGACATCCCGTTCCACTTCGATATGACGAGGCTCGGTCTGCCGGGGTTCTTCGGGCAAATGACGGGGCGTTATCTCCCTGCGCGAAATCGGCGCAAACCATTTTTCGCACAGCCGCAACGTCTCATCCCACGGCAATCCGCCCGATATGGCGAGTATCGCATTGTTCGGGGCATAATGGCGATAAAAGAAATCTTTTACTTCCGTCATCGATGCATCGGCTATGTGCGACGGATCTTTTCCGATCACAGGCCAGCGGTACGGATGCACCTGATAGGCAACCGGACGCAGCAGCAGCCCGACATCGCCATAAGGCGCATTCAGATTCCGCTGCTTAAATTCTTCGATCACCACATTCTTTTGCACTTCCAGGCTCTTCGTTGAAAAAGCCAGACTCTCCATCCGATCGGATTCCAGCCAGAAAGCGGTTTCGGCATTGTGGGTGGGAACAACCGTATAATAGTTGGTAATGTCGTTACTCGTCCAAGCATTATTTTCACCTCCCGCCTTTTGCAACGGGGTATCGAAATCGGGAATATGCACAGAGCCGCCGAACATCAGATGTTCGAAAAGATGGGCAAACCCGGTACGTTCGGGATTTTCATCTTTCGAACCGACATCGTACAGCAGGTTCAATGCCGTCATCCGCGTAGTGGCATCGTAATGATGCAGGATGCGCAATCCGTTGGGCAATATGTAACGATTGATCTCTATCACCCTACTTTACCAATTGCATTTTTATCACTTTCACATCTTCTATCGGACGGTCTGCGGCTCCGGTTTCCACCTGTTCTATTTTGGCAACGACATTCAAGCCTTCAATCACCTCGCCGAACACGGTGTAATCGCCGTCCAAATGCGGTGCTCCGCCGACCGATGTATATGCCTTACGCTGTTCGGGCGTAAAATGGAACGGACCTTCGTTTTTCACCCGCTCTTTGGTGATTGCGATCAAGGTATCTTGCAGGATCTGCAATCCCTCCCGATCGCGGGCACGCCGAAGGTTCATGATCTCTTCCTGACGTTCCGCCACCAACGACTGGAACACCGACTGCTCCCGCCGCATTTTCATCTGCGATTCGAATTGTGTCAGCTGTTCGTCCGAAAAGGATTTTCCGGTAACGATATAGAACTGCGAACCGGAGGATCGTTTCTGGGGATTTACATTATCGCCTTGACGGGCTGCCGCCAAAGCTCCGCGACGATGGAAATAGCGCGGATAAACGAACTCTGCGGGTATCGTATATCCCGGATCGCCCGTGCCTAACATCTTTCCTGCCGGCGCATTCTTGGAATCGCCGTCGCCGCCCTGTATCATAAATTCGTTAATGACCCGATGAAAGAGCGTTCCATCATAGTATCCGCTCTTTACCAGCTTAATGAAATTATCGCGATGTTGCGGCGTTTCATTGTACAATTTCACTTTGATATTTCCGAGCGTAGTCTCTATCAAAACTACTTGCTCCGAATCTTTAAATTCGCAATTCATACAAAATAATACCAATATAGATAAACAAAATATGCGTATCGACGCTTTAATAAATTTCATTTCCTATTACACTTTAAAAAGAAAAGCCATTACATTTATCCAGAACAAGCCTGAATGTTTATAATCCTAAATCCCTATTGCATAAAACAAATTCAATTCTGTCCCGGACTGTATTCATACGCAAATTAGGTGTCTACAAAGATAATAAATTATCCGGCTTATCATACAGTTTGCTTTCTTTTTTTCTATCTTTTTATTCATTTATCAATTATTAAAAAATAAGCAAGCTACATATACAACTAAATATCAACAAGATAACATTATTCAGCCTCTAAATTGTTTTATAAGCAAACAAATAAAAGCGCACCCCTTTCCCAGCAATATGCGAAATGAGTGCGCTTTCATTCATTTTAGGCAGTAGCACTGCCTATAAAATCGTAACTTTCAAGAGCTATTATCTAACGATTATTCGATGCAGCGAGCTGGTATCTCCAACGGTTTCACGCACCAGATAGACGCCTGCCGGTACCTGCCATACGGCAGAGCCGACTACCGAAGTTTTAGATACGCATACACCCGACACGGTGAACAATTCTACCGACACAGGCTCGGTGCTGTTTGTCTCGAACCGGATTCCTTCGGGCACTGCATAGCACACCGATTTGGAAGTCGGAAGCATTTCGACACCGGTATAATCGCAGGAGAAGCTGTATTCGATCATCTCCGATTCTCCGGTCGCATATACGGCTTTCACACCGACGGTGTATGTGCCGTTGTCCAACATACCCAGATCGAACGTACATTCTTTCGTCTCTCCGACTTTCGAACCGTTCAGATATATTTCATACGTGGCGTTTCTCGATGTCGGAGCAGCGGTCGTCTCCGCCGGACCTACATAGAACGAATCGAACAAGGAGAAGAAACCGTCGTAAGTCGTATAGTTAATCGCCAAGTAAATGGTGGATCCTGCAAATTGAGAGAGATCCAGTTCTATCATCTGCCACATATCGGCAGCCTGCAATTCATCCAAAACGACGAACGAAGAGGGATCGGTATCGGTAGTAGAGGCCATGATACGATACGTTTCGCGATACATACTCGTATAAGCTTTTGCGAGGAAACGCAGTACATACCCTGAGCGGATTTCCTGTGCAGGAGTGATAAGCCATGCATCGGACTGCGACGACTGTACCGAGAAGAATGCCACGCATTTATCGCCCTGAGGAGCACAAGCCGCCTTGTCGTCGATCATCGTCGGCGTAGTCGCCTTCGCATTGAAGATCAGGCAAGGCATTGCTGTTCCCACACCGGGGAAATTGATCATCACGCCACCGAGACTGATCGGATAAGTAGGACGGTCGCTTCTGTTTACGGTGGTCCAGTCGCCGAACGACTGAACGAAGTTTTCGTACGATTCGAAATCGTCGCTCCATCCCAGATCGCGGTTCCAGCTTACCGTTACCCCCGTTTTCTGCAAAGCGGCATCGGGTGCCAGATCGACGGAGACATTAAACGGAGCAAGGATATTTTCTTCCAACGCAACGTTTATGACGGTGTCTTTTGAAACCGTTACTTCCAGATTGACATGCTTGAAATCCTCCGACTCGATGCTGACGATATAATCGCCACAGGTCAGATACGGCAGATGCGAAATGTTTTCGGCAATTACATCTTCATAATCTTCCTTGCCGCTACGTTCCAGATAATGAACGGAAATGCCGTCGGGCGAACCGCCGTTGGATTTGAAATTCAACTGCACGTCGGCGTATGCATCCGCTCCGAACTCCTGTTCTACCGATACCAGCTCCGATGACGACACGCGATAAAGCGACTTCACGCCGAACGAATGTTTGCCGGCAGAAAGATTATCGAATGCGTAGAACGGTTCATACACCTCGTCGATCGAATCGTTGTCCAAATAGACCGCAAAACGTTCTTCGACATCCGCGGCTTTGGCAGCCCTGACCGAACGGCGCACTTTCGATATATCCATACGTGCAGGTCCGACAAAGAAATCATCGACCATCAGCATAAAGCATGCCTTGGATACGTACTGTATGGCAATATATATATCTTTATTGGCATAAGCGGACAGATCGTACTCGATCGTTTTCCAGCTTTTATAATCCACCGCTTCGTAATTGCCGGCAGTAAGCCGTTCAAAATCGCCTTCGGCAGTTCCTTTGGTCGAGATCCAGACACGGAATTGTTCGTCTTTCGCATCGCCCGCCTTCGCCTTGAAACGTACCACATGTTTCTCTCCGATCGAAATCTTCGGAGAAATCAGCCAGTCGTTGTTCGCTGTTCCCGATTCCGTACGGATAAATCCGACATACTGGTTACCGCTATACGGACGAAGTACCGGATATTCGCCCCATAACGACGGTTCGATGGTCAGCGGGTTGAATATCGTAGCATATTGCGGGATTCCCCGGTTCGGGTAATTACCCTGCAACATGGCGGCATTTGCCTTATCCTTGTCTATACCGGTCCACGGCGAGAACTCGACTGCAAAGTCTTCGTACGACTCGAAATCGTCGAAGAAATAATCGGTATCCCGATTCCATTCCAATGTCGCCGAATGCTCCCCGGTCTTCGGATCGTGACCGACCGACAGAGCCAGCGCATAAGGTGTTTCCACCGGTTCCTGCAACACGATCGTCTTTTCGGTATCGGCGGTCAGTTCGAATGTCTCATCATATACCGCCAAGCCGGGAGCAGCAATCGTCAGCTGGTTGTTTCCTTTATAGGCATTTCCAAATACGCATGTTCCCGCCTCCGTCAAGGTCTGATTATATACCAATCCATATTCCACGTGACGAAGCGTCACCTGAACGCCTTTCAGATTATCGCCGGTAACAGCCGATACATTCAAAGTCAGTTTCAACGGGGTCAGATCCTGAGCTGAAATTGCAGAGAACAATCCCAAACAGGCTATCGCCCATATCGACAATATTCGTTTAATCATTCTATTCATATCATACTATTAAAAACGAAGAAACGTATTCCAGTCCAAGAGCTGAAATACGTTTCTCCTGTATTCAACTATTTCTTCAAGATCCGGACCGTCTCCGTTTTATCGGCGGCGATCACTTTCACTACATATACTCCTGTTGCCAACGATTCCATAACAACCGGTTGTGCTGCGGAGGCGGTCAAAGCCAAATGACCGGCTACGTCGTACACCTCGACACGAGCATCTTCCGGCGCTACCACATACATCCGATCCGTTACCGGATTGGGATATACTTGAACCTTCGCAGCCGAAAGGTCTTCAACACCCGACATGGCGGGATCGCCGATATAGATATTGTCTATCGCGCCGGCTTCGGAATAATAAGAGCTTTCGACCGAGTATTTCCAACGGAATTTAACCGACTTACCGGCATAAGCGTTCAACGGCAGTTCCACGGTTTCCCATGCCGATTCGTTCACCGTATATGCCAGTCTCACCCAATCGCCGCCTTCTTCTTTCACTTCGACCGAAAGAGTATCCGTAACGGATGCAGCAGCCGATGCAACTACCGAATTATTGGAAGTCAGCAAGACCGGCATTACTTTCACCCAAACGAATTTCAATACATTCTCGCCTTCTGCCGGTATTTCAACCAGCGGAGTCTGCAACATGGAAGATGCATTGTTTTTCGACTGACGGACACTGCAACAGTATCTGCCCGAATATGCACCATATTCATTGCGCGTCCACGACAAGCCGTCGCCCAACGACATCCAGCCTAACGACGGGAATCCGTCGCCTTCAAACCCTTCGAAATACGGGAATGTACGGATCGTCTGGTCTTCCATCGTCGAGAAGTACATCAGCGTAGCGGTTTCGGCATCGCCATATTCGTTGAACGGAACGATTTTCCAATAGTAAGTCGTAGCCGGTTCGAGGTCGGGAAGCGGATAAGATGTTTCCGTAACAATCACGCCATTGAGCAAAGAAGTCGGATTGGTACGGTCTGTGCCCATGTAAATCTTATACCCGTCGGTAAACAGCGTTTCGTTCCAAGTCAGTACCATGTCGGTATAGTCCGCATTAGTCAGCCCCCGCATCGGAGCCATGCCCGTTGCAGCGGCAGGTACGACACCCTCGCCGAAGATATGCGGCAGAACGACATTGTCGAGGAATATATCGCTGGCAATGGTTTCAAAACCGCCCGACCAGTCGCCGGTATTGCTCCAACGCAACTGAACGTTATCGGCATCCACATGCAGGATTTTGGACGCATCGGGATTGCTCGGGTTAGTAGAAATCCACAGATACGGTGTCAGATCGACCGTGATACGCATCCAGCAGTTTATCACATCGTACGAGAATTCGATATCGTAGGTACTCCAAATCTCAGTCCAGTCGTCCGTGCCGCATCTGATTTCCAAAGACAATGCATTAGACGGAACGGAAGTACCCTCTTCTGGGAATTTTTCGTAATAATCGAATGTCACTTTGGCTTCTCCGCTGCTCAGATCCAGACGGGGCGAAACCAGATAGCAATCTTTCAGAATGGCATGGTTCATCGAATAGAAACCCAACGAATAGTTTTCGGTCGTCGGCGACCAACCGGTTGCAGTCCACCCGACCGGTACGGTAGACGATTCAAAACTTTCGACCGTATAACCGGGATCGACCATCAGTTTCGATCCGGAAAGAACGACATCCAGCGTACCCCCCGTAGTCTCCAACTTCAAAGTTGCCGAAGATGCACCGGTCAAAGTCGGTGTATATATGGCAAAATAGGTACACTCTTTTTCTTGTCCCAAAACCGTAGCGGGATCGAGCGTCACTTGGAAATCGGTATTTTCAAGACCGCTCATCGACAAGATTTTCAATTCTCCGCCATTGGCATTGCGCAACGTCAAAGGTTCGGATACAGCCGGAAGTCCGACATAAATATCCGTAAATACATACGAATCCGATCCTGCCACCTCGGGTTGTTTCGGTTCGAAAGCATTCACCTGCACATCGTCGATCTTCACATATCCGGAAGTCATGGTCACTTCATTCCGGGTATAAGGCATCGTTTTGAAATAGAAAGCGAATTTTACATTCTGACCTTTATATGCAGCCAGACTTATGTTCGAAGTATAAGTATGCCATGTGTACCAGGGCCATAATACTTCGCTGTTTTCTATATCTTCCTTGCTGTACATATCCCAAAGGATATTCCATGTAGCTCCACCGTCGGTAGATACTTTTACATGGAACCACGTAGAACCCTGTTCGAATCCTATCTTTTGAGCGTACCATTTGAAGGAGAGAGAAGATTCACGATCGGCAGCCAGCTGAATCTCAGGTGTAATCAACGACTGTTCGTATTCCGGATCGTCCGATACCGGATCGATCACAGCGCAAGCCTTGCCGGTAAAACTGTCCGACATACCGGTTTCTTTATATAAACGAGCCCAATTGCCGCTTTCGCTAATTGTGGCATCGTCTTTTTCTATCGACCACCCTGCCGGCGGAAACGTTTCACTCTCGAACCCCTCAAAAAAATCCGCAGCAGACAAAGATCCGCTGAGCGATATGGCGGCAATCGCAGCCAAAGCTCTGGTCAGTTTTTTCATAATTACTCGTTTTTAGGATTAAATTTTTATTTCTTAAAGAGAAAGGCGGTCTGTGTAGATGCAGACCGCCCCCTTCCTCTCCTTTATTTCTTAATAATTCGAACCGTATATGTCGCTGCTGCGGTTTTTACTTTCACAAAGTAGAATCCATCTGCCAGCGAAGTCATATCGATCGTCGTATCGGCTGTTTGCATCAACTGTTTTCCGGAAGCGTCGAATACCGATACTTCGGCAATCTGCTCGCCTTCGATGCGGATGTAATCGACAACCGGGTTCGGATATACCTTAATGGCATTTACATCCACGCCATCGATTCCCGATCCGTTTACATTCAGTTCGATCAGTTGCTGTGCCGACAATTGACCGTCGGAAGCCTCGATACGGAACATATATACACCTTCTTCGGTCGGCGTACCGCTCAAAACACCACCGGTCGCACCGATCGTTTCGGAAATCCATTTCGGCAAACCTACTGTCTTAATCGTCAGGGCATCGCCGTCGGGATCGTTCACCGAGAAGTTATAAACGAACGGTTCGTTCACAACTGCACGCGAAGGAGCTTCCGTTACAAATACCGGTGCCTGATTTCCGGGAACATCGAATTCAAAACCTTCGAAGAAGAAATCATCGAAGAACGTCACGAAACCGTCGGAAGGTGTCACACATTGCAATGCGACATAGATAGCCTGTCCGCTGTATGCCGACAGATCCACTTCGAACTTCGTAAAGTTCTCGTTGTTCGAGTTGTTGATGTGCGGTACATCCACACTTGCCAACGTCGTCTTCACGAAACTGGTCTTGACATTATCGGTCGTACTTACCCATACCGTCACATTCGAATATTTGAACTGGTCTTCGCTGCCATACGATTTAGCATAGAAATAGAATTTGGCATCGGAACGAGCTACCATTTTTTCGCTGATCAACCAGTCGTCGCTCGAATAGCCTTCTTTCGACGGAACCATAGCTGCCAACATCTGATCGCCCGACCGCGGATAAATATTGCGCCAGTCGGCTTCGATCTGATTCATCACGATATAAGCGAATGCCGTACCGCGTTTCGGATAATAAATCATGATCGGTTCTACCGTTGCCATACCATCGACGTCGATCGTCGTAAATCCGTTCGGCTCGGTAGAGGCGAATTCATCTTGGTCGAATCCGAAGTAACGGGTATAGCGATCCAAAGCCAGACCGGAAAGTTCCATCGTCACAGGATCCGCATTTTCGAAGCTGATCGTCATGACATCCGAAACCGGAGCATTCGTTTCACCGGCATTGAACGTAACCGAGAATGCAACCGATTCGCGGGTTGCCAGCTCATATCCGACATTGAGCGAAGTAGTGAAGTTTTCGGTATTAAATTTCACCTCTTTGATTTTCATCGTCTGTTCGCCATCATTCAGCAGGATGAACTTATCACCGGAGGAAACCGAATGTTTGTAATTCACAGTTCCTGCATCCCAAGAAGTTATGTTGAGCGACGCTTTGCCTGACGATACCGCAGCCGCTTCGATTATAATGTTATCGAGTGCAGCACCACGGGCAGACATTCCCGACTTCACATAATAACGCCAGCGGAAACGGACATCTTTACCTACATAATCGCTCAATACAATGCGTTCGCGCTCCCAGTAACGGGTTTCGTCCGATACGGAAAGGGATTTCAATTCCTTCCACTGTCCATCGGCATAGATTTCAAAGTAGATAATATCCGCACCCTCGGCAGCAGCTTCTTTCGCCGGAGCTTTTTTCACGAGACCTGCGGGAACGGCATTACCCCAATAGAAGCTGATTTGCATCACTTCGTCGGCGGGGAAATGGAAGGTTGCCGTTTGCAATATACCGGTTTCATTGTTTCCATTTCCGGAGATCATTGCCACAAAAGAACCTTCGTAAGCGTTGTAATTGGAATAATCCCATCTCGTATAATTATCTCTTTCAGAAGTCCATCCCAGCGGGGGGAAATTGGCTTTGGAATCCTCGAACGATTCTTTGTACGGGAACGTCGAAACCGAATGGTCTTCTATGGTCGTGAAGGCCCATACCGGAACACCGGCTGCTTCGCCTTTATCGTTATACGGAACTACTTTCCAATAATATGTAGTGGCATAGTCCAACAAGTCGAGCTTATAAGTGGTAGCCTCACCCAAATCCGTACCGGGAACTATACTGAAATCCGTATTCGATTTTCCGACATACAATTTATATCCTTTCGCAAATTGAGCAGGGCGCCAAGACAATACGACATTTTCGTTGAATACATTCACCTTACCGGTGGCAGGTGAGGGTTCGGATGCCACAGCAGGCACGGACGACGCACCGTAATAGTTGGGCAACACGACATTGTCAAGATAGATATAACTGTATTCCGCACTTTCTGCCGAAGCGTCCGGATCCATTTCGTACACCCATTTCACATAACAGTTGTCCGAACCGTTACCGTTCAATACTTTCTTATAGATAGTCGGTTCGTTGAATATCATATTCGTCGTGTCGATACGTGCCCAAGTAGCACCACCGTTGGACGAGAAATATACCCGCATTTCGTTCGACGGAACACCACCGTCGTCGGACATGGATTCAAATACCTCCATAAATCCGTATTCTACGAAATATTCCACACTCGGATCCGAGAGGTCGAGACGAGGCGAAGTCAATGTACCGTTGGATGCGAATATCGACGATGCGCTATGCAATCCGCACAATCCGCCATTGGCACGTGTCCAATCGCCGGAAGCGGAAAGAGACCATCCCACCGGAGGGAATGTTTCGCCTTCAAAACCTTCGTATGTATATCCCACGGGCAACATATTCTTCGATCCGGCAAGTTGAACCGTCAAATCGCCGCCATTGGTATGAACCACCATCGTTGCCGTAGGAGAGCCGGTCAGCGTCGGAGTATAGATTACATTGTATTCGTATTCAGCCAATTGTTTCAGACTTACTTCGCCAGGAACCAGATTAGTAGAGAAGTCTGTTCCTTCCAAGCCCGAAATTCCGGTCACTTCCAGAATGCCTTTACCGTCGTTACGGATAACCATCGGATCGGAATAAGAATCCGCACCGATATAGATCGGATTGAATACAAACATATCCGTTCCGCCTACCACCGGCGAGGTGATCGGTTCGAAACGTTCTACGAGGACATCATCGAGCCAGATGGCATTACCTTTGCCCAAACCGCCGATCAACAGGCAGTGAACAAAAGCGATTTTGATTTTCTGTCCGCGGAATTGGCTCAGGTCCAAAGTAGATGTATTCACAGTCCATGCCGGCCACGGGAAAAGCAGACCGCTGTTTTCAATGTCCTCCTGATTCAAGAACGAGAATATGGTTTCCCATTCCTCACTACCCTCTTTTTGTACACGTACTTGAAAATCGTATTCTTTTTTATCCAAAGAAGCATTTGTAGCACCTTTCCATTTAAATTCCAATTTATAGGAATCATCGGAAAGCGACAACTCCGGAGTGATCAACCACTCTTCCTTTGCCGGCTCGCCATCTCCCAGCCAAGTACCGGCATCACACCAAACAGAACCCTTTCCTGCCAAAGCCGAGGTAGTAGCCACCCAATGCTTGACAGCTCCGGGCTGAGTATCATTAATCACACTCCAACCTTGCGGTGGAAATACTGTGGTATCCTCAAATCTCTCAGACAATAATGTCTGTGCAAAAAGAGACGATGCCGCGCACAACCACACTGACAAAATCGTAAACACTTTTCTCATACACGTAAAAATTTTAGTTTTTAAAAAAATTATCCGATCTAAACAGAGATACAGTTCCTCTACTTCTATAAATCTGTTTATATGCGAATTTTTTATAATAAATAATTTGTTTTCCCAAAACCTCGCAAATATAATAAATTATTACAAAAACGACATTATTATGCAAGGAATATTATCTATTTCCGCTATTTTTTAATATTACATTTGCATAAAAAACGTATAAAAAAACGGTCCGGCATTCTATTGAAAAAATGCCGGACCGATATCCTCTTTTTAATATAAACTACATCCCGGTTGGAAACACCCGTTTGTAAATGCGTCTAAAATTATCGTCTTTCCGGCTCAATTCTTCGGAACGGGCTTTATAGCCCGGACCCCATATTCCAGGCAACAAATCGGGAATATAGATATGCTCCCGATCTTTTTCCAAAGAAGCCTTTATCAACCGGTCGATATATCCGGCATACTTCCCGGCATCGGTACTATGCAGATACAAGGCAGCACTGACCGTAATCTGCCCTTTTACATCGACACGGATAATGTTATCGACCAACTCACTCATCATGTCGTCGCACTCACCCATGTGGTTGGCTATATATTCATAGGTCAATAACCCGTCGGAGTCTTTGCTTAATGTTTCCAGTTCTTTGTCTTTATCCATGATTGCTTAGGTTACTAAATCGTCTGTCCGTCTTTTAAGAGAGAACAAAACAAAGATAAAAAAATTTTTTTATCTTTATACATTTCGGGAAAGAAATTGTTTCCGAAAACCACCGATAAATGACTGAACGGATGCCCTTGCCCTGAAAAAAGAAGAATCTATTAGTATCTTCCATAAAAAAGCCTTACTTTTGTGCGTGTTTAATACCTTATTATATATAATCGATTCCTGCCGCAGCAAACGGCAGAAATAAATAAATCCATCTGTTATGAGTTCAAAGGATTTGCAGTTTCAAGAAGTAAACGAGGGGTACACGCTGAAAGAGGCGATCGAAGAGGCGAAACGTTGTCTCAACTGCCGGAATCCGCAATGCAAGACCGGCTGCCCTATCGAAAACAATATACCGGAATTCATCCACCAGCTTTCGTGCGGCAATATGGGTGAAGCGATGGGCATCATCAACGAAAAGAGCAATCTGCCGGCTATCTGCGGACGGGTATGCCCTCACGAAAAGCAATGCGAAGGACACTGTATTCTCAATGCCAAAGGACGCGGCATACGGGTAGGCAAGCTGGAACGTTTTGTCGCAGACTTCGATGCCGATATGAAACTCTCGCGCGAACGGCTTCCCCAAAAGACACGGGGAAAAGTAGCGGTTATCGGTTCGGGTCCTGCCGGTCTGACTGTTGCCGCCGACCTCGCCCGTCAAGGATTTAACGTAGTCATCTTCGAAAGCGAACCGGAATTGGGCGGTATTCTGATGTACGGTATTCCGGAATACCGGTTGCCCAAAGAGGTCGTACGCAAAGAGATCAAAAAAATCGAAGCGCTCGGCGTCAATGTCATTACCAACTGTACGGTAGGTGTAGATACGACCGTCGATCAGATATTCGACCAGGGATTCGATGCTATCTTCATCGGATCGGGCAATGCCAAACCGAAAGAGCTGGGTATCGACGGAGAATTGCTGCCGGGCATATTGCAATCGGCATATTTCCTGCGCAGCGTCAATCTTTATACCCGCGGATTGATTCCCCGCGAAGAAGTACCTATAAACGAAGGCGACATAGTCGGCATCATCGGTGGCGGAAATGTCGCCATGGATGCCGCCCGTTCCGCCGTACGTATGGGTGCGGCGAAAGTACAGGTGCTGTACCACCGCACGATCAACGAGATGAGTGCCCTGAAAGCCGAATACAACGAAGCAGTAGAGGAAGGTGTCGAATTTGTCTGGCAAACATCGGCTGTCAAATTCAACAGCAACGGCAACGACGAGCTGGGATCGATCATTGCATCCACGCCCGACGGGGAAAAAATCATGCCGTTCAACAAAATCATCTTAGCGGTAGGCTCACGCCCTGCCAGCCGTATTGTTTCGACCACGACTGGCATCGACGTGGACGACAAGGGTTTCGTCATTACCAAAGAGCGTCCCTACGGTATGACTACCCGCAAAGGGGTATTTGCCGGAGGCGATGTCGTGCGCACCCACCAACAGACCGTAGTACTGGCAATGAAAGAAGCCAAACAGGTTGCATTGGGTATCGCCCAATATGTCGATGCCAAGAAATTGCTGGAAGAGTAAAAGCAACGTATCCTACCCCTCCGGCAAGAGGGGCAGACACATCTAAAAGGGGGTTGCATCGAAATATGTTTTTTCGATACAACCCCTTGTTTCGTTAAAATATAGATTTCGGTTTCAGTCTTTATATTTTCATGAATTTGTGACCGTCGAACTTTCTGTTTTTCCAAAACTTTTTATACGTTTGTAATTAAGATAAACCTTTTTCTTATGAATAACAATTTGATTATTACGATCGGTCGCCAGTTCGGCAGCGGAGGACGGGAAATCGGTAAGTTGCTATCCGAAAAATTAGGCATCGCCTACTACGACAAAGAACTGCTGAACGAAGCCTCCAAAGAGAGCGGACTAAGCCCCGAATATTTTGAACGTGCCGACGAAAAAGCACCGAACGCATTGCGGAATGTTTTCTCCGTGAACTGGATTCCGGGTGCCGGATCGTTTTGGAGCGACGGCGGATTGAGCAACGAATACATTTTCAAATTCCAATCGGATGTTATACTGCGGCTTGCCGACGAACGCCCTTGTGTGATCGTGGGCAGATGCGCCGACTACATTCTGCGCAATCATCCGTGTTGTTATAACTTCTTTATCCACGCTCCGTTAGAAGACCGGATCCGCCGGATTGTCAGACGGGCACCTCATCTGAACGACCGCGAAGCCAAAGAGTTGTCGAACAAGTACAACAAATCAAGAGCCGCCTATTACAATTTCTATACCGACAAAGGCTGGGGTGAAGCCGAATCGTACGATCTGACTATCGACTCGTCGATTCTGGGCTGTGAAGCTACTGCCGATTTTATCATTGAGTTCATCCGGAAACGACAGGAAGCAATTAAGGCTCAGTGTCCGGAGTTTTAACCCCTAACGGAATATAATCGTCGCCTACCCGATAGTCGATAGCCGCTTTACGTGCCTGTGCTATCTGGTAGCGGCGTTCTATCCGGTAGATATGCCCGTCTTTGCGAAAATTCGCCCCGGTCTGATGAAATGAGAACGGCACATTCCGCTCGACGCACTGCCGGCGGATATCCAAAATCCAATCGAAATCGCATACCCGTGCACTTCCACCCGACTCGCCCCCTACACTCACCTCGGCAATCCTCTCATCCAGATAGGCAGACAGGTCGATCGCTTCCAACAACGGTGCGGCAATAATCAGCCGGTGATGTATAGGCAATTGCCGGAATATCGGCAAACGATAGTCTGCCATTGCCTGATTTTCGACCGTGCAGCCGATAACCACATTTTCATATCCGTCGCCCCAATCGGCAGGGAGGCAATACTCGTAACGGTCAATCCGTTTGGTAAAAAATATAAATGTGAGATCGCGGCGTTCCCGTATCATCACCCATGCCTCGTCGCGCCAGCTATCGGCATCGGACAACCAGAAGTCGGAAGTAAAACAGGTATAGACGGTAGTCCCCGGCTCGATTTTATACAGCCTGTCGCGACGTCGTTTCAACGGCAAACCGAAATTAGCCGTCTTACGAACCTCGCTACTGCTTATCTCGCTGCCGTACATGGCGTCCTGACGATATACATAACAATATCTGCATCCGGGACTTAGTTTCGTACATCCGTGCCACGGATTCCATACAATCGAATTCATACTTCCAACGCCGACGTTTTACTTCTTTCGAAGGCATAGCACAAAGATACGCATAAGCCGGACGCAAACGCAAATTTATTTGCAAGTTTGCAGAGGCACATCCTATCCTGTCCAAAGATCATACAGTCCGAAATACAGAAACAAGTTTACTTGAACTATGTCGGACAAAACAATAATGAGGCACGGACGAAAGGCATTATCGCTCTTCCGTCCGTGCCTGCAACTATGCAGAGAAAGGATTCTTCAACTGTAAAGGATATACCGGGGAGCTATCTACTTTTCGAACAAAGGCTCTTTCCGCCGCCACCAAGCCCATCCGATAGCCAATACCGTAATTACCAGATTGATCCAGAACGGCGATTGAACCGAATGAAAATGGAATATATCCTGCAACAAGTCGATAATGAACGGGCAAAGCAGGATGGCGATATAGTTCATCGACATCACGAATGCCAACGCCAGTGTAGCTTTTTTCGGCAAAGCCACCATAGAGGTCTGGTCGTAGACAGCAGGCTGAATAACACCATATCCCAACCCGACGAATATCGCACCGAGACTGATCCACAGCATGGAATGGGATATCAATATCAAAACGAATCCGACGATAAACAGTACCAGACTCCAAAATTTGGTCAAGTTTCCACAGATCGAAATAATCTTCGGCAGTACGAAACCGGGTGCCATGATCGAAAGGAAGAACAACGATACGACAATACCGCTATCTCCGCTTTCAAACCCGTAGGATTTCATCAGAAACGGCACATTCAACGCAACGATCACTGCCAGATAGGTAACCAACCCGTAGAACAGCATCAGCCAGACAAGACGCGAAACATCTATTCCCCACTTCCCGAATGTAGCCGAAGTCCGTTCCTCTGCCGGAGCAGCCGCTTTCGCCGCAGCCGCCGATGCCAGTGATGCCCCATGCGCCTCTGCGTCGAGACTGCGCCCCAGCGGGATAGTCAGTATCAGCGAAACCAGCGGCAACAAATAAACGATAAACGGCAGATGCCACTCGATTTCAGCCAGATAACCGGTCAGCACCGTTGCCCCGACCATAACAAGGTTCGTAATGGACGAACTGAGACCGAATTGCTGCGTACGGTATTTTCCTTGAAAGAATTTTGTAATCAATCCGGTAGACAACGGGATTACCAGTCCCGACCCGATACCCAACATCGCACTGATCACGATCAACTGCCACATTTTCCCGGCAAGCAGATAAAGCACGCCGCTCAATGCAAAAACCACCAGTCCGACGCGCAACAACAGGATATTACGGATATGCTCGGTCAGCTTTCCGGAAAGTAGGATAAAAGGAATAATCATCAGCGAAGGCAAAGATGCCAGCATTTCGATATCCAGATCGGTCGCATGCGGGAAAATGACAGACATTTTACCCAGTATGGGCGATACCGCCAGCCCGGGCAAAGCATTCAATGCCGAAATAGACCAGATACCGATTACGGTTATCAAGGGGATCGTACCCCGTCCGGTTTTAATTTCCATATCACAATATTTTTCAACGAAGAGAGAACAACCGGAACAGAACGTTGGTTCACCGCACCATTTCTTAAAATGGACAAGAAAAAAACAATAGCTGTATGCAAGATATAATAAACACAAAACGCCAAAACCTTTTCGAAACAGCTCGTGTTGGAGGCTTAAAGCGGAACAGTCCGCCTTCATTTTTTCACAACTAATTCTATTGTAATATGATTGACTTGAATTTGAAAAGCAGCGACACGCAAACACCGACCTTCGGATCGGAGATGATGTTGCAACCGGCTCCGACCGACTGCATTCCCGAGAAACCCACCACTCCGGAAATCGCGTATCAGATGGTAAAAGACGAAACGTTCGCCCAAACCCAGCCGCGTCTGAATCTGGCGACATTCGTTACCACTTACATGGACAAATACGCCACCCGGCTGATGAATGAAGCGATCAACATCAACTACATCGACGAAACAGAGTATCCGCGTATCGCCCGGATGAGCGCCAAATGTATCAACATCATGGCAAATCTGTGGAATACGCCCGAAGAGGGAAAATGGAAAACCGGAGCATTGGCGATCGGTTCGTCCGAGGCTTGTATGCTCGGTGGTATCGCCGCATGGCTGCGCTGGAAAGAGCGTCGCCGCGCACAGGGCAAACCGACCGACAAACCCAACTTCGTTATTTCGTCGGGCTTCCAGGTGGTATGGGAAAAGTTCGCACAACTCTGGCAAATCGAAATGCGTACCGTTCCCTTAACACTGGAACACATTACGCTCGATCCCCAAGCGGCTTTGGAATTATGCGACGAAAATACGATCTGTATCGTGCCGATACAAGGGGTTACGTGGACCGGACTGAACGACGACGTGGAGGCTTTGGACAAAGCGTTGAACGAATACAATGCCAAAACCGGTTATGAAATTCCGATCCATGTGGATGCCGCTACCGGCGGATTTATCCTGCCGTTCCTGAAACCGAAAGAAAAATGGGACTTCCGCCTGAAATGGGTATTGTCGATCAGTACTTCGGGACACAAGTTCGGTCTGGTTTACCCCGGTTTAGGTTGGGTAGTATGGAAAGATAAAAAGTACCTGCCCGGTCCGATGGCATTCAGTGTAAACTATTTGGGTGCCAACATCACACAAGTGGGTTTGAATTTCTCCCGTCCGGCTGCCCAGATTTTAGGTCAGTACTACCAGTTCATCCGTTTGGGATTCGAAGGGTACAAAGACATCCAGAGCAATTCGATGCAAATAGCCCAATACATCCACACCGAAATCGGAAAGATGCCGCAATTCAAGAATTACAGCAAAGAGATCGTAAACCCGCTGTTTATCTGGTACATGAATCCGGAATACGACAAAATCGCCAACTGGACTTTGTTCGACTTGCAGGACAAACTGAAACAGAGCGGCTGGATGGTACCGGCATATACGTTGCCTGCCAATCTGGAAAACGACATCGTGATGCGTGTCGTCGTACGTCAGGGATTCAGCCGCGACATGGCGGACATGTTACTCAACGACATACGGAGTGCCGTGGAATCGCTCGACAAGATACAGTACCCCACTTCTTCCCGCATCTCGGTTCAGAAAAAGGAAAAAGTACAGGGATCGGTATTCACCCACACCGGAAGCGGTCATTGATTCATTTCGATAAAATAAGAACGACATGAACTGCAAAATTTCATATTCGCAAATAGAGGATACGGTAAATGAAGCGTATCGGCTCTATAAAGGGAACAAGGAGGGCAAAAATGCCGACTACATCCCTTACTTGGCAAATGTAAACAAAGATTTGTTCGGAATCAGCGTATGCCTGCTGAACGGAGAGATGATCCAAGTGGGCGACTGCGACTATTCGTTCGGCATCGAATCGGTTTCGAAAGTGCCTACCGCCATACTGGTGCTTCGCCAGTACGGAGCGGAAAAACTGCTGAAACAAATCGGCGCGGATGCCACCGGACTGCCGTTCAATTCGATCATGGCGATATTGCTGGAAAACGATCACCCTTCGACACCGTTGGTGAACGCCGGCGCCATTGCCGCCGACAGTATGGTGAAACCGATCGGCAAACCGAACGAAAAATGGAAAGCGATCGTGGACAATATCACCGATCTGTGCGGCAGCGCACCGCAACTGATCGACGAGTTGTACAAATCGGAAACGGCGACGAATTTCAACAACCGTTCCATTGCCTGGCTGTTGAAAAACTACAACCGGATTTACGACGATCCGGATATGTCGCTCGACCTTTACACCCGCCAATGTTCGCTGGGGGTAACAGCCAAACAACTCGCCATCTGCGGCGCGACCATCGCCAACCGGGGGTTGAACCCTACCACCGGGAAACGGGTGTTCGACGAATGCCTCGCACCCCAGATCACGTCATTGATCGCGACCGTAGGATTTTACGAACATACCGGCGACTGGCTCTATACGTCGGGGGTTCCCGCCAAGAGCGGTGTCGGAGGCGGTATCTTAGGCGTTATGCCCGGCGTAATGGGTATCTCGGCTTTCGCTCCACCCCTCGATACGGCAGGCAATTCCGTAAAGGCTCAGTCTGCCATCCGATACATCGCCAATACATTGGGTCTGAATGTATTCAACGGATGCCAAGTGACTGTTGAAGAACGGTTGCCCGAAGAGGTGATGAACTAAACGTCCGGCGTGTGTCATGATGTCCGATCTGCCGCGTTGCCATTGGAATCCGGACTAAGTCGTTTGTCAGTAAATTCCTGTCGTCTTCATCCTCTGCACCTTGCATCTTAGACATTCCGACGCACCGAAAAGGGGCTGCATCGAAAAATTTCATTTCGACACAGCCCCTTGCTTATTTATACGTTTTATCAACTGCCCGCCACACCGTTGCAAGCAGGCTTGTCCCGTTCCGGTCATTTCGTATTTTCGGGCGGCTGGGAAGCGGCTGCCGCTTTTTGTTTGTTCGCTTTTTCTACAACACTGGTGATATAAACCGTAAATATCGGAAACACCATCATACCCAATGCCGCCAGCAATACCGACAGAATCTTGCAGACCGGCGTAACGGCATAAATATTGCTGCCCACCGTAGTCACATCCATAAACGCCCACCACAAGGCATCGCTGTACCCAGGAGCTTCGGGGTTGATCTTGCTCTCCAATACGAAAAATATCAGGCTCGAAAAGTAAACGGTAGCCAGCAGCATTGTCAGATACGATGTCAGCAGGCTCGATATGCGGCTCGATGACAGCCAGCCCACCACAATCGCCAACGCATATCCGCCCCGCACCAACGGAATGAACCGGATCAAATAGCCCAGCTCGCCCGAAAACGAAATGTGGTAATAGTCGAAGATATTCAAGTAGGGTATCGACACCAGCAGGAACAGCCAGTGTGTAGCCCAATACCTCCATTTCCGCTCCGCCAACAACAGTTCGAGTATAAAGTCGAACAGGAAAAACATACAGATCCAGAACTGTATGCGCAAATAGAGCGGCTGGGTAATAAACGAAACATTCCGGAATGCGTCAATCGAAATACCGACCACCAGAAACAGAGACAGAATCAATATCACTACATGCAATACGGCATAGACCCGCCCGTACTTACGATGCGCCGTGTTCATAAAATCGAAGTTCATACATCTTAATTTTATCCGACAGATAAAACAAAGCGCGGCAAACATTGTTTATGCTGTGTCGGAAGATTGCTCCCCTATATTTTTTTCATTCTTAAAAACTTTTTGTATCATGGCAAATATCGGAAAAACTGTAAAGTTAGGTGTATTTACCTTAGCCATCATGAACGTTACAGCCGTGGTTTCGCTTCGCGGACTACCGGCAGAAGCAATCTACGGAGTAAGTTCCGCGTTTTATTATTTGTTCGCCGCTATCGTCTTCTTGATCCCCACCGCATTGGTAGCCGCCGAACTCGCCGCAATGTTCCAAGACAAGCAAGGCGGTGTGTTCCGTTGGGTAGGCGAAGCCTACGGTAAGAAGATCGGTTTTCTGGCTATCTTTCTGCAATGGGTGGAAAGTACGATCTGGTATCCGACCGTATTGACATTCGGTGCGGTCTCGCTGGCATTTATCGGCATGAACGATGCGCACGACATGGCATTGGCATCCAACCGGTTCTATACGCTCGCCGTCGTTCTGATCATTTATTGGGCTGCCACATTCATATCATTGAAAGGTATGGGCTGGGTAGGTAAAGTGTCGAAAATCGGCGGTCTGGTGGGGACAATCATTCCCGCAGGCCTGTTGGTACTGCTCGCCATCATTTATCTGAGTACCGGCGGACAGTCGCAAATGGATTTCAGCGGTAATTTCTTTCCCGATCTGTCGCATTTCGACAATCTGGTTTTAGCCGCCAGTATCTTCCTATTCTACGCCGGTATGGAGATGGGCGGTATCCACGTGAAAGATGTGGAGAATCCTTCGAAAAATTATCCGAAAGCGGTATTTATCGGTTCTGCTATCACGGTATTGATTTTCATCTTGGGTACATTCTCGCTGGGTATCATCATTCCAGAGAAAGATATTAACCTGACACAAAGTCTGTTGGTCGGCTTCGACAACTATTTCCGCTACATCCACGCCTCGTGGTTGGGTCCGGTCATTGCCGTAGCTCTGGCATTCGGCGTACTGGCAGGTGTATTGACTTGGGTTGCCGGTCCGTCGAAAGGTATCTATTCCGTAGGAAAAGCCGGATACCTGCCCCCCTTCTTCCAGAAAGCCAACAGCAAAGGCGTTCAGAAAAACATTCTTTACCTGCAAGGAGGAGCCGTAACGGTTCTCAGTCTTCTGTTCGTGGTAATGCCTTCGGTACAAAGTTTTTATCAGATATTATCGCAACTTACCGTACTGCTGTATCTGATCATGTACCTGCTGATGTTCAGCAGCGCCATATACCTGCGATATATCCTGAAAAAAGCCGATCGTCCGTTCCGTATCGGTAAGAAAGGCAACGGGCTGATGTGGTTTGTCGGCGGACTCGGTTTCTGCGGTTCTCTGCTGGCGTTCGTACTCAGTTTCATTCCTCCGGGACAAATCGAAGTGGGCAGTAATGCCGTATGGTACACCGTGCTCTTCCTCGGCTGTATCATCGTAGTTGCCGCTCCGTTTATCATCTACGCCCGTCGCAAACCGTCGTGGGTAGACCCGAACAGCCAATTCGAACCGTTCCATTGGGAAGAGCAAGCGGCATCTGCCCCGTCGCAATCCCAACCGACGGCAAAACCGGATGAGACTTCTCAAAAGCAACAACCCAAACAATAAACTTACCCGGGCAATACGGTTCTATCCGACTGACGAATCGTATTGCCTGTGTTTACCGAATTTCAGTTATGGAACCGAAAAAAATAGAAACGATTTTGGTTTTACCTTCCGATGAAGGGACCGAAAAAATGAACCCGACCCTACTTAAAAATATCGTACCGGGACGTTTCAATCCGTTTACCGCTATCTGTTACAACCGACAACGCTACATTGCGCCGACGGCGGAAGCCAGCGACGAGACGATAGGCTTCGGATTCAATCCCGACAATTCAGCCAAGAATCCGAACGGGCTGCAATGGGTCACGACTTCGGCGGGGATTCCGCAATTGTGCGACGAACAGGAGGAATGGATGCGCGACAGCATTTATAAAATACTGGAACTTCGGATAAAACTGCCCGCACGATACCGCCGGATGCCGGCACGATACCGGGTATTCGACCGGTACGATTTCCGACAGGTGATGCTCCCCGAATCGGCAGGGAGCGTAGAGGTAATCACCGGAGCTTACAACGGCGCCAAAGGAAAAGCCCTGCCCTACTCGCCCAGCCACCTGATGCAGGTAGAATTGAGACGGGGCGGCACGGCAATGTTCCGCTTTCCCTCCGGGTTCACCACTTTCCTTATCGTGACAAGCGGCAGTATAAAGGTAAACCAGCGAATCAGCATAGGTACCGACCGGCTGCTGTTTTTCGGACGCGAAGGAGAAACTTTCCGGCTGGAAGGTGAAAGTGCATGTTCGGTATTCATCGCCTCCGCCGAACCGATCTACGACGCATCCGAAACCTTATCGGAAAAAGAGGAACATTCAACTTCATTACAAACGACATTCTAAATTTTTCAACAATGAATACCATCCTATTTTACGAATCGGACTCGAAGAGAGCACGGGAAACGGCTCAGAAAATAGCCGAAGAGCTGCCGAAAGATTCGTACAAAATATTACCGGCGTGCGATATGAACGTCGATTGCCTGAAAGAAGGTGACTTGCTTTTATTCGGATTGTCATCGTGCGGCGACGACAACGGACGCAATGCGGAATGGACACGTGCTGCCGATTTGCTGAAAGGTTGCGACCTGCATGGAAAAAAATTCGGTATATTCGGCTACGGCAAACGTCCCGACGGCAATTACCTTTGCGGCCATGCCGGTACGCTATACGACGTATTGCTGCAAACCGGTGCGACTCCCGCCGAACAAATCGACGACACGACCGAATACACGAAAAAATTTCCGGGAGTGGTAATCGACGATGCCGACAACGGCGAGACATCCGTGAACATGGTAAAGCAGTGGACACGCATGCTTAACAATAATCCGAACTCGATTCCGGTAGATGCGGAGGCATAGGATTCCGGGGAAAACGGTGTGTCAGAATAATACGTTATATCTTAACCATTCTGACGCACCGGAAAGGGGTTGCTTCAAAACTTGCATTTTGAAACAACCCCTTTTATCAAAAAGAACACATTACAGATACGCCGATAAAAATTATTTGCTTCCGAATGTAAATCTCAACCCGAGATTCAAATTGAAATTAAGAGGTTTATCCTTGTAGATCGTCTTCACCGGCGACCCGTCGTTAAAATAGTAGCTTAGCCCCGGCTCGACATAAATCCCCATCAAAGAGATGAAATTGTATTGCACACCTGCCGAGAGATTGACCGACCATTGCAACGGATCGACGACAACCGATTCGTTCTCGGTCCTCTTCACCTGATTTTCGAGAACATACTTCTTCTTTACATTCCCCGATACGCATTTCTCTCCGAGGCATCCCGTCGAAGCATAGAGATCGAATCCTTTCCACGAAAACAGGGTAAATTTCAGATTGAGCGGTATGCCGATATAATGCAAGGTCTGCTCTCCGGTGAAATAATGGCTTGCACTCCCTTCGCGTATGTCCGAGGAGAGGTTGGTATAGGTCACCCCGCTCCCGATACCGAACCAGCGGTTGATCTTATAGGCAACCGATACGCCGGTCGTGACAGGCAGCCGGTGTTTTATCTCGGTCTGTATCTCCTGTCCCTGATTGTAGAGAAGGATGCCGAGTTTCGGGCTGTCTTCCCAATCGGATGCATCCGGACCGAGCCCCGCCACCATATTGCCGTCGGTGAAACTCCGGTGGAGCGTAGCACCCGTCCCCCCGGTCGTGAATACGCCGAACGACAGACGGCGTGCCTTACGGGTATCGGCGTGAGCGATATAATCGCTATGATAATCAAGGCTTTTCTTACGAAGAGTCCCGTCCGTACTTTTTTGTCCGGGCAAATGCGTATCGGCAGTGTGTTCCTCCCTCCCCGCCTCTTTTACCGGATCTGCCTCAGGCTCCTTCGTGTAAACCGGTACGGAGGACGAACGCTCCACCTCATTTTCCGAAACTTGTTTTCCGTGCTTCGATTTCCTCCCGTTTCTTTCAACCGGTCCCGGCACTTCGACCGGTTTCAACTCAGCCACAAGCTCACCCGGTTTATATTCCCGAACAGCAGGATCGTACGCTTCACTAACCGACGGTTCCACCGGTTGTACATCTGCGATTACAGGCAGTTCTTCTTCCGTATCGTTCACAAGCCTGCCGAATCCGAAAGCGATGAGAACCACAGCGGCAGCCGCCGCTATACGGCTTGTCCATGTCCGGAACGCCAGCCTCGACTTGCGGCGCAGCTCTTCCTGTGCCCGTGCGCGACAGAGGTCATCCCAAAGCCCCTGAGGCTCTTCCGCCTCATAGTCAGCCATCCGGTCGTGTATATCGTTCAACCAATCTTCTTTCATTCGGACATGGAATTAAACATTCTGTATTTCTTTATCTTATCTGCCAACAGGGCTTTGGCTCTATGCAATTGCGAGGCGGAGGTGCTCTCCTTGATTCCGAGCAATTCGGCAATTTCGCGGTGGCTCTTCTCCTCTATCACATAGAGGTTGAATATCAGCCGGTAACCGTCGGGCAACTCTCTTATCATCGAATGAATCGCGGAAAGCGGTACGTCGGATGTATCGGGTACATCGTCGGATATTTCCATTTTTTCTCCTTCCAACTCCACAAAATCCAACCGGGCATTGCGTTTCACGAACTTCATCGTTTCGTTCAGTACGATCTTCGTCATCCACCCTTTCAACGAACCTGCTCCGCGATATTCGAATGAACCGACCGAAGCGAATATTTTCAGGAATGCCTCCTGCAATACATCTTTCACATCCTCATCACAACAGATGTAACGGGAACATACAGCCGTGAGATACCTGACATAACGGCAATACAATGCGTGCATAGCCTGTTCGTCCCCCTGCTGTATAAGATGTAGCAAATTTTCCTCGTTTTCGGTATTACTCCGGCACATTGGCATGATTATCGTTTCCAATCGGAAATATGTCGTGAATCGCTCCCCTTGCCGGAGACCGCCTTTCACCGGCAGGCAAGTTTTCCGATTGTCCCAGTAAAGGTAACCAACGTTGTTATTCTTGTTTTTAACGTATCGTTTTTCAAGTCGCTCCTCCTTGCTATGGGTTTCCCGATTACTTTACATACCGGTTGTACGGCATATCGGGATATTCCATCGCAGATTCGCGCAAACGGAGGTCGAACTCGGCAGATTTTTCGCCACTGAACGACTTCCAGTTCAGTTTGATCTTCACCTCCGAATTTTCATTGCGAGGCAGGGTATTGAGATTGAATGCCACCAAAGCATCCGCCATGTGACCTCCGACATCGCCATTGGCATCGTGACGCAATTCCAACTCATACGGATTTTCCGGATTAACCCCAGTCAGCAAATTGATATAATGCACAGCTCCCACATATCCCCATACGGTACGGATGCGCAGCGTCAGATAACCGTCTTCCGCTACCGTCACCCAGTCTTTTACAATTTCGATCGCATCGTCGCCATACGTTTCATCGTTTTCCTCACCCAATGTCGGCACCGGCATCTTCGTGCGGATACTATCCATCCAATTGATGTAAACATTGCGGTTCCGTTCGTCCTTACCGCCGCTCTCCTCGGTATAGTTTACCAACGCACGCACCTCTTTATCTCCGAACGGAGAGACATCCATATTCGTCGGATACAACGTTGTCGTATCGTCCAGATGCAAGGTAAACTCCCCCCCTTCGACAGGGCATACCGTTACCAAAGCTGTCGGACGGCGCAACGCCCAATTGTTGTCGTTATCGTCCAGACAGGATTGTAAAGCACACGACGTCATCAAAACGCCCAACGTATAAACCGTTAATTTCTGTTTGTTCATTGTTTCTGATTTTAATTTGTTTTTCTATTCCATTAAATCGCACATTCCCGAAAATCTTGCACGAACATAATTATTTTTTTTCATTGATCCTTTTTTTAGATACGGAAAAGAAAAGACAGACCTCAAAGACAAGAATTTCCAAAAAGGGCGGGCGGAGTGTTTCAAAATCTAAATATTTGCCTAACTTTGCTATCGGCTACATCGAGACCCATGAAAAAAATTACCGCCATATTGCTCCTTGCCCTTTCCGTCTGCACCGGAATGTATGCCGCCGTACCGGCAAATGCTACCGCCGACTGGCAAACAGGATACAACGATTTTCGGGAAACCGAATGGCACAAAGGCATTCTGACCGACCGCAACCTGCGAAGCGGATACGATGTAGTGAATGTAACCGGGGTACACACCCCGAAAGGCAAGATCGCCGAAATCACCCTGAAAATCGCCAACCGCAATAATCACGAACTGAAAAGATACCCCGCTTACCGATGCACCCCGCAAGGAAAACGGGTAGAAAAAGCCTCGAAAGTGAAACGCCCCGTGTGGGGTGCGGTATGGGGGTATGCCGACAGGAACAATTACCATGCCATCTGTTTCAGACGCAGCCGGAACCGGATATACGATATGGATATTCCCAAGCTGCAAGTCCGTATATTCACGGTATGCAACGGCGATACGACCGTCCATCGCCCGTGGAGCGACATCGAACAGAGCCACGCATTCGATACCGAATGCGGATTCAACCGGATACGTATCGCCTATACCCCCGAAAAGGGGTTCGTGCTGTCGGGCGGCATCGACGAATATTGTCCGCTCGGCATCTGCCCCGACCTCCGCATATTCGGCGACAGTGCGGGCATCTATGTCGGCAGTGCTGCCTGCGTGGCTTTATCCGATTGGAATGTATCATACCGCACCTATCAGCCCGATGTATGGCAAACCGGACATACTTACGAGTCGTTGAAAGCACGTTTCGCCAAATCTCAAAACAAACTGGAAGGCTTTTGGAATGTGATATCCGACGACCAACGTATCAACAAAAACGTACATGTAGGCGGGGAGTACAAATTCGCCTTCGTCGCCGACTCTACCGGCGGATACGACCTCGTTTATCTGAGCGGGGCGGAACGCAACCGTGGTGTCTGGAAAGAGGGATACAGGAAAGGGAAATTCTTTCCGACCGGCAATCCGAACATATTCGAGGCAGAGTGGTACGATGCCGCATTCCGCACAATCAAACCTTGTATAGTGACAATCGACAGGAACGAAATTATGGAACTCATATTCCAGAACAATAAAGTCAGCCTGTTTTTTGCCAGAAGCTATCAACGGCACAATGTTCCCGATCAATCTCGGGAATACAATACATCCGGCAGCGGATTCGTCATCGACCCGGCGGGGCTGATCGTTACCAACCACCATGTAATAGATAATGCCTCGAAAGTGTGGGTACGATTCCCAACCACCCCTCTTTCGGATAAAGAAGCTGTATATGCCGCCCGCGTAATCGGGTGCGACCAACATAACGATTTGGCGGTGTTGCAAATTACCGACAGCACATTCACCCGCTTCCCCGATCTGCCTTTCGGTATTGCCACCGATCTGTTAGAACAAGGCAGCTCCATATTCTGCTTAGGATTCCCGAGACCGGACATGTTGGGCAACGACATCAAATATTCGGAAGGGATCATCACCAGCCTTAACACATCATTCAACGCCTATCATATTTCCGCCGATGCCGATCATGGATCGAGCGGCGGAGCCATGTTCGATAAAGAGAACGGAAATATTACCGGTGTTACAAGCAGCATGATAGACCAGACGCATTACACTTCGCACTATGCCATCAAATCGCCCTATATCGTCATACTCCTGCAAAGCCTCGGTCTGAACGTTCCCCGCCCCGTCTCCACGCTCAAAGGGTTGCCCTCGACCGAAAAAATAAAACTTATTACACCTTATTGTTGCCAGATATTATGTAAAGTGGAGAGATAAAAAATTTTCTGATAAATGACAACGGGAATTAATGGAAAGATAAAGATATAAGACGTATCTGTCTTCATCAAGTTTCAACATGTGGAGGACGGTACAACCGAATCCGAAAACGTCCATACATACAGTAAATTTCTTCATTATACCCCATTTGATATAATTCCACATCAATCAAACAAATTATACCTCTTCTGATATAATATTGAATATTTATATTAACTTTGTACCCGAAAAGGTATAAAGCAATATACTTATGAATAATTTGTCTGCTACGGTCAAGATGTTGCGAAAGCAATATAATCTGACACAAGAAGAACTCTCGTTGAAATCTGGTGTGGGATTACGTTTTGTGCGAGATCTTGAACAAGGGAAAGAATCACTGCGCCTTGACAAGGTGAATCATCTTCTTGATTTCTTTAATTACGAAATGGTCGCCACCTTAAAAAACGATAACCGATGAGACAAGCCCATATATTTTACAAAGATCTATTGGCTGGGATTCTGACAGAGAGCGATACAGGGTATGAATTCCGGTATCTTTCAGAGTATCTTTCTTCGGGAATGGCAAAGGCTATCAGTTTGACATTGCCTTTGCGTGAAGAAACCTATACAAGTCCGGTGCTGTTTCCATTTTTCGATGGATTGATTCCAGAAGGATGGTTACTGGACGTGGCATTGCGGAATACGGACATCAGCATACTCGACCGAATGTCGTTGTTACTGACTTGTTGTAAAGATTGTATCGGTGCAGTAAGTGTTGTTTCGGTGGAAGAAAAGGAGGGAAGCCATGTGTAACTGCTTATATTGTTATCGCCCGCTATTAAAGGGTGAAAAGGACATGCACCCGGCATGTATCAAGAAGTTTTTCGGAACAGCTACTTTACCTGTTCTTGATTATACGACAGAGCAACTTGACCAACTTGCCCTACAAATCATTCAAGAACAAACATCTTTGACCGGCGTCCAGCCGAAATTGTCCCTGCACCTGAACCAGCATGACGGAGGCAAACGATTGACTATCGTCGGTCTTTGGGGCGGTTATATTTGTAAACCTCAAACCGTACAATATAAAATGATGCCTGAGGTGGAGGATTTGACTATGCACCTTGCAGAGTTGGCACATATTGATGTAATTCCTCACACATTGATGCGGATGGCAGATGATACGCTTTGTTATCTTACCCGCCGAATAGACAGAACGCCTACCGGAGAGAAAATAGCGATGGAGGATATGTGCCAACTGACTGAAAGGCAAACGGAACACAAATATAAAAGCAGTTATGAACGAATCGGCAAAGCGATTTTGAAATACTCATCTTTGCCCAAAATGGACGTTACCAATTTCTTCGAGTTAGTGCTTTTCTCTTGGCTGACAGGGAATAATGATATGCACTTGAAAAACTTTTCTTTGTATGAAACTGCCGATAAGATACGTTTGACTCCGGCTTACGACTTGCTGAATGCGACTATTATCAATCCGAAAGACGACGAAGAACTGGCATTAACCTTAAACGGACGAAAGAAGAATCTACAAAAAGAAGACTTTGTCAAATCGGCAGCCACTCTTCGTATAGAAAGTGTGGTTGTAGAACGCCTGATAAATAAGTATGTCAAGCTATTGCCCAAGTTTGAGACTGTCATTCAAAACTCTTTCATAAGTGCCGACCTAAAAAAACGGTATATTGATTTGTTGAGAGAACGACTTGGCAGACTTTCGCAGGAAACAATAAAAACAGCAGAAGTTTGAACAATAAGACATACCCAATACCTCAGCTTCGACAAGTAAATGGCAGGCGAGGGTCTATGCCATCAAATCGCCATACCTCGTCAGCCTCGGTCTGAACGTTCCCCGCCCCGTCTCCACGCTTAAAGGGTTACCCTCGACCGAAAAAATAAAGCTTATTACACCTTATTGTTGCCAGATATTATGTAAAACATCTATAAACCAATAGATTGAGAAGGCGTTATCCGTATCTATTTTTATCAATATTTACACAACACGACCAATTTATAGTATTACTTTTGGAGCATAATCAATTCACAACAAAAACTCTTACCATGAAAAAGATTTTACTATTTATCGGTAGCGCCATTTTATGCGGATTTTCCGTACAAGCGCAAACATTCCATGAAGTCAGCAATGGAGAAACATTGTCTTTCGCGCAAGAAAGCATAAATTCAAACGACTGGGTAACTTACTCTACCAGCAATTATGCCAGCAGAACCAAATGCGTAAAAGCAGGTGAGAATATACCGAATCTAAGCAAATCCGACCGTTTCGTTACAGTTACCGTATCGGGCTGCGAAAGTTTCGAGATCAGCGTCGATGGAAACGGTTCGAGACATTTGTCGGTGAAAATAGACAATAATGAAGCAGAATCGCTTTTGTGCGGAAACAATTGCAACTCGTACACCTATCAAACGAACAACACAGGAAACTGTACATTGGTGTTCGGTGGTGTAGACGGGTCGGTCTATTTGTCGAGCATCACATTCTCCACCCCCGCAAGCCCGCTTGCCGCTAAATTTACGGTAGCCGGAGAAGAAATGGAGATCAACAACGAAACGAAAACCATTACGGGAACAGTTGCCGCAGATGTAGATTTAAGCACCGCAACACCCGAAGTGACCTTGGGCGGATCGGCTGCCAGCTACACGTTCGACGGTAATTACAACGGCGGAACGTTGGAAGTCAGCAGCGATGCCGGAGAAACCACGACTTATACCGTAACGGTCACCAACCGGGCTGCCGACTCGCAAGCTCCGACCGTAACCGAAACCAATATCACCGCTACGGATTTTGCAGTAGAAGAGGCAATCGTATTGACTTTCGATGAACCGATCGTATTGGCACAGGTCGAAGGAGTAGCACTCCAAGTAAACGGGGCTACCGTAGAAGCTGCCGTAACCGTAGAAGAGGATGTGAAACTGAAAATCGCCCCGGCTGCCCGCCTGCTTTCGAACGCCGATTATACTTTGACAATCGCCAACGGTGCGGTGACCGATATCGAAGGTAACAGCGACACGTATGAATATACATTCAAAACCGTAGCGAAAGTACTTTCAGCCACATACGTTCCGGCTGCGAACGAAGAATATTTCCATGCTGCCAAAATCGAATTCAGCACACCGGTAGCCGCAGTCGAAGGTGAAACGATTCTGGTAGGTGCCACGGTAGAAAGCGCAATCAACGCACAGATAGATATTAAAGGCAACGCTTTGTATGTATTGAATGTTCCGGAAGGTGAAAATATGAACGTCTGGGTTCCGACAACTGCAATCAGCAGCATATACGGCGATACGTTCAACGAAGATCCTGCAAATCCGGGTTATGGTATCGTAGCGACCATGAATCAGGGAAGCAATGCATTCCGCATCGGATACAATGCTCCGGTGAACGAATTCTACATCCTGCCCGAATGGATCGGTGGAACTGCCGGTGTTGCCGTACAACGCGACTATGCAGGAACTGATGTCACCGCTGTCGGAGCTATCCGTGCCGGAGCCAACGACTCTCTGATCGTAGAAGTACCCTCTGCCTGCGATATCGCATTCTCGGTTTCGGCAACCGGCGGCCGTAACTTCAAAGTGACCGCCGGTTGCCGAAACCGAACTGGCTTCCGTCACCGGATACAAAAAAGGCTCGCCAGCAATCCTGACCGTCCAAATGACAAAAGCCGGAAAAGCATATTTGTTTACTCCGGGTGCAACGGGTGGCTTTACCGTTCAAGCCATTGCTATCAATACGGCAACCGCAGTTGAAAAAACAGAAGTGAAATCGGCTGTACGCTATGCCAACCTGATCATTGTAAATCCGGCAGCCGAAGCTGTTGAAGTATATAACGCGACAGGTGCCAAAGTTGCCGCATCGAACGGCGACATCGACATGCAGTCCATGCCCAAAGGAGTGTACATCGTACGCACGGCTAAAAAAGCCATGAAGATCGTCCGCTAATATTTCCTAAACTATACGAAAGGGCGAGCCGATTATTTCAGCTCGCCCTTTTTGTATATCGTAAAATCCAATCGTTCGCCTGCTCCCGACAGCCCGATCGGCACAAATTGAAAAATGGTAATTAATATATTGATAAATTTTTTATTTTAACAAATCGGACAATATTCTAAATATCAATCTCATATCGCATCGTTCGATTCGGAAATGAGACGAAAATATAATAAATCAAAAAATCATGCACTTTTATTTTGAACTACAAAATTAGTTTTTATCCTATAATAATATTACTTTCGTAGTCTAAAAAAGATGACTGCACCCCCAAAAACTAAGATCTTATACCGCAATAAACGGTCACGCCCCGTTTCCTCAAAGAAGAAAACAACGTTAGCCGCACTTTGGCTTCCTTATCAGACTTTATATTCGATTTCCGTTTTCGACGACATGTTTCGGATAGGGTGTTTAGATCCCGGCAATCCCTTGCAAAAATTTCCGATCAGACATATCCGACGGATAGAATACCGATCGGGATATATGGCAATCGTGCTGCCTGCCTGCACATTGTTGCTCCACACCCGGCACAATGACATCCGCATCATCTTATCCCCCATGAACTACCGAAAGACGGCCTTCGATAAATTCTTCATATTCATGCACCTTTTTTTTAATCGTATTTTTATCGCAAGAAATAAAAATCATAAATTTTAACGCGCATTTCAACCACATTATGCTACATTTGCAAACAAAATAACAACAAAAGAACGCAAATATCTATGAATAAGTGGAAAGCTGCCATCGTAGGTTATGGCAATATAGGAAAATTCGTATTGGATGCCATTCTGACATCGCCCGATTTTGAAGTCGCCGGAATCGTACGCCGGAATCCGGAAAACGTTCTCGATGAATTGAAACCCTATCGGGTTGTAAAAGATCTCAGCGAATTGGGAAAAGTCGATGTCGCAATACTTTGCACTCCGACACGCGAAGTGAAAAAATATGCCTTGAAAGCCTTGTCGATGGGCATCAATACCGTAGACAGTTTCGACATACATACCCAGATCGGCGACCTGCGCAAAACGCTCGGAGCCGCAGCTAAGGAGCATCATGCAGTATCGATCATCTCTGCCGGCTGGGATCCGGGAACGGACTCGATCGTACGTACGTTGATGGAAGCCTGTGCCCCCAAAGGAATCACCTATACCAACTTCGGACCGGGCATGAGCATGGGGCATACCGTTGCTGTAAAAGCGATCGACGGCGTCAAAGCTGCCTTATCCATGACTATCCCGTTAGGAACCGGTATCCACCGCCGCATGGTATATGTGGAGATAGAACCGGGACATTCTTTCGAAGAAGTGGCACACAATATCAAGACCGACGCATACTTTGCCAGCGACGAAACGCATGTCATGCAAGTGGAAAGCGTAGATGCACTGAAAGATATGGGACACGGCGTGAACATGGTGCGCAAAGGTGTTTCGGGCAAGACCCAGAACCAGCGCTTCGAGTTCAACATGACAATCAACAACCCCGCCCTCACGGCTCAGGTATTGGTAGGAACAGCCCGTGCCGCCATGCGTCAGCAACCGGGTTGTTATACCTTGATCGAAATTCCGGTAATAGATCTGCTCTACGGCGACCGCGACGAATTGATACGTCATTTGGTATAACCGATTTTATTGCGTACTTTTACAACTCCGTCTTTCTCCGGAGCGGAGAGAGACAATGAACATGGATTTGTATATCGCAAAACGGAAATAAAAACAAATACACTATGCTCGACTATATTACTTGGACTGTACATCCGGATATAATCAACAGCTTTATCGAAATCCGCTGGTACGGATTGTTCTTTGCTATCGGATTTATTGCCGGCTACATGATATTCGACCGCTTTCGCCGTTACGAAGGCTTTCCCTCCCAATGGCTCGACTCGCTGTTTGTCTACGTAGTGATCGCCACGATTGTCGGTGCCCGGTTGGGTCATTGCCTGTTTTACGGCTGGGATTATTATTCGCAACATCCGATCGACATACTGAAAGTATGGGAAGGCGGATTGGCAAGCCACGGAGGTGCGATCGGTATTATCGTCGGTATACTGATCTACTCGCGCCGGGTAACCCACTTGCCGGCATTATGGACATTCGACCGGGTCGTAATCCCGATCGCCTTGGTGGGCGCATTGATCCGCATGGGAAATCTGATGAACCATGAGATTTACGGACATGCCACCGATCTGCCGTGGGGCTTTCGGTTCATAGACAATCTGCACGCGTGGATGCAAGGGGCGGCTCCGATCTTCACCGAGCCGTCGCACCCGACACAGATTTATGAGGCATTGTGTTATCTCGCCCTATTCGGATTGTTGATGTACCTGTATTGGGGCAGACATGAAGAACACCGCAGCGGTTTGATCTTCGGTACTTTCCTGATCGGTACTTTCTTGTCCCGCTTCTTTATCGAATTTATCAAAAACGACCAAGAGGCGTTCGAAGCCGATATGCTTCTGAATATGGGACAACTGCTGAGCATCCCGTTCGTCATTGCCGGTATCTGGTTAGTGATCCGCGCCATGCGCCGTCCGAAAACAGATTGGAAATACCCCAAAGAGAGTGTAAAAAACAAATAACGGATTATCTTTGTCAAGGGGTTGCATCGAAACGCAAATTTCGATGCAACCCCTTTTTCCGTGCGTCAGAATGGCAATAGTCCATCAATCCAGAGTGTTATAAACAAAAAAAGCGCCCGTGGAGGAACGCTTTTCGAAGAGCCGATAGAGGGAGTCGAACCCACGACCCCGAGATTACAAATCACGTGCTCTGGCCAACTGAGCTATATCGGCAGGTGGGTAAGCGATCTACATCGCACCGCTACGACCTACTACCCTTGCTGCGGTCAAGCCCTGGGGGATTCGCAGGGAGCTGGTCGTGTAGGACTTACCCGGGCACAAAAGTAGATATTTTTTCTTATACTACAATAGCTGTACGATAAAAAATACGCCGGTTATCGTTCATCCACCTAATATATAACCGGTTACACCGCAATATTTTTTTAACCGAAAGTATCGAACGACACGGTTGTCTCGGATCGCCGCCCTCCCCTGCCCCGACAACCAAACTATATTACCGTGCTCCCACCCCGACCGTACTCGCTATCATTTTTTTCAGATATATTCGATGTTATACAATCTTTTAGGGATTTCTTTTGTAGAGTGTAATAAATTTATTATATTTGTTATAAGCTCTTCTCAAAAGATTATAAAAAAGGAGAACAAACACAACCAATATAAACAGATTATAGTAATGAGAGCGAAACTTAACATAAACATCTCCAAGCATCCCCCAACCAAAGACGATATATTCGCCAAAGGAGATAGGGCAAAAGAAACTTCCATACGTGAAGGATCTGATGCAAAAGTTCGTGTCGGATATTACGCCGAAAAACTCAGAAACGCCCGTAAATCGGCTGGAATAACCCAACAGCAACTAGCAGACAAGATCGGGAAAAAACGCGAGTATGTGGCTATGCTCGAAAAGGGAGAGACATATATGCAACTCTCTACATTCATCCTGATTTCCGAAGCTGTCGGTTTGAAGTTCGATTTAATCTACGAATGCTCAGAATAAGTAGCACAAATGTTATTTCGTACTTGTCAATTGAAAGCGATTCAAAGACGGCAGATCCATCAAGACAAAATTCAGAATGACATGTGCAAGATGCCATATCATTGATCTATAAAGAATCAATATTAATTCTTCATTTATGGAACAAAGAAAGCAACAATATAAAATAGATGAACTGAGTTTGGAAAAAGCTAAAACTCTATTTGAAACAGGAGAAATTAACCGCATTGAAATCGGCACGATTAAAGGTCTTCGCCAAATTCATAAATATTTATTTGACGGTCTTTATGAATTTGCAGGAAAGATTCGCACACAGAATATAGCCAAAGGCGGATTTCGTTTTGCAAACTCAATGTTTTTGGATGCAATTCTTCCGGTAATTGAAAAAATGCCAGAAACTACTTTTGAAGAAATTATAGCTAAATACGTAGAAATGAATATTGCCCACCCTTTTATGGAAGGAAATGGTCGCTCGGCAAGAATATGGTTAGACTTAATTCTCAAAAAAAATCTTAACAAAGTTATTGACTGGCGTATGGTTGATAAAGATCTCTACTTACAAGCTATGGAACGCAGTCCGATTAATGATTTGGAGTTACGGTTCTTGTTACAACCGGCATTGACCGATAATATCGATGACAGAGAATTGATATTCAAAGGTATAGAGCAATCGTATTACTACGAAGGTTATAGTAAAAAATAGCAAATTGAATATGAATGAGTTTATAAAATTATTAAATGATTATTCAGCAATATTATCACTATTGTTTTCTATTATTGCCATAGGTATAGCCTATTTGTCATATAAGCATGCCCGAAAAAGAAGCAAAGATGAAATCAGAAATCTGATTACGTCAAAGCAAACTGAACTTAAAATAATTAATCAACATTATTTTAATCCGATAACAAGCAAACAAGGGTGTCCTGAAAAAAGGCAAATGGAAATAAAAAAACATATCTTAGAAAAAGGAATAGAGCAATTAGAAAAACTACAATAAATCACAGAGACACATATAGACAACAATATTGAAAATATTCTTGCAGATCAAGATTTGTTTTAATATAATAATTATTCGCTTTTGCTCTCAGTTTATTCGTAAGACAATAAGCTATACCTTAACATGCCTAAACAAACTTGGCTCTATTTCCAATTTGCATTATCTTTGAATAAGACAGGATGCGGTTCGGCAAAATCAAATCGTGAAACTTCATTTCCCATTTGCTTCTGCTCTCTCCTTTCACTATCTTTGCGCTATGCGCGAATATAGGATGCGGCTTGGCATAGTTCTAATAAATTCGACTCTGCTCTCTCCTTTCACTATATTTGCAAAAGACAGGCGGCTGTTGCGCCCGATTATCAAAATCGATTTGAAACAAACGAAACAATGCACGAACTATTACATACCGTTAAAGAACGTATTCTCACCGGAGGGGCTATCTCTTTCGAAGAGGCTGTACAATTGGCTGAAACTGCGCCACGTATGGAACTGTATGCTGCGGCAGATGAGATCCGGCGGCATTTTTGCGATACGGCACCCGATACCTGTTCTATCGTAAACGCCCGCTCGGGGAAATGTTCCGAAAACTGCAAGTGGTGCGCCCAATCGGCTCATTATCATACCGGGGTGGCTACTTACCCGATCATAGCAACCGACGAAGTGATGGCAATAGCACAGGCTAACGACAAACGGGGAATAGACCGGTTTTCCTTAGTGACAAGCGGCAGAGCGGTATCGATGAAGGATATGCCGGAGTTTTGCAAGTTATTCCGGCAAATCGGCGAATCGACCGGATTGCAGTTGTGTGCTTCGATGGGACTGTTGGGGCGCAGCGAGTTGCAAATGCTCAAAGATACGGGGGTAAAGCGTTACCACTGCAATCTGGAAACGTCGGCATCCTTTTTCCCGTCACTCTGCACCACGCATACTCCCGAAGAGAAGAAAGAGACTATACGCCTCGCCAAAGAAGTGGGGCTCGAAGTTTGTTCGGGAGGAATTATCGGAATGGGAGAAACAATGACCCAACGTATCGAACTGGCATTCGAACTTGCCGAGCTGGGAGTCGTTTCGGTGCCGATGAATATCTTATGCCCGATCAAGGGGACGGCTTTGGAGCATACGGCTCCGATCAGCGACGAGGACATATTGGTGTCTATCGCTATTTTCCGGTTGATCCTGCCTCGCACAGTCATTCGTTTTGCCGGAGGCAGGGCGCGGTTGCCGCGCCACATACAACGGCAGGCATTGCAAGCCGGACTAAACGGGTTGATGGTAGGCGACCTGCTGACTACGCACGGTTCGCAAGCCGATGCCGACAAGCAATTGTTCGACGAAGCGGGCTACGACATCAGCCAATGGGGTTGATGCCGCCAGATACCATGTAACCCAGAATCGGTATCTGCCCCGAAAAGCCTTACTTGTTCTTAAAATCTTCGCCCGAAATATCCGATATACAGAGAAAGGAGTTATCTTTGTAGAAGATAAGCGGCATCTCGGCATAGTTCAAATAAATTCGACTCTGCCCTCGCCTTTCACTATCTTTGTAAAAACACATAACCCAAAGCGATTTCCCGGATAATCAAGAAATGAAAGTGACTATCGAACGCAAAGGCATACTCAATTTTTCAATGGAATACGGCTCCTACTTAGGGCTTTATTTCATCGTCAAATTTCTATTAGCCACACTGAGCCTGCGTTTTGCAATCTGCGACGTGTTGTCGGCATTAATGTTGGTCGGCATACCGTTCGTACTTTACTACCTGATGATACGTTTCCGTCGGCAAAACGGAGGCGCATCGTTCTACTCCCTGTTATGGATGCTGGGCATATTGCTCTTTTTCTTTGCCTCCATGATAAGCGGACTGGCGGAATATATCTACTATGCCTATATCGACCCGCAATATATACACAATCAGGTGACCGCATTGTTGTCTCTGCTCGAATCCATGCCCTCGCTGCAAGAGAACGAGATGATGAATCTGGCTCGTCAGGGCTTCGAAAACGGTGCTATCCCCTCGCCCATCGAAATGGTAATACAAACCATGTGGGCGAACGTATTTTTCGGATCGTTGTTATCGATGATAGTGGCATGGCCCGCCAACCGCAAACGTATCGCTTTCCAGAACGATACGGACAATACATTGTAAAAAAGGAACGATATGGATATTTCATTAGTAATCCCGTTGTATAACGAAGCCGAATCCTTACCCGAACTCGCCCAATGGATCGAACAGGTAATGGAGAAGCATCATTTTTCGTACGAAATCTGGTTTATCAACGACGGCAGTACCGACCGCTCGTGGGAAGTCATACAGCAACTGCGGGAACAGAACCCGAATATCAAAGGGGTTTGCTTCCGTCGCAACTATGGCAAATCGCCTGCTTTGTACACCGGATTCGAACGGGTTACCGGCGACGTGGTCATCACGATGGATGCCGATTTGCAGGACAGCCCCGACGAAATTCCCGAACTCTACCGGATGATTACCGAAGAGGGCTACGACCTCGTTTCGGGTTGGAAAAAGAAACGTTACGACCCGCTTTCCAAAACATTGCCTACCAAGTTGTTCAACGCTACCGCCCGCCGGGTGAGCGGCATACATCTTCACGATTTCAATTGCGGGCTGAAAGCTTATAAGCTCGAAGTGGTGAAAAGCATCGAAATCTACGGCGATATGCACCGTTATATTCCTTATCTGGCGAAGAATGCCGGCTATACCCGTATCGGGGAAAAGGTGGTGCATCACCAGGCACGAAAATACGGAAAGACAAAATTCGGCCTCGACCGTTTTGTAAACGGCTATCTCGACCTGATGACGCTTTGGTTCTTCTCCCGATTCGGAGTGAAACCGATGCACTTCTTCGGTCTGTTAGGCAGCCTGATGTTCATTCTGGGCTTTTTCGCCGCAATAGCTGTCGGCGCATATAAAGTGTATTGCCTCTACGCCCATTTGCCATATCGTTTAGTGACCGATTCGCCCTACTTCTATATCTCGCTGACCTCGATGATACTGGGTACGCAACTGTTTCTTACCGGTTTTCTCGGCGAATTGATTTCGCGTAATTCGATGGAACGCAACAAATATCAGATCGAAAGCGAATTGAAATAACCTGCTATTTTCCGAAACGTTTATACACAAAAAACAATGACGATACCCGAAACAAAAAATTTCCTCGGTTTGGTACGGCAACGTTACTCCTTGCGCGATTTCGCACCCGTTCCGGTGGAACAGGAAACGCTGGAATATATTCTCGAAACGGCGCGTCTGGCTCCGTCGGCTGTCAATTTCCAACCGTGGGTATTCATCGTAATACGCGACACTGCCCGGTTACAAGCCCTGAAAACCTGCTATCGCCGCGACTGGATCGAAACGGCTCCGGCGTGTATCGTCGTGTGTGCCGACCATGCCGTGTCGTGGAAACGCCGCGACGGAAAAGATCATGCCGACATCGATGCGGCAATCGCAGCCGAACATATCGCATTAGCGGCAACCGAACAGGGTTTGGGCACTTGTTGGGTGTGCAACTTCGATACGACGATATGCCGCGAAGTGTTGCATCTGCCTGAATCGGTAGAACCGGTAGTATTGCTTCCTATCGGCTATCCTTCCGACCAAGCGATTGAGCCGGAGAAGAAAAGAAAACCGTTAAACGAAATCGTAAGATGGGAAGAGTTTTAAAAACAATCGCCCCGACAGGCGCATTACTCCTATTACTTTGCATGGCAGCGCTTCCGTCGTGCAACAATCTGGGGTGTCTCGATAACCGAAGCAGCATTCCGCTCGCCGGTTTCTATGCCTCGAATACCGATCCGGTAAGCTCAATAGCCATCGATTCCATTTCGGTATACGGGTTGCACCAGCCCGCCGACTCCATGCTGTTGGACAGCGCCACAGCGGTTTCGCGTCTTTACCTGCCCCTGCGATCGACCGACAACTCCACGCAATATGTCATCCGCTATTTGCAGCACGATTTGTCGTCCTCCCGTTATAACGATACCATCACATTCGTATATCAGTCGTATCCCTATTTCGAATCTATCGACTGCGGGGCTATGTACCGTTACCGGATAGATACGTGCATGTACACCCGAAATATCCTCGATTCGGTAGGCATGGTCCGTACCGAAATCGACAACAAAGAGTTTGAAAGTATCCGAATATTCTATGTCGTACAACTTGAAGAATAACATATTATGCCTCATCGTGCTGCTCGTATCGACGGCTCTCCCGGCACAACAGCGTAAGATCGTGCCGGTAGATACGTCGCAACCTCCGGTCTATGCCAAAGAGATGGAACGGGAAGCGACCGAGGGGAATGAGCCGGAGAAACAAGTAGAAGAGGCACCTGCCGATTCCACCGTCAAGAAGAGCCGCTTCGGAGCCAAACCGATTGCGCCGCTCTGGAACGGACTGATGGTGACCGTCAATATCTTCGACCCGATCGCACAACTGTTCGGGCAACGCTACGGCAACTACGAAATCGGCGTAGAACTCGATCTGCAAAACCGTTTTTTCCCCACATGGGAAATCGGTATCGGATATGCCGACAATACCCCCGAAGGCAACAACTTCAACTACTACAATCCGGCGGCTGTCTACAACCGCATCGGATTGAACTATAATTTCATTTACAACAAGCCTACCGAGAGTTTCGTGTACGGCGGATTCCGTTACGGAGTCTCCGCTTTCCGCTACGACATACGTGACGTAACCGTCGATTCGCCTTATTGGGGCACGACCGAGCATTTCGATATTACCAACCAACATGCCGTGGCGCATTGGCTGGAACTGTTGGCGGCAATCCGGGTAAAGATCTACAAAGGCTTTTATATGGGATGGTCGGCACGGTTTCGCATCCTGCTCGATTGCTCCCAACCGCATAATTCCAATCCGTGGTATATCCCCGGTTTCGGCAACCGCAATATGCCTTTCGGATTTACCTATACGCTCGGCTACCGTTTCCAGCTGACGCAACCGAACAAATTGATGAACCCTCCGACAGGGTTGTAGCATCGCAAACCGAATTCCTTTTTCTAAACTATATAAACACATCCAGACGATGAATAAAATAGTCGATAAACAATTCTTCTCCGATAAGGTGGTCAAACTCGTGGTCGAGGCTCCGTTGATAGCCAAAGCCCGCCGGGCGGGACACTTCGTCATTGTACGGGTCGGAGAGAAAGGCGAACGTATTCCGCTTACCATCTCTTCTGCCGATGTCGAAAAAGGTACAATCACATTGGTTGTACAGGCTATCGGCAAGTCTACCTCCAAATTGTGCGCCCTTGAACCGGGCGACTATATCACCGATGTGGTAGGTCCGTTGGGGCAAGCTACGCATATCGAACATTTCGGAACCGTAGTTTGCTGCGGAGGCGGTGTGGGAATCGCGCCGCTACTGCCTATCGCCACGGCTATGAAAACTGCCGGAAACCGGGTTGTTTCGGTACTGGCTGCACGTAACCGCGATCTACTGATTCTCGAAGACGAGATACGGGCAGTTTCCGACGAGGTCATTATCATGACCGACGACGGCTCGTACGGTAAAAAAGGGTTGGTAACCCAAGGCGTAGAAGAGGTTATACAACGCGAGAAGGTAGATCTTTGCGTTACAATCGGTCCTGCCGTAATGATGAAGTTCGTATCTCTGCTTACCCGCAAATACGAAGTGCCGACGGTGGCTTCGCTCAATACGATCATGGTCGATGGCACGGGCATGTGCGGCGCCTGCCGTATCACGGTAGCGGGTAAGACCCGTTTCGTCTGCATCGACGGACCGGAATTCAACGCACACGAAGTCGATTTCGACGAAATGCTGATGCGTCTATCCTCATACAAAGAACTCGAATAAACTCTCCGGGCTATGAATAAAGAAGAATTAGCGACCTTGCGTGCCGAGGCATGGCGCGAAGAGTTGCGTAAAAGTAAAAAGAATAAAGAACGCACCGACATACCTCGCGTGCAGATGAACGAACTCGATCCGGCATACCGGATTACCTGCAACGAAGAGGTGAACCAAGGGCTCACCGCCGAACAGGCACAGATCGAAGCCTCGCGTTGCCTCGACTGCCCCGACCCGCTTTGCATCACCGGTTGTCCGGTGGGCATCAACATTCCCTGCTTTGTCAAGAATATCGAACGGGGCGACTTCCTCGAAGCTGCCCGTGTACTGAAACAAACCAGTGCTTTGCCCGCCGTATGCGGTCGGGTCTGCCCGCAGGAAAAGCAATGCGAATCGAAATGTTTTTATACCCAGAAGTTGAAAAAACAGGCAGTGGCTATCGGTTATCTCGAACGTTTCGCAGCCGATTACGAACGTGAAAGCGGACAGATCTCCATTCCGCAGATTCCCGAAAGCAACGGCATCCGCATCGCAGTGGTAGGATCGGGACCGTGCGGTCTCTCCTTCGCCGGAGACATGGCAAAACGCGGATATTCGGTCACGGTATTCGAGGCTCTGCACGAAATCGGAGGTGTGCTTAAATACGGCATTCCTGAGTTTCGTCTGCCCAACCGCATCGTAGATGTAGAGATCGCGGGTCTGCGCCAGATGGGGGTAGAATTCGTTCCCGACTGTATCGTAGGAAAGACTCTCTCGTACGACGATTTGCACGACATGGGCTTTAAAGGGATCTTTGTAGCCAGCGGTGCCGGTCTGCCCCGCTTCATGAACATTCCCGGCGAAAATCTGATCGGGGTGATGTCGAGTAACGAATATCTTACTCGTGTCAATCTGATGCAGGCTGCCGACCCGACTGCCGATACTCCGGTACTGCGGGGTCGTAACGTAATGATTGTAGGCGGAGGTAATACTGCCATGGACTCGGTACGGACAGCCAAACGGCTTGGTGCCGAACGTGCGATCATCGTTTACCGCCGCTCGGAAGAAGAGATGCCCGCCCGTATCGAAGAGATACATCACGCCAAGCAAGAGGGTGTAGAATTCATGACCCTGCACAATCCGATCGAATACATCGGCGATGAACGCGGACGTGTGCGGAAAGTGCGTTTACAGAAAATGACCTTGGGCGAACCCGACGCATCGGGACGACGTTCTCCGGTAGAAATCCCCGGAGCGATAGAGGAACTCGAAGTAGATGAAGTGATCGTAAGCGTAGGCGTATCGCCCAACCCGTTGGTGCCGAATGCCATCTCCGGACTGGAAGTCAGCAAACGCGGTACGATCGTGGTCGATGACCAGACAATGCAATCGTGCATCGCCGACATATATGCCGGTGGCGACATTGTGCGCGGTGGCGCCACGGTCATCCTCGCCATGGGCGACGGCCGCCGGGCTGCGGAGGCTATGGATGCCCGTATCCGATCGCAACAGCCGTAACGGAGAGCCGATCCCGACAATATGGAATTGAGCCCAAACGCTCTAAAAGCCGAACAACCCTCGCCACAGAATTTTGTAGCGAGGGTTGTTCGAATAAAAAGGATACCTAAAAGGCGATATTTTTTAAGTGCATATTCATGCGTCTTTTCTCGCCTCGGCATAGCCCGGAGACAAGTTCGGCTCTGCTTCCTTATCGGAAAGGAGCCATTACATCCGCACCTTAATCGTCTGCTCTCCGGCTTTTACTAAATAAACCTGACCGGCAGGCAAAGCGATTTGCATCGTATATCCATCAGCCTGCTGTTTTTTCAACAACATACCCTGTACATTGTAAACGGATACCGGCATTCCGGCTTGCAATCCTTCTACAATTACCGATCCGGCTTGTGCATAAGCCTTTACCGACACAACATCGACAACTTCCACCGCACTGCTTTCGGTGACGATCGTCAGGTCTTTCCAACCCTCTGCCGCACGATAAGCCTCTTCCGACCCGGCTGGAACATATACGGTGATCGTTTTTGCAGCCGCCGCACGAACTTGACTACGATTATCGGCAGAGAATCCTCCCCCCGGATCTTCCTGCGATACGAAACAACTTTCGCCACATACCGGAGGCTCTACGGCTGCACAATGGATTTCAGTCAATGAAGTTGTATTTAAGAAAACCTCATCGCCCATTTCGGTCAGTGTAGACGGAAGTGAAACTCTTGCCAACTGTTGGTTGTGAGAGAATACGGCATTTCCGATCTTCTTCACTCCTTCGGGTAAATCGACACGTTCCATTCCACAACCTAAGAACGCCAAGTTGCCCAACGATTCCAAGCCTTCGGAAAATGTAACCGATTCCAGTGAAGAACATCCGTTAAACGCATTTTTTTCGATTCTCTTTACCGATGCCGGAATAACAACGTCCGTCAGACCGGTATGGAAAAATGCCTCTTGCCCAATCTCGGTCACACTCTCCGGCAGAACAACCTTCGTCAGATTTTCGCAATAATAAAACATAAAGCTACCCAATTTATCCGTAACGGCATAAACAGGCGACAGATATTGAAAATAGGAGTCACCCCCCTCTACAATACGAACTTCCGACAAATCGATTTCGGACAGGATACCTTCGGTGGTAGCATAACTATTGGGAGCACGCCCCGCCATTTCGCGGACATAAGCGATATCGGTACCATTCAGTTCACCGGTCAGTTTCAACGAAGCTATCTGATATTTCTCCTGTCCGCTTGCGGCTACCGCCTCGGACAATGTACCCGGAGTTTCAACATGTAAAGAGAGCATTTGCGCCTCCGCACTCAGACCAAGGCTTGCACCCAGCAGCACAGCGGTCAATCGAACAATTTGTTTCTTCATCTGCGTAATTTTTTTCAATTCATATACTGTTATTTACAATAAGTACTGTTCCGTCCTATTCAGCCTGCCGGCACGAGCCAAGGTAAAATCCCCCCCGATTTCGCCGACACGAATATTCGTGATGTAAAACTACTAAAAAAGCGGAACGAAGAATCACAAATTAATAGAATTTTTAATCAAATTCAAGCATTTGTGTATAAAATCGAGCTATGGGCGTCGTTTTTTCATAAAAATTCGACAGCTCCTACTCATCCGGAAACAAGAAAAACGGTGTATCATCAGCTCCGATCTGCGGCATTACCATCGGAATTCGAACCAAGTCGATTACGACACGAAACGCCTGCCCCCTCTTCCTATGTGCCTTACATCCCGGAGATTCCGATACACAGAAAGGGGCTGTGTCGAAATGAAGTTTTCGACACAACCCCTTTCTTTTATTTTTCATCCGAAGACTAACCGAGGAAGCCGAGCAATACACCGGCGGCAACAGCCGAACCGATTACTCCTGCAACATTCGGACCCATAGCATGCATCAACAAGTAGTTGGTCGGATCGTATCCAAGACCTACATTGTTGGAGATACGTGCTGACATCGGAACTGCCGATACTCCGGCATTTCCGATGAGCGGGTTGATTTTCTTTCCTTTCGGCAAAATCAGGTTGAACAGTTTCACGAATATCACACCGGAAGCCGAGGCAATGATAAATGCCATGAATCCGAGGAAGAAGATACCGATGGTCTCGCGGGTAAGGAATTCGGATGCTTGCGTAGAAGCACCGACAGTAACACCCAACAAAATCGTTACGATATCACACATCGGACCGCTTGCCGTTTTCGCCAGACGGGTGGTGACACCACTCTCACGCAACAGGTTTCCGAAGAAAAGCATACCTAACAAGGGCAGACCCGACGGAACGATGAAGCAAGTGAGCAACAAACCGACGATGGGAAAAATGATCTTTTCGTTTTGTGAAACGACACGTGCCGGTTTCATCCGGATCAAACGCTCTTTCTTCGTTGTCAGCAAACGCATGATCGGAGGTTGTATTACCGGTACCAACGCCATATAGGAATATGCCGAGACCGCAATCGCACCCATCAGGTTCGGTGCCAGTTTGGACGACAAGAAGATTGCCGTAGGTCCGTCAGCACCACCGATAATAGCAATCGCACCTGCCTGATCGGGATCGAAGCCGAGCAAAAGCGCTACCATATAAGCTCCGAAGATACCGAACTGCGCAGCCGCACCGATCAACATCAGTTTCGGATTGGCGATCAACGCCGAGAAGTCGGTCATCGCACCGATACCCAAGAACACCAACGGCGGATACCATCCGGCACTTACACCTTGGTACAGGATATTCAATACAGATCCTTCTTCGTATATTCCGACTTCAAGACCGGCATCGATCTTGAACGGTATGTTTCCGATCAGAATACCGAATCCGATAGGAACAAGCAACATCGGTTCGAAGTTTTTCTTTATCGCCAGATAGAGAAAGAAAACTCCGACCAATATCATAATGAAGTGTTCGTAAGTAGCATTGGCAAAGCCGGTGTACTCCCAAAACCTCAATAAATTATCCGTCAGAAATGATGTAAAGTCCATATAGTTATTCTATTACGATCAGATCGGTACCTTCGAGAACCGACTCACCCATGTTTACTTTCACTTCGATTACTTTACCCGACTTCGTCGCATTGACGTTGTTTTCCATCTTCATGGCTTCGAGGATAAGTACGGTTTGTCCGGCCTTCACTTCATCTCCGGCTTTTACCAGAATGTTGTTTACAACACCGGGCAGCGGCGACTTGATAGCCGAAGCAGCCCCCTTGGCTTGAACGGGACGGGCAACGACCGGCGTTCCGGATTCGGTGCGAGGCGCAGCGGCGGGACGGGGTGCAGCTACTACGGGTGCAGCGGCAGCCATCTCGGCAGCACTCTCAACCTTGTAAGGCACGCCGTTCACTTCGACCTGTGCCGTGTTGTTGTCGATTTGGCTTACAGAAACATTGTATGAGTTTCCGTTGATTTTAAATTTATATTCTTTCATACGATTCTGAAATTTGAATGGTTACTTTTTAGAGGGAACTTCCCGCAACGTATAGATCTTGGAACTCCACGGCGAGTAGGCTTTCTTCACTTGGTTAATGGTGAGTACTGTATCTTCGACATCGTGCGTATTGAGGTAAGCATGAAGTGCCATCGCAATCGCAGCATACACTTCGCCCGATTCGCGACCCATCTCTTTGGCTTTCGCCTCTTCTTTGTCGGAAATACCATGCGATTTCATCGCATTGCGTTTCGACAGACGCACCGAGACGGCACCGATCAAACGGAACAAGATATACAGCAACAGCAAACCGCTAAATACAACCGACATCGCCATGATTGCCATACCGACTCCATGTTTGTCGTATTGGGCAAACATATCGATCTTTTCGTTCGAGTCGATGGTCACGTTGTTCGTACTCGGCGTCACATAATCCATCGGATCGTTTCCGCCTTTCAACACCCAACCTTCTTCACCGTCGGTCTTGCGTGCCCACGAATGATCGACGGGAATACCAGCCGGAACCGTAACGGAGTCCAACAAGGTTTTACCGTTTGCATCATAAAGTCCGATCCAGTTTTCTTTTTCAGGATCCAAAGTAAAACTCACATGGAATGTTCCCCGATTGGGCATACCGTCCGCCCAGAAAAGCAGGTGCTGACGAGGCGCGATGACCGTCTGCACGTCGCTCTTGGGAATCGGATATTTTTGGGGATCATTCTTGTCGTTGGTCAGGTAGCAGCTTTTGATATCGACAGTGGAGAACGCCGTATTGAAGATTTCGATCCACGCGCTGCGCACACCGTAATCATCTTCAAAATTCGTTTCGTTCTGAATCAACACCTCGTTGATCTTCAAGCTCTTCCGACCTTGTGCCATCACAGAAAGCGACAGCGACAAAAAGAGGACTAATATCCCTATGTTTCTTTTATTCATTGTCTTACGAGTTTATGAATTACAAAGGAATATTACCATGCTTCTTGGCAGGGTTGGTCACTTTCTTGGTCTGCAACTGCTGCAATGCGCGGATTATGCGGAAACGAGTGTTACGCGGCTCGATCACATCGTCGATATAACCGTATTTGGCAGCATTGTAGGGGTTAGCAAACAGTTTCGTGTATTCCTCTTCTTTTTCTTTCATGAATTTTGCGGGATCGGCAGCCTCTTTGGCTTCTTTTGCATAAAGCACCTCTACGGCTCCGGCACCACCCATTACGGCGATTTCGGCAGTCGGCCAAGCGTAGTTCATGTCGCCACGGAGTTGTTTACAGCTCATCACGATGTGCGAACCACCGTACGATTTACGCAACGTCACCGTTACTTTGGGAACAGTAGCTTCGCCGTATGCATAAAGCAGTTTGGCACCGTGCAGGATCACGGCATTGTACTCTTGACCCGTACCCGGCAAGAATCCCGGCACATCGACCAAAGTAACCAAAGGAATATTGAATGCGTCGCAGAAACGAACGAAACGTGCACCCTTACGCGATGCGTTGCAGTCGAGCACACCTGCCAGATATTGCGGCTGGTTGGCAACGATACCTACGGCTTGTCCGTTGAAACGGGCGAAACCTACGATCAGGTTCTTCGCATAGTCGCGTTGTACTTCGAGGAATTCACCGTTGTCGATGATTGCACCGATCACCTTATACATATCGTAAGGACGGTTTGCACTATCGGGGATAATTTCGTTCAACGAATCTTCGAGACGGTCGATCGGGTCGGTACATTTTACCAACGGCGGTTCTTCCAGGTTGTTTTGCGGAATGTAGCTGAACAGTTTACGGATGATCGCCAGACCTTCTTCTCCGTTCTCGGCAGCAAAGTGAGCCACACCCGATTTGGTAGAGTGTACTTCCGCTCCACCCAAAGCCTCTTGCGACACATCTTCACCCGTTACGGTTTTCACCACTTTCGGACCGGTCAAGAACATGTACGAAATACCTTTGGTCATGATCGTAAAGTCGGTCAATGCGGGAGAATAAACGGCACCGCCTGCACACGGACCGAAGATACCGGAGATCTGCGGAATCACACCCGATGCCATAATGTTGCGTTGGAAGATTTCGGCATATCCAGCCAAAGCATTGATACCTTCCTGAATACGGGCACCTCCCGAGTCGTTCAAACCGATGACCGGAGCACCCATCTTCATAGCCATATCCATGACTTTACAGATTTTCAACGCCATCGTTTCGGAAAGCGAACCGCCGAATACCGTAAAATCTTGTGCGAAGACATATACCAAACGACCGTCGATCGTACCGTAACCGGTAACGACACCGTCGCCTAAATAAGATTTCTTTTCTTGTCCGAAGTTTGTACATCTGTGTTTTACAAACATATCCATTTCTTCGAAGCTACCCTCGTCGAGCAGTTGGGCTATACGTTCACGAGCTGTGTATTTACCTTTCTCGTGTTGTTTCTGGATAGCCTTTTCACCACCACCCATGCGAGCCTCGGCACGAAGTGCGATCAGCTCTTTTACTTTTTCAAGTTGATTGCTCATAAAATTATTTGTTAGGATTTTCACAAAGTTCTGTCAATACACTGCAAGTGGATTTGGGATGCAGGAATGCGATGTTCAAACCTTCCGCACCTTTACGGGGTGCTTTGTCGATCAGAGCCACACCTTTACCTTCAACTTCCGCCAAAGCGTTAGCTACACCGTCGGCAACGGCAAAAGCCAAATGGTGGATTCCCTCGCCGCGTTTTTCGATAAATTTGGCAACCGCACTCTCCTCGCTGGTCGGTTCGAGCAATTCTATCTTGGTCTGTCCTACTTTGAAAAAAGCGGTTTTCACCTTTTGATCTGCCACTTCTTCGATCGAATAGCATTTCAGACCCAATACTTTCTCGTAATACGGGATCGCTGTTTCCAAACTTTTTACGGCAATACCCAAATGTTCAATGTGTGAAATGTTCATAATAAAATATTTAATAGTTGTTCCTAATTTTTCTATCGGTATAGACATACCAAAGTCGCAAATTTAGGTGTTTTCGTTTTAATAAGGAAATTTTTCCGTAAAATAAACTCGGCGATTTTCAACTATCCGACAAGAGAAGTTGTTATGATTTCGGCAATCCTGTTTCGAGAAACGAATTCGAGCGCAAAACCTGTCAAATCGTCAGTGTTTCTGACAAAACGAAAAAGCGAATCGGATCGGACTGACAAAACAAACCGGATTGTTTTACGATTTTTTTTGGCACAGGATTTGAATATTGATTTGTGTCCGCAGTTCGGAAGGCGGGGCTCCTCCTACCGGAAGCAGATAAAAAGAACTGATTAAAAACAATTAAAATATAAAGATTATGGGAAAAATCATTGGTATTGACCTTGGAACAACCAACTCCTGCGTAGCCGTAATGGAAGGTACGGAACCGGTAGTAATCGCTAACAGCGAGGGTCGTCGCACAACACCTTCCGTCGTCGCATTCGTCGATGGTGGAGAACGTAAAGTAGGTGAACCCGCCAAACGTCAGGCTATCACGAACCCTACCCGTACGATCTTCTCGATCAAACGGTTTATGGGTGAAACATACGATCAAGTCGCAAACGAAATTGCCCGCGTGCCCTATAAGGTAGTACGCAGCGACAACAATATGCCGCGTGTCGATATCGACGGACGTCTGTATTCTCCACAAGAAATCTCGGCTATGATTCTTCAAAAGATGAAGAAAACAGCAGAAGATTATCTGGGACAGGAAGTAAACGAAGCCGTTATCACCGTTCCGGCTTACTTCAACGACGCACAACGTCAGGCTACCAAAGAAGCCGGTGAAATTGCCGGTCTGAATGTTCGCCGTATCGTAAACGAACCGACTGCCGCCGCTTTGGCTTACGGTCTGGACAAGGCAAATAAAGATATGAAGATCGCCGTATTCGACTTAGGTGGTGGTACGTTCGATATTTCTATCCTCGAATTGGGCGACGGCGTATTCGAAGTAAAATCGACAAACGGCGATACCCACCTCGGCGGTGACGACTTCGACCACGTAATCATCGACTGGTTGGCAGATGAATTCAAAAACGACGAAGGTGTAGACCTCCGTCAAGACCCGATGGCATTGCAACGTTTGAAAGAAGCTGCCGAAAAAGCTAAAATCGAACTGTCAAGCTCCACTTCGACCGAAATCAACTTGCCGTATATCATGCCTGTAAACGGTGTGCCCAAACACTTGGTAAAGACACTGACCCGTGCCAAGTTCGAACAATTGAGCGACAAACTGATCCAAGCCACCATCGAACCGTGCCGCAAAGCATTGCAAGATGCAGGTCTGAGCGCATCGCAAATCGACGAAGTAATCCTTGTCGGCGGTTCTACCCGTATTCCGGCTATCCAGGCTGTCGTTGAAAAATTCTTCGGAAAAACTCCGTCGAAGGGCGTGAATCCCGATGAAGTGGTTGCCGTAGGTGCTGCCATCCAGGGAGCCGTATTGTCGGGCGACGTAAAAGACGTATTGCTGCTCGACGTTACACCGCTGTCGCTCGGTATCGAAACGTTCGGTGGCGTTATGACGAAGTTGATCGAAGCCAACACAACTATACCTACCCGCAAATCGGAAATCTTCTCTACGGCTGCCGACAACCAGCCTTCGGTAGAAATCCACGTATTGCAAGGCGAACGCCCGATGGCAAAAGACAATAAGACGATCGGTAAATTCCACCTCGACGGCATCCCTGCCGCTATGCGTGGTGTACCTCAAATCGAAGTGACGTTCGATATCGATGCCAACGGTATCTTAAACGTTTCGGCAAAAGACAAAGGCACCGGTAAAGAACAAAGCATCCGTATCGAAGCTTCCAGCGGTTTGAGCGAAGCCGAAATCAAACGGATGAAAGAAGAAGCTGCCGCTAATGCCGAAAGCGATGCCAAAGAGAAAGAACGTGTAGACAAACTGAATCATGCCGATGCCATGATCTTCCAAACTGAAAAACAGTTGAAAGAGATGGGCGATAAGATTCCGGCAGACAAGAAGAGTGCTATCGAAGGTGCTTTGGCAAAACTGAAAGAAGCCCATAAAGCACAGGATATCGCCGGTATCGACGCTGCTTCGAACGAACTGAATACCGTTCTGCAAGCTGCCGCACAAGACTTGTACAACGCACAGGCACAAGCCGGCGCACAAGCACAACCGGGAGCGGAACAGGCTCAACATCAGAGCAACAACAACGATGATCACATCACGGATGTGGACTTCGAGGAAGTGAAATAAATATCGGTAAACAACGATAACTATAAATAAGAATATAGGGTGTAACTCAATGAGTTATATCCTATTTCTTTTTATGGAATTTTCTTTGGCGTTGCTTGTTATTCGGATTTTTATTGTGTATTTGTACCATAATTGTACCGACGCTTAAAAGTAGATAATGTGACACTTGTAAAATGACAGTATTGAAAATGAAGAATATAAGTAAAAAGTAGATTATACCAGCGGCAAAATTTGAAATAACACATCAATGCAAGGTTTGTGGAGAGACTTTTGTTGCTAGCCATTGAATCGTGGTATTGCTCTCCCAAATGTTCTAAAATTGCGTGGAAAAGGCACAAGGATGAAGAACAGAGATTGCAAAGGTTGGACGAAATGGTTAAGAAGATACCCAAGTCCAAAGAGTATATCACGATTCTTGAAGCATACACTTTGTTTGGCATAAGCAAGGAAACTCTTTATCGTTTGATTCGTAAGGGTACAATTCCAAGTGTGAATGCCGAAGAAAGGCAGACATTACTATCAAAAGAAGAATTGATGAAACACTATCCTCTCCGAAAGAAAGCTCTCACAAAGCCAAAGCCTACTGCCAAGCTGTATAGTCTGGAGCCGAAAGACTATTATACCATTGGAGAAATCACAGAAAAGTTTCTTGTGAAAGAACATACAGTTTATCTTCATATACGCAAATACTCTATCCCTACCCAGCAAATAGAAAATTTTGTGTATGTCCCCCAAAAAGGTATTGATAACTTATATAAAGGTATGAAGCAATGAAGAATGCATTAGTCAATACACGAGTATCGGTAAAACTCCGCAAGTCTGAATATCGTAATGAATGGTATCTTTATGTGGAATCTTATCCTGTATTCCATTCTGGGAAAGATACTCCACAAAGAGTACATGAATATCTCAATCGTACTATTACGGATAAGTCTCGTAATGCAAGAACTAATGCCGATGGCAAAACCACTTATAAGCCAAAGCGAGACCTGAATGGTATTATACAATTCCCAATTAGATCAGGAATCATGTATTTATGCAGATAAAGTCAGAAGTCTACGACAAAAGGGATATGATAATGCAGCTCTTTATGCCGATACCGATGCAGAACAGACAGAGCAGTTAGAACGCTCCCGAAGCAATTTCATTGAGTACTTCGACCATATGCAGTGAACAAGGCATACCCATAGTTCTAATTCTATTATTGTAAACTGGAGGCGAGTTCATGAGCTGCTAAAGAAAAAGTGATACCATTCTCTTTTCACAAATAGACTTAAAGTTGGTAGAATCATTCCACCAATTCATAATAAACTCACCGCAAGGTAGTATTAAGCGAGGTACAATTTCTCAAAACACAGCTTCTACCTACTTCTCCATCTTCAAAACCGGACTGAAGCAGGCTTTTATAGACGGCTACTTGACTATTGATATTTCTGCGAAAGTTAAAGGTATTCAGTAAAAGGAAAGCCGAAGAGAATATCTCACAGTAAAGGAATTGAACCGACTAGCTCAAACGCCTTGTGACCCATTACTGAAACGTGCAGCTCTGTTTTTTGCTTTAACAGGAATCCGTCTTTGTGATATCTAAAAATTAAGGTGACTATATACGACAATGCCCTAAATAAGTTTGTCTGAGAATTATAATAACTGAAATCTTAAACTTTGAAAAGGAATATAACATTTTCAGTTATTATGCATTTACATATAACAGAATAGGGGATTGAGAAAAATAAACCCCGACAAGTTGCAACTTTGTCGGGGCACATCCTAAATCTCAGTATTATCCTTCTGGTGGGTATGGGTCATTGCCGTAGCTATGCTTTTCACGAATACGTCCATCTAATCCGTGTATAGCAACTTCTTGTCCGTTCTTAATAGCGATTTCACGAGCACGTTCAAATGCTTCTTGCTGTGTTCTGAAATTACCAGAACTACGTTGAGCATTTTCTTGCTTTACCTTCCATTGGTCGCCATTACGAACAACATGAATGTTCTTGCCTGCCATATTTACCTCCTTTCTGCTCTTAGTGGCAACATGTTTCAGGTTGCCGTTATTAACTAAGTAGTTCCTCATTAAAGTTCATTTGGGTTTCCGTCAAAATTCAAACCAGCCCATTGAGGAACTCCATCTACTTCTGCTACTTGCGCCATCATCCCCATCAACGAATTTCTTAAAATAGTCTCTTAAGCCTTTTGCATTAGTGTTAATACGCTTAAAGCACCAACAAGATTCAAGCATTCTAACTGCATTAAACTTTTTAAACTCATCATAAAGGGGCTGATAATCTCTTTTATTACGCAAATCATAACTCAAGAAATATAAAGCCATTATTCATAAAATTATTTGTTAAACATTGCGACTGCTGTTTTGTATTTGAGGTTATCTCATAGGTAAGCAGTTCTATACCATACTAAATTCTTCAGATTACAGGGGAAGATAAGGAAGCCTGCTACATATCCGTCACGGACTTATTGGTTTGTAGAACACCAGAATAAAAAAACAGAATCAATCTATTATAGTAAATACAAATGCTTTGCCAATATTAAAAACAGGTTCTTTTTTGAACATTTCATCTTGTTTTGACAGTTTTTATGTCAGTTTGACAGTCTCCAAAGTAACTTCTACTGTCACATTTATTTTTATCTACGATAATTTCTTATGATTGCCTTATGATTCCAATATGACAGGTGACATAACCATAAAAATCCGCACTGACACATTGATAACCAACGAGTAATACTTATGGTAGTTATGTTTCGTTGCTGTCTTTTCATGTGATGTATTACACCACAAAATTATCATAGAAAATTGTTATTACTTTGCCGAAAAATCAAACAGTAAACAAGTAACAATATGAGTGAGAAGAACATTACATTTGAAGATTTGCCCAAAACAATGTCGTGAATGATGGGAATTGGATTCCCAAATTGACAGTCTGAACAATCCAAGCCCTAATATCACAACCGAGCAATGAATAACCCCCAAAGAGTTGTGTGAGTATATTCCCTGTCATCCGGCAGAACAAACAGTATATGGATAGACGAGTTGTTACCAAATTCCATTTCATAAAAGAGGTAAGCGTATCATATTTCTTAAATCAGAAATAGACGAGTGGCTTCATGCCGGTAAGATAAAATCTGAAAAGGATTTGGGAAATGAAGCATCCCAATTCATACGGTCAAAAAGAAACACCCGATTCTAATGGATCCCATCAAGTTATGCAATGCCATTAGAATGGAATTTGAAGGAGTCTTTGAGAACAAGATTCCTTTAGATGCTTTTTCGGGGAGAATCCAAGATATAATATTGGCTTTATGGCTCAGTAGCGTAGAATCTACGGTTAGCCACGACTATCAGAGTATCGCAAAGCACCCTTTACCGGGAGATAAAACGCAATGGCGGGAAATACAGTTACCACCATAAACAAGTGCAGACCCAAGCCGACGAGCATAAACGCAGATTCCAAAACTACCGCAGTCTGACCACCGGCATACGGGCGTTTATCCGCAAGGAAATGACCGAAGAACAATGGTCGCCTGCACAAATAGTCGGTTACCTTCGCAGGCAAGGAGAAAAAAGCGTCAGCGTGGAGACCGTCTATACTTACATCCGTAAAGACAAGGCAAACGGAGGAGAGTTGTGGGAACATCTCCAACACACAAAATACTCATTATCACCATATTACAAAGCCTACCCAACCATACAATGATCGATGAAAGACTTGCTCTTTGATTTATAAAGAATTATAAATTTTGCTAAATGTTTCGTTGTATTTCCTGCCGACCGGTATCGGTTGTTTGTGCCCTACCAGATAGAGCTGCCTGCTGGAAAAACGGTCTATTGCGCTCAATGCCACGATATAGGAACGATGGACACGAACGAATCTGTCAGAAGGAAGTATCTCTTCCATTTCTTTCATCGTTATCTGGGAAATAACAGTCGATAGGTTGCGTCGGAATACCTTCACGTAGTTGTCCATCGCCTCTACCAATTCAATGTCACCGAGATTGATCATCACATTTTTATGTTCCGATTTCAATATGATCGTATCATTGAACAGGTTCGGCTCCGCGCCCGGTTTATCGAAAACGTCGTTTTGGGGTTCTCTCCTTGCATCGAGCCATGCCCTGGCTTTTGCCACAGCTCTCTCGAACCGGGGAAAGAATATCGGTTTGTGCAGGAAATCCACCGCATCGACTTCAAAACCGTCCAACGCATACTGCGCATAAGCTGTCGTAAAAATCAAGCAACAGTTTGCGGGTAATTGGCGGGCAAGAGCAATACCGTTGTAGCCGTTCATCTCGATGTCGAGAAAAACAATATCCGGACGTGTTTCTGCGATACTTGCCATTCCGGCGACAGGAGAAGTAAATGTCTGCAACTCCATATCGCCGATTCTTCGGCAATACTCCTGAATGATGCTCAGGGCTATCGGTTCATCATCTATGGCTATACATGTAATCATTTCAGTTCCATCGTTAGGTTTACCCGGAATATGACATTGTCATTGTAAATGGTGAAAATGTGTTTCGAAGGATAAAGCAAATCCAAGCGACGACGACAATTTTCTATACCCATGTGCTCCCCTATCCGTTTTACCGGGAATATGCGATTCGACGTTGTAAACAGCATCTTTCCATCCCGTTCCATAAGGCTTATTACAATCTCGCTCTTTTCCACCGACGACACTCCGTGTTTGAAACAGTTCTCCACAAAGGTGATAAGCAACATAGGCGGTATCATCAGATCTTCACTTCTCACATCTACCGACAGCGACACACCTGTCATCTCATTGAGCCGAAGCGATTGCAAGGCGACGTATTGCCGGATATAATCCATCTCTTCGGACAGCGAGATAAGATCGCATTGCGAGGATTGATGCACATAACGCATCATCGAGATAAAACGTTCCAGCGAGGGGAGCGCATTTTCATTGTGTGTCAGGAACAGCCCGTAAAGCGAATTCAGGGTGTTGAACATGAAATGGGGTTTTATCTGCACCTTATAAAGGGCTATCTCCGCCTTGTCTCTTTCAAGTTCGACCGCACGCCGACGGGCTCGCTGCCTATTTGCCTGCGTGAGAAGTCCCACGGCAAAACTGAATGCTTCGACTATCATGAACAACGACCACACCGCCTGCTGGTATTGCTGCACTTTGGGCAGAATCCGCGTTATCCCTTCGTCATGGATATTCGGTTTCGGAGTATACAGATCGGTATCAGCCAACAAGAATGTAATCACGAAAGAGAGCACAATAAAGATCACCCCCCAAATCCGTTTTTTCCCCTTGCTATACAGGAACGGAACTGTAAAGGCTCTGTTTATAAAATACAACAGATATAACCAAACACCTGCCGTTATGACAAACCACGGGAAATTATGAAACCAGCGTTCGATCGGGAAAATAAACGCCATGACCGGCAAGACTACCAGACAGAACACAAGATCTATATATCGGGATACGGTTTTCATCGCAACAAAGGTTTGTATATAAGCCGATAACAACACGCCTGTGCCAAGGCATAGCATCTAAGATGCAGCCAAAGATAGTGAAAGATGAGAGCAGAAGCAAATGGGAAACAAAGTTTCAGATTTGATTATGCCGTGCCGCATCCTATCTTATCCAAAGATACGAATTTTCCGGAAATGGATTTACTATCCGCTTTGTTGTTTGCCACTACTTCGGTGTCATTGACCATTTTAAATTCCGGCAATATGGTTTATCATCTATTTTCGCAATAAAATTGCCATTGTAATGACTGTAAAAACATTTATAGACCGACCGATTCTGGCTGGCGTGATTTCCATTCTGATCGTTATACTCGGAGTTCTCGGACTCGTACAACTGCCCATAGAACAATTCCCGAATATCGCCCCTCCGACGGTACGGGTCAGTGCGACATATACCGGAGCCAATGCCGAGACGGTATTAAAAAGCGTGATCGTCCCATTGGAAGAATCGCTAAACGGCGTAGAGGATATGATGTATATGACATCGACCGCCACCAATACCGGCACGGCATCCATCTCGATCTATTTCAAACAGGGTACGGATGCGGATATGGCTGTCGTCAATGTACAGAACCGTGTGGCTTCGGCACAAGGACTGCTTCCGGCAGAGGTGACTAAAAGCGGCATAACCGTACGCAAACGCCAGAACAGCACATTGAAGTCGATCACACTTTATAGCCCGGACGATTCTTATGACTCCAAGTTCCTGACCAACTATATGAAGATCAATATCGAACCCCGCATCTCTCGGATAGCGGGAGTCGGAGAAGTCAATATATTCAGTGCGGAGTATGCCATGCGCATCTGGCTCGATCCGGCAAAGATGTCGCAATACGGTCTTATTCCGGCTGATATCAACCGAGTCCTGTCCGAACAGAACATCGAATCGCCGACAGGGACATTGGGTGCCGAATCCATGAACACATTCCAGTATGTGCTGAAATACAGAGGTCGATATGAGGAGACGACAGAATACGAAGAGCTCGTGATCAGAGCTTTGCCTAACGGCAATGTTCTCCGGCTGAAAGATATTGCAAGCATCGAACTCGGTGCCGTGAACTACGCCATGCTCAGCGAAACAAGCGGTCATCCCGGAGCAAACGCCATGATTGCCCAGACTGCCGGATCAAATGCCAATGAGGTCATTATCGAGATCGACAAGTCTCTCGATGAAATAAGAGAGAACCTGCCGGCAGGCATGATACTTACCGACATATCGAGCACAAAGGATTTCCTCGATGCTTCGATCGCAAAGGTGATAGAGACTCTTGTCATCGCCCTGATCCTTGTCGTTCTGGTCGTCTATATATTTCTGCACGACTGGCGGGCGACAATGATTCCGGCTGTTTCGATAATGGTTTCGCTCATAGGCACTTTTGCGTTCATCTACGCAGTGGGATTTACATTGAACATGCTGACTTTGTTTGCGATCGTACTTGTCATCGGCACGGTCGTCGATGATTCGGTCGTCGTGGTAGAAGCGGTACAGGCAAAATTCGACGACGGAGAGAAAGAGCCTTATCAAGCAACCGTCAGTGCTATGGGCGGGCTGTCCGCCGCCTTGATTACCACAACCCTTGTTTTCATAGCGGTATTTATTCCCGTCTGCTTTATGGGTGGTACTTCCGGAACATTTTACAAGCAGTTCGGTCTGACGATGGCTGTTGCCGTCGGCATATCGCTCGTCAATGCCATGACCCTCTGCCCTGCATTGAGTGCAATACTCATGCGCCCGTCCAAAGGGAAAGAGGGCAAAAGCTCTTTCGTACAGAGGTTTCATCACGGCTTCGACCGTTCTTTAACGGCTGTGGTGGGACAGTATTTATCGGGGATCAGATTTCTGATGAGATTCAAATGGGCAGTCGTTGTCCTGCTCTTACTGGCTACGGGCGGTGCTGCATGGCTCATAACCACAACCAAAACCGGGCTTGTGCCCCAAGAGGATATGGGGACAATCAGCCTCAACATCCAAGTCGCACCCGGAAGCAGTCTCGAACAGACCCGACAGATCATGGACGAAGTCGAAAATGCAATCAAGGATATTCCCGAAATATACATTTATTCCCGCGTAACGGGCAAGAATGCCCGGCACGACCAATCGTCGTCAGCCGGTTCATTCAATATCAGGCTACGGGAATGGAGCGAGCGCAAAGGGAAAAACCAAGACATAAATTCTGTCATCAAGGAGATTTACCGCCGTACGTCCGGGATCTCGTCTGCCCAGATAAGAGCCTCGCAGCAATCCATGATTTCCGGTTACGGTACAGGCAGCGGTTTCGAACTTTATGTCCAAGACCGTAGCGGAGTCTCTACCGATAAACTGCTCGGTGTAACACGGGATTTTATCGAAGCTCTGAACGCCCGACCGGAAATATCGAGAGCATACACCACCTTCGATACCAAATATCCGCAATATATGGTAAAGGTCAATGCCGTGAAATGTTTACAACACGGTATATCTCCGTCGGATGTCTTGTCTACGCTTGCCGGATATGTGGGCGGCAGCTATTCGTCCAACCTCAACCGATTTACGAAATTGTACCGTGTCATGGTTCAGGCTTCGCCCGATGCACGCCTCGACACCGAATCGCTGAACAGGATGTTTGTCCGGACATCCGACGGACAAATGTCACCGCTCGGCAACTACATCACCCTGACAAAGGTGTACGGATCGGAAAGCCTGTCACGATTCAATCTGTTTCCAGCCATCTCCGTGTTCGGCGAACAGGGCGAAGGATACAGCTCGGGAGAAGCGATCAAAGCCATACAGGAAACTGCCCGGAGATATTTGCCGTCAGGTTTCGGCTATGAATTCGGAGGTATGTCGCGCGAAGAATCCACGACGAGCAACACGACCATATCGGTGTTCTGTATTTGCCTTGCTTTCATATACCTCATACTGTGCGCACTTTACGAAAGCCTCACCATTCCGTTTGCCGCCATTTCAGCCGTTCCTTTCGGAGTTGCAGGTTGTTTCCTTTTTGCCCGCTGGTGGGGTATTGAAAACAACATTTACATGCAGATCGGATTGATTATGCTTATCGGACTGCTCGTCAAAACCGCCATCCTTCTGACCGAATACGCGACTGCCCGACGCAAAGAGGGCATGTCGCTTACCGATGCCGCATTCTCGGCTGCGCGGTCACGGTTCCGACCTATAATAATGACTTCGGCAACCATGATATTCGGCATGCTTCCGCTCATGTTTGCCACCGGAGTCGGAGCGAACGGCAATATATCCGTAGGAGTCGGAACTGTCGGCGGACTGCTGTTCGGTACATTGGCTCTGTTGTTTGTCGTACCTGTTTTCTTCGTCATGTTCCAATATCTGCATGAACGGATAACCCCCAAACGCAAACACAGGTAAAAACACTAACTATTTTAAGCGACCGAAACATCCTCCGATACCCGACACAAGAATCCATTCGCCATCAATAATGTGTCGTTCGCCATTTTAGTTCGAGCGCAAAGAAGAATAAACAACTATATATCAAATACATACAAACACCATACTCACAATTAGGTATTTTCGGGCAGTATAATAATTCCGAACTTTGCGCCACAAAACAGATATACAATGGCAATTGAGAAAAAATATATACTGCTTTCGCTGCTCCTCTCATTCGCAGCATTAACGTCGTTTGCAAAAGATCTGCCGGGTATGATTTCGGGAAAGGTATTATCGTCCGACGGAGGCCTTGTCGATTATGCAACCGTTTATCTGAAAGGCACCGGCTATTCAAGTTCTGCCAACGAAAAAGGATTATATCATATCAAAGCTCCTGCGGGTAAATATACCATTGTCTTTTCATCCGTAGGGTTCGAACAGGAAGAGCTTCCTGTGGAGATTAAAGCCGGCGAGCGTACCAAACTGAACATAAAGATGAAACCCTCAACCCGGCTGGCAGAAGTGATCGTAGTCGGAAATACTCTCAGCAAAGTCAAAAACTCCGCTTTCAATGCCACAGCTGTAAACACTCAGGAACTTGTCAATACGACCAAAAACCTAAGCGATGCCCTTTCCAAAGCTCCCGGTATAAAAATCCGCGAAAGTGGTGGCGTCGGATCCGATATGACGGTAACAATGGACGGATTCAGCGGCAAACATATCAAAGTGTTTATCGACGGCATTCCGCAGGAAGGTGCCGGCAGTTCGTTCGGAATCAACAACATACCCGTGAATTTTGCCGAGCGAATAGAAATCTATCGAGGTGTCGTTCCTGTCGGATTCGGATCGGATGCCATTGGCGGCGTTATCAACGTCGTGACACCGAAACGCCAGCGACGCTGGTTTTTAGACGCATCGTATTCCTACGGATCGTTCAATACGCATAAGTCTTATATCCACTTCGGTCAAACCCTTGCCAACGGATTCAAATATGAAATCAATGCGTTTCAAAACTACTCCGACAACAATTACCATGTAGATTCGCCGGTCGAAGATTTTGCAACGGGTGCCATCAACCGGAAAAAGCTCGAACACGTGCGACGTTTCAACGATACTTATCACAACGAAGCGATCGTCGCAAAAATCGGGATTGTAAATAAATCGTGGGCAGACCGCCTTCTGGTCGGCTTCAACGGGTCCCACATGTATAAAGAGATACAGACCGGCGTACGGCAGGAGATCGTATATGGGCAAAAACACCGGCACGGGTATTCCCTCATGCCTTCGATCGAATACAGCAAACGCAACCTTTTTACCAAAGGTCTCGATGTTTCGTTCCATGCCAATTACAACCGCAACGTAACGGTAAATGTAGATACGGCATCCGTAAAATACAACTGGCGCGGCGAGACCGACCGGTTGAATTCGCCCGGAGAACAGTCGTACCAGCATTCACGTGCCAATAACAACAACTGGTCGGCGACATTTACTACCAACTACCGGCTGAATGAGAACCATATTTTTACGATCAACGACGTGTTCAACTCATTCGACCGCAACAACGACAACCTGCTTACCTCGCCGATCAGTTCCGATGAATTTTCGAAAATCACAAGCAAGAATATTATCGGCATCTCCTATCGTTATATGCCCAATACGAAACTCAATTTTTCGGTATTCGGCAAGCAATATCACCAATACGTATCGGGGGCTATGGCAACATCGTCGGCTCAGGACAACTACGAAAAGACCTCCCGCAGCATCAATACATTCGGATTCGGAGCCAACGGCACTTGGTTCATCCCCCTCGGATTTCAGTTGAAAGTATCGTACGAAAAAGCCTGCCGATTGCCGACCATCGAAGAGATGTTCGGCGATGAAGACCTCGAAGTGGGCGATATGTCGCTAAAACCCGAATCCAGCCACAACGTGAATGTCAATCTCAGTTATGACGCGACGTTCGGAAACCACATAATTTATGCGGAAGCCGGATTCATCTACCGCGACACCCGCGACTATATCCAACGCAACATTCTGGCATTGAGCGGAGGGAAGTCTGCCGCCACGTATGTGAACTACGGCAAAGTCGCCACAATGGGCTTCAACCTGTCGGTACGTTACAACTTCTCGAAATGGCTGAGCCTCGGAGGCAATTTCACCCAAATGGATATGCGGGACAACATGAAAAAAGCCATGGGCAGCACCGCACCTAATATCGCCTACCGCGAGCGGATGCCGAACCAGCCTTATATGTTCGCCGATTCCGACGTGAATTTCTATTGGCACGGACTGGGTGGAAAACAGAATGTACTGACCGTGACCTACGACAACCAGTACACCCACAGTTTCAGCTATTATGCCGAGAACATCGGAGCCAAAAACAACGATTATATGGTTCCCGACCAGTTCGCTCACAACCTGACGATCTCCTACGGCATACAAAACGGACGGTACAACCTGTCGTTCGAATGCCGCAATTTCACAAATGCCAGGCTCTACGACAATTTCAGTCTTCAAAAGGCAGGACGTGCATTCTACGGGAAAGTCAGAATTTATTTTGGAAACTAACTATTAAATATCTAACAATGAAAAGATTTACATTTTTAAGCGCATGCGCTGCGCTTGCAGTACCCGCAATGGTACTCTCCGCCTGCACGGAATCCGACGAACCTGCGCCCGGCAAAGGCAACGCCGAAGGCGGCAAGTATGTATTCGCGACCACCGTCCAAGGCTCAAACGGCAATGCCTATGTGCTCCTTACCGGAGAATCGCTCGACGAGGGACATCTGTCACCGCTCAATAACGGGCTCAAAAATGAAGGAGCAACCCAATGGGTATTCTACAAAGATTACCTCTATGCCCTTACTTACAATCAGGGCAACGCAGGGACAACACGGAGTTACGTCCTCGGTGCGGACGGAGAGATGGAAGCCCGAAACACGGTATACCGTATCAGCCGTTTCTCCTCTTACGGATTCTACAACGATGACATTCTGACAATGGCAACTGGCGACGGTCCGACCGAATTTGCCGATTCGCACAACTATCTGCCTCAAACCCTTCAAGTAACCTACCTCAACGTATTCAACGAAACAGCTGTCACCAACAGCATTACAGCCTCCACGCCTTACAGCATGGAGAATTTTCTCGGCAACGGTGAATATGTGACCCTCGCCGGAGCCGAACAAAGCGGGTCGAAACTCTACTGCGGGGCTATTCCTATGGGGTTGAGCCAATATGGAGCCGCATACGACAACGGCAAATGGATTCTTCCGGGCAACGAACACCTTGTTCATGATCAGGCAGGAGGTACAGGATCGGGGGCATACAAAGCCGGAGAACTTGTCGGAACGCAATATCCCAACGAATGTTGGGTCGCTATCTACGAAAACAGCGATTTTACCAACCCCATTCTCACCAAAACCGACAAAATCAGCACGCCGTCCGGGCGTTTCCGTTCGCAATATTATCAGACAGTATGGGCTGCCGATAACGGCGACATCTACGTATTCTCTCCCTCTTATGCAAAAACAATGACCGATCCGAATCAGAAGACGATACTCCCCGCCGGAGTTTGCCGTATTCCCGCCGGGAAAACAGAGTTCGACGATTATTACTGCGACATCGAATCGCAAGCCGACGGCAAATCGTTCATGCGCTGCTGGCCGGCAGGAGGCAACTTCTTCCTTCTGGTGATGTATGACCGCCCGCTGACCCAAAGCGGTTTTGCCGGAACCGATCTCGCCATTTTCGACGCGACATCGCAAAAGCTCACTTATGTAACCGGATTGCCGGCAAACGTCTCTTCGATCGGGAAAACCGTATTTACCAAAGACAGTAAAGTCTATATACCCGTAAACGTAGAGAATGAATATCCCGCCATTTACCGTATCGACCCGGCAACGGCACAGGCGAGCAAAGGTGTGACAATCGACGGAGCTATCGACATTACCGGCTTCGGTTTTATAGAACCTAAAAATTAATCGGAGCAATGAAACTATTCCGCAAAATACACCTCTGGCTTTCCATCCCGTTTGGCATCATTATCACGCTGATATGCTTCTCTGGTGCCATGCTCGTCTTTGAACCGGAAATAACGCGCTGCACGAAAAGCGAAATCTATTATGTTGCATCCTCGCAAGGCGAACCGTTGCCGATGGAAGAACTGATGGAGACAGCCAAAGCATCTCTCCCCGATAGTGTCTCCATCACAGGTGTCACCGTATTTGCCGACAAAGACCGGACATATCAGATCAACCTTTCGAAGCCCCGACGAGCCTCGATATTTATCGACCAATATTCGGGGAAAATAACCGGCAGCTATCGACGGATCGGGTTCTTCTCCACGATGTTCAAGCTGCATCGTTGGTTGCTCGACGGAGCAAATCCTCACGGCGACGGGATAAAGGTAGGGAAACTGCTCGTAGGCATATCCACACTGATGTTCGTTATCACACTGATTACAGGAGTGGTCATCTGGTGGCCGCGTGCCCGAAAAAATTTCAAGCAAAGCATATCTATCTCTTTCAAAAACGGCTGGCACAGATTCTGGAAAGGAACTCATGTCGCAGGCGGTATGTATGCGTTGCTGTTCGTTCTCGCCATGTCCCTGACCGGTCTGACCTGGTCGTTCGACTGGTATCGCTCGGCATTCTATGCCATTTGCGGCGTGGAACATACGCCACGCAATTTCACTCAGGACAATACTCCTGCCGATAAGAAAGAAAACAACCGGCGTGGCGGACATCGCAAATCAGGCAACGGCGAATCTCAAAACGAAAGGCACCGCCATTCCGAGTTCGGACATTGGCAGCAGGTGTACGACAATCTGAAAGCACAGAATCCCGAAGCACCACAAATCACGATCGGTGCGGAAACCGCCACCGTGACTATCAGCACAACCGGCAACAGCCGTGCATCGGACAAATATGCGTTCGACCGTCGATCGGGAAAGATAACACAATCAACCCGATATGCCGACACCGTTCCGGCAGACAGACTGCGCGGCTGGATCTATGCCATCCATACCGGCAACTGGGGCGGTCTGCTGACCAGAATAGTCTGGTTTCTCAGTGCATTGCTCGGAGCATCACTTCCTCTGACCGGATATTATATCTGGATCAAGCGTCTCGTGAAGAAAAGTAAAGCGAAAGCAGAAATACGTGCCGTATAAAGGCTATCCGTTATAACGAATTCAGAAACTTAACAACTATTAATCCAGTACATCCTGCGGGGTATTCCGCAGGATGTACTGGGAAATCGGGGGAGCCGATGCAGTCCGGCAGCCATATCCCAAACAAGATACGGCGAGCCCCCTATGCGAAAAGGCGGGAATCAAAAGAAGTAAGTAAACGCCACGGTTATAAGCCCGTTCATCCAATCGCCATCGCCGCTTTTCGACGTGTCTATAATCGAATTCCGCACTTCTATCCCTATATCGAACTTATCTTTGATAGTCACCGACGGATTTATAATGTAACCGAAATCCCCCCGATTCATTACATCCCATATTTTGAGATCTCCGCCCCCTGTAATTCCGGATCCGCCTTCGGTCTTTGTACTCAGACTACCCCAAATAGCAACACCTCCGTAAAATCCGGCACCCAGATTAAAACGTACCTTAGGTGTGAAATACAAGCTATAAACCGCTTCGACAGGCAATTGAAGAGCCCCGACCGTAAATTGATCTTTCCGCTCTATGCGGTTGCCCATCAGATAACCATATTCGGTATAGGTGGAATTATAATTGGCAAGTTGAAAGCCGGTTCGGATTCTAAACGATTTTACGATAGGCTTTTCGTACACACCGCCTCCAATGACTCCGAACCCGTCATCGCCGGGACCGCAATAAGATACACCGAGCCCCAACACTACGCCTATTTTCGAGGGGGCTTTTTCTTTATTCCACCATACTACACGCGCATCTGCAACGCCCATACAAACCCATATCAGAAGAATGGAAACAATTATTTTTTTCATCTTGTTTTTCTTTTTGTGATTCAATGAATATTAGATTTCTTTCGAATTCCGATCCGTCAGCATATCGCTCTATTCCGATCCCGATTACCGACGATTCGCATTGGGGCACAACGATAACGTTCGGGATCGGTAAGGAGACCAGACCTCTTACCTACCTCTCTCCGGATCATAACTACACATGCTATAACCGAACCCGATTACATCACCGGAAAGGGATTTCTTGACATTAACAAATTGAAGGATATAATAATATGCACTCACCCCATATTGAATTTCGAAGATAAAACAATCTCCAAAATCAACATCTTCAAACTCATAACCGGAGGCAGTCGGAATCCATGTAAGATGTTCATTAATCGAAGCATAGGAATCTGATATTGTTTTAAAATTCCCAATAAAAGCGACATTTACAGGATAAGAAGAGAAGTGTGGGGCAAAATTTATAGCATAAAAATTTTCACTTGGACTTTTTATGTATATATCTATTATATGACGTTCATCAGACCCTTTTGTAATATAAAGACTTTGTCCTTTTGCCAAATATCCACTATGGGCATTAGAATCTTCAATTCCTCCGGATTTTCCCGGTTCGTCTTCATTGTCGCCACCACACGAAGTGAGACTTAAACCGAATGTCGTGACGAACAACAACATCAGATACTTGAAATGTTTTTTCATTGCTTTTGGGTGTCGCCTCCATTCCCGATTTGACGGTTAATCGTTATACAAAAAAAGCGTGGAATGATTTCTTGTTTACTTTACAGGAGGCATCGCCAAACGCCCAACACGAAATAAACAGTCCACTCCCACGCCTTATCGAATATCGATACTCCCCGCGTCGAGGAGTGGATATACGACACGCATGAGCGTCTCCGACTGCTTTCTCCTTCGTGTTTTGAAATTGGCGATTTCCTGTAAAGGATAAAGCAAAAAACGCTTTTATATGTCCGCGCATTTCTATGCGCAATACAAAATTACAAAAAGCATTTCATTCACACAACGATATGGGACTTATTTACAAATAAAGCCCGGATTCTTTTATTTCCGGATTCTTAACGATACACCTTTCCATCCAATCCGGTTCTGCCAAAGATTTACAGTTCTCATAGATTGTTTTCTAAAAGATTTTTATAACTTTGCGATTGCAGATCGCTATGCAGAAGCCCGATCGGGATTTGAGTGGCGGGATGCGGACATAATGAAAAGCGTTTACTTACGCTCTTTCTTGACTTGTTGAAACTTCGCAACTTTCAGGATTGGTCAAGGAATGATGCAACAGTAGATGCCTTATGGGGTATGTATATCTGCGAATGAACGATACGGGAGTATCGTCCTATTTGCGTATATCACATATTTGCGTGAGGCTTCTGCACTCGTTGCTCGTTCAACCGATCCGGGCAATGCGAAGGCCTCAACAAGTGGGACGGGCAATGGTCAGGCTCTCACGCTTTTTTATTAATAAACTGCCGACGAGGGGAGTCCGCAGGCATTCATCACATCATGCAACGGTTCAAATTTATTATCGCAACACTGCTCGCGGTATCGTTCTGCCTCCATTCGAGTGCAAAAGTCAAGTTTTCCGATCTATTGGGCACATCTTCCGACCAAACCCAATCGGATCCTCAAACCAAACCGGCTGCCCAAATCAAGTACTGGGACTCTTCAAAAGCAGAAAAAGGGTTCTCACTCTCGGTACAATTGGGTCTGAACCTGAGCCAGTTCACCCACTCAACACTATGGAACAGCACCAAAGCAGGACTCAATGTCGGTCTTATGGTGGAAAAGCCCATCCTTAATTCCCTTGCCGTAAAAGCCGGAATACTTTATACGATGAAAGGGAGTGTCGGCAACAATAACGGTGGATTCGGAGGCAATCTCAAAACTACTTTTTCTCCCTCCTATCTCGAAATTCCGCTTCTCGCGTCCTATCGTCTACAATGGAACGACAATATCCGCTATTCTTTCGACTTAGGTCCGTATTTCGCTTTCGGTCTTCATGGCAAAGACAAAAAGAAATATTCCGGCAGCAATATCATGAATGATTCCCATACGGAAATCAACCTGTTCACGGAACAATTGAAACGGTTTGATTTCGGATTGCAATTCGGTCCTTCTATCGTCTTTAAAGAGAGATATTCCGCCGGGCTTATCTTCGACACGGGGTTATTAAACGTTTCAAATATGGGAGGCAATATCGGGAACTTTACCTTCATGCTGAACCTCGGCTACACATTTATAACTTTCTAATTTTATGCTACCATGAAACACCATCTTCTTACTCTTATATTATGCCTTGTTTCATTCAGTGCATCTGCCGAATGGTATAACGAATACACATTCGTCGTGGGGAAAGATGTCTGCGGACCGATTACCGTAAGGTATGCAGGACGCAACTACACAGTGTATAATTCTTTCACGCTGAAATTTACCGGATCCACATCGACCCCTTCCGCAACAGACTGTAATGGCAGAGACTTGAAATACGAAGCCACTTACCGGACTCAAAACCGGGGATCCGACACATACCACTACAATACCTACGTCTTTCTAAACCGAACGACCTACGAAAACAATTCCGGCAGGTCTTACGGAAGTTCAAATAATTCGGCATTCGATTATTCTGAAATAGGATCGAACATCGGTCGAGGATTAGCCGAAGCGAGTGCATTACGCAGTTTGAATGAAAGCGGAGGTGCCTATCCCGGATTACATGCCGGAATAGGTATATCGAAAGCCTTCGGCGAGTTTCTCCGCGTACGTCTCGCAGCCTTCGGATTCCAGATCTACACCGGTATCGGCAAAGACTGGATTTTCAACGGAGACAATAAAAAGAAATTCCTTTGGCATGCCGGTTTGGGCGGTTATATGTCTCTCGGTTATGATGATATCCGCTGGGGCGACATATCGTACGGTCTGACAGTTGCCGAAAATGCCGCATGGAAAAATCTCAGTCTTACGTTCGACTTCAACTTCACATATTGGTTCGACCGACGTAAACGCTTCGGCGCCTTTGTCGGAACAGGCGTCGGCTGGGGTAACCTCAAAAGTGTAACCCAAAAAGGAGAACATACGAAATGTGCCTGGAATGTCGAGGTCGGAGCTGCGTTCTGTATAGTCTGCTTCGACTAAACAAATATCACCAAACATCTTACAACCAACCTATTATACTCATACATAAAATCAAAACACAATGAAAAAGTTACAGAAATTACTTTGGGTCGTATTGACCTGTGTCATGGCAGTCTCTTTCAGTTCATGCAACAGCGAAGAAGATGAACCTCTCGATCCCAGTGTCGCCCAAAACATCGTCGGGACATGGAAAGGGCACAACATCATTCAAGCGGCTTCGGACGATCCGATGTGCGCCAAGTTCTATGAAGACGGTACTTGTGAAATATGGTGGTACCAGAATCCGCTATTAGCCTCATACTATTTCACCGGTGAATACACTATGACCAAGAAAAAACTTCATCTCAAAGGATTGTTTGGCGATCAGGGCAGTCGTCCTCATATAGAATACGACAGATCTGCGGATTATACCCTCAAAGGGGATGTTCTGAAATTCAGATTCGACCTGACCGACTGGACTCTGACCAGAAAATAATAAGCGCACAAGATTTAACAATCAAGGCATCGTCATAATGCCCAATCTGCTGCGTTGCCTCGGGATTCAGACTAAGTCTACATAATACACTTATCCTCAACAATTTGCATTTCAGATATTCGAACGCGCCGAAAAGGGGTTGCATTACAACGTAAGTTTTGATGCAATCCCTTTGTATTTTCCATAAAACCGATCCGGAAAAAGCCGCCGGAGACAAAAGACTGCGATCGAAAACAAAGGCGGACGACATCTTCGGTTTTCGAGATATTTAGTAACTTTGCGTGACAATCGGATATTTTTATGCACTCTGAAACCATACTCAGTAAAAAATACTACCTCTTTCTCATTGTTTTCTTAGGTATGCTGTCGGCATTCGGTCCTTTCGTCACGGACATGTACCTGCCGACCCTGCCCTCTATGGCAGACATCTTCCACACCACTCCGTCATTGGTACAAATGGGACTTGCAACCAGCATGTTCGGTCTCGCCATAGGACAGGTGTTTTTCGGTCCGTTGAGCGATAAATACGGCAGACGCCCCGTGCTGATCGCGGCAATGATTCTTTTCGCCCTATCGACGATAGTGAGCATTTTTTCACCGACAATAGAATTTTTCAACGTATGCCGTTTTCTCCAAGGATTAGGCGGATCGGGCGGAATCGTACTGTCAAGATCGATCTCGACCGATTGCTACTCGGGCAGAGAGCTCGCCAAAACCCTTGCGATCATCGGCGCAGTAAACGGAATAGCACCCGTAACGGCACCTATCGTAGGCGGTATGGTATCGGAAGCCATCGGCTGGCAAGGCATCTTCTGGATCTTGTTCGGCATTGGCATCGTACTGCTCGCTATGTGCTTCATATTCCGGGAATCGCTGTCAAGCGAACAGCGGCATACCGGAAGTGTGATCAGTCTGATGAACAGTTTTCCGAAGCTACTGAGGCTCAGATATTTTCGCATCTACGTTCTGATGTTCGGCTTTGCCAACGGCGTATTGTTCTCCTACATATCATCGGCATCGTTCATCATTCAAAGCTATTTCGGATTTTCGGAAATCGTATTCGCCTGTATTTTCGGAGTAAATGCGGTAGGTATCGGTATCGGATCGGCACTGTCCCTAAAATTCAAGAAGTTGTCAAATGCAGCACTGTTCGGGACATCGGGCATCACAATCGTTTCAATCCTCCAACTGATCTGCTTCGTTTTGTTCGATCAATTCATTACCTACGAGATTCTGACCTTCGTCATGCTCGTATGCCTCGGTTTTGTATTTACCTCCGGCACAACCCTCGCTATGGATGAAGGACGCCAATATATCGGAGCGGCATCGGCGATCTTCGGCGCCACCGGATTTTTGTTCGGAGGTATCGTATCGCCACTGGTCGGAATCGGCAATATCATGCTCACTACGCTGATCCTGATAACGGTTTGCGGGGTATCATCCCTCTGCTTTGCTATCGTGTCGAAACAACGTAAAAACTAAACAGATATTACCGCATCCGACATCCGGACTTTTTATCCGCACCTATCTTACCTGCTCGAAAATCCATTCGAGCACGGGTGTCAGTTTGTAAGCATAATCGAACGAGTACATGTGTTCGCTGCCTTTGCCGTCGTCGGGTAATACCGATCTCGGTGTAAAGTTGATGATATTGACAGAAGCCCCTTTCGCCAGCATGGCTTCTGCAAGCAGATTCTGTTCCGCCTGCGGCAGCCGGGCACTCCACCGGGCAAAGTCATACGTGCGTCCCTCTTTCTCAGCCGCTTTCACAAGCGGTTCGATATTTCCCCACGAATGCCCGCTCGTGCCAGCCGTCACGTAGACAAACTTATGCCGGACAAGCTCGTCGAAACCGGAGGTATCCCAATGACAATCCACAAACAGCGATGCGGCGAATAGATCGGGATAAGCTATGTTGTAGTACATTGAAATCATACCGCCCATCGACTGCCCCGTCGTGTAAAGACGGTTGGAATCAACAGGATTATTTTCCACAACATTGTCGAGCAGGCGAATTACCCTATCCACCTCGTCGGTATGTTCGTAGGCATCATTAACCCCTACTCCCGCAAACTGCGGCACAAGCACATAACACGGGTTTCGTGCCTGCCACTCGTCCGTAGCCCACACCAAAGCCCCGTAGCCTTGTGTAAGAGGTGCCGTATAGCTCTCGCCCGGCGTACTGGCATCTGCCATGAACAGGACAAGAGGATATCGCCTGCCCGGTTTTATATCAGCCGGAGCAAACAAATTGTATTTCATAGTCTTCCCTGTCCCGGCATCGGTGTACACCAATTGCCGGAACTTAGGCACTACTTCCCGAATCATAGCCTGCAATACCGTATCGCCCGATTTATCGATCGACGGACCGCCTCCGGGACGACCCAACTGCGGTCCTCCGGGATGTCCTTCCCCTCGCTTTTCCTGCTGCCGGGTTTCTTGTAATGTTTGCGAATGGCTGCCTCGGCAAGAGGCTAACAACGGAAGGAGGGATATACATACCCCTAAAAACGCAACCTTGAAAGTGATATTCCTAACATCCATATCTGTACCGAATAATGTATTATACTTATAAGACCCCAACCGGGCAAAAAGTTTAATCTTGTCCGTAAACGACACGATTCCGATGGCAGATGACAGCCTGCCGAATGATTATTCTACTTTCAAGACCACTCTCTGCAAGATCAAATAAAACAGGGTCCTGTCCCACCTCGTTATTTCGAGTGACGACAGAACCCTGTTCATTATCTGTAAGGAATGCCGGAGTCCGGTTTCCCATTTCAGGATTTGAATGACGGCTTGCAGTTGATTT
>ENA-UOOA01000116-UOOA01000116.1-human-gut-metagenome-genome-assembly--contig:-P61old-NODE-116-length-172812-cov-86.988458_pt1 | contig 172812 bp, 171 predicted proteins | sample MGYA00242467_ERZ724014 | MGnify/ENA metagenome assembly ERZ724014 | reverse complement strand
ATTGTCATTCTACCCGGTCATGCTCCGGCCTGACCGGGGCATCCTGAGGATTGGCGGCAACGGCAGAGGGATTACCCGATCAAGTCGGGTAATGACCAAAAGAGGAGAACGTCGGGGAATAATGACGATAAGAACAGAAATTTAACACTAAGGAGAAAGAAGATGAAACTATCAATTTTACTGGCGGGGAGCATTTTAACCTCGGCGATTGTCGGCAACGTGTATGCCCAAACCTGCGGTGCTCAGCCTTCGTGCTCAGACTTAGGTTACAGTTATACCGGTTCAACATCAGACTGTGTCGGTCCCGCTCTCAAGTGCCCCTTTAACACCTCCTATTTTAACTGTACCAAAAAAGCCGACGCTTTGGCCAAACTGCAAGCCGACATCGTCACTGCCGCCATGCCGAATTATAAAACTCTATACAGCAGGGCAACCGGTGTAACTTATACGGCAACCACCAACGGTTTTCTGATTGGAATTGATTATAGGGAAGCGACAGAGGGCGGTTCTGTAGAAATTTGGATTAATAGTTCAATGGTCAGAGTACAAAGGGAGCAAACAGACTGGACAAGAAACTCATGGTCTTATCCAATTCAAAAGGGATCAACATACCGGGTATCTATAAGCGGCAGTACAGCCAGTTACTATTTTGCCCCTACCATTTAGCCGGCAGAAAGCCCCTCACATGAGGGGCTTATAATATAGATTAATAATCTGCACGTTGTTCCGATTGAACTGCCGCATCATTCTGCCGAACATGATAAGCCGCATCATCAGGCGTATCCGTTACTTTCTCTTTCAGATTATGGGCCCCTTCCTTAGTTGCTTCCCAGGCATCGCCGCTCACTTCCTTGGTTTTATCCCAGGCTTTTCCTGAAACATCTTTAGTCGCCTCCCAGGCATCTCCTGATTTTTCGGCAACGGCTTCACCGGCTTTTTTAGTTCCTTCCTTGGTTGCTTCCCAGGCATCGCTGCTGACTTCCTTGGTCTTATCCCAGGCATCGCCTGATTTCTCGGCAATTGCCTCACCGGCTTTTTTGGTTCCTTCCTTGGTTGCTTCCCAGGCATCACTGCTGACTTCCTTGGTCTTATCCCAAGCATTGGCCGCTTTATCGCTCAATGTATTTTCACTCATCATAAATTCTCCTTGTGTTGAATTATAGGCCCTTGGTTTGAAGATTTTGCCGGAACGGCAACATTTCTGCTGTCTGATTTTGTATCTTCAACAGCCTTTTTTGTCGTATCGGCAACATCTGCCGCCATATCGGCAGCACCGGACTTCACATCATCGACCACCTGGCCGACGGTTGTCGTCTCGTTGATGTTTCCTTCAAAAATGCCTTTTCCGACCAGATAAATAATGATAATCAAGGCAATATAAAAAATATATTTTAAGATTGTACCCATGAGTAATCTCCTTTAACAATTGTTACGTTAAGGGAAATAATCACCTTGCGGCCTTTTTCAATTACACATCTCGGCTATAAAAAAAGCCTCTCCCAAAGGAGAGGCCGGCAATTTAAGAAGAGATTAAAAAACACCGTCACCGGAGGTATCGGAAGTTGCAACACTTCCTGCTGCCGGGGCGCCGGCTGCAGAAGATGTGCCACCCGGAACAATCTCCGGCAATGCACCAATGGCTTTTTTGCGTTTCAATTTATTGACAAACTTAATTGAGCGCTGGGCATCCCATTTCTTTTTGCCCTCTTCACGCTGAAAGATTTGTTTATAAACCTCAATAGCCTGATCAAATTCCGACAACTTGGTCAGACAAGAGGCCAAACCGTCATATAACTTATGGTGATAATTGTTATTAATCAGCATCTGGGCTTTTTTATAGCACTTCAGGGCATCATTAAACTTCAGCATTTTCTGATAAACGAAACCGATGCTGATCCAAGCCTGAATTTCCCGGCTGTCGATATTCAAAATTTTAGTAAAACATTTCAGAGCCGAATTATTATCACCCATCAACTGATAGGTAACCCCGACCCCGTTCCAGGCCTTAATATTGGATTTGTCGTTGGCCAAAACCTTTTTAAAGAAAGAAATCGCCCGGTCATACTGCTTAAGCTTTTGTAACGTTACGGCAATTGACAGCAGCGTCTGCGGATGCTTATTGTCAATTTTAATCGCCTGCTCCAGAACATCCAGAGCTTCTTTGTAAGAGAACATATGCTGCAAAGCGATTGCCTTGCCGTTCAGGGCTTCCAGAGAGGTCTGGTCAACCGCCACGGCCTGATCGAAACAGGCAATTGCATCTTTATATAATCCGCGCATGCTTAAAGTAACGCCTTTGTTATTTAAAACTTCGACGGACTGCGGATTCATCTGTAAAGCCTTATCGAAACACTCGACAGCTTCGGTATAACGGCTCATCTTCTGAAAAGCAAACCCCTTACTGTTTAATGCTTTCCATGACTTGGGCTGCTCTGCAATCGCTTCGTCAAACTGGGCGATTGCTTCTTTATACATGCCCTGATCGAGCAATTCTTGCCCTCTTTTATAAGCACTGTTTTCATTTGATTTAACCATATTTTTTCTCTTCTCAAATTATAGTTACAAAATAATTCAGTGTTGAAACTACCATTTCTCAGAGAATTTGTCAAGATTCCCCGCAAAAAAATCCCGCTCAGCCTATTCTCAACTGCTTATGCAGGGGAATATCCGTCCGTATCTCCACGCAGCGAATGCCGAACTGACGGCAAAAAGTCTCAATCCGACGGCGTTTTTCTTTAAAATAGGCCTTATATTCTTTCTGAAAATATTTGGAACGGGAATCAAAAATAACTCTTTCGCCGGCATTCTCCGCCATATATTCACCCGCCGGCGGCGGCAGCTCTTCCAAAACGTCAAACACGTTTAAAACATAAACCCTCGCCTTGCGGGACAAAGCCGCCAGCATTTTTTTCACCTCGTCGTCAAATGCCGAAAAATCGCTGATAACAAAAACCGATGCCTGACTCTTGATATTCTGCTGCAAAAGTTGCAGCGCTTTGGCAAAAGAGTTTTTCTCCGCTGTCCCCCGCAGAATTTTCCGGGTAGTTTCGCTGATTTTCTTTAACATAACCATCATATTCGCCCGGTTGTTCTGCGGCTTAAAAAACAAACTCTCCGCACCGTCAAAAACCAAACAGCCGAAGCGGTCTTTGTTCTCCAAACTCATCCAGCCCAGCAAAGCGGCAATTTTCGCCGCCGCAACCGACTTCAGCTCATGCCTCGTCCCGAACACCATTTGCGGCGACAAATCCAGCAAAGCATAAATCTCCCGGTCGCGCTCCTCCGCATATAATTTCGTAAAAGGCTGTTCTTTGCGTGCCGTTACCCGCCAGTCAATATCACGGACATCGTCGCCGTAAGTATAGCTGCGGATTTCCTCCAGCTCCATTCCCCGCCCTTTAAAGGCCGATTTAACATCCCCGGCCATGGAAGAAAACGTCTTTGACTGCCCCAGCTGCCGCAAATAGGCAACATACTGCCTCTGTTCAATCAACTCGTCCAAACTGGCAAACAGCCCGTTGCCGCCCAGTTCCGGAGCAACTCGACCAAAAAACCTGGTTATATGCTTCAAACGTTTCATTGGTTTACCTGTCTAATTTATCTGCGAGTTTGATAATCGGATGCACTATCGCCGGAATTTGAGTGCACACCGTACAACTCAGTACATAAGCACCAGCGATATGACACCTGATTAACAAGCTCTCTACGGAAGGGGAACGATGCGTAGAAGCGCCTCAATAATCCCGTCTGCCGTCACACCTTCTGCCTGCGCTTCAAAACTCAAAATAATTCGGTGGCGCAAAATATCATATATCACCGCATGAATATCTTCGGGGGTAACGAAATCGCGTCCGTCAATCCAGGCATTGATTTTGGCACAGCGGTCAAGCGCTATCGTCGCGCGCGGACTGGCGCCGTAAAGCACCTGCCCGGCCAGTTTGGCGTCGTATTTTTCGGGATGACGGGTTGCCACAATCAGCTGAACCAGATATTCTTCAATCGCTTCGCTCATATGAACATTCAATACGGCCTGCCGCGCGGCCAAAATATCTTCCACCGTCAGCGGATTGAACTTCGCCGCCGGAGCTTTGGCCACTTCCCCGCGCACCAGCTGCAAAATCTTTTTCTCCGATTCGGCATCCGGCTGGTCAATTTTGATAAACATCAGAAAACGGTCAAGCTGAGCTTCCGGCAGATTATAGGTGCCCTCATGCTCAATCGGGTTTTGTGTCGCCATAACCATAAACAGCTCCGGCAGCAGATATTTTTTGCCGCCGACGCTGACCTGACGCTCGGCCATTGCCTCCAGCAAAGCCGACTGCACTTTGGCCGGCGCACGGTTAATCTCATCAGCCAAAATCAAATTGGCAAAAATCGGACCTTTCCGAAATTCAAACTCGCCTTTGGCCGCTACATAAATTTCGCTGCCGGTAATATCCGACGGCAGCAGATCCGGTGTAAACTGAATTCGGTTATAGCGAGAGGTTATACACTCGGCCAGCGTTTTAATCGCCTTGGTTTTAGCCAGGCCAGGCGCACCTTCCACCAAAGCGTGACCATCCGCCAGCAGGGTAATAATCAGCTTGCGCACCAGTTCTTCCTGCCCGATGATTTTGGTTTCCAGATAATTCTTCAGTTCAATGATTCTTGCTTTGCTGTCAGCCATCCCACAACCTCTCTGTTACAATGTTGAAATACGGTTCAGAAAATCGTGATACTCGTCCAGAACCGCCCGCTTCATCGTTTCGTTTTCCAAGAAATCAAACAGCTCTATCGAACGCTTATAATGAATCTTCGCCCGTTCAAAATCACCCTGCTCCTGATTAAAAGCTTCCACCCGTGCCAGATAAAGCAAAGCCTCCGCCTCGGCAAAATGATGCGACACTTTGCCATACAGATAAACAGACTTCATCAGTGCTTTGCGCGCGTTCGGAATATCGCGGATAATATAGCGCAGACAGCCGATTGCCGACAATGCGCTGGCCTCGCCGAGCAAATCGCCGTTTTCACGATACAAATCGCGGCAGCGTTCCAGCAAATCATGCGCCACGTCATAATTTTTAAACTTCATTTCCAACCGCGCCATCGCCCGCAAGGTGGCCGCTTCTTTCAGGGTTGTACCGTCCTGGTTGAACAAATCCGCCGCCAGACGGTACTTTTCCAGCGCCTGTTGTTCTTTATTATTCAGCAGGCAAATATATGCTTCCTGCTCATAAGCGTCGCCCAGCAGATTCTTATTATCTGTCGCGGCCGTCACTTCCTGAGCTTTTTTGATGGTTTGCAAAGCCTTTTCATCCTCGCCGCTGGCTGTCTGCACCTTGGAAAGCTTAATCAGGGCTTCGCCGTACGTATTCTGCCCGTCAATATAATTTTCCACCAGCGCCGTCGATTGTCTCAGGGCTTTTTCCGCCTCCTTATAATTGTCCAGACTCAGCTCCAGTTCGCCCAAACGGGAATAAACAAAGGCTTCCCCTTCCGTATCGCCTGTTTTGTGATACAAATCGGCGGCATAGAGATATTTCTTCCGCGCTTCGTCATATTGGCCGCCGTGCCAACAATCATCGCCGGCTTGAAACATTTTGGAGGCTTCGGTTACAAATTCGCCGTTATTAGTCCTAGGCATAATTCAAAAAACTCCTTTGCAATCATCTCAATATTATTATATATATGGGCTAAAGATGAAAAAAACAAGAAGTAAAACTCATGGACGACATATTCGATTTGGATGAAACCGGCGCCGCGCCGGTTTACAATAATACGGCGGCATTAATGCCGACTTTCGCCTGGCTTGACCAGTTAAATCCGGAGCAGAAGCTTGCGGTGCAGACCACCGAAGGTCCGGTTCTGGTTCTGTCAGGTGCCGGCACCGGCAAAACCAAAGTGCTCACCACCCGCCTGGCTTATATCCTCGCCAACATGAAAGCCAACCCCTGGAACTGCCTGGTCGTCACCTTTACCAACCGCGCCGCCCGCGAAATGAAAGAACGCGTGCAGAAAATGATCGGCGACGTGGCCAACTCCGTCTGGCTCGGCACCTTTCACAGCATCTGCGTCAAAATTCTGCGCAACCACGCCGAACTGGTCGGCCTCCATTCCAATTTTACCATTCTGGACACTGACGACCAAAAACGCGTCGTCAAACAGATTTGCGAAACCATGGGCGTTGACGACAAAAAATACCCGCCTCAGGCAATTATTGACCGTATCCAGCGTTGGAAGGACAAAGGCCTGACCGTTGAAAAACTGCAAAACGAATATAAGTCCAACGTGCTGACTGAAGTCTATCAGCGTTATCAGCAGCGCCTGCTTGAACTGAACTGCGTCGATTTCGGCGACATTCTGCTTTATGCCCTGAATATTCTGCTGTCCAACGCCGATGTGCTTGAAACTTACCAGAACCGTTTCAAATACATTATGGTTGACGAGTACCAAGATACCAACGTTACCCAGTATCTGTTTCTGCGCCTGCTGTCTCAGAAAAGCCGCAACCTTTGCTGCGTCGGCGATGACGACCAGTCGATTTATTCCTGGCGCGGAGCCGAAATCGAAAACATTCTCCGCTTTGAAAAAGATTTTTCCGACTGCAAAACCATCCGTCTCGAACGCAACTACCGCTCGACCGCCAACATTCTGGCGGCAGCCTCCTCACTCATCAGCCACAACGAAGGACGGCTCGGCAAAACCTTAAAAGTGGCCGAGAACAGCCCGGCCATGAACTGTGACAATACCAAAATCAAAGTCATCAGTGTTTACAGCGGCGAAGACGAAGCGAAATATGTCGTTGAGGAAATCGAAGCCCAAAAACGCCGGGGCAACGATTATTCGCAAATGGCCGTCCTCGTACGCACGGCTTTCCAAACCCGGGAATTTGAAGAAAAGTTTATTGCCGAAGCTATCCCCTATCAGGTTATCGGCGGTCCCAAATTCTATGAACGTGCCGAAATTCGCGACGCTCTGGCTTATTTTCGTGTTGTTTTGCAGCCACACGATGATCTGGCCTTTGAGCGCATTATCAACAAGCCGGCCCGGGGTATCGGAGCCAAAACCATTGAAAAATTTCGCGACACGGCCCGCAGCAACGGCATTTCGCTCTATATGGCGGTTGAAAAAATGGTCAACGACGGCACACTCACCGGCAAAGCCAAAACCAATATGGCTGACCTGATTGACAAGTTTAACCAGTGGCGTCAGGCCATGCAGGCCATTACCCCCGACGACCTGGCTACCCAGATTCTCGAAGATTCCGGCTATATTGAAATGCTCAAACTCGACAACTCGGTAGAGGCGCCCGGCCGGCTGGAAAACCTGAAAGAACTTATCAGCGTTTTGAGCGACCATGAAAAATATCCGACTTTGGCCGAATTTCTTGAACATGTCAGCTTGGTCATGGATAATGATGACGCTTTGGATACCAACAAAGTCATGCTGATTACCCTTCACTCGGCCAAAGGCCTGGAATTTGACATTGTCTTTCTGCCCGGCTGGGAAGAAGGCCTGTTTCCCCACCAGCGCAGTCTGGACGAAGGCGGCACCTCGGCTCTGGAAGAAGAACGCCGTCTTGCTTATGTGGCTATCACCCGGGCCAAAAAACAGCTTTATATTCTGACAGCATTGAATCGCCGGGTTTACGGCCAGTGGCAGAACAATATTCCCTCCCGTTTCATTAACGAGCTTCCGCCCGCCAACATTGAAATCTGCAATAACGTGAATAACTTTTATACCGGCAGCTGCGGCGGAAATTACGGAAACCGGTATGGCAGTTCTTATGACAGCGGTTCCTCTTACCGCCCGTGGTATGCAGCCAAAAGAAACAACGCGCAACGGGAGGAATACAATGACGGCAATCGCTTTAGCTATACCCGCGAGCCTGATTATTATCGGCCTGCTGCTTCAAATATAATCGGCACTAAGGTTTATCACCAGACTTTCGGCTATGGCAAAGTCATCGCCGCTGAAGGCAATAAGCTGGAAATCATGTTCGATAACTACGGGCATAAAAAACTTCATAAGGACTATGTCACCAAAGTATAATATCCTTTGTCGCCGTAAGCCGCGACAAGAAAACCGTATCAAATGGAAAGGACTAACTCATGCCCGGTCAGGTTAAAGTCGGCGTCGGTCTCTACATATTAAATAACCGTAACCAGCTGCTTCTGGGGCTGCGCCGGGGCGCACACGGCGCCGGAACCTGGTGCGCTCCCGGAGGACATCTCGAATTCGGCGAAAGCTTTGAACAGGCTGCCGTTCGCGAGGCTCTGGAAGAAACCGGCCTGAAAATAGCCCCTGACACCGTCAAAGTCGCCGGTGTCACCAACGACATTTTTTCCGCAGAAAACAAACATTACATTACCGTCCAGTTGGTAACCGAATGCCCAATCAACGCCGCGCCTCACCTGACGGAACCTGAAAAATGCAGCGAATGGCGCTGGTTTGATCTTGATAATCTGCCGGAAAACTTGTTCATTCCCACTCGCAATTTTTTGCGAAACCACAATTTATCACCGTCATCTATTTAAAACCGCAGTTTTGACATTACATATTTTTCCGTATCACTTAAACAAGCGGAGAAATACCATGAATAAATTCAATTTATTGTTGACGGCCGCCGCAGTAGTTTTCAGCACTCCGGCTATGGCCCGGAATTCCGACGGCGGTTTCGTTGACGTCAACGTCATTACCGTTGAAGAAGCCAAAAATATGAATGACGATGCTTATGTTATTCTTCAGGGATATATAACCGACCGCAACGGCGACGAAAAATATGTTTTTCAGGATAAAACCGGCAGCATTACCGTTGAAATCGACGATGACGACTGGGACGGCGTAGATGTCTCCCCGGCTGATTTGGTCGAAATTCAGGGCGAAATCGACAAAGGCTGGACGGCTGTCGAAATCGACGTTGACACCATCAGCAAGGTCGCCCCGCAAATGAAAAACAACGCCGCAGCAGCCAAATAATAAAAACGGCGGCACAACCCTTTAAATCCTGACCTTTGGGCCGGGATTTATTTTATCGGAACAGCAAATGAACAAATTCACCCTGACCATATTTACCGCGGCCGCTCTGGCCCTTACAGCCTACAGCCGCCTGCGGCCGCCGGCGGAAAAAACGTTTTACGCCGCCGTAACGCCCGTAAGCCGGCTGGCTGCCAAGGCTAACCGCAATCCCGTCACGCTGCAGGGGCATTTGATAAGCAAACTGGGGCCGGAAAAATACCTTTTCCGCGACCCCAGCGGCTCTGTTGCCGTTATCATTGAAAATGAAGATTGGAACGGGCTGTATATCCATCGCTCCGATAAAGTGCAGATTCACGGCGAACTGCGCAAAGCCTGGTTCTTTCCTCCCGCCGTCAATTCCGCTTTCATTCAAAAATTTCCGACAGAACGGCTCAGCCGACAGCAATACTGACAATAAATGCGGTCAGAATAAACAACATAAGTCCAAATCCGGCCAGAATAAGGATTTTCGATGAACCGGTCTCCCGCCGCAAATGCCAGTTTGCGGCAAAAATTCCCAGATAACTTACCAGATAGGCACCGCTGGACAGATTGACAATGGAAGAAAAATCCATAAATATCGCCGCCAACAGAACAATGGCCGAAGTCAGAATATTGCCGTAGGTCCCCCTTTTCCAGAACTTTTTTTCATAAATCTTCGGCAAAACGCCCTGTTCGGCTAAAGAGCGGGAAATGCGGAAAATACTGAAAAACGTGGCATTAATGCCGGAAACAAAAGCCATAACCGCCGCCACATAAATCAAACCGTAGCCCCATTTTCCCAACAGTTTGTCCGCGGCAACAGCCACTGCCGTATCGGCATTTTTCTCAAGATCGGCCGCCGGAATAAAATTCAGCACAACATGGGCCAAAGCCATATACAGAGCCATAACCGCCAAAATAGTAATATAAATTCCCAGCCGGATGGTTCGTTTCGGATGCTGCACGTCGGCCGCAGCATTGGTAATAACGCCGTAACCGGCATAAGCAAAGAACGTAACGCCGATAGCTCCCCAGAAAGACATCAGCGTCGGCTGCGGCAAAACATTGCTCAGCGTCAAATCGGCATTCCACATCGCCGCTCCGATTAAACTGCCGAGAATAAGAATTTTCAGCGTCACCAGTAAAATCTCTGCCCGGCCGACATCCCCCGCGCTCATCATATTCAGCAAAGCCAGCCCCACAATCAGCACGGCAGCAAACTCGTTGACGGTCATCCAGCCATAATCGGTTCCTTTCAGCAAAGCGGTAAAATAGATGCCGAACGACTTGGCCATCATGGAAATGGAAACTGCCGAGGTCAGCATATAAATCAAAGATAAAGTGCCTGAAACGCATTTACAGGAAAAGGCCCGGCGAAAATAGTCGGTCAGGCCTCCGGCATCTGGATAACGCGCCGCCAGCTCCCCGTACGAATACCCTGAAAACAACGCCGCCGTCCCGGCTACGGCAAACGCGCCGTAAGTCCAATATCCGGCAGACATAATCACCTGCCCCAGCAACGCAAAAATACCCGCCCCGACCACCGAGCCGATTCCCAGCGCAATCACGCTCCAAAGTCCCATGTCATATTTTTCAGAACGGTTCGGCCAAAACTTTGTTTTAAAATTCATATCTCACTCCCAAATTAAAATCGACCGGAATTTCCACTTTGTCTCCCAGCAAGGTGGAAACTTTAACGTAGGAACTCAAATGCGCTGCCGGCTGAAACTTCATCCCCGCCCCGATTTCATACATTGTATCCGATATGTCCTCCTTCATCGTCACGCCGGCAACGTCAATTTTGCTGCGGCCATTAAATTCCTCCACCAGATTAAGTTCGACAAACACTTCGTTCCTGTCCCACACATATCCGGCGGAAGCGCCCAGACGCCCCTCCAGAGAAGTTGCTCCGCGGCCTTTTATCCGCGTATTATGCGATGTCCGGTGCTCCATATTGCCCAGACTTATATACTTCATCTTCAAATGCGGCTCGGCAAACCAGCCGCCGTCAAGCCGCCAGCGCTTTCCCGTTTCCGCCGCCAGGCTCCAACCGTTTACCTTATATTTTCCGTCCACGTCGGCTCCGTGCGGCAGATAGCTTTTCAGCTTCTGGTCATGCCAGTAATAATTGGCCGTCACATCCACAAAATATTTGTTCCGTGTCATCAAAGACGAATAAATGCCCAGACTCATCGTATCCCCGTCGGCCCGCCCGCTGCGGTCAAACTTTTGCCGCGAGTCGGTAAATCCGGCGGTAACACCGGCCAGCCAATAGTCAAATTTCTGTTGCGGAAGTTTGAAATCATAACCGATTTGGGTAGTCGTCGTATTTACCCGGCTTCGGCTGGCATCTTTAAAATGCAGTTTCATTTCCCGCAGGCCGCCTTTAATCCACAAACCGTTGTCCCGGTAATAATGCAATTCGTCAAAACGGTTATTCATCGTCTCCATCTGAGCAATAAACACGGAATTTACGGCCGAGTAAGCATTCCGGCTTAAAACCGCCGTATCGGTTGACTGCGATGTACGCTCCAACACCCATTCGCCGCCTTCATGATGAAGATCGTAACGGTAGGCGCCGATATCCACCGCACCGCCCAGCAAATGAAACTCGGCATCGCCGCCGTTATCCTGCACAATATGAACCTTATCGGGAAAAACCTCCTCATAACTGCGGTCTGTCATCGCTATTCCGAAACTTCCGTGCCCGTTCTGAACCTCCAGCTCATCGCTGTGACTGGCCGCCACTTCGCTGTTAAGGTAAAATTTTCCTTCACCGTTTAATCTGCCTATGGTTAATTTGCTGTATTGATTATCGGCCACCAAATCAACTCTGGCTCCGGCAAGTTCCAAATCAGGAATTTCCGCGGCCCCCTGAACTTTCAACTCCCCGCCGGTCAGCCTGGTCGTTCCCGAAACCACGGAGCCCTCTTCCAGCAAAGTACTGCCGCCGGTTTGCGACAAATCGGAAATTTCCGCTCCGCCGCTGACAAGAAGGTTCCCGCCGTTCACCGTCATTCCCGCAAGAGAACTGTTTTCAAAGGCGATAACCCCTCCGTCATTCAGAACAATATTTTCTCCTCGCCCACCGGAGGAAAAACTGAGACCGCCGCCGTTTACCGTGCCCTCCGACAAACGGCCGCCGTCCACAATTTGCGAACCGTCATACATAACCGAATTTTCGGCGGTGCCTTCAACCAGCTGATAACCGCCGTCAATAACGGCGCCGCGGCTGATACCGCCCGTCTCCACATATTGGCTGCCGCCGCTGTTGATTTTTGTTCCTTCGGCCGTTCCGCCGCTTTTAATTTCCTGCGTTCCCCGGCTGCCGATAACCGCATCAATATCGGTTCCGTAAACCGTCTCCGTCCCCCGCTGCAGACTGGCTCCTTGTGCCGTTCCGCCGCTTTTAACATTCAGAATACCGTTTCTCAGCGTGCTGTTAAGAGCCAGCCCTCCGGCTTCCACCTCCTGCTTGCCGTAGTTAATCAACGTCTGCTCGGCCCTTCCGCCGACCGTCTGTATCGCATTGTTAAATACCTGTGTTTTAACTGAAATTCCGCCGGCTTCAACCACCTGCCGACCGTAAGAATAAATCTCGCTGTTTTGCGATTCTCCGCCGGACATAATATTTTGCGTTCCGTGAACGGCAAAATCGACGGCCGTGCCAAATACGTTCTGCACGTCGCCGCGCGAAACACTGCCCCCTGTTTCCGTCGTTCCGGCCGGAATGTCCGCCGCCGCTGCCGTTGAAATACCCGCGGCCGCAATGCCGTATAAACTCAGCTGCCAGATTCTCATCCGCTTCCTTCTCCTATACATTCAGTGTATAAGATGTATAAGCCGGGCTTTAATTTTCAAGCACTGGCAAAGATAAAAAAAGCCCCGTCTTTCCGGCGGAGCTCTCAAGGGTTACAGATTATTGAGCCATTGGACAATCTTATTGTCAACCGCTTCGTCATACTTTGCCGGCAGATTGTTAAAAGACTGTGCCCGCTGTATTTCCGCATGTTTTGCCTGAGTCGTAAAATCCTCAAAATAGGAACCGTAATTGCTCCCCTGCGTTGAAAAGGGAACAACTTTCCGCCCCTGAAAATCAACCTGCTCCAAAAATGCCGATAACGGCGTCGCCATGGTGTACCACCAGACCGGCGCCCCGACAAAGATAATGTCATACCGGCTCAAATCCGGCAGTTCTCCGGCCAAAGCCGGATAATTTTTTTCCTTTATCTGCCGACGCAGCGTTAAATAGAACCAAGGAGTCGTTTTAATTTCTTCCGCCGTTTTGATTTCATAAATGTCCCCGCCGGTTAAGGCTTTGATTTTTTCCGCAATCTCCCGGGTATGGCCGCTCAGGGAATAATAAACCACCAAAACCCGTCCGAACCGGCGTTCAACCGCTGCGGCAGGCCCCTCATAAGCGGCCATTTCCTTTTTGTTTTTTACAGCCACGCGATACAGATGAATTCCGCCGACAGCCAAACCGACCGCAATCATAATCGCCAAAAGATAAAGAACATATTTAAACATTTGCTTCCTCCTTCATTCTTATGTTGCTAATATAACGATAAAAAAATAAAAAAACAATCATGTCTTCTTTTGATACTTGACTCTTATGATATATAGTATTATTTCTATATATAAAGATACATAAATATGGAGAGTCACAATGAAAAAGATAGAAAACGTTAAAGAATTTGTTGAACGCATCGATTCCTCAAAAAAGGTCAACCCGAAGGACTTATCTTCCGATCAGGATCTGACCATCGCGATTATGAACCTTATCAGCATTGAAGAACATCTGGTTTTCTCCGGTGCCAAAACCGGAAAAAATTCATTCTACGATCTGATTGAAGAAGTTCGGGAAAAACGCAAAAATCTGATGCAGAAAATCATCCCCAGCTATGAAGGCGAAGTCTGGTGCATCTCCAAACATCTGCTGGCCTCGTCCATGCGGCTGATGGAAGTCGGCACCAAACAGCAGAGCTTGGGACACAAGGAAACCGCCTACGACCTTTTCAATCAGGCCTATGATCTTTATTGCCTGTTCTGGGGACTCAACATGAACATGTTGAACGTAACCGATGTTAAATGGGTCAAGGACAATGTCGAAGACGTTAAACAGCTCACCGCCAAAGTCAGCGAAGCCGTTAAAAGCGCACCTCTTCCCGAAGCCGATGAAGCCAAACCCGCAGGAGCGCTCGCCAAAATGAAAGCTTTCGTCCGCAAAGCCGTTGACTGCTGCATCGAATAAGGATAAAGGCATGAAAAAACTTTTCACTCTTTTAGCCGCGGTTCTCTGCCTGTTGACCGCCTGTTCACAGCAGCCGGCTTCACCCGGAGAATCCCTCTCGGCCGATAAAATCTATCTGTTTTATTCCAACAGCTGCCCGCATTGCCATGATGCGTTGGATTATCTGGACCGGAATTATCCTGATTTGAAAATCAGCCTGGTTAACGTCGGCAACCGCGAAGGCTACGACCTCCTGATTAAATGCGCCAAAAAATTCAACCTCGGAAACCGTATCGGTACACCGCTGTTCTGCATGGGCGACAATTACCTGATGGGCTGGTCTCCCGAAACGGAAAAACGCTTTGACAGTTTGGTCAAGCCTTTCCTGAAATAGGAGCCTTCAATGGAAAAACAGCTTCCGTCCGAAACCATGAAAAAAGCTGCCCGGGGGATAAGTTACATTGCTCATCCCCTGCGGCTTCGCATCCTTGAATATCTCGATGTTTACGGCGCTTCCTGTGTCTCGGCCATCACCAAAGGCGTCCGCGAAGAGCAGATGATTGTCTCTCAGAGCCTGCGCAAACTGCGCGACGCCAATCTGGTGCAAACCGAAAGACGCGGCCTGTTCATCTTTTATAAAATCTGTGAAGAATATCCCGCCAGCCTGTTCACCTGTCTGCGCAAGCTGTACGGTTATATGACCGACAGCTTTCACTATCTCCGCGACGACTGCAAAGCTGTTCTGCCGGCAGATTACACCATGCTGGCCGCCAATCAGATAAAGCTTTTTGCCAACTTTGATAAAATGCGGATTCTCGAATACCTGACTCTCAACGGCGCTTCCTGCGTTTCCGACATCGTTGCGGGAATTGAAAGCGAACAGCTCAAAGTCTCTCAAAACCTGAAACGGCTGCGCGATGACGGTTTCGTTGTCTGCCACCGGGAAGGGCGCTACATCATCTATGACATCACGCCCGGCGTACACAAAACAGCCATTCAGTGCATTCACAAACGCTACGATTCCCTGAAAAACAAGGACGACTTTTAAGCCTTGCCGCGGGAACTTCGGATAATTTCAATCAGCTGCCGCATCGGCCGGGTCAAATATTTGTCGGGATGATAAAGAATATAATTGGAATTAACCATCGGCTCCGCCGCCACATCCAGTTTTACCAGCCGGCCTTCGGACAGTTCCCGGCGAACGATGATTTCCGGCAGTACGCTAACCCCCAGATTATACAACGCGGCCTGAATCAAAGCCTGTGAATTAACGCTGGTCCAAACCGGCTCCGCTTTCAGATTATGCACCCATAAAGCACTGTCCAAAGCATTGCGGATGGCACTGCCCTCTTCGCGCAGCAACAGCCGCTGCTGCAGAATTTCCTCCGGCGGAACCGCCTCTCTGCCGGCCAGAGGGTGCTCCGGAGAAACAACATAACAAATCTCATAAGACGAAAAGTTTTCTGCATAAAACTGCTGACTCGGAACTACCCCCTCATAAAGAGCCAAGTCGATTTCATTGTCCTCCAGCAGCTTTTCAATATGAGCAGCACTGTCCACCACCACCTGAAGCGGCGTCTGCGGACAGGTTTCGTTAAACTCTTTGATAATGCCCGGCAACCAGAAATTGGCAATTGTCAGACAAGAGCCCACTCGCAGCGGCTGCTGCTCTTTCTCCGCCCAGAAATTGAGCCGCAAATCATCATATAAATCCAGCAGCCGTATGGCTTTCGCCAAAAATAGCTTTCCCGCCGTCGTCAGATAAATCCGCCGGTTCAGCCGGTCAACCAGACGGACGCCGAACTCTTCCTCCAAACTGCCGATGACATGAGAAACCGCCGGCTGAGTCATATTCAGTTTTTCCGCCGTTTTGGTAAAATTCAACTCATCGCATAATGTCTTAAAAACCTGTAATTGACGTATATTGACCATATTATTACCTTTTAGTTATTGCATTTATAATAAAATATAATTTTATTTATTATTTGGCAACGGTTATAATAAAAGTTAAGGAGAAAAAAATGACATTCGAAAAACTTAAACTTTTACTATGGCTGTTTAAAACCGATTTTTTCATCAGCAGTTTCACTTTCGGCGGCGGTTATGTCGTACTGCCGATGATTCGCAAATATTTCATTGAACAGAAGCACCTTTTCTCGGAAGACGAACTGATGGACATGTCGGCGGTCGCCCAGTCGTCGCCCGGAGCCATAGCCATCAACCTGGCCGTTCTCTGCGGCAAAAAAGTGGCCGGCTGGCCCGGTATTTTCGTTGCCGGAATTGCAGCCGTTTTACCGCCCCTGCTTATTCTTTCCGCCGTTTCCGCCTGCTACCGGAACTTAATCGACAATCCGGTGGTTGTCGCCGTTTTAAAGGGAATGGAAGCCGGCGTGGCCGCCCTGATTGCCGACGTGGTCTGGTACATGAGCCACATGATTGTCAAAAAAAAAGAAACGCTGCCCATTTTAATGATTCCTGCCGTTTTTACCGCTAACTTTATTTTCAATGTCAACGCCCTGAGCGCCATTCTCGGGGGCATTGCCGTTTTCCTCCTCCTGGAAAAACTCAAATTCAGAATTAACCTGAAGAAGGAGCTCCCCGATGTTTGAACTTTTAATCAGCTTTTTGCAAATCGGCGCTTTCAGCATCGGCGGCGGCTATGCGACCCTGCCCCTGATTCAGGAACAGATTGTTGAACTGCACCAATGGCTCACCTATAAGGAATTTACCGACATTATCACTATCTCCCAAATGACGCCCGGCCCCCTCGCCGTTAACGGCTCAACCTTCGTAGGATTGCGGATTGGCGGAATACCGGGAGCGATTGTCGCCACTTTCGGCTGCGTCATCAGCGGCATTCTCATCTCGCTGTCGCTTCACCGCTTTTTTCAAAAAAACCACAGTCCATGCATTGAACAAACTTTCAAAGCGCTGAAATCAATTTCCGTCGGTCTGATTGCTTCAGCCTCTTCAACCATTCTGCTGCTGTCCTGGTTCGGCTGCAGTTCCTGGCAAACCATCAGCCGCCCGGCAGATTTAACTGCCGTTGCCATCAGTTTTGCAGCTATCGTTCTTCTGCGCAAATACCGTCTCAATCCGGTCCTGGTAATGGTTATCTGCGGCATCGGCGGTGTCATATTTTATTAGTCCGGCCAATTCTAAAAAAATTCTCTTGATTACTGGCCAAACTCTGCTAATGTTTAAGCGGGTTGTACTCCGTAGAAAAGAATACGGCCCGGGGCTTAGAAAACCCTTTTAATCAATCAGTCGCCTGCATAGCGACTTAAAACGTTATATGCCGATTTCTGTCCTTTAGGGCGGATGTCGGCTAAATAAGGCTGTGTGCTGAATAAGCCGAGCCGTTTGATTGATTACGGTTTTCTAACATCCGCCCGCCTTTTCTTTAAAGAGCGGGTTTTGTTTTAACTGACAGCTAAAGGATGTTAATCGTATGAAATATATCAATATAATATTGGCGCTTATTTTATTATGCACCGTTTTTCTGATAAATAAAGAAAATATCGGCACATGGATTGCCGTATTGTTTGCAGCAGTCTGCCTTGCCGTATTTTGCTATATGCTTTCCGAAGAAGAAAACAAATATAAAAAGAAAATGAAAAACAAAAACTGAAACAAAAAAACCACTCTTCAAAGAGTGGTTTTTAACTGGTAGCGAGGGGCGGATTCGAACCGTCGACACGCGGATTATGATTCCGCTGCTCTAACCAACTGAGCTACCCCGCCATCGGGTTCGAGCTATTTAATAATAAATTCTTCCCGCCTTGTCAATAGCTATTTTTAAAATTAATGTTTATTGCACAATCTTTTTGCCCCGCCTTGCATTCTCCTTTTCCGTGATTATCTAGCTTAGATAATTAAGTTATAGACTTAAGGAGAGATTGAAACATGCGGCACAAAACATTATTGGTCTGGGCCTTCTGCCTGTTATGCAGCCCGGCACTGGCTGATGAAGATAACGAGAACAACGGCCTGCGCGCCAACTTCCGGCGTGTTGCGCTGGAAATGTCTTCCACCTCGGTTTCGCATGCCGAACAATATCAGAATTCGCCCAACACCCAGCTCAGTTCAGACAGCGAAACCTTGTTCAAAGGCGTATTTGATTTCATTCTCGAATATGAACAGCCGGATTATCAATGGAACAATTCCGTTTATATGGAATACGGCAAAACCAGACTCAAAAAAGCCGACGGCTCAACCACCTCCTCCGAAAACGCCGATAAAATCCTTTTAACCAGCGATTACGCGCGCAAAATGTGGAAATACGGCGAAGCCGACGTCGGCCCTTTCGGCAGTCTGGGCTACCAAACCGAATTCACCGCCAACAATGACGCCCCCCGCAACAAAACCCTGCGCGGCAAAGGCGGCCTTAAGCTGTTCAACGGACAATATATCAAAGAGCTTTACATCGCCGCCGTCGAAGAACTCGACATGACCTACAGCCGCAGCGATACCAAAACCGCTTACGAAATCGGCATTCGTGCCGAATACCCGCTTCGCGACGGCATAAAATTCCAGCTCGAAAGCTATTTCCGCGACTACTTTCTTTACAGTCGTTACGTCGGAACCGATTTCAAATATGAATTTAACCTGACCGGCCGTATGGATGTCAAAATCCACAAGGACTTGAGTATCGCCCCTTATGTCAGCTATTTTGAGGCCCGTTCCCGCGAAGCAAGCGCGGCAGGCAGCAATTTTATGATAGGCCTGTCCTTCGCTTATGCCGACATCTTCAATCTTTAACCGTATTCTTAGAAAAATACCAAGTTATAAACAAAAAATATTCACGCGCTTTAAATCGCTTGATTCGCGCGGAATAATTGCTACATTTATCCCATAAATTTACACAACAATTTATGGAGAATTATAAATTATGGCAAAAAAATTAAAAGTCATGTTTTCTACGCATGGCTTGGTTGAGGGTGACTTCGGCTTTGAGCTGGATGAAAAAGGTTACCCGACCTCTAAAGTAATTTCAAAAAAAGTTATTACCGGACAGGATACCGGCGGACAGGTTTATTACGTTAAGGCTCTGGCTGCCAACTCCAATAACTATGATGTCGATTTGATAACCCGCCGCGTAGATCCGCGGATTTGCCCGCAATTCGGCGGCACCCCGCATGACCTCGGAAAAGACATTAACTACACGATTGAACAGCAGTGGCATGACAGTTCCGTTATCCGCAGCCGGGTTCTCCGTGTTCCCGCCGGCGGACATTTCAACTTTGTTCCCAAAGAAGAAATCGTTCCCCTGCTGCCTGAAATCATCAATAATCTGTATGACTTCTACAAAAAAGAAGACTGCATCGACCGCATTGAAGTTGTTGAAGGCCATTACCGCGACGGTATGCTCGCAGCCGATATGCTCTGTTCCAAAATTGAACAGGAAACCGGACGCCGCCCGGTCATGCTGGTGACCAGCCACTCCCTCGGCCACAAAAAATACGAACGCAATCTGCCGCAGTATCAGGCCGGAAACATCAGCGAAGAAGAATGGAAATGGCACAATTTTGAACAGCGCATCAAACACGAAACTTTCGCTTTTCACAAATCGGACATTATCATTGCCACCTCGCCGGACGAACAAACCCGCCTGCTGGCAGAGCCCTATCTGGCCGATTTGAACAAAATCACCATTATTCCTCCCGGTTACAATGATGAAATTTTCAAACCGCTGTCACCGCAGAACCTGCACAAACTGAAATATCATTTTGACTATAAAAACATCTATAATGAAGAACGCAGCATCGACCTGACGGATAAAAAAGTCGTTTCCTCTCTGGGACGCGTTGTCCGCGACAAAGGGTTCAGCGAACTGTCGCGCTCCATGGCCGAAATTATGAAAGATGACCCCTCGGTTATCTTTATGGTCAGCGGCGAAATCGGCAACCCAGTTACTCAGGAATGCCGTGAAATTCTGAAAGATGTTGAAGACCGCGTTATTTTCCTGCCGTCTCTGAATCAAAAAGAAATGGCCCGCGTTTATAACGTTTCTTCCATTTTCGTCATGTCCAGCTTAAATGAAGCTTTCGGCATGGTTCCGATTGAAGCGATGGGCTGCAAAACGGCCGTTATTGTCGGACGCAGCGGTTTCAACGACTTTGCTCACTGCGCCGATATCCGCGATGATAACCAGGATTACGGCAAAGCCATCGGCATTTACGCTCCCTCGCAGGAGACTGACCGCTGGCGCCAGGTTAAAGCGCTCAAGCTGTTGCTGAACAATGAAGAGCTGCGGCAGAAGATTGCCGAAAACGGTCACCGTTATGTACGCGAAAATCTGACTTGGCAGCAAATTTCCGAACAGAAAGATCATATTGTTCAGGATGTTCTGTCCGCTCGAAAAAAAAGCCGACCGGGCAAATCAAAAAAGAATAACCTGCAAACTTCGGAAATCCGCTTGCCGAACCGGCAAAAAGTAATCTAAAGAAAATCCCCTGTTGCAAAACAGGGGATTTTCTTTACTTCTTGCCGTCGTCAATTATTTCATATTCGGCATCTATGATGTCCGGCGCCTGCTTTTCCCGCGGTTTGGCAGAAAAAACGTCAACGCGCCGTACGTCTCTGTATTTCCGATACCAGCCAGCCCCCAAATTAAATAATGCGGAGAAAACAACCACGGCCAGAAAAATCGGCAATAACACCGAAGCGACATAAAACGAAAAAATCAAAGCCAGCAGCCCGATTACAATAATTCCTAACCACACCAGAAACGCATCCAGTTGCCTCATCTGTTTTTCTCCTTGTCAATTTTTTGCACGGCTCCCAACACGGCCCCGACCATTGCCGCATTGTTTTCAAGTTCCGCCCGCCTTAAAACCAACGGCGCCGACAGAATTTGACGATTAACCTCATCCTGCAGCTTACCAAAATTCATAAACTCGGTCAACGATCCGAACATAACAACCATTTCCGGGTCAAAAATATTTGCCAGCCCGGCAATTCCCTGCATAACGTCATGTTCCCAAATTTCATAAGCCTTAACCGCCCGGGCATCTCCGGCCTTAATACCTTTGATGACATCATAACTGGTCACGGACGGATCGCCGAAGACCTCTTTGGCATCCAGCCCTAAAGCCGTCCCCGAAGCATAAATTTCATAACAGTCCCAGGCTCCGCAGGTACAGCGGCGTACCTGTCCCCGGTTAACCGGAAAATGAGCTTCTCCGGCAGCTCCGGATTTACCTTTCAGCAACTTTCCGTCAACCAGAAAAGCCACCCCTACTCCGGTTCCTATCGCCACCAGCATCACGTTTCGGCAGCCTTTTGCCGCACCGCAGCAATATTCGCCCCATAATGCCGCATTGGCATCATTCTCAACATATACCGGTTTAGATGTAAGCTTTTCAAAAACCGTATCCATATAGCCTTTGGGCATATTTCCCACCGACGAGATAATCCGCCGATTGTCCAAATCAGCTTCGCCTGCCGTCGCTATGGCTACGCCGTCGATTTCAGCTTCGTAACGGCGGACAATTTCCTGCAACAGCCGGAAAATTTCGTCATTATCCCGCGGCGTTGCGTCTCTTTGAGGCTCTTCCAGCAGACATCCGCGGCTGTCTGTCAAAGCGTGAGCAATTTTTGTTCCGCCGATGTCAAATGCCAAAAATTTTTTTGCACCGCTCATGATCACCTCCTTATTCCCGGGTTGTATCTCTTAAATATATGGTTTATATTCGGAGAAAGCAATTAACAAAGGAATTTTTTTCATGACAAAATATTTATTTTTGGAATATCCCAAATGTTCCACCTGCCAAAAAGCCAGACAATGGCTGGAACAGCACCAAATTGAATTCACCGCCCGTCATATTGTCGAAAACGCCCCGTCCGCCGAGGAACTCAAAACTTGGCAAAAGCGAAGCGGACTGCCGTTCAAACGCTTTGTCAACACCTCGGGACTGCTCTACAAATCAATGAATTTGAAAGAAAAACTGCCAACCCTGAGCGAAGATGAACGGTTCGCTCAGCTTGCAGCCAACGGCATGCTGGTCAAACGCCCGCTTTTAGTCGGAGAAAATTTCGTCCTGACCGGCTTTAAGGCCGATGAATGGGAAAAGGAACTCATCGGATAAGCCCGACCAATCCGTTCTGCTTGTTTTTTTATCAACACCGCTTAAAATTTACTCAATTTTAAGCGGTTAACTCTATGATAGCATTAAATACATAATTTAAAAGATATCTTTACGAGGACAGAACTATGGAAAAATCAACAGTCATCGGAATTACCGCCGGTCTGGCTTCTATCGGAATCGGTATGTATCTCAAAGGCGCCGACCCGCACGCCCTGATTAACCCAGCCGCATACCTGATTATTTTCGCCGGCACCGCCGCTGCCCTGTTTAATGCTTTTACGATGAAAGAGCTGAAACGCTTTCCCGTCCTGTGCAAAATTATTTTCTGCGGACAAAAGCTGACCGACAAACAAGAAATTCTTGAACTTTTTGTTGACTTGGCTAAAGCGGCCAAGCAAGACGGCATCGTCGCCATTGAAAAACGCGCCAACGAAATAGACGATGCTTTCACCCGCACCACCCTCTCCATGGTGGCCGACGGTTTCAGCGCCGACTTCATCTACGAAGTTGCGGAAAACGATATCAAACAAATGGAAGAACGCCACCGTGCCAATGCACTTATCTTCTCCCAGGGCGGTATGTATGCACCGACATTAGGCGTTCTCGGCGCCGTTATCGGCCTGATTGCCGCGCTGGGAAACCTCTCTGACATCGACAAGCTGGGACATTCCATTGCCGCGGCATTTGTCGCCACCCTGCTTGGTATTTTCACCGGCTATGTCTGCTGGCACCCGTTCGCCAACAAACTTAAAAGGCTCTCTGCCGCTGAAGTCGAAATCAAAAAAATGATTCTGGAAGGCGCCCTGGCGCTGCAATCCGGCGCTTCTTCCCTGGCAATGGAAGCCAAGCTCCAGGCTTTTATTCCCGTTTCGGAACGCAAACAGCGGAATGACTAAAACAAAGGAACAAAAATGGTTAAGAAAAAACCTGCCGAACAGCCCCACGAAGAACACGCCGACGAAACCTGGCTTATTCCTTACTCGGATTTGCTGACCCTGCTTCTGGCCCTTTTTATCGTGCTCTTCGCTTCGTCATCGCTTGACAAAAACAAAGCCGCGCAAATTCAATATGCTCTGGCTGCCGCTTTCGGAACACTGTCTCCCGACCAATTAAACGGAACGGCTTTAAGCTTTCTGAAAGATGCCGCCGATGCCGACTTGGGCGAAGGCGTCGGCATTGGTTCCGATGCTCAGGGCGTTACACTGGATATTACCAGCTCTATTCTCTTTGAGCGAGGCTCCGATACCTTGAAAAAAGATTCCGTGGAACTCCTGAAAAAAATAACCGGACTTCTCCAAAGCAACAAATATCGCCGTTTCGGCATCAGCGTCGAAGGCCACACCGATAACATCGAAACCAGACTTTCCCGCTATCCGTCCGACTGGGAACTGTCATCCGCCCGGGCCGGAGCTGTCGTCCACGCTCTGATTAAAGAAGGGCTGAACGAAGAACGCTTCAAATCCATCGGCATGGGACATATTGTTCCCAAATACCCCAACGTCAATGCCTACGGCGAAGCCATTCCCGAAAATCAGGAACGCAACCGCCGCGTTGTTATCCGGCTTGAGATTTAACCGGCCGAAAAACATTGACTTTGCCGATATTTGCTGTTATTTCCAAGCCATAAGATGTTTCAGGAGAAAAATAATGCTTGGAGAATTCAACATACAACAGTTTGTCAGCGCCTTTGTCGTTTTATTCGCAGTCATTGACGTAACCGGCTCAATTCCTATTTTTCTAAGCCTGAAGAAAAAAGGCAAAAAAATAGATGCCAAAAAAGCCGCTCTGCTTTCTCTGGGAATGTTTATCGGTTTCTTCTACGTCGGGGAAGCCTTTCTGAACCTGTTCCATGTTGATATTTCTTCTTTCGCCATTGCCGGCTCGCTCATCATTTTCGTCATGGCTCTGGAGATGATTCTTGATATCGAAATTTTCAAAAATTCGCCCGATTCGCCCAAGGAAGCAACTTTTATTCCCGTCGTTTTTCCGCTGATAGCCGGTGCCGGCGGTCTGACCACACTGCTTTCCATCCGCTCCCAATATTCGGATATCAATATCATTCTCGCCGTTTTGCTCAATGTGCTTTGGATTTACATCGTACTCAAAATTACCAAAAAAATTGACCGCATTCTCGGCGCCGGAACCATCTATATGCTGCAAAAATTCTTCGGCATCATTCTGTTGGCCATTTCAGTCAAACTGTTTACCCATAATCTGGCGATTTTGCTTAAGGAAATGAACTAGTTTTTTGACAGTCCCAACCGGCCGAACAAAGGAAGTTTCACTGCCGGCCGCCGTATGTCTATACCGAAAGTAAGCCCGAGAACATTCAGTTCCACCCCTTCATACCAGCCGAGCGTCACCCCGAACAGGCCGTAAAGCGAGAACTGCACGCCGCTTTTGCTTTCGCTGACACCGACAAAACGGTTGCCCACCAGCCAGTCTTTGCCGATGGCGATTGACGGCAAGTCAAACTTAAGTTCGGGAACACTGCGAATAATATGAGAAACGAATGTATTGCTGTTGGGCCCCGGCCAGGCGCGATAAACCCGGCCGTAAGGATAATTTTGAACCGCTCTTTCAATTGCGGGAATAGCTCTGGCAGCGTCTGCACCGCGAACTTCACCCACCAGCCGCGGTTCCGAACCGTACCACCGCCGGTCAGGGATTCCCTGTGTCACCGAAACCGCCGGCAATCCCCGGCGCAAATACCAGCCCATCACCTGATAAATCGTATAGGTTTTGGCATTTTCGGGTTTCACCGCCACCCAGCTGTGAACGGCAAAAGCGCCGCGCCAGCTATATGTTCGCGCCGCATAAACCTGAACCACCGCTCCTTTTTCATCTTCCGGCAACGGCGCCAGCCCCACACTGCTGCGGTCGGCAAAACGCCAGTCGGTGCTCCGAATGGTCATCGCTAAAATCCAAACCAGTATTCCGGCCCAAACGCCGATAATAACCTTCTGTTTCGCTGTATATCCGTCTTTCGGCTTCATCACTTTTTATGCTTGCTCTTCAGGGTCAGCAAAGGCAGAACCCCGCCCAGATAATATTTGTATTTGGTCGGCAAATGTTTCACTTTCATAAGCGGGATTATATTAAATAATTTCGTAATTTCAATCCCTCCTTTAAGCGTCTGACGCAAAAGCGGAATCACCCCGAACAAACACCAGTCTCTGACCTCTTTGCGCGGTGCCGGAGATTTCCCCGGCTGACTCAGACAGTCGGATAAATAGCGATATGCTTTTTTCCTTTCAACCTGCAAAAGGCGTTCAATCTGCCGGTAATCTGTCTCCCTGCCATCCGGACGGAACCCCTTAAGACTGTCTATCAGCCTGTCGCGAAGACCGAAAATTCCCAGCAGACTGTCCAAACGGGAAATTCCCCGTTCAGGATTAACCACACAAATAAACTGCTTTTCAAAAATCAGCGAAAAACAAACGCAATGAAATGAATCCGTCACGACGTAATCGGCATTCTGCAACAGTTTCAGCCAATCACCGACCGGACGGCACAGCATAGCCTCTTTACCGCCTATTTTCTTCCGGCTGCCGTAAATATCAACAACTTCCCACCCCTTTTCTTTTGCCAGCCGTTCAACTTCCGCCGCCGCTTCGGGCGTTTCGTCCAGAATCATTTTCGCCACATAGCGGCCGGGCAGTTTCAACTGCGATTCTTTGATAATCGGGGCATAATCCGCCGCTGACAGCAACAGCGTCGGATCCAAAACCCGCACGGCTTCCGAACCGAACGCCTCCCGGCAAATGGCAATGCCGCTTTCTTCCCGGACGGAAACCCGGTTAAACCGCAGCAGTTTCTCCCGCATAATTTCCGTCGCCTGATCATTGCCTTCCAAAAAATCCGTCCCGAAACTGGCCGCATAGGAAAACAACGTTTTGGACGGCGCCGCAAAAGCCAGCAGATATTCTTGCAAAAAGCGGTAAACATAACGAAAACGCCAAACCTGATCGCTTCCCACAACAAAACTGTCAAGCGAAGCATTCAGCTCGGACAAATCGTCCATATTGCGGCACACGCGGGTCAAATTTAAAAACCTGCGCCGAAACTTCTCAAAGTTTCGTCCGGCAGCCCTCTCCCGCCGGAAAGCCCCGCTGAACGGACGCGCTTTCTTCTCGGGCCGATAGTTGATAACCTGTGCCTTACTGCCGCAGCGTTCAATTGCCGTCTGCAGAGCATAAGCTACCAGACAGGCTCCGAAATTATTGGTATGCTGCAAATTGAGAATACCTGTTTTCCGCCGCGGCGGCTTCTCGGTCGTGATGTAAGACGCTGCCAGTTCTTCCCAGCTTTTGCCGGCCTCAAAGTCATCAAAAAAAGCTGCCCGCCGCGCATCGGGCTTGGATGCATGCACCAAAGACGGATTAAACGGCACCGCACTGTCGGAAGGCACCTGCTCAGCCAGTGAAAATTTATCCTGCAAAGTCTGAAAGATTGATCTGGCTTTCGGCGAATTGAGCAGCACCAAAGATGTTCCCTTGTCATCGTCATAGCGCTTGCGGAAATTTCCCGCACCCCAGAAATCCCCCAACGTCAGATCACCCGGACGGCGACAGCCGACAAAATGGCAGGATGCGCAGCTCGGCCGCAAATAAAGGTTGCTTAAAAAACCTTTCATATAGGCATTGGCCCGAAATGTTTCATGAACCCTGTCACCGACAACAACTTCATATTTTTTCCAACCGTTGTCTTTGTTGCGAAACTCAATCCGGCACTTTTCCCCAACGCCCAAACTTTCCAGATACCGCTCAAAAACCGCCGGAGACGGCACCCCGTGGCACAAAACGTCCGCCGTCAGCAGATTGGCATCATCGCCGCCCAGAAAGGCATACAAACCGGCCACCTGGCAAGGTGTTCCGGTAAACAGAACCCTGCGCCCGTTTTTCAAATCAGCCCGCACCTGGCAAAACGCCGTCCCGATTTCGCTCTGAACATATTTGGAACCTGTCAGCGGCACCAAAGCATCGGCGCTCTCCGCACGCACATGGCGCAAACGGTTATGCACGTCGAAAGCCGCCCCGTAAACCACACCGCCATCAGCCAGCACATCCTCGGCCAAAACACGGAAAACCCCGCCGGAAGAACTGCTTAAACGAGCCTCATCCTGCCGGTTCCACACGGCATAAAACGCCGGATGCAACGTCCGCCCTGCCGTTTCTGCATGCAAAACCGGGCAGGCTTTTTCACATTTGCCGCAGTTAATGCAGCTCCGCTCGTCAATCTTCGGATATTTGAAACCTTCCCGGTCTTCCTGCATGGTTATTGCCTGCACCGGGCAGATATTAAAACAGGTCGAACAGCCGCAGCAATCTTCCGGCGCAACCGAATGAACAGTCATAGTCTGGTCCTTAATGTTTTTTTAATTTTATCCAAAATTATAACCGACTGTACGGCTTCTTCAATTAAATTATCCGTTTTCCCAACAAAAATTCCCGGCGCTGTTGATTAAACCCGCTTCATCATTGACGAAACCGGGTTCTTATTTTACATCAGACAAAGAACCGTTTGTAATAATTAACCAATGAGAGAATTATGGAAAAACTGAACTATCTTTTCACCCACCATGCCGTCCTCCCGGAATCCGTAATGTGGGTAGTCTTCGGCATCGCCGTTATCATCCTGCTTTTATGGGATTTGCTTTTTTTCAACCGCAAGAATGAAGTTCCCAACTTTACGCACACCCTGATTCTCTGTATTGTTTACATTCTCGCCGCCTGTATATTCGGCGTCTTTGTCATTTATGAAGAAGGCATGGACAAGGGCCTGTTGTTCTTTACCGGCTTTCTGGTTGAAAAGAGCCTCTCGCTCGACAACGTCTTTATCATATCTCTCATTTTCACATCGCTGCAAATTCCCCGGATGTATCAGCACCGCGTTTTGTTCTGGGGCATTCTCGGCGCGTTGGTCATGCGCGGAATTTTAATTTTTGTCGGCGATGCGCTGATTAAAGAATTCCATTGGGTGCTTTATGTTTTCTCCGCTTTCCTCCTCTACACCGGTATCAAAATGGTGCTGCCGGGCTCGGAAGAACAAGTGCCGTTGAAAGAAACCAGACTTTACAAGACGATTTCCAGATTTTTTCACGTCACGCATGAAATTCACGGCGAACACTTTTTCCTTAAGCAAAACGGGCGCCATTACATCACCCCGCTGTTTTTCGCCCTGCTGATTGTTGAAACCATGGACGTAATTTTCGCCCTCGACAGCATTCCCGCCATCTTTCTGATTACGCAGGATATCTTCATCATTTACACCAGCAACATTTTTGCCATTCTCGGATTGCGGGCGCTGTATTTTCTGCTTGAAGCCGCCGTCTGCCGTTTCGTTTATCTCAAGCAGGCATTGTCTGTCATTCTGATTTTCATCGGCAGCAAAATCTTCCTGCCCTATCTTGGCTGGAAGATTGAACCGTGGCATTCCCTGACCGTCACTTTTTCGATTATCTTTATCGGAATTGCCGCCTCGTTGCTCTCTTCAAAATGCAGCAAAGCTTAACCCCGGGGATTTTACCCGTAAAAAAACCCTCCGTTTTGGCGGAGGGTTTTTCTTTTCGGATGTTTACATAATATATTCCAGATACAAGGCTGCCGAAGCAATGAGAACGCTGAGCAGCATAACCGGAATTGACCACAGCAGGAACTTCATAAAGTTAATCGGATGACCTTCCCGCATAGCCAAACCGGCCACAACGACATTCGCCGACGCGCCGATAAGCGTGCCGTTTCCGCCGAAGCAGGCACCCAGCGACAAGGCCCACCAAACCGGCATCATCGCCTCACGTCCGCCCAGCGACGGTTCCATTGACTTAAGCATCGGAATCATCGTTGCCACAAACGGAATATTGTCAATAATGCTCGAAAGAATGGCCGAACTCCACAAAATCAGGTAAATCAGCTTATTGATGCTGCCGTTGGTCATTTCAATAAACTCATGCCCCAGATAAGACAAAATACCGGTAACTTCCAAACCGTAAACCATCACAAACAAACCGATAAAGAAGAAAATTGTCGTCCAGTCAACCGCGGCTAACGCATTACGTACCTTATCGTCTCTTTCTTCGGCATTGCCCTTAAACGTATAAAGCAGCATCAGCACCGCAGCACCGGTCAAAGCAATGGTCCCGTTGTCCAAATCAAGCTGGCGCGCAGAAACAAAACAGGTAATCACCCCGGCCAAAACCACCAGCGACTTAACCAGCAGCCCTTTGTCGGCAATACATTCCTTTTCGTTCATTTTCATCACTTTGGCTTTGTCTTCTTCGGTTGCGGTCAATTTCCGTCCGACAACAAAATCAAAAATACCGACCAGAACAACCATCGTTACCAAAACGACCGGCGTCAGATTCAGCAAAAAGTCATTAAAACTCAAACCGACGGAAGATCCGATAAGAATATTCGGAGGATCGCCGATTAAAGTTGCCGTTCCGCCGATGTTGGAAGCAAAAATCTCCAAAACCAGATACGGATAAGGATTTAATTTCAGCCTCTGGCAGATACGAAACGTTACCGGAGCAATCAGCAAAACCGTCGTTACATTATCAAGAAATGCCGAAAATACGGCCGTAACGAATGCCAAAACGACCAACAGGCCGCGCGGACTGGCCTTAACGCGTTTGGCCCCCCAGATGGCCACATACTGAAACATACCCGAACGTTCGGCTATTGCCACAATCACCATCATTCCGACCAGCAGGCCGATAGTATTGAAATCAATCCCGGCCAAAGCGGTTTTCTGCGTCAGAATACCGCTGACAATCATTGCCGCGGCACCCAACAGCGCCATAATGGCACGGTTTACTTTTTCCGAAAAAATAACCAAATAACAAATCGTCACAATTCCTATTGCCACGATCTTGGGATCAAGCCCCCAGATTAGGCGGGAAGCCTCTAAAACATTGCTTGTTTCCATAGGGATATTCCTCAAAGTTAAACTTATCCCTGATAGTTAATGATTTAAAATGCTAAATAAAGTTTAAAATCGGCAATTATTTTTTCAACTGCATCAAAAAACTTTTTCGAAATGCCGCCGTTGTGCCCCATTTTTCATACTCCCGGCGGGAAATCCGCCCCATCTCCGGCAGGTCCCGCCGGCGATCAATCATCTCGCTGATGGACTCACTCAGTGATTCGGCACTGTCGCTGGTAAAAATACCGCCGTTTTCTCCCGGACGCACCAAAAACTTTGCCCCCGCATTGCTGCTGATAATCAGCGGGCGCGAAGCCATACATGCCTCCAAAGCCACCAACGAAAACGATTCGTCCCGCGAGGCAACCATAATCACGTCATTCTCGCGGTAAAAATCCCACAAATTATCCCGACTGCGGGATTCTTCCCAAACCACCTCAGGCAAATCTCCGCTTTCCGCGGCCAAATCCTCGGCAAAAGCACCGTCCCGGCGGCCGGCAATATGGAACTCCGCCTGCGCCCGATAAGCTGCCGGCAACAGCCGGACGGCCTTCAGCAACACATCCTGTCCTTTAATTTCACAAACGGCCCCCAACATGGCAAAACGGATTTTTTCCGCCGGCTGTTTAGGCTGCAACCCCTGTTCTTTCGCCACGTCGGCCACAGCCGGATGAATAACCTCGACCCTCGGATTATACTTGGCCGCAATCTCGCGTGCATAATCACTCACCACCGCAAGTTTGCCGGCCTGTCTCAGCGTCTGTTCCAAATCGGGACGAAATTTCTTCTGGCGGAAACGGGCAATATAATCTTTCTCAATCACCTGAGCTTCATGAATCCACCATAAAACCCGCGGTCCTTTCAACAGACTCACTGCCGGATAAGCCACCGCCGTATTGGCAACCGCATAAGCGCAGTCGCCGCCGAACTCGTTCAACAACCGGGCATTGTCACGAAATCCGGGATGATAAAAAACCGGAATTCCCAATTTTTCGAACTTTTCCCGCAGCGGCCCGTCCATATAAGCCAGAACCCGAACCGAACCGCCGTCGGCCAAAATTGCTTCTGCGGCCGCCAGCAGCATCAGCGGCGCACCGGTCGCCGATAACTCATGCGAAATCAGTACGGCACGATAAAGCGCCGTTTTCTGCCTGTCTTCCGCCAGCCGAAGCCGGAAAAGCTGCAGATTATGACGATTCTGCAGCCAGTTTTTCAACTTTTTGATTTTCCTGCCCAGCATAAAGGCTCCTTTCCGGCTAAGCGGCCTTTTTCCCGGTCAGCTTGTTGAGATACCAGTCAACGGTTTTAACAATGCCGCTGGCAAAATTTTCATCGGCCTTCCAGCCCAGCTCCGTTGTCAGCTTGGTCGCATCAATCGCATAACGGCGGTCATGCCCCGGGCGATCCTTTACAAAAACGACCAAATCTTTATAAGAACCGCCTGATTTTTTCGGCATTTTGCTGTCCAGAATGGCACAGATTGCATCAACGATTTCCAGATTGTTCTTTTCGTTATGCCCGCCGATATTATAAGTTTCGCCGGACTTTCCCTGATGGAAAATCAAGTCGATTGCCTTGCAGTGATCCAAAACATACAGCCAGTCGCGCACATTTTTGCCGTCACCGTAAATCGGAATATTCTTCTCTTCCAAACAGTTGGAAATAATCTTCGGAATCAGCTTTTCCGGATGCTGCTTCGGCCCGTAATTATTAGAACAGTTGGAAATTGTCACATTCATGCCGTAGGTACGGTGATAAGCCTTGACAATCATATCCGAACTGGCCTTTGACGCCGAATAAGGCGAACTCGGATCATACGGGGTCGTTTCATAAAAATACCCCGTTTCGCCCAACGCACCATACACCTCATCAGTTGAAATATGATGAAAACGGCTGTCTTCATAGCCTTCCCGAAACTGGTGCGGCGCACTCATCCAATAGTTGCGCGCCACGTCAAGCAGCGTAAACGTTCCCAGAACATTGGTCTCTATAAAGGCTTTCGGTCCGGTAATTGAATTATCGACATGGCTCTCCGCGGCAAAATGAACCACTCCGCGAATATCATTTTCCCGAAACAGCTTTTCCACCAAATCGCGGTCGCAGATATCGCCCTGCACAAATTTATAGTTGGCACAGTCGGCGCAATCGCTCAAATTGTCCAAATTGCCGGCATAAGTCAGCTTATCCAAATTAATAACCTGATAATCGGCATATTTTTTTGCAAAATAAGGCACAAAATTTGCTCCGATAAATCCGGCGCCGCCGGTAACGAGAATAGATTTCATTGTTGGTCTCCGTATAAGTCGTTATATTTGAGGAAACGGTCAAAATACCGCTCTACCAGTTCATCTACCATAATATCGGGATGATATTCATTCAGCAAAGCTTCCAGCTGCGGACGTTTGTTATGCTTGTTATGCGCATAAACCGTTTTGGCAAAGGCCTTATTCAGATAAGGCACCAGCCCCATACCGAAAGAATCCCTGATCATAAACAGCGTCTTTTTCACCGGCGCCTGAGGATTTTCATAAACCAGCATAAAGCCGTGGTCTTCGTCTTTCAGACACTTAACCGGCATACCGTCCAGAAAACTGACCCTGTAATTGGTATCTTTAATCCCCGCTACGTCCAAATCGGATTTTTGACTGCCGGCAATGCTGACCATTTCCGGCCTGAGCGGCGTTACCGGCAAATGGTAGCCGAATTTGTTCAGATAATCGGCCATAGCGCTGTAACCGATATAACCGCCCACTTCATTCCAATGCGAGTCCAGCGGAAAATAAATTTCCATCGGCATTTTTTGTTTCGCCGCCGTCAGGGCTTCTTTAAAATTGAGAATTTTAACCTTGGTGTGTTTCTGCAGATATTCCACCGCCAAATCCATGCGCGACTGCTCCGATTTCCGCTGTTTTTGCAGCCGCTCCGGCATATATTCCGAATACATTGCTTCTTTGTTCGGCGCAACGACAATCATATAGTCGATGCCGCGCCGGGCATAAAACTGCCGGGCCTTTTCCACTCCCGATGCCATTTGCCTGAGCTCGTCTTCGCTGAAGCGTACCTCTCCGAAATAATCAATCAGCGTATAACCGTCCGGCACTTTGGCGGAATCATAAAAAGCCCAGCCTTTCTGCCCTTGAATGGTTATTCCGTTGTCAATGCCCAGCTTATACTGGATTTTGCCGTATTTTTTCAGCAGTTTCTTCCGTCCGGCAAAAGTATCGTTATAATAAGCTTCAAACTCTTTGGCAAAATCCCGGGACAGTTCCGTCGGTTTGGCTTTCAGCGGGCGGTTGTCCAGCAACTCCGTATTACTGGCCACCAGATTCGCCAAAAACGGATAAAAGACAATATACAGAAACACCGCGGCCGGAAACAGGCGATACCAGACATAAAGTTTTTGCAGCCGTTCTCTAATCATCATAATGTCCCGAGAAAATTCGCCCGTAATTGATATAACGGGAGAAATAACGTTCGATCAGCTCGTCGGCCACCACGTCCGGCTGATATTTCTGCATCAGCTCCTCGTAGAACGACAGCTTTTTGTTGCCGGCCGGCGCATTGACCGTTTCACTGAAAGCTTTATTCAAAAACGGCATCAGTGCGCCTGCAAATGAATCGCCCAGCACCATCAGCTTTTTGCCGTTGGCCGTACCTTTATTTTTGCAGACAAAAACATACTGTTCACCCTCTTCACGCGCACAATCCGTTTCTGTCCGACTCAGATAATCAATCCGATAATTCATCTCCATTGCCTCGGGATGCATATCTACATGCTGCTTGCCGCTTTCGGTAATCATTTCCGGCGTCAGCGGCTTCAGCGGAACCCGGTATCCCATTCCGTTAAGCGCATGCGCAATCGCTTCAAACCCGATATAAGCGCCGATATTGTTCCAATGTGTATCCTTTTTGAAATACAAACGATACGGAAAATCATTTTTAGCTTCCAAAATCGGCTCTTTCAAATTAACAAACACCGCTTTGGTATGCTTTTTAAGATATTCGACGGCCGCATCCATGCGCGACTTGTCCGAAGAACGCGCCCGTTGCATGCGCTCCGGCATATACTCCGAATAAATCCCCTCCTTGTTCGGCGCGATGACAATCAAATATTTCGCCCCGCGGGCTGCATAAAAATCAGCAGCCTTGTTTATGCCCTCGGCCATGGCTTTCAGTTCGTCTTCGTCAAACCGCACCTCGCCGTAATAATCCACCATCGTATTACCGTTGTTGACCTTGACCGAATCATAAAACATCCAGCCTTTGTCCCCGTAAAAATACTGTCCGGTGTCAATTTTCAGCTTCTGCTGCAATTTGATATATTTGGACACCAGCTTTTTGCGGCCGGCAAACGTATCATTGTAATAAGCCTCATAATCCCGGCTGAAATTCTTATCCAAACGAGTCGGCTTTTCATGCAGCGGCCGATTGTCCAACAACTCGGTATTGCTGAAAAAAATATTTGCGGCAAACGGCCAGAACACCATCAGACAGAAAATAAACCCCGGCAGCAGCCTATATAATACATACAGCTTTTTCATGCCCTAGAACCTGAAATAAATAAACGGATTATATGTATTGCTGGCCAAAAGCAGCACGCTGAAATAAGCGATAACCGCACACCAGGCCGGATTAACCAGTCGCAGAAAACCGAATTTATATTCGGTCTTCACCGGCAGCTTGTCAAAAATGAGGGTCAGGAAACCGCAGCTGACCAGTCCCAGAGCGGCAACCATCATAAACTCATTCGACAGATAGGCGGAGTAAACGTCCGTTTTGTAAGGAACAAACATCCGTTTCAAATAATCAAGCGCCGCCGTCAGGTTTTCCGCCCGGAAAAAGACCCAGCCGACCATAACCACCAACAGCGCGTAAATATTCTGAATCAGGCGAAAACGTAAAAATTTCTCAATTGGCAGCATCCGCTCCAAAACCAAAAAGACGCCATGAAACAGACCCCAGACCACAAAGTTCCAGCTGGCACCGTGCCATAAGCCGGTCATAAAGAAAACGATCATCAGATTACGATAGGTTTTGAACTTTCCTTCCCGGTTGCCGCCCAACGGAATATACAGATATTCCTTAAACCAGGTTGACAGCGAAATATGCCAGCGGCGCCAGAAATCTTTGATAGAGGTGGCAATATAGGGATAGTTGAAGTTCTCGTTAATGTGAAAACCGAACATTTTGCCCAAACCGATCGCCATATCCGAATAACCGGAAAAATCGAAATAGATCTGGAAAGTATAAGCCACAATGCCGATCCAGGCCATCGGCGTGGAAATATCGTTGATGCCCAGTGCAAAAATTTCATCTGCGGTTTTGGCCATGATATTGGCAATAATGATTTTTTTAGCCAGCCCCTGCAAGAAACGGACAGCCCCTTGGTTAAACAGCGGCAGCGAAACCTTGCGGTTGTCAATCTGCGCCGCAATATCGTAATATTTTAAAATCGGGCCGGCAATCAGCTGCGGAAAGAACGAAATAAACAGTCCCATTTTAATCAGGCTTTTCTGCGGCGGGCAAACCCGGCGGTAAATATCCACCAGATAAGAAATCGACTGGAACGTATAAAACGAAATACCAATCGGCAAAGGCAGTTTTTTGACTTCGACTTCCAAACCGAAAACAGCATTAACGTTTTCCATAAAAAAACCGGAATATTTGAAAACGCCCAGCAGCGCCAGATTGATAACGATGCCCCCGACCAGCGCCCGCTTGCGCTTTGTTTCATCTTCTGTCCCGATTTTCAAACCGTAGATATAATTGATGACAATTGATAAAATCATCACCAGCACATAAACCGGCTCGCCCCAGGCATAGAAGAACAGGCTCGCAGCCAACAGCAATACGTTACGATAACTCTCCTTGGTCAGGAAATACATTCCCAGCACAATCGGCAAAAACATCCACAAAAATATTAAGGAGCTAAAAACCATTTTCTAACTTCTCCACACAGTCTGCCAGGCTTACCGCCCAGTGATTAATTTTTATTCCGAAATCTTTTTTTATCTTGGCTTTGTTTAAAACCGAGTAGCTCGGCCGAACCGCCGGCGTCGGATAATCTTTGCTTTCAATCGGCAGCACCTCGCAGTCCAAATCAGACTGCGCCATAATCGCCGTTGCAAAGTCATACCACGAACAAACGCCCTCGTTGGAAAAATGATAAACTTCTTTCGTAGCGGGCTTAATCTGCGGCAGAATGTCAACAATCGCCTGCGCCAAATCCCGCGCGTAGGTCGGCGTTCCCGCCTGATCAAAAACCACGTTCAGGCTGGCGCGCTCTTTGCCGAGCCGCCGCATTGTTTTCACAAAATTATTGCCGAAAGTCGAATACAACCAGGCCGTACGAATAATAACCGCCGTTGCCGCATTTTGCAAAACAGCCTGTTCGCCGGCCAGTTTCGTCCGGCCGTAAACCGATTGGGGATGCGGCTCGTCATCTTCGTTATAAGGGCGGCAGTTCCGTCCGTCAAAGACATAATCCGTTGAAATCTGAATCAGCGGAATACCGGTTTTTGCCAGATTTTCCGGCCCGAGAACATTAATCTTTTCTGCCGTTTCGGCATCGCTTTCGGCTTTGTCAACCGCGGTATAAGCCGCACAATTGATAATAGCCTCCCACTTCTGCTTAGCCGCATAAGCCTGCACGGCTTCGGCGTCGGTAATATCCAGTTCGGCCCGGTCAACATAAACCGCCTTGTCCTGCAGCAGCAGTTTCAGCTCATTGCCCAGCTGCCCGTTCGCTCCGGTTACTAAAAACATGTGACATCCTTCAAAAAGGGTAAAATTTTGTCTTTATCCGACAAAACCGCTTCCTCTGGCTTAACTTTCCAATCAATTCCCAGTGCGGGATCGTCAAAACGAATGCCGGCTTCGGAAGCTTTGTTGTAAACGTTATCGCATTTATAGGCAAACACGGCCGTCGGCGTCAAAACCGAAAAACCGTGCCCGAAACCGCGCGGAATCATCAGCTGGCGGTTATTTTCCGCCGACAGCTCAACCGCCACATGCTGCCCGAAAGTTTTTGAATCCTTGCGCAAATCGACTGCAACGTCCAGCACCGTTCCCTGCAAAACGCGCACCAGTTTGGCCTGCGAGAATTCACCCTTCTGGAAATGGATGCCGCGAATGGTGCCGTAACACGATTTTGACTGATTGTCCTGAATAAAATCATAATTCAGACCGGCCTCTTCCATTTTAGCTTTGTTCCAGCTCTCAAAAAAATAGCCTCTGGCGTCTTCAAACACCTGCGGTTCAATAATGACCACACCGTCAAGGGCCGTTTTAGTAATCTTCATGATAATCCTCTACCACTCTTTTCAAATAAGCTTTGTAATCAATGCCGTCTTTCAGGGAATTGATAATTTTGGACATCTGCGCATCATCGATAAAACCGCGGCGATAAGCAATTTCCTCAATACAGGCAATTTTCAAATCCTGCCGTTTTTCAATAATGCCGATAAAATTGGAAGCATCCAGCAGCGACTGCGGCGTTCCGGCATCCAGCCAGGCATTGCCTCGTTTCATCGTAACCACGTTCAGCCGCCCCTCTTCCAGATACATTTTGTTCAAATCGGTAATTTCCAGCTCGCCCCGGGCCGAAGGTTTCAGGCGGCGGGCTTTTTCCACCACGTCGGACTTGTAGAAATACAGGCCGACAACCGCATAGTTTGATTTCGGCTGTTTGGGTTTTTCTTCAATCGAAATCGCCCGGTGGTTCCTGTCAAACTCGACCACCCCGAACCGCTCGGGATCCGAAACGTGATAGCCGAATACCGTACCGCCCGGATTATGTGCAACCTCTTCGCGGAAAAATTTGAGCTGATCGCCCATATAGAAAATATTGTCACCCAAAATCAGACAGACATCGTCATTGCCGATAAAATCCGCCCCGATGGTAAACGCCTGAGCAATCCCTTTCGGCTCATCCTGAATCCGGTATTCAATCATCAGTCCCAGATTGGAACCGTCACCGAACAGCTTTTCAATATTCGGCGTATCCTGCGGCGTCGAGATAATCAGAATGTCCTTAATGCCGAACAGCATCAGGGTTGCCAGCGGATAATAAATCATCGGTTTGTCATATACCGGAAGCAGCTGTTTACTGGTCGTATTAGTCAAAGGATAAAGACGCGAGCCGCTGCCGCCCGCCAAAATAATGCCTTTCATTAAGCAGTCCTTCAATTGTTAGAATTCTAATGAAAATATGTTACACAATCGTCTTTCAAAGGCAACTGCTTTTTCGCTGATACACACACGAATGCGGAACCTCCGCAAAAAAAGACTGGTATTTTCATTAAAAATCAATTATATATAGAGTAAAGTTAATTTTAGCTCATAAAAAAGGAAGGCTACATGACAGTTAATATAACGCATTTTGACGGCCTGTCTCTGGAAGAAAACGTTAAAAATAACTTCAAACAGGCCGATATGGAAGCCGCATTGGCACACATTCTGCAAACGCGCTATAACGCCATAACTTTGGCCAAACGGTTCGGCTGCGATCCCGAACAGGCCGCTTCCGCCGCTCTGCTCCATGACCTCGGCCGCCTTGTACCCGCACACGAATACCTTGACCTGGCCGAAACGTTCAATCTTGAAATATTGCCGGAAGAAAAACAATTTCCCGACCTGCTGCACCAAAAATTATCTCGGGTCATCGCTGTTGAAACGTTCAACATAACCGATAAAGAAGTGTTAAACGCCGTTGCCTGTCACACCACCCTGCGTCCGAATGCCGCACGGCTTGATAAAATTCTCTTTCTGGCCGACAAGCTTGCTGCAGTACCGGGCAAACAGCCAGCCTTTATGCCTCTGGTCATCAAACAGCTGGAAAAATCTCTTGATGATGCCGTGTACTGCTACTTGTTCAACTACCTGCAAAACGGCAAAATGCCGATTGTGCATCCCTGGCTCCGGACTGCTCTTGAAGAACTGACACCCCGCCGCCTGGCCGGATAATCTCCCCTGTCGGCATTTCCTTCTCCTCCGGACTTTAAATCCGGACCGGGCGTTTCTATATTAAAGAAACACCCGTTATTCCGCAAAGGAGAAAATCATGATTATTGAACATGCCGTTTTCGCCGCCGGTTGTTTTTGGGGCGTTCAAAGCGCATTTGAAGAAATTCCCGGCGTCATCGGAACCCGCGTCGGCTACACCGGCGGATCATTGTCCCACCCGACCTACCGGCAGGTTTCCGGCGGAAAAACCGGACATGCCGAAGCCGTCGAAGTCAATTATGACCCGCAAATAATCACTTACGGACAGCTGTTGGACATTTTCTTTAAAATACACAACCCCACCACCAAAGACCGCCAGGGGCCTGACATCGGTCATCAATACCGTTCAGCCGTTTTTTATGCCAACGACATGCAAAAAGACGCCGCGGTAAAAAAAGTTCTTGAACTCAACCGCAGCGGACGCTTTCAAACTCCCGTCGTCACCGAAATCGTTCCGCTGAAAACGTTCTATCCTGCCGAAGAATACCACCAGCACTATCACCTTAAACACGGACAGACCAGCTGCTGTCTGACCCCGGAGTGCTGACATGGATAAATTTGAAGCCGAATACCGGGCCAAACTCACCCCGGCCCAATTTCACATTTTACGCGAAAAAGGAACCGAACCGCCTTTCTCCGGCCGTTATTATATGACCAATGAAAACGGAATTTACCATTGCGCAGCCTGTCATAACCCGCTGTTTGACAGCAAACACAAGTTTTTCTCCTCCTGCGGCTGGCCCAGTTTTGACAATCCGATTCCCGGCAGCGTCGAATTCATTCCCGACCACAGCCACAGTATGGAAAGAACCGAAGTTGTCTGCGCCAAATGCGGCTCTCACCTCGGGCATGTTTTTCCCGACGGACCGACCGACAGCGGCAAGCGCTACTGCATTAACTCCCTCGCTTTGGATTTTGAAAACAAAAACAATCCGGACAATGAGCTTTAATTTCCCCAAGCTCCGATATATGCGGTGAGCAAGGCTTAGAAGCGAAAGTAAATAAACGGATTATACGTCGAAGCCGCCAGCGAAATCGTTGACCAGAAAAAGAGCAGGAACAGCCAAATGTTAACCAGTGTACGCTGTACCTTATGCTCATATTTGATATAAATCAAATTCCGGCAGACCGGCATGGCACAAATCAACCCCACAATCAGCATAATGGCAAATTTATTGTTCACGCCGTAATCATAGTCGGGCAAATGTTTGGTCACGTCAATATGCAGCATCCGGCAGATGTATTCATAAGCATAAGACAGGCTTTCGGCACGAAAGATAATCATCCCCCAGACAATGGCAAAAAAGGCATAGACATGCTTCGCCGCACTGACATACCAGCGGTCGTTTTTATCCTTGTCCAAACCGAAAAAACGCTCAATAACGATAAAAATCCCGTTCCATATACCCCAGGCAACATAGCTCCAGGCAGCCCCGTGCCAAATACCGGTCACCAAAAACACCGCAAACAGGTTCCAGTAAGTGCGAACCGCCCCTTTGCGGTTGCCGCCCAGCGGGATATACAAATAGAGCTTAAACCATGTTGCCAGCGAAATATGCCACCGCCGCCAAAATTCGGTAATTGACTTGGAAATGTAAGGATAATTAAAGTTTTCCAAAAATCTGAAGCCGAACATCAGCCCCAAACCGATTGCCATATCGGAATAGCCGGAGAAATCATAATAAAGCTGCAGACAGTAGGCCACCGCCCCCAGCCAGCTGACGCCGGTTGTCAGATTTTCCGGAGCCTGGGCAAAAATCTTATCGACGACTTCAGCCAGCGTATTGGCTATCAGCACCTTTTTGGCCAAACCGGTAATAAACCGCTTAAAGCCGATGATAACATTCTTAAACTCAATCGTCCTGTTGTCTATCTGCTCGCAGACATCATGATACTTGACAATCGGCCCTGCCACCAGCTGCGGAAACAAAACGATATACAGAGCAAGTTTGTAAACGTCCTTCTGCGCCGGCACTTCCCTGCGATAGACGTCAATCAGATACGACATTGCCTGAAACGTATAAAATGAAATGCCGATCGGCATAATGACGTCCAGCAGTTGGAAATCCGTCGCCAAAATGCCGTTAATGTTATCGACGACAAAATTAAAATACTTGAAATAAAACAAAAAGCTCAAATCGAGCACGATTGTCAGGCTGACAATCCACAGCCTCTGCCGGGAAGAATAATGCTTATCCAGCAAAATTGCCCCCGCATAGTTCACCAGAATGGTAATAATCATAATTGCCAGATAGCGCGGCTCACCCCAGGCATAGAAAATAATGCTGGCAATTAACAGCACATAATTGCGGATTTCCTTTTTTGACAGGAAATAAACCGCCATCACCAGCGGCATAAACACAAACAAAAATGTCATGGAACTGAACAGCATCGCTTAATCCTCGGGTACTTCCATATTCAGCAGGCGGCTCAAAAAGCGCTCACCGGTTTCAATCACCAGAATATCGGGTTTATAGTCAATAATCGTTTCGGCCATATAGGGCAAATCATAGTCGCGGCCGTAACCGCTGTATATGTTAAGCATGCGGCTGAAACTTTCGGCGGCATACCAGTTCATGCGCAGAAACTGGCTGTCGGCATAAAAGACAGCTTTCAGCTTGTTGGCCGGGTTGGAGGAAACATAATCAAACGTCTCGATTCTTTTTTCCTTGTTTACAAAAGTATGCGTCCCTTCCGCCGTCGGCTCTTTCACTTCAAACTCGTCATAGGTCAGCTCCTTCTCCGGCAAAACCTTATAAGCGTCAATTCCCAAAGCCGAAGCAATATCCACATCGGCGCTGACTTTCGGCACAATGTTGAAATCGCTTTCCTGCATGATTTTCAGCGAGGGAAAATCCTTTTTAATCCGCCGGAACAAATCCAAATAGCCGATATAAGCACCCCAATGGTTCCAATGGGTGCCGGTCTTATAATACAGGATATGGTCTTTTTTGGCTGCCATTAACGATTCTTCGGGATAAATGACCGGAACGAACGATTTCGCCCGCATATATTCTTCCACCTGCTCTATTTTCGCGGCTGGATTGATTTTCTTGAAACCGTCGGGATAAAATTCCGGATAAATCCGCTCTTTGTCGGGAACCAGAAAAACATAAAACTTCATGCCGTGCTTTTTCGCCCACAGGCTGATCCGCTCCAATTTGTTCTTAATTTTCCGCAAATCTTCATAATTATAGAGATATTTGTTCTGAAACATCTCCACCGAACCCCAGCGTTTGGTATACATCCAGCCGTCCTTGCCGGCCATTGCGGTCTCGCTCTTCAATTTGCGGTTCAAAAAGAGATTGAGCCGGCTGTTGACGTCAATAAACAACTTGCGCTGATTGAAATGATCGTTAAACCAGGCCTCAAAATCCCTGCCGTAATTGAAATTCAGCCTGCCGTCTTTCACCAGCGGCACATAAGCCGCCAACGTGCGGTTTTCCTGCTTGCTGACAGTGTCATGGTTAATCTTCAAAACCGGAACGAACATAAATGCAATCACAAAAGCCACAAATACGATGTCAATCCGCGAGTTATGTTCCACGATTTTAAACTGAGCCAGATAATCAACCAGTTTATAACTGGCCATGCCGCCCAAAGTCAGCATAATGACAAACACTTTCCAGTCAAAATCCGCCGCCTCTCCGACCAGATAAAAATCTTTTCCCCATAACAGGATAAGAGCGGTCAACACCGCGGCAATAATCATCCGACGCATCAAAAATTCCTCTTATCTGCAACTTTTGGTAAAGTTAGCATATCCTTAACTCTTGTCAATTATTGATTTCATTTTTCAAATAGGCCTTTATTTCACGGCTGATAAAAGCTTTCAACTGCGGATTATAATGCCCGATTCCCGGAGCAATGACCAACTTTGAAGCAGGCATCCGCAAATGCAGCTGATAAGCCGAATAAAGCGGACAATCCATATCCAGCCGGTTATGAATCAGCAGCGCCGGAAGATGCGAAATTTTCTTAACCTGACGCATAATCTGATTATTTTTCAACGTATAGGCTTTCGCTGCATAATTCAGATAAATCCGCAGTTCCTGCCGCCCCGCATCGTCAAGCGCTGCGGCCGTTCCGAATGACGGATTCACCGCTCCCAAAACCCGCTCATACCAGCCGTATTGGTTCGCCGCCTGCAATTGCTTGGCTTCATCGCCGGAGTTAATCAGCTCTGCATAATATTCCGGCAGCGATTTCCAGCTTCCGGCATTTTTTGTCATTGCCTCGACAAACTCGGGATAAAACAATGCACTCTGCTTGTTAAACCATTCCTCGTGTACGCCGTCGGCCAAGAAAATCTGCGACAACAGCAGACATTCCACCAGCTCGGGATACTTTTCGGCAAAGCAAAGCATAACCGTTGATCCCCAGGATGCTCCCCGCAGAATAACCTTTTCCTTAAGCTGCAAATGCTCATACAGCCGTTTCATGTCCCACAGGGTATCTTCCATGGTGTTGTTTTCCAGCTTTCCCGCCGGCAGCGATTTGCCGCAGCCGCGCTGATCAAACATAATCACCCGATATTTTTTGAGGTCAAAAACCGCGGCATGCCCGGCATGAGTCTGTCCGCCCGGACCGCCGTGCGTCAGCAGAACCGGCTTTCCTCCCTTTTTCCCGTATTCAGCAAAATAAATCCGGTGCCCGTCCGCCTCCGGCAGATACCCTTCATTGAAAGGCTTGGGTTCCCGCCATTTTAACCACCATTGTTTCAGCATGTTTATCTCCGTAAGTTTACCTTATGAAAATAAACTAATTTTAAATTTAGGCAATAATTTACTTTTGCTTTCTATAATAACCCTCATCAAAATTTAATTCGGAAAGTTTAATTAATGGATTCGGAAATCTGCCTGCATAACGCCAATCTGCTGACCGGCTATTCGGTAATGAACAATTGTGCCGTCCTGCTCAAAAGCTATAAAATCATTGATGTTTTCAACGAAACCCGTTTCGCCAAAAAAAATTTTTCGCCTGACGTCCGTTTTATCGACATGCAGGGTGCCAACATCGCACCGGGCTTTATTGACACGCATATCCACGGCATCGGCGGCTGCGGAACCGATGACCTTTCCTCCGATTCGATTCTCAAAATGTCCGAAATTCTGCCGCAATACGGCGTCACTTCGTTCATTCCCACGCTTTACAGCGCTCCGAAAGAACAAATGCTCAAAGCCATCCGCGCCGTTGTGGATGCCATCGGCCGGGAAAAAGGCGCCAAAATTCTCGGCATTCATCTTGAAGGCCCTTTCATTTCTCCCAGCCGTCTCGGTGTCCAAAGCGCAGAATCGCTCAGCCCGGTTGACATCTCTCTGATGGATGAATTTCTTGCTGCCGCCGAAGGGCATATCATCAATATGACCGTTGCCCCCGAACTGAAAAATATGCGCGAACTGGCCCTCTATTGCATTTCCAAGGGCATCGTCCTCCAGGCCGGACACACCAACGCCACTTACGAACAAATGGTTGAAGGCATGCAGGTGCGTATTCTGCACACGACCCACCTGTTCAATGCCATGAGCCGCATGCACCACCGTGACCCCGGAGCCGTCGGTGCTGTTTTCATTCACCCGGAAATGTCCTGCGAACTGATTGCCGACGGCATCCACATCAACCCCGAATTCATCAAGTTTCTGCTGCGCTGCAAACCGCTCGACAAGCTGGTTTTGGTCACCGATTCGCTGAAAACGACCAAACAGCCTTCCGGGCCTTTGATCGCCAACGGTGACGAGGTTTATCTCGACAAATGCTTCTATCGCAAATCAGATAACGTCATTGCCGGTTCCGCCCTGACCATGATAGAAGGCGTCAAAAATCTGGTTTCTTTCGGCCTGACGCTCGATCAGGCGGTGCAGATGGCCTCAGCCAACCCGGCCAAAATCATGCGCAGGGAACACCTCGGACTGGTTGCCCCCGGCTACGATGCTGACCTGGTCGTCTTCGATAAAGATTTCAACATTCATTATACCATTGTTAAAGGACAAATATTCAAACAAGGAAAAACACCATGCGCGTTTTAATTCAATCTGATTACGAACAATGCTCCCTCTGGGCCGCCAACTATATCGTTTACCGGATTAAAGCCTTCCGCCCCTCTGCCGACAAACCCTTTGTTCTCGGACTGCCCACCGGCTCAACCCCGCTCGGAACTTACCGGGAACTTATTCGCCAGCATAAGGCGGGCAAAGTTTCGTTCCGCAATGTTGTCACTTTTAATATGGACGAATACATCGGCCTGCCGCCGGCTCATCCGCAGAGCTACCACTATTTTATGGAAGAAAACTTTTTCAAACACATCGATATCCAGCCGCAAAACACCCACCTTCTCAACGGCATGACCCGCGACTACGCCGAAGAATGCAAACACTACGAAGAACTAATCCGTTCCTACGGCAAAATTAATCTCTTTCTCGGCGGTGTCGGCTCTGACGGGCACATCGCCTTTAACGAACCGGGTTCATCACTTTCCTCGCGCACGAGAATAAAAACCCTCACCTCCGAAACCGTCAAAGCCAATTCCCGCTTCTTTGACGGGGATATCAATCAGGTTCCCCGCACAGCATTAACCGTCGGTATCGGAACCATTATGGACGCCGAAGAAGTGATGATTCTTGCTGCCGGAGCCAATAAAGCCCGGGCAATTCACCACGCAATTGAAGGCAGCATAAACCACATGTGGCCGGTCAGCATCCTGCAAATGCATCAGCATGCCCTGATTGTCTGCGACGAAGACGCAGCCAATGAATTGAAAGCCGACACGGTAAGATATTTCAAAGATATTGAAAGCGCTAAAATAATCAAATAAAAAGAATCCCGAGATATCTCGGGATTCTTTAATTTCCAACCAGTTTCTGCTGATATTAAATAACAAAGCATAATTACAGCATACGAAACATAAATAAGTAAAAGCTAACTTCTACCCTCATTTTGCTGCCGCTTATTCATACCGACCAGCATATTCTTCTCTCTATCTTTAACTTTTTTAATAATTTCCCCAACATCAATTTTACCAGAAAAATAATCAAGATGCGAAACATCTTTATCCAAAACTTTCTTTTTCTCTTTGTCCATTCTGTTGAACAAATACTCCTGACCGATATACATATCCCTTAACTCTCTTGAATGTTTCAACAACTCCTTTTTTAATTCAGGCGATACAGAGTCAAGTCCCAGCCCCTTTGCCTGAGTGATAAGCGCACCTATTTCTCTTGCTACTTTAAGATCATTCAAAGAATCACCCGACCATCTTATTAAATTCTTAGGAATATCAATACCTTCACTTTGTAAAGCCTCAATAGTTAAATAAAAAGCAACAGCCTCTTTAGCAGTCTCTCTCACTCGGGCTGTTTCTCTATCGTGTCTGTCTTCTCTTTCCCAATATCCATCTTCACCAATTTTCATTTCCTAATCCTTTCGTTACAGTTTTAGTTTATATTTATCACATATTATAATTGACTTTTGATTACAATATATTTATACAAATTTTTCAAAAATAAAAAAAGTTACAGAAAAAGACAAAACATCAAAAAAAAATTAAAAACTAAGCGGCCACCGGCAACCCGAACTATATTCTTACACCTGCCATTGCCTATGCTCACCGCCGGAAATTAAAAGAATAACCCCTGCCCGAATGGATAAGAAGAGATAGCCGCAAGGAATTGCGGCTGCAATTATTTATTGACATTGTTTCTCTCTTGTGGCATTCTGTAAGTGGTATGGTTTCAGTTATAGAGAGGTGTATGATGAAAGTTCTTCCTTGGTTCGCGCTGTTATTTGCTTGTACAGCTGTTCCCGCCGACGCTCATTTGACGTTTGCCGGAACTCCAAAAATCGACCTTTTCTCATCCGCCCGCCTCATAGATACGAATCAAAGCCAAAGTCTTGAAGCCGTATCAACGGCAGACGGAAATCTCCGTCTGCCATCCTACAAGCTCGCCGGCGTCTATTTCATTACCGGCAATAACGGACAGACTTTTGACAACGAGGCTAAGGACAATGACTTTACCGACCCTACCGGCGACAACTGCAAACGTCTCGGCTTTGCCGTTACTTCCTGTGCCTCCGGTTTGTTTAACCGTGCCTGTCCTTATAATGACAGGATTTATGACAAATGCTGCGAGGCCTCTTATACTTATGAGGCTTCAAACTGTCCTGCTCCCCGCAAGTTGAGTTCGGAGACCTGCGGCGGCAAACACCGCTGTTACTGTGACACCGCGCAGTATCCTTTCGCCTCATGCAACGACCCCCAGATTAAAGGAAATGCCTGCACCGATGACGGCGGCACCAGATATGCGACCTGCGTCTGCCCCAATCCCGTCTCAACTCCGTACGGCTGTGAAACTTATTATGCCGCTCCCTGCGGAAGCGTCTGCAAGAAAGCCTATGCCGACAACTGCCGCAACCGGACTGCGGTTCAAACCCCGTATGGCTGCGAGAAATATTTTGACGACTGTTCTTCCAAATGCGAAAAGGCTTATTCCGATAATTGCAGAAACCGCAATGCGGTCTCCGCGCCTTACGGCTGCCAGCAGGTTTACGGCGACTGCCAGTCAAAGTGCGAAGTGGCCTATCCGGACAACTGTCATAACCGGACCGCGGCAATCGCCTCCTGTCCGGCAAACGCAACCTGCTCTTATTTTGCCGACTGTGCTGCCAAAATCCAATCCTGGAGCTGTAACTCAGGCTATGAGAAATCCGGTAACTCTTGCATTATCAGTGACCCCTGTGCCGGCTATTCTAAAAATATCACATGCAACGAAGCTCAAACAACGGATTATTGCCCAGCTGACCGTTCATACAGAAGATGCCGTTGTGACAGAGGATTAGCTCTCAACGTCGATTGTTATTCCTTGGCCAACCAAGTTGAAAGGCTCTCCCGAGACGCCAGCAGATTTTGCGGCCCCTCTAACCGACAATGTATGGAAGATAATTGTAAAAGCAACTCTGTTTACAAAAAATGGAAAGCCCTCAACAGCTGTGGTTTCTGCCACTCTCCGAGTTACACTTGCGACAGCTATTAAAAAACAAACCAGCCCCTGCGCAACTGCGCAGGGGCTGGTTTAATCTGCATATATTATTGCCGCAGTTCAGCTCCGCATTTCTTTTTCATTTCCTGAATAATTTTATTCATCAGAACTTCCAAATCCTGATCGCTGAACGTTTTCTCAACCGGCTGGAAAGTTACTGAGACGGCAATATGGCGTATGCGTATGAGCGACAGCCATCGGGCAAATTATGGCAGATTCTATAATGCATATGTCCGCCCAGTAGTATATTACTAAAAAAAGCGGCTTAATCAGCCGCTTTTTTCTTATATTTCAAAATCATAATCAAGATATACCCGGCAAAAAACAATGAAATGGAGTTAAAAACCACCATTTGAACCGAATGGACGTAAAATCCGTATAACACCCAAGATAAAATCCCGATACAATAAAGAATATAACTGACCAGAGACAAGCTCTGCACATCTTTTGTACGAATAGTTTTGAGCGTCTGCGGCATAAAGCAAAAAGCCGTACACAGGCCGCCCACATAGCCGATGGTCTCGGCAATCAACGGATTCATCTAAAATTTCCTTTCTCTGCTTTGTCAAACGATTTAAACCGGATTTTCCAAATTCCAGGTTGTCCGGATAATATCTTCCACATTGGTTATTTCCGGCTTCCACCCCAACAGCTCACGGGCTTTTTCGGATGAAGCAATCAAAACCGCAGGGTCACCGGGACGGCGGCCGGCATATTTGACATTAAGTTTTTTGCCGGTAACCTTTTCAGCTGCTTCAATCATCTCTTTTACTGAAGTCCCCTCACCGGTTCCCAAATTCAAAACCGCAGACGGCATGCCCGCCATCAGCTTTTCAATTGCCAGAACATGGGCCGTTGCCAAATCGCTGACATGAATATAATCACGGATACAGGTTCCGTCCCGGGTATCATAATCCGAACCGAAAACCGACACCCCCTCGCGCACGCCGCTGGCCGCCTCCATTATAATCGGCAGCAAATTCTGCGGATTTCTTTCCTTGCCGCGAATATCGCCGGCAGCATCATAACCGACGGCATTAAAATAACGCAAAGCAACGTACCGCATCCCTTTTAAGCGATCATACCACTCCATAAAGCGTTCAATTTCCAGCTTGGTAAAACCGTAATAATTTATCGGATTGACCGGATGTTTCTCATCTACCGGTAAATATTCAGGCATTCCGTAAACCGCCGCCGACGAAGAAAAAACAATGTGGCGTATGCCGCTGGCACTCATCGCCATCAGAATGTTCAGCGCTCCCTGAATATTGTTAATCGAATATTTGTCGGGATTTTCCATCGATTCGCCCACCGCTTTTTTAGCCGCAAGATGAACCACGGCGTCAAAACCGCCGCGCATCGTGTCAAACAACCGGCCGGAATCCAGAATATCGCCTTCGACAAATTCAGCCTTTTCAAACAAATTAACTTTCTGCCCGGTTGACAGATTGTCATAAACCGTTGCCTGATGCCCTTTTTGCAACAAAGCTTTCACCACATGGCTGCCGATATACCCGGCACCGCCGATAACCAGAACTTTTGCCATTTTTCACCTCTTTCCGATACAGGAATAAACAAAACCTTGGTCCTGAGCGGACTGTCCGTCCAGCATATTCCGCAAATCCAAAATCTGCGGCATTTTCATTGTCTGTTTCAACTTGGACAAATCCAAATCTTTGAACTCTTCCCATTCTGTCAAAATCACGGCCAAATCAGCTCCTTTGCAGGCTTCTTCGGCACTGTCGGCATAACTGACACGCGTATTCAAAAGACGTTGTGCATTTTCCATCGCTTTCGGATCATAGACACAGACATTGGCATTATGCTTTAAAATCTCTTCCAAAATCTGCATTGCCGGAGAGTCGCGGCAGTCATCCGTCCCGCCTTTAAAAGCCAATCCCAACACGGCAATTTTGGCATCTTTGCGATTCTGCACCATTTCAAGCGCCCGTCGGCCCATCCGCGCTTTGCGCTCATCGTTCCGGGCAATGGTCGTCTCAATCAAAGACAAACGGGCACCGTATTTCCGCCCCATCTGCGCCATGGCATTCGTATCTTTGGGAAAACACGAACCGCCGTAGCCCGGCCCGGGATTCAGAAATTTATTGCCGATACGGCTGTCCAACCCCATTCCCTGCGCCACTTCGCGAATGTCAGCCCCTGCCTGCTCACAGAAATCGGCCATTTCGTTAATATAATGAATTTTCATCGCCAGAAAGGCATTGGAGGCATACTTAATTGTTTCGGACGACTTGCGGCTGACCAGCAAAAACTTGGTTTTCCCCTCAAAAGGCCTGTATAAATCAAGCAGAACCTGTCTGGCCCTGTCGCTGTTCGCCCCGATAACAATCCGGTCGGGATTGAAAAAATCATGAATGGCAAAACCTTCGCGTAAAAACTCCGGCAGAGAAACCGTATCAAAATCAGCCTGCGGATTAACCCGGCGGATAATGGCTTCAACCTCATCGCCCGTCCCGACCGGAACCGTCGATTTGGTTGCCACAACCGTGTAACCGTCCAAATGCGGAGCCAGTTCTCCTGCTGCCGCATAAATATATTGCAAATCGGCCTCTTTGGTTACCGGATGCGGCGGTGTTCCGACTGCAATCATCACCACATCGGCACCTTTAACCCCCGCCCTCATATCGGTCGTAAAACTCAGCCGCCCGGAAGCCAGATTCTTCTGAAACAGGTCTTCCATTCCGTCCTCATAAATAGTGGCTTTACCGTTTTGCAGAGAACGGATTTTCTCCTCAATTTTATCTATACAGACGACTTGGTTTCCCAGTTCGCTGAGCCCGATGCCCGTCGGCAGACCGACATAACCGGTTCCGATAATCGCTACTTTCATCAACAGTCCTTCTTTTGGTTTGTTATAAGCCCTTTATAACAAACCTCCGGGGAAACGCAAACAGATAATCGGAGCTTTCCACCATTAACCCGCAAAGCCGTTAACACCTTGCCGGAAAACGGCACCGGATTGCTCTAATCCGCCGTTGTACAAATTTACTCACGTGTTATATGTGATTTGCCATAAACTGAAGCTCTGCCGAATTTGGAGAATGAGGGGAGTAGAGTGATTTAGAAGGCGTAAAAAATTCCAGCGTACATATAGTTACGTGAATTTTTTGCGACCGAACTAAATTGCTCTAATCCGCCATTATACAAATTCGGAGGCCGTCAACCGCCGATGACACAATACCTCCCGCATATCCTGCTCCTTCGCCGCACGGATAGAGACCGCGGATATTGCTCTGAAAAGTTTCATCTCGCAAAATACGCACCGGAGAAGAAGAACGGGTTTCAATCGCGGTTAAAACGGCGTCAGGATTGGCAAAACCTTTCAGCTTGCGATCCATCTGCAAAATTGCCTGCCGCAGCGTCTCCGTAACATAAGGCGGAAACAGCCGTGCCAGATCGGTGAATTTGACCCCGGGACGATAAGACGGCCGCACCGTTCCGGCTTCGGACGAAGCACGCCCGGCAAGAAAATCGCCCACCAGCTGCGCCGGCGCATGATAATTTCCGCCGCCGAGTTCAAAAGCTTTCGCCTCCAGCTCGCGCTGCCAAAACATTCCCTGCAAAGGATGCGTTCCGCCGAAATCTTCTGGATTAACCCCGACCAGCAATGCCGCATTGGCGTTTTCCTTATTTCGGGCAAACAAACTCATCCCGTTCGTGACTACCCGCCCCGGTTCCGAAGCCGCAGCCACCACTTCGCCGCCCGGACACATGCAAAACGTATAAGCCGAACGTCCGTTCGCCAAATGAACCGCCAGTTTATAATCGGCGGCTCCCAACTCTGCCCGTCCGGCATAACGGCCGTATTGCGCCGCATCAATCATCGTCTGCAAATGCTCAATCCGCGCTCCGATGGAAAACGGCTTGCGTTCCATCACAACTCCGGCCTCATAAAGCATTTCAAAGGTATCTCTCGCACTGTGCCCTACTGCCAAAATCAATTTTTCCGTCGGCTGTTCGTAAACCGTACCGTCTGCCCGGCGGATTTGGACAGCCCGCAACCGGTTTTCCTCAACTGCCAACCCGCATAAACATTCGCCGAAACGATATTCCCCGCCGAGCGCAATAATTTTTTTCCGAATATTTTGCACCACGGTCACCAGCTTGTCCGTTCCGATATGCGGTTTGGCCAAATAAAGAATCTCCTCCGGAGCTCCGGCAGCCGCCAGCTCCTGCAGCACCTTGGCACTGTATTTGTCTTTTTTAATGCCGGTCATCAGCTTGCCGTCGGAAAAAGTTCCGGCGCCACCTTCCCCGAACTGAACATTGGAATCCGGTTTCAGCTTCCCCGTCCGCCAAAACAGGCTGACGTCTTTCTGCCGTTCGTCAACCGGTTTGCCCCGTTCAATAATAACCGGCTTCAAACCGGCTTCGGCCAAAGCAAGCCCGGCAAACATTCCTGCCGGCCCGCTGCCGACCACCAGCGGACGAATATTTCCCGGCTGCTGTTTCCGAATCACCAGAACCGGCCTTTCCTTTATCAGTTCAATATCTTTCCAGGCCAGAATCGTCGCAATATAATCTTCGTCACCCCAGACTTCCATGTCCAGGGAATATACGAAATGCACATTCCCCTTATTGCGGGCATCAACCGATTTCTTGGCAATTTTAACACTCTTGATATATTCGGGATCCAGCCCGGTTTTGATTGAAACGATTTCTTTCAGCCCCGCCAGATCAACATTCAAATTCGCCTGTATATTATTTACTCTGATCATCCAACCAACCCAAATATGATATTAAAATGATATTTTTGTAATATTTCCTTGCCAAGCCCCGCAAAAATATTTACTATTTTCAATTATGAGAAAAATCACGGGCCTTTGCATTATCGTCGCACTTCTGGTTTCAATTTTTGATATTATAGATGTGAACGACATAACACTCAATGGTAAAGAAATTTTTACCACAGATAATGCCTGTGCCCAACACAATGACGATGACCTGAACGACAGCGGCTATCACGCTTTTTCGCTTAACCTGCAAATATTTAACCTGCCGCAGACGGCAAGCTGCACTTTTTTTGCCGAAGCACCGGAACATCCGCTGCCTTGTTTTGATATTCCCGCCTACCCTCAGCCTGATTTTGACTTATGCCGTCCCCCGATTGCTTAAGCGCCATAGCAATCAAACAAATACATTTTTAACAACCGGAGAACACCATGGCTAACGACTTAAATCTGTTCGTTCTTTGGGCAAACGGACGACATAAAGAAACAGAAATTATTAATGACATTAACCGGCATTTTGAAATTTTGCAAAGTTTTGAAATCACCTGGACGCCCAAACTTTTTACCCGCAATCTGTCCCGCTTTTACGGCAAGAAACTGCCCAGCGCTGTCAAAAAGAAAAGACTCTGCGGCACCGGAAGCTTTCTGGTCATTTGCGTCAATGACACTCAGCCGAGGATACATAACGGCAAAAATCTCAATATTATTGCCGCCAAAGCGCGTTATCGCCAAATAATCGGCAGCAACTGTATCCATGCCGGTGACTTGCAGCCGGAAGCTGAGGAAAACCTGCTCTTCCTGACCGGGTTAAACTGGCAGGACCTTTTATCCTCCCGACAGCAGCCGATACGGCGCCCGATTAAGCTTTATCAGGACTTATGCGGCACACCGAGCTGGCTGGATGAGGAGCAATTTGAACAGTTTCTCCGCAAATTGCCCAATATTCGTTTCTCCCGCAACGCCGACGAATTTAAAATATTGACCGATGACCGGCATCAGACCTGCCGCCTGCTCAATGCCAGCAAAAAAATCTTCTCATGGCATCGCGACTGCTACACTATTCCCATTCGCGGTAAGAATATTAAATTCCGCATCAGTGAAAGCCCGCAAACGGAGTAACTATTTGTCGGTATCTTCATCGTCATCATCACTGTCGGAAGCCGACATGATTTTCCAAATACTCCGGCGATACATCCAGACATTGATAATTCCCAAAACCACGGACAATGAGCCGAACAAATAAAGCAGATAATACCAGTTCAGCTCATTGGCCGACATCATGACATCCTGTCCGCTGACACGGATAAAAGCAATTGAAACCGCCGTAACGACAAAAGCCAAAATAAAAGCCAGCGTCCAGATTTTATGCAAAATGACTTTCTTAACCATAAAGGCCGTTAAAATATAAATCAGCAACAACGCCAAAAATAAATACAATTCCATAACAAACAGCTCCTCTCCTTTAATTTTCGCTGTTCTGAAATATAATCGCACCGAACATAATTTCACCCCGTAAACACCAAAAAGCTGCCTCTGACGAGACAGCTTTTTGATACTTTTTCATCAGAATTAGAACATATATTTCACTTCCTGATAGGTTAAGTATAAACCAATAATTGCGCCTGCAATAACTCCCCACCATGCCACGGTCAAATCTGTCCAAGCATAATCGAAAAACAAGCAGGAAATTGCCCAAAGGATAAAACCTCCGATAATACCGGCACCGACACTGTTCTCAACAAGAGCCCATAATACGCCAATACCTGCACAAACAACCATCCATACTAAAACTACTGCAATCGCAACAAAAAATACTAATAAAATTGTTTCCATATTTGAATTTTTTTAAATTTTAATAATAAGGTGCGAACAATCAGATTTATCAATTCATAGACTTCTCGGTAATTAAAAACTCGAACGAATTCAAACTCTCAAAAACCTTACGCCCAATCAAACCCGACACATTCACTCAACAACACAATCTCAACTAAAAAAATATATAAACTAAGTTTAGTATAGCACAAAAAAAAGGCCTAAACAATATATTTAAGCCCTGCCTAATGCTGATTTTGTCAAATAAATTAGGGAAGACAATGCGTAAGGAAACTTTCAACCTGAAAATTCTGTATGAGTTGACCGGAGAAGCCCTGCTTAAAGGGTGGGCCACTGCCCGGACGCCACCTCATCCATACTCTTGTGCTCTTTGCCGAAACGCAGATTATAAGCCCAGAAATTAGCCATCACCCGCTCAATGTAAATACGGGTTTCACGAGAGGGAATAACTTCAATAAAAAGCAGCGGATCGTTATTATACTTGACCTTTTTCTGCCATTTGAACAAATTGCCCGGCCCGGCATTATAGGCCGTCGCCAGATAAAAAAGATTGTCGGTGACAAAAGGCTTGCCCATAAGGTAGCTGAGATACTGCTGGCCGACTTCCATATTGTAATCGGCATTATACAAAACCGAACTGTCTCGCTTCAGACGCCGGTCTTTCGTCACATGATAGGCCGTGTTAGGCATCAGCTGCATCAGCCCTTTGGCTCCGGCTCCGCTCTGTGCCTCCGGCTTAAAAGCCGATTCCTGCCTGATTAAAGCCAGAACCAGCGCCCGACTGACTTTCCAGCCGCCTTTCGGTTTCCATGTCGGAACCGGATAGGCAATGTTATCATAGAAAAGGCTTTTTTCATTATCCTTTATCTCATTGGAAAGCTTAATTCCCAAAGCCGGCATATTATACTGTGCTGCCAAATACAAACAGGCCTCCTTCTGGCGCTCGTTCATATTTTTATAAGCATAATTCAGTTCTTTTTCCGCCAAATCGGGATTTTTTGACATTATTAAAACAATCGCCCGCTGAATGGCACTCGAGGCCAGCATGTCATTCACATAATCATAAGTACTGAAATTATTGAAATAAGCATCGCCCGACCAGTTAAAGTCCCATGGCTGACGCAGCTGATAATTGGCCAGCATGCCGTAAAACGTACGCTTATATTTGGAAGCAGTTTTCAGCCACTGATTGGCTTGCGGCTTTTTGTTCAGTCGTGAATATGCCCGATAAGCCCAGTAAGCACCTGCACTAACCAACCATTCGTCATTATCGGTTTTGGCTCCGAGCCGACCGAAATAATCCGCCGCTTTTCGATAATTGCCGCTCCGCCAGGCGGCCAGACCGCCGACCCACAAAGCCGTGGCATCTTTGCTACGCCGGATTGCTTTTTCCGTATATTGCAGAGCCAGCTTATCCTGCCCGTCGATTAAATAAGAAGTTGCCAGTGTTGCGCTCATCGCATCATATTCCCGGTCCGGTATCCACAGACGGAAATTTTTATCCGCCAGAATCAAACGTGCAACTTTAGTCTTTCCCCGGTTTATCGCCTGCCTGAAAGAAGAAACTTTCTGCCGGACATATTTGCGTTTGGCATCGCTCAAATGCTCATACTGATTGTTAAACCAGCTGTAAGGCGAAACCGGAAGCTTGGGCAAAAGTTTTTCAATATCTGCCAGCTCCTCCTTGGCGCCGTTGAACTTGCTCTTGGCCAGACGCAGCAGACTGAGTGCCTGCGGATGGTCATAATAGAGCCGCAGCCAGTCTTTCAGCTCGGCATAGGAAGTCTTATAATTTTTGGAAAGATACTTTTCCGCCAGCACATGTCCCATCAAAATCTGATTGCTGACGTCGGCAATATGCTCGTCGGCGGTTTCCACATCATCTTTATTCAAAGCCCGGAAAATCTTTTTATAACTGGCAATATCCCGTCTGCTGATAACCAGATTATCCATAATCTGCTGATAGCACTGGCGGTCAATAATAGGCTTTGCCGCAAATGCCTTTTGCGGAAACCAACCGGCGGACAATAACGCCGCAACTGTCAGAAAAAGCCTTTTCCACACTTTGCCAGTCCTGTTATAAATAAAGCACAAATCCGGTTACTTGCGCAACCAGCGGATCTTAGCCGCGCAATCCTGCTGGCTCAACCCTTTCACACGGCAGCGGTTAACGATAATATTCGGAATGCGATCCATTGAATAGCAGCCGTCGCCCAACAGCGTATAGTCATAATGAACCGGCTGATTCGGCGGAATATCCGAAAAACTCAACGCCGTTTCCATATTCGGCCAGCGCAGGCGGACACTTAAGTTATTCAAGCTGCGGTCCAAGGTTGTCAGAATCTGAAAACGAACATCGCAGGTCACCGTTCCGCTCATCATCCGGTTGACGGTAAAATCGCTGTAATAAAGAAAAATTAAGGTTTCTTCCTTTGGCAGAGGATTTCCGTCATACATAATCGGACGTATAATTGTCGTTCCGCGCTTGACGCCGTCAAGAGTCGGACGCTTGACCTGAGGCAATGACTTATAAAGATAATCCTCGGGATTTTCCACCACTTCTTTTGCCGGCGGCTTGGTCTGCTGCTGCACCGATACCGTTGCAGGTTTGGCCGCTTGTTGTTTTGGTGTCGTACGTATTCCCCACCAGTTTCCGCCCAAGCGGTCTCTGTTGTTCCAACCGGAAACACGTCCCGTCTGCGGCTGAACCTGAGTCTCTGTCTTATCCGGCACAGCCGCCGGCGTTTCCTCGCCGAACATTTGGGCCGCAGCCCAGCCGCTCCAAAGTCCGATTCCCAGAATTGCCGTCAATCCGGCCCTAAATTTCAGGTTCATTTTTTTCACCGTTCAATTATCTGATTTGCCCCATAATATCCGTGGCTTTGCTTAAATTCGACACCGCTTTGTCATAAGTTTCGGTCAGTTCCTGCTCCTCTTTTTTGCGGGCATTCTGTTTTATTTTCTTTTCTTCGTTAAAAGAAACTTTCTTAAACTCACGATAATATTCGGGATCGCGAGCGGAAACAAAACGAAACAGATTATCACAAGCTGCGGCACCGGCGCTCTGCATGGTCATACCCGACTGTTCGGGATCAACTGCCGAACAGTTCTCCAATGAAAATTCGGCATCGTTCAGCATCAGGAAACAGCGGTCGGACGCCAGCTTGGATTTAAGCGAAACCTGACGATAAGGCTGAAGCGGCGGAATCCGAATGCTGGTCGTCAGAGAAACCGGCGTAATGCCTTCCGTCTCGGAAACCGGCTCGGCAAAAGCGCCGCCGTTTTCATTATAGTTTTCCATTTCCATCTTGCGCTTGGCCAATTCTTTTTCATCTTCGATAACATTGCCGATGGCCTCGTCTTTCCAAGTCAGGTTAACCGTTGCGTTATCGACGTTTTTGTTGGAACGGTTAAAGAAAGTAATGTTAAACTCACAGTTGGTAATTTTGCCGTCACGGTTTTTAAGCGGCTTAATGTCATGAACTTTAAACAACACGGCAGGCTGGCTTTCGTCAATGCTGCTGACCAGTTCATCGCTGTCTTCCCCGTCTTCGGCCCAGGCCGGAACGGCGCTCAACGCAAGCAAAGCGCAGGTTGCATGCCATAAAAATTTTTTGTTGTTACCCATTGTCACTTTCCTCAACAGTTAAAAATTTGATTGCAATCAAAATAATACTTTCTTTCAACATACCCAAAAATAGTGAACAAAAAGATAACACGCGCCTAATTGTTGCACAATTTTTGTTTCATCCGCAGCATATCAACCCAGGCCTTGGCCTTCTGTCCGCTGTTGCGCAGCAGATAGGCCGGATGGAAACTGGCCAGAACCGGAACTTTTCCGCCGTCTGACTTTTTATACTCCAGCCATTTACCGCGCATTCTGGAAATCGGTTCGCCGTTGTCCAACAGTGCATTTGCGGCGCTGCCGCCCAAAATCATAATTACCTCGGGCGACACCAAATCAATCTGCCTTTTCAAAAACGGCAGACAAACCGCTATTTCGCCCTCGGTCGGGGTTCGGTTCCCCGGCGGACGCCACGGTAAAACATTGGTAATAAAACATTCATTGCGATCAAAACCGATGGCTTTCAGCATTTTTTCCAGCAACTGCCCGCTGCGCCCCACAAAAGGTATGCCGCTCCGATCCTCGTCCGCGCCGGGAGCTTCGCCGATAAGCAGCAGCCGTGCTGTCCCCGAACCATACCCGAAAACAGTCTTGTTGGCCGTCAGCTTCAGGGCACAGCCGTCAAACTCTTCAACCATTTTTTTCAGCTCTTCCAGCGTTTCCGCCTTCTGACACAATTCTCGCGCACTCTGGCAGGCATTGATTGTCGCCTGCGCCAGTTCGGTCGTAGCCGGGCGGGCACTGTTTTCGGCCGGACGAACGGCGGCGGAAACGGCTGCCGGAACAATCCGCGGCATTTCCTTCGCCGGTTCGGCCAACGCAAAAGGAACTTCCCCGCAGGTTTCATCCACGCCGGCGGTCAAATACCACTCAAGAATTTCCTTTATGCCTAAATCTTCGTTCATAATACCGTAAACTAAAGCAAATCTTTTATTTTGTCATTTAATAATTAATTATTTACACATAATAGTATATAAATATAAATTACTGTTGTATGATAGCGAAACTATTATAAAATGGGCGTGATTCCTAATCGTTTAATTCAGGATTTGTTTAATTATGGCAAAAGTCAGCTACATATTGGTCATTCTTGCGGGATTTATCCTTTTCAATTCCTGCTCCAACCAGCAGAAAATAGAAGCTTCGGCTCCGCAGCCGAAAGCGCCGGCTGCCGCCCGAATTCAAAAATCCTACGGAGCTTACCTCGCCGGCCGCGTCGCCCATCTGCGCAAAAACTTCAACACCGCTGCCGACTATTACATTAAAGCTCTCAACGAAGACCCCGACAATCAGGATCTGCTCAGTCGTGTTTATGTCATTCTTGCCTCCAAAGGGCGAATTGCCGAAGCGGCGCGCTACGCCGAAATATCTCTGCAAAAAGGCGATAAAAACAACATCACCTACATCATCATCGCCGTAGAAAAAATGAAACAGGGCCGTTATCCCGAAGTCATCAAAACCATCAATAAGCTCGACGGCCAGGTTTACCGCGAATTCATTAATCCTTTAATCAACGCCTGGGCTTACGCCGGGGAAAACAGCCCCGACAAAGCGCTCAAAGAGCTTTCCGCCATTGAAAAAGAACCGAGTTTCCGTGCTCTCTATAACTTCCATGCCGGGATGATTAACGACTATTTCGGACGCACCGCCGAAGCCCGCAAACATTACGAAGTCATCGTTAATGAAGAGAGTCTGGAAATGTCTTTCCGCGCCCTGCAGGTCATCACCAACTTTTACATCCGCAGCGGTGAACAGGAAAAGGCCGTCGCTCTGGTTAACAAATATACTGATGACAAACTGATGCTTGATATGCTCAACAAGCTTGCTAACGATGTCCGCCGTGCAGATCCGCAGACAACCGCCAAAATTATCAACAGTCCGCAGCTCGGCCTGTCCGAAGCCTTGTTCAGCATTGCGGCCACGCTGCGTCAGGGGCCTTCCGGCGTTGACCTTGCCCATATATTCATCTGCTTATCGATTTACTCAAATCCCAAATATGATTTGGCCAAACTGCTGTTAGCCGACATTTTGGAAAACCGTGAGATGTATGCCGAGGCCAATGACGTTTACAACGAAATCAGCGAAGATTCCGTCGCCTACTACTCCGCTCAGGTAAAAAAAGCCAATAACTATGTCGCTCTGCAAGACTATAAAAACGCTGAAATTCTGCTGAAGTCCCTGGCTTTGGAATCCCCGGGAAACTATCAGGTTCTGCTGGATCTCGGCGATGTCCTGCGCTTGCAGAACAAACCGAAGGAAGCCATCCGTTTCTATGAGGAAGCGCTTGAAAAGCTCCCCGAAAACGCCTCCCAACAGTGGGTACTCTATTATGCGCTCGGCGTCTCTTATGAAAGCAACAAACAATGGGACAAGGCCGAGGAAAACCTTGTCAAAGCATTGGATATCAGCCAAAATAACTATCTCATATTAAACTATCTCGGTTACAGCTGGCTGAAACAGGGCAAAAACGTTGAATCCGCATTCGGTATGGTCGTTGACGCCTACAATCAGCTGCCCACCGACGGACACATCACGGACAGTCTCGGTTGGGCCTTTTACCAGCTCGGGATGTATGACCGCTCAATCGAATATCTTGAAAAAGCGGCGGAACTCGAACCGGCCAATGCGCTGATTAACGAACACCTCGGCGATGCCTATTGGCTCGGCGGACGCAAAAACGAAGCCCGTTTCCAATGGCATCATGCCCTCACTCTCCCCGATGACAGCGGCGAAGTCATTCGGGAAGAAGTCGAAAAGAAAATTTCCCGCGGCGTCAGAGGACATCACCCGCTGGCTTTTGATAAAAAAGAAATCGAAGAAAAAATAAAAGCCATCAGCAAAGACTAGACAAAAACATTTGCTAACAAAGCTGGACAAATTTCTCCCGATATGCTATTACTGATAACAGTAGCATATCTTTCAAGGGAGAACAGCCTTGTTAAACAATCCTTTTGCCAAACTGTTTTATGACAAATTTCAGGAAGAGGTTCTCAACCAAAGCACCTTTTACGGAGACAAGGAAACCATAACCCATGGCCCTTTGGAAAACAAATTCATTGAGCGTTTCAACCTCTTTCTCAAACGTTGCGGTCAAAAGACGATAGACATCTCCCACCATTGCATTTCAGACAAAAAATTGGCCCGGTTTTGTTCCAGCCTGCGCTTTTATATGATACGCAACGTTCAGAACCTTCCGGACATAACTTCGGAATTCAGCCGCGATAAAGACCTGATCAGCCTTTTTGACAGTTCTGCGCAATATCTGATTAACCGCAGCCGCCAATACCGTCTCCGCGGCAAACGAACGCAACAGCTCTCGGATATCTACGATTACACGGTCTGGAAAGTAAAATTTCAGGATGATCGCGGCAGCACGCAGATGATTCCCGCCAAAATTCCCGCCAAACCGACGGGAACCGCATTGTTTGTCTTTGACCCTAACCGCTGCCCGCAAAATGAGGCACTCGCCGGCAAAGTTTTTCATCACGATATGCAGGATGCTTTTTCCGGAAGCCGGCACGAAGAAATGAAAACTTTCTTCGTTCACATGCCGCCCAGTTACCCGGAAGAAATTGCCGCCGCCAATGTCCTTACCACAATCCGCTATCCTGACGAATACACCGAAGCCGACATGACTTTTGCACGGGAACAATGGAGCAACTATCTCGGACGAAACCTCAAATATAATGAAGACAACGAAATCATTTCCGGCTACCGCTATGAAGACAACGATTTTGTTGAGGCCATGAAAGGCCTGAAAATATTCGGCTATTGTGCGGCAGCCGCTGACGCGCACCGCTGCCTGAAAGCATTTAAAAACCTGGCAGAACAAATTTATGAACCGGAAGTCGTTTCCCGGGCAATGAAAAATGTGACGCTGATGGCTTATGCCCTGATGCCTCTTGAAGAAAAGACCGATTACCAAGGTATCTATTTCATGTCTAATGACATCAATGACCTTTCCAATCCCGAACATGTGATGATGACCAATTTTCCCGAACTCTACCCGCAAATTCGCATTTCCAAAGCCGATTTGCAAATTGCCGACAGCAAAATAACCGAAACTGCCGCGGGAGATTTTATTATTGTCAGTCCGATGCCGGAGAGCTCTATCCAAATGGATAAAAACGGACGGCTGGTTGACAAGCTTAAAGACAAAAACAGCCGCCCCGCCCGACTGACTTTAGATATGTCGCTCCCGGCAGCAAAATCTGCCGCCAATCCCCGCAAAAAAGAATGGCGCGACGGACATCGGCTGCAAAACAGCACCTCGGCCAATCTGGGAAGCGTTAACCATATCATGTTCAAAACCGTGTTCAATAATGTCTTGGCTGGCAAAACCGGTGCCGATATCTTCGGCAAAGCGGCCACCGGCAACCCGAACTACATTCTTACACCTGCCATTGCCTATGCTCACCGCCGGAAATTAAAAGAATAGTCCCTGCCCGAAAGGATAAGAAGTAATAGCCGCAAGGAATTGCGGTTGCAATTATTTATTGACATTGTTTCTCTCTTGTGGCATTCTGTAAGAGGTATGGTTTCAGTTATAGAGAGGTGTATGATGAAAGTTCTTCCTTGGTTCGCGCTGTTATTTGCTTGTACAGCTGTTCCCGCCGACGCTCATTTGACGTTTGCCGGAACTCCAAAAATCGACCTTTTCTCATCCGCCCGCCTCATAGATACGAATCAAAGCCAAAGTCTTGAAGCCGTATCAACGGCAGACGGAAATCTCCGTCTGCCATCCTACAAGCTCGCCGGCGTCTATTTCATTACCGGCAATAACGGACAGACTTTTGACAACGAGGCTAAGGACAATGACTTTACCGACCCTACCGGCGACAACTGCAAACGTCTCGGCTTTGCCGTTACTTCCTGTGCCTCCGGTTTGTTTAACCGTGCCTGTCCTTATAATGACAGGATTTATGACAAATGCTGCGAGGCCTCTTATACTTATGAGGCTTCAAACTGTCCTGCTCCCCGCAAGTTGAGTTCGGAGACCTGCGGCGGCAAACACCGCTGTTACTGTGACACCGCGCAGTATCCTTTCGCCTCCTGCAGCGATCCCCAGATTAAAGGAAATGCCTGCACCGATGACGGCGGCACCAGATATGCGACCTGCGTCTGCCCCAATCCCGTCTCAACTCCGTACGGCTGTGAAACTTATTATGCCGCTCCCTGCGGAAGCGTCTGCAAGAAAGCCTATGCCGACAACTGCCGCAACCGGACTGCGGTTCAAACCCCGTATGGCTGCGAGAAATATTTTGACGACTGTTCTTCCAAATGCGAAAAGGCTTATTCCGATAATTGCAGAAACCGCAATGCGGTCTCCGCGCCTTACGGCTGCCAGCAGGTTTACGGCGACTGCCAGTCAAAGTGCGAAGTGGCCTATCCGGACAACTGTCATAACCGGACCGCGGCAATCGCCTCCTGTCCGGCAAACGCAACCTGCTCTTATTTTGCCGACTGTGCTGCCAAAATCCAATCCTGGAGCTGTAACTCGGGCTATGAGAAATCCGGTAACTCTTGCATAGCGGCAGTAAAAATCGGTTCTTATATTTATTCAGACGGCTCGATCGGCAACGAAATAATCGCCAACAAAACAATCATTGCCATTATTGTGGATACTTCATCACGTCTTGCAATGTCATTAGAAATCGAAACGTCAAAAGACGGAACAGAAACTGATACTTTCTGCAAAAATTTCACAACACAAGGAACTTCGTCTGGAAGTTGGAGCTGCCCGACAATGAACGATTTACAATTAATTTATAACAATAAGAGCATCCTGAACAATTCACTGCATAATGCCGGAAGGCCTCGATTAAACGGCGAAGACAATATTGATCCGGTCTATGGAAATAACTGGCGCTATTGGTCTTCTGAAATGACAAATTATGGCAATCGTCGCGCAATGTTGCTTGGAAAAGGAAATATCACATCCTTTAACAATAGCTGGCCCGGATATACCATCCCAGTCCGAAAATATTAAAAAACAAACCAGCCCCTGCGCAACTGCGCAGGGGCTGGTTTAATCTGCATATATTATTGCCGCAGTTCAGCTCCGCATTTCTTTTTCATTTCCTGAATAATTTTATTCATCAGAACTTCCAAATCCTGATCGCTGAACGTTTTCTCAACCGGCTGGAAAGTTACTGAGACGGCAATTGATTTTTTATCTGCCGGCAAATTTTCCCCCTCATAAAGGTCAAAAACCCGCACTTCGGTAATGGCATTGCGATCTGCCGTTTTGGCTGCGCTGACAACATCAATTGCCCGCACTTTCCGGTCAACCACAAAAGCCAAATCCTTATCCACCGGCTGGAATTGCGAAAGCTCCAGTTTCTTTTTGGCTTTACCCTGACTGTCTCGCGGCAGCGGAATATTGTCGAGATAAACCTCAAACGCATAAACCCGCTGTTTAATACCTGTTTTTTTGGTAATACTCGGATGCAGCTCACCGAAATAAGCCAGAACATTTTTGCCCAGGCGCAACACGCCGCTGCGTCCCGGATGATAATATTTCGGTGCATCCAGTGTAATTTGGGCATTTTCAAAAGGCCCGTTTGCCGCTGCAATTGCGGCCAAAGCATCGGCTTTCACATCAAAAACGTCAAAAGCTCTCGCCTCACCGCTCCAATGTTTCTTCGAAGTCATTCCGACCCGTACGCCGCCGGCAATCAGCGTCTGCTGTCCCGGTTTGCGCCCATAAAATTCAGGCCCGACCTCAAACAATGAAACATTACCGTAACCGCGGGCAATATTGTTCTTAGCTCCTAAAAGCAAATTCGGCAAAACCGACGGCCGCATTTCATTCAAATCGGCGGCAATCGGATTCATCAGCAGAACAACGTCTTCCGAACGGCGGAAATACTGTGCAATATTACTGTCGGTAAAACTCCAGGTAACCGTTTCCAACATTCCCCGGTCGGCCAGTTCATGCTTAACCGTAACTGCCCGGCGCTGTGCCGGCGTCAATGTTTGCTTTGGGAAATTGTCATGCGGCAGGGATTCAGCCGGAATATTATCCAATCCGATCATACGGACAACTTCCTCCACCAAATCATGCTCGCCTTCAATATCTCCGCGCCAAGTCGGCGAAACTGCCTTAATCCGCCCGTCAGGCTCAATCGATGTCTCAAAACCGAGATTATTCAAAATTTCGATAATCTTATCGGCGCTGACCTCAATACCGATAAAGTCTTTCAGCCGCGACGGACGCAGATAAGCAACCCGTGCCGCACAGTCTTCCGAACCGGCAATCATCACGTCGCTGGCTTCGCCGCCGCAAATATCGATTATCAGCTGTGTGGCATAGTCTGACCCCAAAACATTGGATTTCGGATCAACCCAGCGTTCATAACGATAGCGGGAGTCTGAATCAATCTGAAAGCGGCGGCCGGTACGGGCAATGCACTCCGGCTTAAACAAAGCACATTCCAAAAAAACATCTTTCGTCTCTTCGGAGCAGCCTTTGGCAGCCCCGCCCATAATACCGCCCAGACACTGCACGCCCTCATCATCGCAAATTCCCAGAGACTTGCAGTCCAAAGCATATTCCTTGTCCTCCAGCGAAACAAATTTTTCGCCGTCTTTCGCCATACGAACCGTCACATTGCCTTTCAGCTTATCGGCATCAAACGCATGCAGCGGACGAGCCATATCGTAGTTAATATAATTGGTAATATCAACCAAAGGCGAAATCGAACGCAACCCGATAGCCGTCAGACGGTCTTTCATCCATTTAGGCGTTTCCGCTTTGTTGTTAACATTGCGGATATAACGGCCCACATAAGTCGGACAGGCTTCAAAATCTTCAACTTTCACTTTAACCGGGCTCTCAAAGCTTCCGGAAATTTTGCGAATTTCCAGCGGCTTAAGCTTTCCCAAACCGGCTGCGGCCAAGTCACGGGCCACGCCGCGCACACCCAGACACTCAGCCCGGTTAGGCGTAATTGAAATCTCAAACACCGGATCAATCGGCAGAACGTCCGCCGCCGGAACACCGACCGGCGTTTCGGCCGGCAGCTCAATAATGCCGTTATGATCTTCGCCGACGCCGAGTTCCTTCTCCGAACACATCATGCCGAAACTTTCCACACCGCGGATTTTTCCGACCTTCAGCGCCTCGTTATAACAGGGAATAACCGCACCGACCGGAGCAAAAATGCCGATCAGCCCCTGTTTGACATTCGGTGCCCCGCAGACAACCTGCAGCTTCTGTTTTCCGTCGTTAACCGACAGCAAATGCAAGTGGTCGGAATCCGGATGCATTTCACAATTTTCAACCTTTGCTGTAACAAAGCCGTTTAACTTGCTGGCCGGATTAAAAACTTCCTCAACTTCGAGTCCGATTTTTGTAAGCGTTTCGGCAATTTCATCAACCGTTGCTGTCGTTTCCAAATGCTCTTTTAACCATGATAATGTGAACTTCATCGTCTTTTCCTCCTATCTCTGCGCGCCGCCGTTATTGCTTAAACCGCCGGTCATCGACGATTCGTCCAAAGGCACAAAGCCGTAATGCTTCAGCCATCTTACATCAGATTCAAAAAACGTGCGCAAATCGGGAATACCGTATTTCAGCATTGCCAGTCTGTCCATACCGACCCCGAACGCAAACCCCTGATACTCGTCGGGGTCAATGCCGCCGGCCCGCAAAACGTTAGGATGAACCATACCGCAGCCGAGAATCTCCAGCCAATCGTCTCCGGCGCCGATTTTCAGCTCCGTTTTCGATTTCAAACAGCCGATATCCATTTCTGCCGAGGGCTCGGTAAACGGAAAATAAGACGGACGATAACGAACCGGCAGCTCGTCCAACTCAAAGAAAGCCTTTACAAAGTCATACAGACAGCCTTTCAAATGCGCCATGGTAATATTCTTGTCAATCACCAAACCCTCGACCTGGTGGAACATCGGGGTATGCGTGGCATCATAATCCGAACGATAAGTCCGGCCCGGCGCAATAATCCGTATCGGCGGACGCTTGTTCTCCATCGTCCTTATCTGCACCGAAGAAGTCTGCGTTCTGACCACATAACTGTCATCAAAATCCGCACTCTCGGGATTGGGAATATAGAATGTGTCCTGCATTTGGCGTGCCGGATGATTGGCCGGCGTATTCAACGCATTAAAGTTATGGAACTGGTCTTCGATATCCGGCCCTTCGGCAACATCAAACCCCATCTGCCCGAAAATGGCTACGACTTCTTCATAAATTTTGCTCACCGGATGAATACGCCCCTGATTCTCCGGACGAACCGGCAGGCTGACGTCAATCGTTTCGCGGGCAAGTTTCTCGTTCAGCTCCTTTTCTTCCAAAACGGCTTTTTGAGCTTCCAGCGCGGCCTCCACTTCCGACTTCAGAATATTGAGGGTCTTCCCTGCTTCCTTCTTTTCTTCAATCGACAAACCGCCGAGAGACTTCATCATCTCGGTAATCCGTCCTTTTTTGCCCAGAACGGAAACTCGGATCTCCTCCAGCGATTTAATGTCGGCGGCCTGTTTCACGGCTGCCAGAAGTTCGGTTTTTAATTGCGTTGTATCTTCCATTTTTCCACCATAAAATATTAACCTAAAACTTTAATTTGTTTCCGAAAACAACGGATTTTAAAATGCAAAAGAGTCAACCGAAACCTCAGTTAACTCTTTTGTAATGTATTTGCTAATTGCTTCTAAATTATTTGCTCAAAGCACTTTTAGCGGCTTCAACCAGTTTGGCGAAGTTTGCAGGCTCTTTCAAAGCAATATCAGCAAGGACTTTTCGGTCGAGTTCAATGCCGGCTTTGTTAAGCCCGCTGATAAATCGAGAATAAGTCATATCATGCAGACGAGTAGCTGCATTGATTCTTTGAATCCACAGAGCGCGGAAACTTCTTTTCTTGGCTTTACGGTCGCGGTAAGCGTACTGTAAACCTTTTTCAACTTTTTCAACGGCAACGCGGAAAACGTTTTTGGAACGACCGCGATACCCCTTGGCCATAGCCAAAACTTTTTTATGACGGGCGCGTGCGGTTACACCTCTTTTAACACGAGACATCTGAATATCCTCCTACAAATACGGTAAAAACTTTTTAACAATAATGGTATCAGACTCTGACAACAGGGTGGTACCTCTGGCTTGTCTTTTCATTTTCTGAGTTTTGCAGAAAAGGCAGTGTCTCTTTTTAGCAAAGTTTCTTTTCAGTTTGCCGGTTCCGGTAACGCTGAAGCGCTTTTTAGCGGAACTCTTCGTTTTCAACTTAGGCATTTTGCTTCCTTTCATAAAGTTATCATTTGGATGCTTTACAAGTATTCAGGCATGCCACATCAGCTCTGAAATACTCAAAACAAAAGCTTTATACACGCATCATTCGCAGATTGCAAGTATTTTTTCACTCCCTGCGCAAATAACTGTCGGCTAATACAGAAAATTTCCGTTATCGCGCTGCTCACGGATATAATCGGCCCGCTCTTTTTCGCTGACCAGCCCGTCGTTATTCTTGTCCATCGCCTTAAACTGCTCTTCCGGTGTCTGATAAGTGCCGTTTTTCTTATTGCGGCGAATGTTGCGGCGATCCTCCCGGGTCAGTTTTTCAAACCGTTTTTCAAATTCCTCCAAGCTCAGGGCGCCGTCCCCGTCCTTGTCATATTCCTTCATCTGATATTCGGCAATTTCTTCCGAACGGCTCTTAACCTGATGATCGGGCGGAAAAACATATTTGGCCTCTGCGACACCGGCCATACCCAGCAAAATTAAAACAGACAGTCCCGATAACCTTTTCATCATTTCTCCTCCGTTCGCCCAATCAGTAAAAATTTTCTCCCTCCGGCGGAATAAATGCCTCCGCCCGATGATCCACCAACTTGCCGTCTTCCAGCGTTACCCGCCGATCCATCCTGTCGGCCAGTTCAAAATTATGCGTTGCAATCAGGGCAGATAACCCTGTTTCTTTTACAATGGCCAAAAGCTCGGCAAAAACTATATCTGCCGTCCGCGGGTCAAGATTTCCTGTCGGTTCGTCCGCCAGCAGCAATTTAGGCGTATTGGCCAGCGCCCGGGCAATGGCTACTCTCTGCTGCTCGCCGCCCGACAACTCTGCCGGACGATGCTTAAAACGTTTTTCCAGTTTCAGGCGCGACAGCAGCCACTGCGCTTTTTCCCGCGCGGCTTTGAACTTCACCCCGGCAATCAGCTGCGGCAGCATCACGTTTTCCGTTGCGTCAAAATCAGCCAGCAGATTATGATATTGATAAACAAACCCCAGATAATCGCGGCGCAGCGCCGTTCTCAAACCGTCACCGAGCTTGCTGCATTTCTGCCCGTCAAGATAAATTTCTCCTTTCGACGGACGATCCAGCAAACCGGCAATTTGCAGCATGGTTGATTTGCCGGACCCCGACGGTCCCAGCAAAGCAACGATTTCCCCCGGCATAATTTCCAAATCGACACCTTTCAGAACATCCAGCTTCTGGCTGCCCTGCTTAAAGGTTTTGACAACCTTTCGCAATTCCAAGGTCGGAACAACAGTTTTATTCATAACGCAAAGCCTCCACCGGGTCAAACTTGGCGGCACGATAGGCCGGATAAATCGTCGCCAAAAAAGATAACAACAAAGAAATGCTTACCACGGCCGCAACCTCGGTAATGTCAACTTTCGCCGGAAGCTTGGAAAGAAAATAAATTTCCGCCGAAAACAAATCCTGCCCGACCAAATGCTGCAATCCCTGACGGATTGCCTCGATATTGTCACAGAACAGCAGCCCCAGCGCCAAACCGAGCGTTGTGCCGACCACGCCGATAAACGCGCCGTCCATAAAGAAAATCCGCATAATCATCCCTTTGGTTGCCCCCATCGTGCGCAGAACCGCCACATCGCGCCCTTTGTCTTTCACCAGCATAATCAAGCCGGTAATAATATTAAAGGCCGCCACGATTATAATCAGGGTCAAGATGATAAACATTACGTTCCGTTCAACGTCTATCGCATTAAAAAAAGCGGAATTGCTCTGTTTCCAATCATAAACATACGCACCGGCACCGATGCTTTCTTCAATCGCTTTCCGCACCGGCTTGACCATTTTGTCGTCATCCAGTGTCACGTCAATATTCGTCACCGCTCCCGGCAGACCGAAATAAACCTGGGCCGCTTCCAAAGGCATAAAGATAAAATTGGAATCATATTCAAACATTCCGACTTCAAAAGTACCCAAAACCTTGTAAGACTTCATCCGCGGCACGGTTCCGAAAGCCGTCACTTTGCCGTTCGGTGAAATCAGGGTAATCTCGTCCCCGGGAACAATTCCCATTTTATTGGCCAGACGAACGCCGACAATAACGTTGTTACCGCCGAAATCTTCGGGATTGATGTTTTTTATACTGTCGCGGAGAATGTCCTTTTTCAGCAGATCATCTTTGGAAATTCCCCGGATCATCGCCCCCTCCGCTGCTTTTCCGGCAGAAACCAAAAGCTGGTTTTCAATCATCGGAATCACGGTTTTGACATTGTCAAACTCGGCAATTTCCTTAGCAGCCTGCTGATAGTTGTTAAACGGCATGCCGATTGAAGAAACAATGCCGATATGTCCGTTGATACCCAAAATCCGTGACAACAGCTCCTCACGGAAACCGTTCATCACCGACATCACGATAATCAGGGTCGCCACGCCAAGCGCAATGCCCGTAAAGGCAAAGCCGGTAATTACCGAAATAAAACCTTCCTTCCGCTTGGCCCGCAAATAACGCTTGGCCATCAGACGTTCAAACTTTGAAAAAATCATCCATTCTTCTCCTCTGGTCTATCTTGATTTATAAGGCCTCCCCGGTTCTTTTGCAACCTCTCTCCCGTCAATGTGCATAAAAAAAGCACCGGAATCAATCCGGTGCGCTCAGATAATTATATTGCCGGCCAGGCGGATTTTAACAGGCCGGACGTTTTGACATCAGCCCTTCCGAAATCTGCAGATTCGTCATAATCATGCAGTCCAGAGCCTTCTGATTAAGATTATCAACGTTCTTGCCGACCTCAAGCGTCCGGCTGGAAACATAATCCGCCAGCTTAATCAAATTTCCTTTGGTTTCGCGCGGCAGCGGATTTTTTTCATCGGAAGCCAGCGTTTTGATATAAACCCAAAGCTTCATATTGTTGTCCAAAGCGCTGATTAAGTCGGACGTGCTGTTGTTTTCGCGGGCATTCGACAGGTCAACCGCACATTTCAGCAGCGAGAAAGCCTCCTCCCGGGCCAGATTGTTTTTAACCGCTTCAATCAGACCTTCGGAAATCTGCATATTGATATTGACCAGGCAGTCAAAATCGGTTTTGGTCATTTTCAAACCTTTTGACAGAATCATCCGCTCAACAAACTTGGACAATTTCATCAAATTGGCTTTAATATCTTCGGGAAGCAAATTCTTTGCACTCTTCAACGATGTTTCTATTTCCACCCAAAGTTTCAAATTGCTGTCCAGAGCGCGGATAATCTCATGCTCGTTATTGCTCATCGAAGCCTTGGCCAGGGCCATTGCCTGATTAAGCAGGATTACCGCTTCTTTCTCAGCATTTTTAACTTGGTCATTATTATTCATGTTTACTTCCTCAAAAATTAAATAGTTCACACACAATATAGTTTCATTCCCCGGCTATTTAAACAGCAATAACCAGACATCCACAACTTTATGCGTTTCGGGCCTGCCCGAATGGGGAGATGGACAGGCCTTCGGCGCAGCGGAGAGAAATACCTCGCAAAGTTCTTTCTCTCCCGGACGAACCGGATAAGAATGGGGAGAATATCCGATTCGCAAAGGGGCAATAATTCCGGCCTTTCAGCCTGAAATTCCGTATTTCCTGTTGAAGGAAACAAAACAGTATCCGCTGTCGGAATTTCAGACCGGCCTTACATAAAGCCTTGAATAGCTTAAAACGGCGACAGAATATCCAGCAGCTGACGGCCGTATCTCGGCTCCTGCATATCCGAAACCGTACCCCGACCGCCGTAAGAAACACGCAGTTCGGCAATTTTGCTCGATTCGATGGTATTGTCGGATTTGATATCCGCCCGGCGGATAATGCCGCGCACCGTCAGCTGGCGAAGCTCATAGTTCACCCTGATTTCCTGTGTTCCTTCAATCACCAGATTGTCATTCGGCAAAACCTGCGTTACCACCGCCGCCATGGTCATGTTAATTTTCTCGGAACGATTGATTTTACCTTCGCCCTGAACATCGTGGTTTGACATTACATTGAACAAATCGGACGTATCGACCGTATCCGGCAGATAATCCTTGGCATATTTTTCATAACCGGCCAGAGTATTGATATTTACCGTATCTTCGTTGTCATCACGATATTGCTCGGTCTTGTTCTTCATCGACGCATTGTCGGAAGCCTCGATGTTAACCGTGATAATATCGCCCACTTTGGCGGCCCGCTGGTCTTGGAAAAATCCCGAAGAACCTTTCTTCCACAAAGAATTGGCCCCGGCATATTGTTCCGGCTTCGCCGGCATCGGCATCGAAACCGCCTGATAGCCCGGCGCATCCACCGGATTTTGTATCGGCGCCAGCTCCGGCTCTTTGCCGATGCTGGTCAGCCGCGACCAGGTATTGCAGCCGCTGAGCGATGTTGCCATCAGCAGCAGTGCTGCCAGCCTGCATAAATTTTGTTGTTTGTCAGTCATGACCATAGCTCCCCTCTATTGGACATCAATATAAACCGTTTCGGCATCGACAACCGTGCCGACCAGCACTTTCTTGCTTTTGGTGTTTTCAACTTCGATCCGCTCGCCTTTCACGCCGTCCTGACGTGCCTGCCCGCGGGCCGTAATTTGCATTTTATCCGTTTTATAAACCACGGTAATCAAATCGTTTTTCTTAATCAGAATTTTCTCGCCGATGTCACGGTCGGTTACAATTTTACCTTCTTTCAGATATTTTTTGGCCTCTTTGTTCACCAACTTGTCTTTTTCGGTCACAAACATCGGCTTAACCCGGTTCATGCGCACCGTTATTGTCTTCAACATATCCGGCGTAATCAGCTCTCCCTTGTCAATATTGCGGGCGGGAACATAAATTTCTCCCAAAACATAATATTTCCCGGAAACGGCAGTCCGTGCAAAGGCTTTTCCGTCGGCAAAAATTTCCACCGAGCAGGAAAACTTGTTTGAGAGTTCGTCGGTTCTCAGTTTTTCAACCAGGATCTTAGCTTTTCGAGCATTTTCGATTTGAAAGACAGTCTGCCCACCAAAAAATTCCAAATCAACAGCCTCAGGCCGCCCTTGCTCCACAAACTCTTTTTTGATTGCTTCTGATATTTCATCTTCACTCACCATCAGCAGATTCTCTGCTGCCTCTTCCGCCCGAACCTCACAGGCGCCCAATATTAACATTAATAAACCGAAGATAATCCCTTTTTTCATAAAAACGACTTTCATTTCACCGTTATCTCAATTGCGTAATCGTATTTAACATCTGATCCGAAGTCTGAATAATCTTTGAGTTCATTTCATAAGCGCGCTGGGCCGAAACCAGTTCCGTAATCTCCGATACCGGATTAACGTTTGACGTTTCCAGATATCCCTGCAAAATGGAGCCGAAACCTTCCACATCCGGATTATCGACAATCGGCGCACCGGAAGCCTGTGTTTCCAGCAGCAGGTTTTGCCCCATGGCTTCCAAACCGGCCTCATTCACAAAAGTCGCCAGTTCCAGCTGCCCGACGTTGACCTCATCGGTCTCGCCGTCCTGTTTAACCCAAACTTCGCCGGAGTTGTTGATATAAACTTCCGTTGCATCGTCGGGAATGGTAATCTCCGGCTGAACAATATAACCGTCATGCGTTACGATCACGCCGTCGCCGTTCTTCTGAAAAGCGCCGTCGCGGGTATAGGCAATACCTTTGCCTTCCGGCAGTTCAATCTGAAAATAACCGCGCCCCTGAATAGCCAGATCCAGAGAATTGTTGGTGTTGGTCAAACCGGTACCGCCGGTAATCCGATAAATTGCCGCGGTACGCACGCCCAAACCGAGCTGAATGCCGGACGGAACCACTGTCTGCGCAGCCGAAGACGTCGCTCCCGGACGAATGATATTCTGATACAACAGGTCGTTAAATTCGGCCCGGCGCTTGGTATAAGCCGTCGTGTTCATATTGGCAATATTGTTGGAAATAACGTCAACGTTCGTCTGCTGGGCCAGCATGCCGGTTGCACCGATTGCTAAAGATCTCATATTTTCTCCCCTTTATAATTAAGCCAGCTGCGAGTAAGCTGTAATTGTGTTTGACAAGCGCTCATGTTCTTCATCAATCATACTCTGAACAATCTCGTAAGAGCGCTGTAATTTGATCATTTTGGTCATTTCGGTAATCGAATTGACATTCGACTGTTCCAAAGCCCCCTGCACCACCTGGACGTCTTCCGGCCCGACAGTCATGGCATTGTCCGCCGTATTGCGAAACATTGTGTCTGCAACTTTCATCAGTTTTCGATTATCGGCAAATTTTACCAGCTTAAGCCGGCCGATGGTTCCGTTTTCGGTTGTCACATCGCCGTTGCTGGCAATTGAAATGTCTTTTTCCCCCGGCGCAAAAAAGAGCGGCTCGTTGTTTTCCGACAAAACGGTCTGCCCTTCCATCGTCACCAGTTGACCGTTGGCATCAAGCGTAAAGCTGCCTTTTTTGGTGTACATTTCCCCTTGATTTGTCTCAATCGCGAAGAAAACATCGCCGCGAGACGCCAAATCAAAAGTATTGCCGGTATAGACGATTGCTCCTTCGCGGAAATCCTGATATTGCCCGTAATCCTGCGTAAAATAAACCGGAACCCGGCCAAAACCGGTTGCCTCCGGCGTCTGCACCAGATAAGACGAAAAAACGGCATCATCCTGTTTGTAACCGCTGGTATTCATGTTGGCCATATTGTTGGAAACGATATCCATCTGCTTCCACAGGGCCATCTGGCGCGAAAGAGCTATGTATTTGGTATTATCCATAAGTTTATTCTCCCCAATAAAAACGGATAATGTAACATCTGCTTTTGTATATGCAAATATCGTGCCAAAAATTCAAAAAGTATAAAAAAAGCCCCTCTGCACGAGGGGCTGAAAATTAACTTACCGCATTTCCTTGCTTTGAAGAAAATTCTGCAAGAAGAGACTTAATCTCCTCAAAAAACTGCCGGTCTTCAGAATTGGCCGAATACAGAGAATCTCTGCACGGAAGCTTTTCTTCAATCTGCGCATAGTGTGCAAAAGCGGTTATAATAACCTCGGAACAACCTCCGTATTTCCGACATAAAGCATTTGCATACTCTCTTGCCAACTGGGGAACCTGATTTCCGGGAACATTAAACATTTCACATGCTCTTTGTACAGCATCTTGTTTTGCCATAGTTTTATTTGTTTTGCGGTTAATAATAAAAATAACTGTATATTTTTAACTAAATATATATCTTTTTATTTTTTTGTCAATATATTTTACAGAAACACTTTTCAAGAATACTTGAATTCGCTTACTTGCAGCCGGAAACTTTCTTCAAAACATAATGCTCGGCTAAAGCTCCCTCAACCGGTTTTTTGTCCATATTCAAACGCCGCAGCTGACCGGGCTCAATTTTGTAATAGCTCACGTCATCGTCTGCCGCCCGAAGCGCCAGCACATTGCTGTCACGGCTGTAAGTTCCCTGCTCATTAAACGTTCCGTCTTTCTTGTCAATATAAACCGACTTCATCGTAAAATGATGATTGCAGTCCAAACTGATTGTTGTTTTAATGCCGGGAGCATCAGCTGCCGGCAGCGTCCCCTCATAAACGCCGCAATATTCTTCAACGCGGGCGTTGGTATTGTCGCACCCCCATAAAACAGCGGCACCCAACAATAAAATTGCTAATTCTTTTATCATCTTTTTCACCTGATTTAATGGTTACACATTTTCGATATAATTCTTATATCTCCGCTTTCACGACAAATCAAACTAATTGATTATCCCGCCCCAAAAAGAAAGAGGTGCAAAACCTGCACCTCTTTCTCTTAACACCTCCGCAAGGAGAAGGAAAATAATTTTCAGAACCGGTAATGATTGAGCACCAGAGCAATGTTGCGCACATCGTCATAGCTCATTCTCATGTTTCTAGGAGATCCGCCAATTCCGACATGACCGCCGAAACCGTTGCCCTCGGTCAGTCCGTAAAGCTCATTCAGCTTTGCATAAACCTTCTTCAGACCATTCTCGCCAAACATTTCTTCGGCCACTTCTGCACAAGGCGTGCCGATAATGATGTTCCCTTCGTTATAAAGGGCAACAACCACCGGATTCTGCCAGGAAGAAGCAACGCGAACGTTACCGTCCTTTTTACCGTACCAGGTATCGAAACCAAACACGCTGGCGCCGCGGATAACGAGAATACCCTCCTCTTTCACGCTGCGTTCAGCCATATCGGCTTCGGCTTTTGCCACGAGACGCTCCTGTTCTTCCACGGCAGCCTCAAAAAAAGGAGCTAGCATCTCCTCATCTGAGAACATCAGTTTGCGCCAACCGTGAACGGACAGTTCTGCGTTAGAACCAACCCCTGAGTAAAACATATGCCACAAGGACAACAGTTTACCATAAGGCAATTCCATACGGTCTAATCCGACGGGGTCGGTATCCAAAAGCGCGATTGTTCCGGCCAAAGCTGAAAAATCGCGACTCATGGTTTCCGCCATTTTGCCTTTCAAGAACTTATTGTTCTTATTGGCCGCTGACGGAATATAACCTGCCAACGAAGCGATTGCAAAAGTACAATCGGCATCAATATGGCTGATTACAAAACGCGGGTCTTGGTAGCGTTTCCCGTAACAATCGCGATAAGCGCGGATTGCTACAGATTCTAATTTAGAAAGGTCACGTCCATCGGCAGTCACACCATGGTGATCCATATCCAAATTATCTACAATAGACACGCCCCCGTAAGAACACTCCACCGGGCAATAGCCCTGACACATAAATTTTTCTGCTTCCGCTGCTGTTTTAGCAAAAGCAATTTCCAGTTTTTTCATATATTATGGTTTTTAATTTTTTGCATTTGAAATTGAGGCATGCAAAAAGACGACCTCGAAAATAACGCTATCTCAAAGAGATAATATGTAGAGACATTATTATACCAAGGCCGAAACCCTATATGAAAGCGGTATAATAATATAAACAGAGACTTATAAAACAGACTTTTATTTTAGCACAAAATCGATACCCTGTCTAGACAAAACCTCCGCCGATTCCGCCAACAAAAAATCCCTCAATTGAGGGATTAAAAAACAACTTTCAAACAAATATACCAAACCTGTAAATGGTAATTTGGATAATTTTTTCGACGTGTACATTTAGTTACGCTATCCTCTATAAAAATACGGAGAATGAGGCGAGCAGTAAGAAATAAAGGGGAAAGTACCGGAACACTGCGGCAGCAAAGATAGTCCGGAGGACTATCTTCCGCCGAAAAGCACTGGCGGAAAGAAAACAATCCGGTGAATTGTTTTCTGACAACAGACAAAGTTTGTTGATTTTCAAGCTAGCGACAGCGAAGCGGAGAAAATATTACAAACTGTTTTATTGTTGTGAGAAGCGACAGCGCAACGAAACAACAACTTAGTCGGAATTGTCAGAAGTACGTGAGGACACTTTCACCCTGCAATTTCTGTACTAATCGACCATTATACGCACTTTTAAGTTTTGATTTTGATAAAGCCCTATGCTGCGAAGTAACCTTTGAGTGCCGTGTACAACTAGTTACACAAACGAAAAGATTACAAGCATGATAGGGCTTTTGCAAAATCAAACATTGAAGTCGAGATTCCACGCCGCATAACGTGCCGGATCATCAATCCAGTTCTCGCGTACTTTCACAAAAAGAAACAGATGAACGCGCTCATCCAGCTCGGTTTCAATTTCCCGGCGGGCAGACTGGCCGATTTTTTTAATCATTTCGCCGCCGCGGCCGAGCACAATGGTTTTCTGATTGTCGCGCTTGACATAAATTGTCATTTCCGCCCGAACGGAACCGTCTTCGCGACGCTCCCAGAGTTCCGGTTCCACCGTCAGTTCATAGGGCAGTTCCTGCCGCAGATAGAGAAACAGTTTCTCGCGCACAATCTCTGCCGCCAAAAGTTTCAGCGGCATGTCCGACATCTGCTCTTCGGGATAATACCAGGGCGAAACCGGCAGATTATCTGCCAGATATTTATAAAAATCTTCGATATTCTGACCGGTTAGCGCCGAAATCATAAAAGTCTCTTTAAAATTTCCCGCTGCATTTATCTGTGCACTCAACCCCAGCAGTTTTTCTTTGGCAATCAAATCGACTTTATTCAAAACCAAAATCGCTTCAATTTTTTGCTTGTTCAGCTTGGCCACAATCGACTGGGTCTCGTCATCAAAGCCGCGCTTGGCATCCACCACCAGCACCACGATATCCGCATCTTTCACGCCGCTCCAGGCAGAAGAGACCATTGCCCGGTCAAGCCGGCGCTTGGGTTTGAAAATTCCCGGCGTGTCAATAAAAATGATTTGCGTCTGCTCATAGACGCCGATACCGCGCACCATCGTCCGCGTGGTCTGCACTTTAGGTGACACAATCGACACTTTTGAACCGACGAAATTATTGGTTATCGTCGATTTTCCGGCATTCGGAGCCCCGATAAGCGCCACAAAGCCGCAACGCGTCTGCTGTTCAGCATTTTGTTCCATGCGGATATCCTAAAAAGTCTAACATTTTGGCGGCTGCAGCCTGCTCGGCCAGCTTTTTGTTGCGCCCTTCTCCCTGCTGCGACTTAACACCCCGCAGCGAAACCGTCATAAAGAAAGTCGGCTCATGTTCGCTTCCCGCTCGGCCGACCACCTCATAAACCGGATTGCCCAGCCCTTTGCTGTGCGCCACCTCCTGCAACAAGGTCTTGCTGTCTTTCGGCGGCGCAACATTCTTGTCAATCAGTTCTTTCCAGTGCTGGTTAACAAAAGTAACCGCCTGCTCACAACCGGCATCCATAAAAATAGCGCCGATAACCGCCTCGCAAACATCACACAGCACATTTTCATTTTCGCGAATTTCTTCGTTCGCCACCACCATAAACTTGTCAAGATGGAGCGTCAAAGCCACTTCCGCCACCGTCTCCTTGCAAACCAGACCGGTATGCCGCTGCGACAGGCTGCCCTCCGGCTCATTCGGAAACATCCGGTATAACAAACTGGCAATCGAAACCCCGAGCACCCGGTCTCCCAAAAACTCCAGCCGCTCATAATTTTCCGACAAACGCGCCGTATGGCTGCTGTGCGTCACCGCCTGCTGCAGTAAATGCTTGTTTTTAAACTCATAACCGAGAATTTTTTCTAACTCTGATAAATTTTCCATAGCTAATTTCCATAAAATGCTTTTAGTGAGACGGATAGAGGCGAGTATCGCAGCGCAGAAACGGAGTGTACATAGAAATACATGAGCATTCGAGCAGCGAACCGCGCCTCTAGGCATCCGCTAAAAGTATTTTAATCATTTTATCTTGTTGAACAAGCGTTCCCAACGTATCTTCTTAGGCCAGGTCCAAGGCTTATACCAGGCACCGTCGTCATTATGCGAAAAGAACAGAAAACGGGCTTTGCCGACCAGATTTTCAAAAGGAACGAAACCGACGTTAACGCGGCTGTCGTCCGAACGGTCACGGTTATCGCCCATCACGAAATAATATCCTTGCGGCACCGTCAGCTCTGGCAGATTATCTTCGCTTTCGCTGTCGGAAACCTCCAAAATTTTATGCTTAACGTCATTCGGCAGCGTTTCGATATACTGGTGATAACGCTCGGCATTGCCCTGACTGTCACGAATGACAAAATCTTCGATTTCTTCGCGGTTGACCAGTTCGCCGTTCACATAAAGGCGGCCATCTTCCAGCTTCACCTTATCGCCGGGCAAACCGATAATCCGTTTGATGTAATCGGTTTTGTTGTCCTGAGGAAACTTGAAAACCACCACATCGCCGCGATTAGGCTCGTCAGCCCAAATCCGCCCCTCAAACAGCGGCATGCTGAAAGGCAGCGAATGCTTTGAATAACCGTATGTATATTTGGAGACGAACAGATAATCGCCCACATACAAAGTCGGATACATTGACCCGGAAGGAATTTTAAACGGCTCAAACAAAAACGTTCTGATAAGGATGGCGATAACAATTGCATAAAACAACGTTTTCACCGTATCCATCAAACTCTCATCATCTTCCATATTAATCTCTTTTTTCACTAATAATCAGTTGGATAACGCATTATCTTAGAAAAAAACATGTCCGTTCGTGCCTTTTTCAAAAATAATCATGCACATACTAAACATAATTTTACGTTATAGCAACAATAAAATCAGATTAATTCAATAATTACAAACGCTTGCGCCCAAGGGTAATCGTCGCTCATCGAAACCTGAACATTCACTTCCTTCGAGCCGGCAAGTTTCTGCAAATGTTTCAGCGCACCGCCGTAAATTTTCAACTGCGGTTTGCCCGACTTCTGATGCACGACGGCGATGTCTTTCATAAACACCCCTTCGCGGAAACCGGTACCCAAAGCCTTGGCAAAAGCCTCTTTGGCGGCAAAACGCTTTGCCAGCGAGCAGGCATATTCCTTGTTTGAAATCGCCTGACGCTTTCTGATTTCCTTAAATTCCACCGGAGCAAACGAACGTTTTAAAAATCTTTCTCCGAAAATGCTGATCGTCTCTTCAATACGGTTAATATTGGCCAAATCGCTGCCGACACCCACAATCATAAAAATAATCCTTTTTAGCTTCTGGTTAGTTTATCCAATGTATTTTTTACTATATAATATGAAATTATCCAAGCTGCAATACAAAAAGGCACACAGCCGACAATCATCGGCTTGAGCACCGGCCAGATATCGCTGAAAAAGCGTGAAAAATCAAACGTCATCAGAGCATGTGCCGACTGCTGAAAAATATGTTCAAAGTTCACATGCGGCAACATGACGGAACTTCCCTCCAGCATAATCCGCCCGGTATAGTAAACCGCGGCCCAGATAAACGGAAACGTCCAGGGATTGCCCGCAATCGTACCGATTGCCGCCGCTAAAACATTAAAACGCAGCGCCCAGGCCAAAACCACCGCCAGCAGCGTATGCAAACCGACAAACGGCGTAAACGACACCATTACGCCGACCGCTGCCCCGCCGGCAATGGAAGACGGCGTTCCGCTTAACGAACGCAGACGTTCAATAAAATGCCGTTTAAAACCGGTCAGAATATTTTCCATCCCTTTTCTCCTGAATTTTTCTCCGATATAAGCACTTGCTGATAAATTTGAAGATAGAACAAAAAAATAAAACCGTTCCGGAGATGAATCGGAACGGTTTGGATGGCTGCGAAAGGTTAATATCTTATCTTAGAAGTTCAGTCATCCCCCTATTCGCAGCCACTCCCGGAAAAGCTCTTAGTGAAACCCGATTCTGATTTCCCTTATGCCAAAATTCAGAATCTTTCTTTCCCGGGCGGAAATTGGTTTTAGTCAGCTTGTTTTTCTTGCAGAATAACGCTGACTGACAAATGGTAATAATCCAGCAGATAACCGATATCCATATTCGTCAGTGCCGCGCGGCCGCTTTCAATTTTATCAAGGCTTTTAAAATTAACATTGGTCTCGTTGCAGACCTGTTCGCGGGTAATATTGCGTTGTGTCCGGATGAACAAAAGATAAATTCCCAATGTCCTCCCGATAGTGGTTTGCAAATCTTTAGGGGTAATTTGCAGAGTTATTTTTTCAAACATTTTAGCTCCTGTTTTGTCATTATTAAAACAAAACCACCTTTGGGTTAAAGGTGGAGGAGCTGAAAACTGTTTAGACACAGTCATGCTTATTCGACCAAAGGCTTATATCACACACTCCTCCGTTGGAGGATATTATTGTCTAAATGATGTTTTCAGGCACCACAACCGGCCTCCCGATTGCAGGAATTATCATAAAGCAAAAAAATTAATTTGCAATTAAAAATTTTACAGACAGCCTCGGGCTGAAATTGCACCCGCACGACGTGCGTACCCAACAGGTGCGCAGTCTGCGATTTCTGTATGAGATAACCACTATATGAACTTTGAAAAAAGCTCGGAGAATTCTGCTCGCTAATTCTGTATTAGATGACCATTATACGAGCTTTTATTGGTTGGCGCGTGACACATACGACACTACCTTGCTCGCTTTGAGAGCGGCAATAATGTCGGTCAGATGTTTTAAATCTTTAACATCAATATCAAGCAGAAGTTCAAAATAACTGACAGTGCGATAAACAATGTTCAGGTTGGAAATATTGCCGTTATTGCGGGCTACCAGATTGGAAAGTTCGGCCAGAGAACCGGGCTCATTGGCCAGCATAACCTTCAAACGGCCGGTATGCATTTCATTGACGGCTTCTTCGCCCCAGGCAATATCCAGCCAGCGTTCCGGTTCATCGGCATATTTTTCCAAAGCTTTACAGTCAATGGTATGAACGGCAACCCCCTTGCCGGTAGTAACAATACCGACAATGCGATCGCCCGGCAGCGGGTGACAGCAGCCGGCAAAATGAACCGCCATTCCCGGAATAAGCCCTTTGATTTTCAGCGGTTCGCTCTTCTTGTCTTTTTTAATAACCTTTTTGAAACTCGGCACTTTAATCGACTTGACCACTTTTTCAAGCTTTGACTGCTTATAAGCCGGATAAACCGCCTTTAACACATCCCAGCCGGTCACCAGCCCCTCGCCGACTTTGGCATAAATATCCTCAATCGATTCGGCCTCAAAATTCTGCAAAACATTCACCAGGCCTTTTTCGGAAAACTCCAGATTCTCGCCTTTAAACAAACGCTCCAGAATTTCCTGCCCCAGCGTAATAAACTGATCGCGCTTGCAGGCACGAACATAACGCCGGATAGCCGCCTTGGCCTTGCCGGTAACCACAAAACGCTCCCACTCCGTTGACGGATGCTGCGCCTTGGAAGTCAGAATGTCAACCTGGTCGCCGTTTTGCAAAACCGTGCGCAGCGGACGGATTTCACCGTTAATCTTGGCACCGACGCAGGTATCGCCGACGGAAGAGTGAACCGCATAAGCAAAATCTACCGGTGTGGAATTAATCGGCAGCCCGATTAAATCGCCCTTCGGCGTAAAACAAAACACCTGGTCGTTATACATTTCCAGCTTGGTGTTTTCCAAAAACTCTTCCGGATTGGAAGCCTGTTCCAAAATCTCCAGCAGCTCGCGGATCCAGCGATAGTGCTTGCCCTCGGCTTTCTGTCCCTGCTTATAAGCCCAGTGAGCCGCCACGCCTTTTTCGCCGATTTCATGCATTTCATGCGTGCGTATCTGAATTTCAATGCGTGTATTTTCCGGCCCGATTACGCCGGTGTGAATAGACTGATACCCGTTCGGTTTCGGGGTGGAAATATAATCCTTAAACCGCCGCGGCACCATGTGATATTTGCTGTGCACGATACCCAGCGCCTGATAACAGGTTGCCACGTCGTCAACAATAATGCGAAAAGCCATAATGTCCGACAGCTGCTCAAAAGAAGCGTTTTTCTGCTGCATTTTGCGCCAAATCGAATAAGGCGTTTTCTCCCGGCCGGAAACCGTGGCCTTAATGCCGTTTTCCTCCATATCTTTTTCCAGCTGGGCAATAATCTTCGGCACAATGTTGCTGCCCTGCTCACGCAAAAAGTTCAAACGCGCCACAATAGAATCATGAGCGTCTTTGTGCAGCTCGGCAAAAGCAATTTCTTCCAGTTCGCTCTTCACTTCCTGCATACCGATACGCTCGGCCAGCGGCGCATAAATGTCCAGTGTTTCTTTGGCAATTCTGGCCCGCTTTTCGGGCTTTTGCAAAAAATGCAGCGTCCGCATGTTATGCAGGCGGTCAGCCAGTTTAATCAGCAGCACGCGAATGTCTTCCGACATTGCCAGCAGCAGCTTGCGAAAATTCTCCGCCTGTTTGTTGTTGGCCGATTTCTGCTCAATCATTGCCAACTTGGTCAAACCGTCCACCAACTGCGCCACCTGATCGCCGAACAGAGAGCGGACTTCTTCAATCGTCGTATCGGTGTCTTCCACCGTATCGTGCAGCAGCCCGGCGATAATCGACGCGGAATCAAGCTTAAACTTGGTCAGAATACCGGCAACTTCCACCGGATGCGAATAATAGGGGTCGCCGGAAGCCCGCAGCTGAGCCCCGTGTTTTTTCATCGCAAAGACATACGCTCTGTTAAGGGCATCCTCATCGGCATCAGGATCATATGATTTTACCAAATCCACCAATTCGTACTGTCTGAGCATTTTTTCGGTTCCCTACTGTTCTTTTTTATCTCGCATATTCATATAAGAGCGCTTTTTTGTCTAAGAATCAAGTTTTTTGTTCCTGCAAGCATTCTTCCGGCAATTATACGTCTGACAATATTAATATTTGATAAAAAAATAAGGGTTCTTCTTCCCAACAGAAAGAAAAACCCTTACTTCGCATTTACCTTGAAGGTCAGACGGCGGTACCGTTCAGCGAACAATCCATAATCTGGAACAAATCGCCCGTCTTAAGGATTGCACAGTGAATACGCGAATAAACAGTCAGCGACGGCAGCAAATAATCTGCACCATCCGAACGGCCGATGACAAAAACATCGTCGGCGTTCATTGCCGAAAGAATATTCCGCAAAGCAGACAAATCTATTTTTCTGGCATAAACGGTATTGGGAATAACCGTTATTTCAGGAAGATTATCCGCATTCGCAATTGCGATAACTTTTGCCGAACGTCCGTTTGCACTCACCTTTTTCAATAAATCTATAGTCTTCATAAAGTTAAAAATTTAATGGTTTATACTCGAAAAGAATATAAGTACTGCTTTTTGTTATTCCGAAATTCCGTTTATAAACCTCAGACAACAATCCGAAATTTAACTTTGAAGGCTGGTCAATAATAACAAAATAGTAAAACATATACTTATAATTCTAAATACAGATATACCATAGAATTAAATATATGTCAACAATATTTTACTCTTGCCGTTTTTTTTGTCACAGACACATAAAAAGGCTGTCCATAATGAACAGCCTTTCAAATCAAAACTTCTTTATTTTTATTCTTCGTCTTCCAACCCGTCGCCGAGATCGTCGCCCAAATCAAAGCCGTCTTCCAAACCGTCTTCTTCATCAAGCGGCAAATCAGCATCGCCGTCGTCGGCAGCGTCCAAATCCAACACATCGTCATCATCGCTGTGAACCTGCATTGAATCGGACATCTCGGTATCCAGCAGAACACCGGAGAACTGATCATCCAGATCAGCCAGTTCTTTCTCGGCCGCCATAATTTCCATTTCTTCTTCTTCGGGCTCTTCAACCTCAACATATTTCTGCAGCCCCATAACCAAAGACTTCTGCAGTTCTTCAATGCTGACCGTTTCGTCGGCAATTTCGCGCAAAGCGACAACCGAGTTTTTATCATTGTCGCGGGCAACGGTCAACGGAGCTCCGGCAGCCAGATCTTTCGCACGCTGGGCCGCAACCATCAGCAGTTCATAGCGGTTAGGAATTTTATCAACGCAGTCTTCTACAGTAACTCGAGCCATTTCTTTATGATCCTATCAAAAATTTAAAGAATGTTTTTTAGCTTTATACTAACTAAAAATCGGAAATGCAATAACAAAATGCAAAAAAAAGCGTGCCGTCAGTTCAAAACGGCAACCGGCTGCCCCAAAATCCGGTATTTTCCGGCCTCAAATTCCTTTTTCAGCAGTTTGCGGTTTTTCCGCGCTTCCAGAATATCATTCAGCGGCGCACGGTACATTTCCACCAGCGTCTGCATGGTCTGAAACTGCAAAGCCGCCTTGCGGCCGCCCAGATTTTCTTCAAGATACCGGTTATAAGCGCCGTCCCGGAAAGCTTTCAGGCTGGCCAGCGTTGACGAACGCATCATTCCCATCCGATAAGCCTTGATCGTCTTGTCACAGGTATAAGCCCAACTCTCAGGGGTAAAGCCCTCGCCGCCGACCGCCATCCGCAGCTGCAGTTCCATACCGGCCATCCGCAGTTTTTGCACCAGACGCTGGCAGGGATTAACCATGTCTTTCAGCATATTGACGGTCAGCCCCTTGCCGTTTTCCTGCTCCCAGCGGTCAAGAAAACTTCCGGCATTGTAAATTCGCGCCATGCGCGGGCTGTCCGGGGCAATCTCCCGCACTTTCGGCAGCGTCCGGGCAAAAGCCTTAATATCGGCACTGGTCAGCGGGCTGTTGATGTCCGGATTTATCGTGCGCAGGTCGCTGGCTCCGGTTTTAACTTCGGGTTTGGCTCCGGGAACAAACTCGTCCGCCGGCACCAGTTCTCTGATTCGGGCATAGAAGTCCCCGTCATACGGTACTTTCGGCGCCGCCTTGCGCATAACCGGACGTTCCGGACTTCGGCGGTTTTCCGGCCACATTTCCGGCATCAGCAGATAATACAGATACGGTGACAAAAACTCCAAATCTTCAATATCGGCCAGTTGCGGAGCGATTCGCGTTGGAAATTTGTTTTTGGTTTCTTTAATTCCCGGCATATTCAGAACTTTCTCCGGCATATTCGGCACCGTATGCAGATAAGGGCCGATGTACTGGTAATATTCCGGCGGAATCATTGACAGAATATCAAGCAGATCCTGTTCATGCTCATTCCGCAGACGCCGCTCGGTAGAGCCGTAATCGGTAATCGTCACCCTGAACAGGCTGTCAAACAGGTTGCCGATGTCCCAGTGATAATCGTAACGCCGGTTATAACGGGCGTTTTCCACCAGATATTTGCGCTCCAAATCCGCATATTTCGGCAGAGGCTCGTTTAAATCGACTTTGAAATATGCCGCATAATCTGCCGGAGAAGCCTGCACGACCCGAAAAATTCCGGCCGACAAAACCACCCCGGACAGCAAAGCAGCCAGTTTTTTAGTTATTGTCACCTGTCAGTCTGACCTTATAAGTTAAGACGGCTTGTCCCTTGGCCGGAACACTCACTTTCCAGACCGCGGTCGAAGCGTTTTTCTTTTCATGCTTCAGGCTTTCGCCGACAACTTCCCAGTTGCTGTTGAACCCTTGCTCAAAAACCACCGTTTCGGCTTTGTCTTTGGCATTATTGAATTTAATTTCCGCATCTGCCTCGGAAATATTTTTGGCAATGCTTTTAACGCCGGTCACCTTTCCTTTGACCGCAATATCAAACGACTGGCCGATTTTCAGTTCTGCATTGTCGCCCGCCGCCAATTGCTTCAGGCTGCTTTCGCCCAAGAACTGAACTTTGCCGCTTTTATCGTTTTCATAAAAACGGACCACGCCTTTCGGCAGCGGTTCGCCCAAATTGGAAGCTTTGTCATTCGTCAATTTAAAAATGACGTCGGGATTCTGGCGGACAAACTCGCTCTCCCGCATATTCGGCCACAAATAAAGCGGAGAAGTCAACCGGTATTCTCTGGCAAATTTGACATCATCCTTGCTCAGCAGCGAAACCTGCTTGGACTGTTTGTCGGTAATTGTGGTTTTGAACGGCAGCGTATAGATGTAATAATCGGCCAGAGCTTCCTGCGCCGGAGTTCCCGCCGCACTGTCGGCCATTGCCATTTCCGCATTGCGAACCATTTTTGCCGCATACATCATCGGCATCGCCCGCGGCTGAACCTGGCTTACCAGATTAACATTCCCGGCCACCAGCTGCACCAGAGCATTTTTATAATCGGCACCCGATTCATTGGTCAGCGTAATCCACCCCTTAAGATTCAGACTGTCCGCACCGGTAATGTCTGCCACATAATCGGCTTTCCAGCTCAGTCCGCGGGTCAGATAAGCCAGTTCCAGCCTGTTGTCTCCGGCCTGTCCGGCTTCCAAATCGGCCGACAGGGTCGGTTTTGACGTCAGATTCTCCGGCAGACTGTCAAAAATCAGCCGACCCGGGAAATGCGTCTCAATGCCGTAACTGAACTGCAATATCGGATTGCCGTAATTGCTGTCCAAAATCTTGGCCTGGTCAAACACGGTCGTACCCGTTTTTTCATCATACAAAGCGGTTTTAACCGTTTTGCCGACAGATTCGTTCACAATATTCACCGGCGTCAGCAGATTGTAATTGTAATTCTGCTCAATCACGCTGATTTGGCTGCCCGTCAGCATAGCGGTCTCCGGCATGATTTTTTCGGCCACGCCCTTAAAAGCCACCGAATTGCGTCCGGCATTCAAAGCTGCAGTACGGCTGTCGCGTACAAAGGCCAGATCATTGTTGTAAATGCTGACCGCCACCGCCGCATTGTCTCCGCCTTCCAGAATAATTTCCTTGGCAGAAAGATTTTGCGGCATTGCGGCGCCCGCGATACCGGCCGCCATCAGAAGTTTCACTGTCGAACTTGTCATTTTTGCTCCTTTGCTCACATGTTTTGCCGCTAATATAATCCATAAAAGCACAAAAAAAAAGTGATAAAATAAGATTATTGCTAGACTCGGGAATAATATTCTCCTAATATTGCATCAGATAGATTACAGGCTCAATTGTTTAAGGAGATTTGTTATGGCATGGACTGAGCAAATGGTCGAAGACCTGAAAAAAATGTGGGACGAAGGCTTAACTACCGGTGAAATAGGAAAACGCCTGAACGTTTCCAAAAACTCCATCGTCGGAAAGGTTCACCGTCTGCAGCTCCCTGCCCGTCCGTCTCCGATCAAGAAAAAAGACAGCGGCGAAGATACCGCCGAAATTCCGGCCGCCAAAACCGCCAAAGCCCAACCCGCGCCGAAAGAAAAAGAGCACAAAACCGTTGCTCCCGCACCGAAACCCGCGGCAGAGCCTGATCCGGAAGCTCTGCGGGAACGGATTGAAACCATTCGAAATTCCGTTCATGTCGAACATCCCAAAGGCAAACATAAAACCATGCTCACCGACTTGGACAACCACACTTGCCGTTGGCCGATCGGCGACCCCAAAGACGAAAACTTTCATTTCTGCGGCCGCAAAATCAAAATCGGGCAGACTTACTGCGAAGAACACGCCGCTGTTGCTTATGTTAAAGCCACCGGTAAGAAATAGACTTTGTAAATTATTAACCAATTCTGTGTTAATTTAGTCTGAGTAAGTTTAATTTAGGGGATTTGAAAAAATGTCTATGGGGAGTCTTATAGCTTTTATTGCCGGTTTTGTTGTCGTTATCGGTTCCATTATGTCGGCAACCGACAAACCGATGGCTTTCATAGACATCCCGAGTATTATCATTGTCGTTGGCGGTACGTTCGTAGCCTCTTTCATTTCTTATGAAGCCAAAAATGCCGTCGCCGGCTTAAAAATGGCGCTCAGCACTTTCAGAAAACACAAGGATTCCGAAAATTCGCTGAAAGACGAAGTCGGCCGTATCGTCCGCTGGGCTTATATTATCCAGAAAAACGGATTACAAGGCCTCGAAAACGAAGTAACCGACGATTTGCGCAACGAAAACGCCTTTCTCGCCTACGGCGCAGATTTGGTCGTTACCGGTTATACCGGCGCCGAAATCAAACAAATTCTCGAACATATGCTGGAATCTCAGGCCGAACGCAACAAACGCATGACCGACGTTTTAATGAAACTCGGCGGCGATGCCCCTGCTTTCGGTATGCTGGGAACCCTTATCGGCCTGATTATCATGCTCGGCAACATGGCCGGCGATCCTTCGGCAATCGGACCGAGTATGGCTGTTGCTTTGGTTACGACTTTCTACGGTATTATTCTGGCGCGTATCGTCTTCATCCCGATGGCTACCAAAGCGGCCGCGCGCAACGATGTCACCTTATTCAAAAACAATCTCCAGATGGAAGGCCTGGTTCTCCTCGCCGAACGTAAAAGTCCGCGCTATATTCAGGACAAAATCAATTCCTTTGTTGACACCCGGGAACAGTTCTTAATCGACCGCGATATGAACAACACGCCGGCCCAATAAAACTTTGGAGTTTTATCAATGAAAAAGAAAGCCGCAGAAAAAATTGACGAAGACTGGATGTCCACTTACGGCGACATGGTTACGCTGCTGCTGTGTTTCTTCGTCATGATGCTGGCCGCTTCAACGCCCGATGCCGCCAAATATGAACAAATCCAGGCCGGCCTTAACGAAGGTGTCGGCAAACAGGAAAACCAGCCTCGTCCGATTGAAATGATGATGGTTGAGCTCAGTGACGATATCCAGTCTATGGAAGCCGAAGACAAAGTTGCGCTCGGAACCGATGCTCAGGGAATCGTCCTTGAATTTGAGGGAGACACCCTGTTTGATTACGGCTCGGCCGAAATCAAAAAAGAAGCTCTGCCCACACTTAAACGCATTGCCGCCACCCTGCAGTCGGAAAGATATAACAAATTCATTTTTAACATTGAGGGCCATACCAGCGACGAACATTTTTCCAGCGCGCAATACCCGTCCAACTGGGAACTTTCATCCGCCCGCGCCGCATCGGTTGCCCGTTTTCTGGAAAGCCGCGGCATAAACCGCGTCAGACTGCGTACGGCCGGCTTGTATGATGTCTCGCCCAAATATCCCAACCGCGACCCGTTTGGCGAACCGATCCCGCAAAATCGGATAAAAAACCGCCGCGTTGTCATTCATGTTGAACCATCCTACCGCTAAAAAAATCCCCTTCCGAACGAAGGGGATTTTTTTATTTAGCCGTAACCTCGGCACAATAACCGTTACTGCCGGAACTCTCGCTGCTTCGTCCGCACATATCCTGACAGGTATCATAGCTGCCGTCTCCGGCGCCGGTTTCTGATGTGCTGGTGTAGCAATCGCTTCCGCCGGTTTTATAATCACAACAGGATTCCGTGGTATATTGCATCCGCCAGTCACCCCAGCGTTCATTTTGCGTACACCCGGTGCAAGCACTCGTCGTATAATAAGACTTTCCTTTATAACAACGATAACAAACGCCGCCGCAGCCATCATCACCGGATTCCACCTGATAATAGTCGGCCGAACATTTATTTCGCTGAGCGTTGCTGTCGGAACACTTGGCTTCACAGGCCGCTCCGATATTGCCGACATTGATGATCGGACGATAATTGACCGTATCCCTGATAACAAAATAAAAACCGCCGGTAATAGAACCGCTGTCATAGTCATAACTGGAACTTCCGTGTTTAGAACAAAGTTTCGACAGGGCTGTCGTTATGGCATCGCTTTTGCCGCTCCAGAAGCACCCGGGATTTTCAGAATGATAATCACCCCCGTCAGAATTGCAGTAATAATACTTGGCATTACTGCCTTTATTAACACCGTAAGTACATCCGCCAAAAGTGGAAGAAATGTAATTTCCCGACATAATTTTGGCCGTTGAAATCTTTCCCAACGTCGTATTAACGGCAAACATATTATCCAACAGCTTTTTCAGTTGTCCGGCCGAAGGAATAAACCAGTTTGCCCGATTTGTTCCCACCGTCTTATAATTTTTAACCCGTTCATAAAGATAGTTGCTTCCGAGAGAAGCATTTTTCAATATTTCATCAACGGATGTCTTACCGTCCATATCTTCAATCGCCGAATTCTCATCTTCATATATTTTTGTCTGAGCCGTAATAGCCATATTCATCGCAAAATATTGGGTACCGCCGTAACTGGTACTTTCAAACACGCTCCGGTCTCCGTCCTGCAAAGCCACGGCTAATATATCCTTGCGGGAATTCGTTACATAAAAAACAACCCCGATTGGCACTTTGTTGGAAATCAGCAAAGAGCTGGTTGAACCGTCCGAATACAAAATATCGCCGACATTAACATCACCGCCGGTCTGGCCGTCGGTACAAAATAACTTATTTATATCATACGGACACCGCACCACGCTCAAACCGACGCACTGTTCTTCCGTCTTATTATACCCCATTGTCGCACAATCGGGCGTCGGCGTACAAACCTGCGCATGAGAAGAGAAAAGCGGAAACAAAACCGTTGCAACTCCTGACATTAATCTCATCTGCATCTTTTTCATTTTTTCTCTCCTTAAAAGCAATGGAAAATATCTTTGTTAAACGGACACGCCAATCGATAACTGTTGCCGCATTCTTTAGCCGTGCGAAAATACCCCAGCTTTTTGCAGTCTGTTTCCGGACGCGTACACAAAGTTTCCAAATCCGTTGTTCCGACATTACACCCCAAATCACACCATTTTTGAGAGCAGGCCTCATATTCACAAAAACGCCCTTCCGGACATACAGTCAATTTGCACTTGTTTTCGCACCCCTCGGCCTTGCAGGTTTTAAACAAATGCGTTTCTCCGCGCCAGCAACTGTCCGTTCCTTCACCGCCGTAAGTGCATTCTTTATAGCCGTTGCAGCTGTTTTCAACCCGTTTATATTTTATTGTGCCGCAACTGTTGCAAACCAAGGTTGACGCATGATATCCCTGTGCATTCGCCTCGGCTGCCGTATAATCATACCCCTCACAGGGGTTGCAGACACATCCCTTATAACTGCCGTCATAAGGGCAAATAACCGTTTCATCGGTTACCTTTCCGGTCGGGCAACTCACATAATACTCGTTATCTTCACAGGCTCGCCCGTTGTCTTTCTGGCATTTTTTAAAATATTTACCGTCATAGGGACAAGCCTCCGCCGGATACGCCGGCAGTGCACAGGCAGTCACAGCATAACCGTTATTTTTACACCAATCGGTCGCCCCATAACATTTATCGACATATTCATCTCCGTAGGGGCACCTTTTTCCCGCATACGTTCCCGAGGCACAGCTGGAAGCTTTTACCTTATATCCCAGCGAAGCACAGCTCTCCGCAATACTGAAATCCTGATTGCCGAAATCCGTCCGTACAGTTCCGTCAGTAATAAAGCGGACTCTTGCCTCACGTTGAAATCCCTTTAAAGAATAAACAGGCTGCACCAGCAACGGTGCAACCTGAAGCTCTGATTTAAAGGCTTGGTTTTGAGTCATATCTATGAGACGGGTGGCTGAGATGGAAGAATCAAGACTCACACCATACGCCGAAGCGGAATACGGTATGAACATTAAAAATGCTCTAAGGAGAATACTTCTCATCATACACCTCTATAACTAAATCAAAGCTCACCTCCAAATTAACATAATTTACAAAATTAGTCAATATATAATAAAACACCTTTTTCTTTTTTTCTATTCTGCCCCAGCCATTGGATATAAAAAACCCCTCAGCTTAAGCCAAGGGGTGTTTTCTCTCTCTAAAATCTAAAAAACATTGCCGGCCAGCCGAAACTCTCCATTATCATAAACCGCATGAATACAGCCGCAATTGGGAACTTTGGGCTTTTCTACCCCGAAATAACCGAGCAGGTTGCTCATCGTGCCGCCGTGAACGGCCAGCCCGACACACCGATAACCCTCTCCGGCAATCGTCCGCATCGCAGTCAACACGCGCTCCCGCACTTCCCCAATGCTCTCACCCTGAGGAAAACGGACGTCAAGTTTATCTTGTCCCGGATTAAAAACCGCTTCACCGACTTCCTTATAAAGCCGATTAACATCATCAAACGTCATTCCCTCGGCCACCCCGTAATGACACTCCCGCAAATCGGGAAATTTAACCACTTCTATTCCCAAAGGCTTTGCGGCAATTTGCGCCGTATGATAAGCACGGATGAGTGGTGAAGAATAAATAATTTCCAACTTTTTGTCCTTCAGCTTGTCAAACAGACAAGCCGCCTGCGCCCGTCCGGTCTCATTTAAATCCACATCTGTTCCGGAACCCTGCCAGCGCTTTTGTTTGTTAATATCCGTTTCGCCGTGCCGAAAAATATAAAAATCAACCATTTCCATTGTTCCGTATCTGTTAAACCTGATATTCATTGCTTAAATATCATTCTCCGCCTCCGGCGTCAACTTTTCTTTCGCCCTCTCAAAGCAAACTGCAAATGCTTTTCCGACTAACATATTTCCCTCACATCAAGTCTCCGTTAAATGTAAGTTTTTTCCGTAACCTGTAAAATATTTTTCTTGATTACTAATCAAACTCTGCTAATGTTTAACCAGGTTGTATTCCTTAGAAAAGAATACGGCCTAGGGCTTAGAAAACCCTTTTATAAACGCAGTCGCCTGCATAGCGACTTAAAACGTTATATGCCGATTTCTGTCCTTTAGGGCGGATGTCGGCCTAATAAGGCTATGCGCTGAATAAGCCGAGCCGTTTGCGTTTATACGGTTTTCTAACATCCGCCCGCCTTTTCTTAAAGAGCGGGTTTTGTTTAACTATAAATAAAGGATGTAAATCGTATGAAAAAAACAGCAATAATACTTTTAACATCAGCTGCTTTATCCGGCTGTGCTTCTATTATAAAAGGAGGAAGTCAAGATATTGATATTACAACAAATAACGGACAAAGTGTAAATGCAACAATCTTTACAAAATCAGGAATACAAGAAACTAATATTCCACAAACAATCGCCGTACAAAAAGATAGTCAAGACATTACAATTACAGTTAAAGAAGGACGATGCAATAAAGAATCCGTAACTATCGCTAAATCACATATACAACCTTGGTTTTGGGGAAACATGATAACAGGGGGCATCCTCGGTTCAACAACAGACTCGTTAACAGGAGCTATGTGGCAATACGACAATACAATTGTCGTCAACGTAGATGAAAAAACAACCTGCAAATAACAACATAGCCAGTATTGTGTTTTTATGAAAATATACAATACCGGATTTTTCTAGGATAATACAATGAATAAAAAATTGACTATCTATCTAAGTATATTTTTATTATCTTCATGTGCCACAATGTTCAACGGCACAACCAAAAACATTCATATGATGACCTCCAACGGTGACAGTGTTAAGGCGGACATTACAAGTAAAGGGGGAACTCAAACAATAACCCTGCCCGGCTCTGTTACCGTGCAAAAAGGAAATGATATATCTGTTAATGTTAAAGAAGATAAATGCCACCGTTCATCTTCTTACGTCATTAATAAGAATTTAGATATATTCTTTTTAGGAAATGCATTTAATTATTGGACTGGAACAAGCACAGATATACCTAATGGCGCTATGTGGACATACGATGATAATGTAGTTGTACCGGTATATCGCAAAGATGACTGTAAAAAGTAAATTACTAATTTTAGCGATATGCAGTTTGCATTGTAGTCAAGCTCGTGCCGAATATACTTTCGAACAGCTAAAAGAATTATCGTTGCCGGAAACTTACAGTTCTGTTGAATGGAAAAACTTACTCCATTACGACAATGAAAAAAGTGTCATAAACAAAGAAAGTAATTTTTTCTTATCTTCAGACGGCTTTAAGAATCCTCAAGCTGAATATCTGGCAACATTAAAAGCCATAACAGAAAATATTAAACAACAGGATAATCATGCTATTTGTAAATATCCGGCACGGTTTGACTACATTCTGCATTCGTTAAAATTGAAAAAACAAGATTTTAATCTACCGATATGTAAAGATTATCAGGAATACAGGAAAAAAGTTCCGATTGATTCTGTTTCCGTAGTCTTTGCGGCAGAAAGCAATCGTAGCCCTTCATCAATGATGGGACATGCTTTTTTAAAGTTGCAAGGGACAAATGAAAAAGGTTTAAAAGAACATTCTTTCAGTTATTTTGCAGCATTTAATATTGAAAATAGCTTGCAATTTTACATAGATATCATAACAACAGGAATAGACGGCGCCTATATTTTATCTCCTTATAAGTACAAGATAGACGAATATTTAATCGGAGAAAAACGCTCCCTGTGGGAGTTTGATATAAATCTGACGACAGAAGAAATTGAGCGTTTGAAAAGCCATATTTGGGAGTTAAAAGGCCATAATATCAAATATTCCTTGGTTTCTCATAACTGTAATACTGCTGTTGTAAGCATATTAACAACAGCAAATCCAGAGTTTAAAACCTCCAATATCAAACCATTCATAACACCTGTGGAATATCTTAAAGAGCTTTATAATAAGCAAAAAATTAAGAAAATTTCTATTGAACCAACTGAATATATGCGTAAAAAAATACACAAAAACGGAACTAAAAACATCTTGTCCGCTAACAATTCAAGTCGGATTTCCATTCAATATCAATCAATATCTCCAAACTATGTCTTATTTCAATTAAGTCCTGTATATCAAGATATCAGAGATACAAATTCTGCTTATCATGACGAATTGGAAAGTAAGATAGGAGAAATCGGACTAGGATATTCTTTCAAAAAAAATAAAGCCTTTGTAGAAAGCATAAATATCTTAAAAATGCGTTCTATTTTAGATTATACCCTTGAAGCTGACTATTCCAAACATTTTAAGCTGTCTTTAGAAAATGACCTATCCGAAGAAAGTACGAATCTAAAACCGACAATAGAATTTGGACTAGGTTGGGGAATATCTGATAAAATGTTATCCTCATATTTCTTACCTAAATTAGGTTATCGGTATAATCAATATGGAAACTTATATTTAGCCCCAGAAATTGGATTTATTAGCAAAATTGGCAAAGATATAAAAATAATTACATCTTATGAAACATATATTAACAGTCAGGGGAATAATCGCGGGTATAACGGAAAATATGATTTTTACATAGGATATAAAGTTACAAATAATCAAGATATTTTTGTAAATTATAAATACTATTCTGGCACAGACAATCATAATAACTTATCCGTAGGCTTTTCATATAGATTTTGATTCTTTGTCAAATCCAACCACATTCTTCTACACCACAAAAAAATCATATAACACAGCAACTCTACTTGGTTTCGTTGCACCCTTCCAATTTCTCCATATAAAAAACCCCTCTTTAACAGAGGGGTTTTTTATATGGAGCGGGTAACGGGAATCGAACCCGCATTAAAAGCTTGGGAAGCTCTCGTTCTACCATTGAACTATACCCGCATTGCCTTATTTAGATAAAACAAAACTTTTCATTTAGCAAGCACTTTATTCAAAAATCACCAGCATCACGCCCAAAATGATTAAAATAAAGCAAAACATTTTTTTCAAAATAACCTGCGGCGAAATCTTTTCCATCAGCGGAACCCCGAATTTCTTTAGCAGCAGATAAGCGAATGCCAGCATAAAAATCGGCTGGGTAGCATTCACGGAAATCAGCGTCACCGGCGACAGGCCGGACAAAGCATAAACCCCGCAGACCATACCGAGAAAACAAATAAATTCATTGACGACAAACAAACGGCACTTTTTCAAATAAGGCGGAAAATTCCTGACAATATCTTTCCGCCAAGGTTTCACCAGCAGAAACGCCAATGGAATCATTCCGGAAATCGCCCCGGGAAATATTGCCAGATTTATCCAGCTCAAATCCTCAATCAGCGTATATTTTTTCAAAACTTCGGCAAAAGCCACCAACAACGAAGCCAGAACCATATAATAGAAAGCGCGGTTAAGCTTGGGAATTTTCCGCCCCTTTATGCTCAAAGCTACGGAAGACAGAATAATCACCGCAAAACCGACATATTGCGCAAAATCAAGCTTGTCGCCCAGCCAAAAATAACTCAGCAGCGGCACGCTGACCTGCCCCAAAGCAAACAACGCCGCTACAATTGACGGATCAATCACTTTCATCGCTAGATAGTAAGGATATAAATATCCGATATAAATTGCCGCCAAAATCAAATAACAGCCCCACACCTCGGGCGACGGCATGGTCGGCGTTCCCAAAAACAGCAAAAGCGGCAAAAACAGAGCATTGGATATCGAAACATAAAAAACCATCGTCGTCGGATGCTTGAATGTCCGGTTCGACAAATGACTCTCAATAATCACTGCCATTGCAGCAAAAATCGGCATTCCGAAAGCGGCAAGAAGAAACTCCATCTGTCCCTTTCGTTAATTTTGAGCCGCGTTTTTAATGGAATTGATGAAATTGGTTGCGTTGTTGACAGCCGTTTCGTTCAGCCCCATAGATTGCAGCGTCAATTTGCGAATGCAGTCGTTGGCCACGTCCTCGGCCGTTGCTTTGACACCAAGGCCGGACGTAAACAGCGTTCCGTTGGCAGCCCGGGAATTTATTTCATTCAGCATACAGGCATTAAGCTTGGCCGTGCTTGAACTGTTCTCATTCAACAACAGCGTATTAAAGTCAACGTTGCTGCACGCAGACACGGCAGCCGCCAAAGCAATACCGGCAAATAGTTTTGTAGTCATTTTCAGTCCTTTATCTCAAACTTGTTCCTTTGGTACTTTCTGAAAACAAAGCCGCAGCGTTGCGGTAAGCCACCTCAACCAGGAACGGGTCGGTAACTTTCTTTTTTTCCAGACAAAAACGGGCTGTTTTCTGCGCCGCTGCCGTGTTTCCGAAACGTTCGGCATCACCGTTCTCTTTCGCCTCCAACGCAGTGTCACGCAGACAGACATTCAGCTCACCCAGCGGGGTCAGCGGCGTTTTGTCAACGGCACATGCACCCAGCAGCAAAAAAACCGCCAATCCTGCAAATTTCATGTTTTTCTCCTTATTTCAGATATGCTATTATTTATCCAAAAAAAATTAAAATTACGTTTAAACAGCGAAAGGGAGCCGAAGCTCCCTCTTTTCATTCCCTCCGCCAGATAAATGTCAGCAAGACAATTTCCAACAAAGCAAACACAACATAATTCAAAAATTCGCCGCCGGTTTTCTCAATCAGATAAACCGCAAAAGCGCCGAAAAGAACCGCAAACACCGATGCAAACACGCGATTTTCGTTATCATTCCGGCACAATTTGCACAAATTGCGGTAAATCCGACGGGCGTCTTCGCTGCAGGAAGAATTCTCACGACGGTAATAAGTGCTTTCTCGCAAAGCATGCAGCAACTTGAAATCAAAAGACTTATCCTTATCGGCATAGCGCCACAGGTTCGCCGTCAGCCAGCACAAAACGTCGGCATAAACCAGACTTGCGGACATTTTCTGCGGCACAAAACGCGGCGGACGCTGCCAAACTTCCAGATACAAATCAAGCAGCATTCCGTAACGGTCATAAAAATAAGCACCGCTCATCAGCATCGCATGCGTCACAATCTGAAAACAGTGTTTCAGTTCTTCATCATTCCGCAGCATAGCGCTCATGTCCCGAAAACATCTCTGCATCTGGGAAAAAAGACGAAATTGCACTCTGGCGCTGAGATAAATCGAAAACTCATGGCGTTGTTCCCCGCTCATCTGCCAGGCCAGCAAATCGTTCAACGAAAGCGTCGCATAATTTTCATCGCGGAGTTTTCCCAAAAACTGTTCCGTCTGACGCAAAAACTCGGCAGTTTTCGCCAAATCACTCTGTTCGTTCTTTAAATTTTCCATACATAATAGTTTAAAAGATTAATAATAAAAAGTTGCTTTCAACTTAAACTTTCCCTCAAATTTGTCAATATCTTTAAAAGCCTTGCTGCGATTCGGATTGAGTCGCACTTTTTATCCGCTGCGGAGCATTTTTTAATGGATTTTTGAGATTTAACATGCTATAAAGCGCGCATATAGAGATTCTATATTGAGTTTAACCGAGCCGGAAGATTAGGCCTTAAATCGTCTTAATCTGAGGCTCTTTTTGTGTTCTAAACATATAAGGAAAATAACTTATGTCAGAAGTCAAAATGAAAATGATGGACGGTAACGAAGCCGCTGCTTCCGTTGCCCACCGCATGAATGAAGTCTGCGTTATTTACCCGATTACCCCGTCTTCTCCGATGGGCGAATGGGCTGATGCGTGGTCTGCCGCCAAACAGAAAAACCTGTGGGGCGTCGTTCCCGAAGTTCAGGAAATGCAGTCTGAAGCAGGTGCTGCCGGCGCTTGCCACGGTTCTATTCAGGCCGGTGCCTTAACCACCACCTTTACCGCTTCTCAGGGCTTGCTCCTGATGATCCCGAACATGTATAAAATCGCCGGTGAACTTTCTCCGTTCGTTATGCATGTTGCCGCCCGTTCCCTGGCTTATCATGCGCTGTCCATTTTCGGTGACCACACTGACGTTATGAGCTGCCGCCAGACCGGCTTTGCCATGCTCTGCTCCAACTCCGTTCAGGAAGCGCACGACATGGCCGCCATTGCTCAGACTTCAACGCTGCGCAGCCGTGTTCCGTTCATGCATTTCTTTGATGGTTTCCGCACCTCGCATGAAATCAAAAAAATCAAACTGCTTTCCGACGACGATCTGCGCGCCATGCTCGAAGGCGTTGACTACTCTTTCAACGCTGAACATGCTCTGCGTCCGGAATCTCCGGTCATCCGCGGTACGGCTCAGAACCCTGACGTCTTCTTCCAGGGCCGCGAAGCTTCCAACCCCTTCTACAAAAAAGTTGAAGGCATCGTTCAGGAAGAAATGGACAAGTTCGCTAAAATCAGCGGCCGCCAGTATCATGTTGTTGATTACGTCGGCGCGGCTGATGCCGAACAGGTTATCGTTATTATGGGTTCCGGCGCCGAAACCGTTGAAGAAACCATTAACTATCTGAATGCCAACGGCGCCAAACTGGGCCTGTTGAAAGTTCACCTGTATCGTCCGTTCCCGGAAAAATCTTTCCTGAAAGCTTTGCCGAAATCGGTCAAAGTCGTTTCCGTTCTCGACAGAACCAAAGAATCCGGCTCCACCGGCGAACCGCTGTACCTTGACGTTGTCGCCACTTTGACGCAGGCCTTTGCCAACGGCGAAATTGCCAATATGCCGAAAATTCTCGGCGGCCGCTATGGTCTGTCTTCCAAAGAATTTACCCCGGGCATGGTCAAAGCCGTTTATGATAACGGTTCTGCCGCCAAACCGATTAACGGTTTCACCGTCGGCATTAACGATGACGTTAACAAAACGTCCCTGCCGTTTGACGATTCGATTGACACCGAACCCAAAGACGTTGTCCGCGCCGTATTCTACGGTTTGGGCGCAGACGGTACTGTCGGTGCAAACAAAAACTCAATTAAGATTATTGCCGAAGACGCCGGTAAATACGGCCAGGGTTACTTCGTTTATGACTCCCGCAAATCCGGCTCTATGACCACTTCTCACCTGCGCTTCTCGGATAACCCGATTAAGTCGGCTTACCTGATTAACAAAGCGGACTTTGTGGCTTGCCACCAGTTCCCGTTCATGCGCAAGGTTGACATCCTGAAAATCGCCAAACCGGGCGCAACTTTCCTGTTGAACGCTCCTTACGGCGCCGATGAAGTATGGAATCACCTGCCGATTGAAGTTCAGGAAGAAATCATCAGCAAAAAGCTGAAATTCTACACCATCAATGCGGTTGAAGTTGCTCGCGAAACCGGTATGGGTCAGCGCATTAACACCGTTATGCAGACCTGCTTCTTCGCCATTTCCAACATTTTGCCGAAAGATGAAGCTATCGCGCAGATTAAGAATGCGATTAAGAAAACCTACAGCAAAAAAGGCGACGCCATCGTTCAGAAAAACTTCCAGGCCGTTGACGCCTCTCTGGCTCATCTGCACGAAGTTAACTATCCTGACCATGTCACGTCAACTTTCCACCGCTCTCTGCCGGTTCCGGCCAACGCGCCTGAATTCGTTAAAAAGCTGACCGGTGAAATTATTGCCGACCGTGGTAACGAACTGCCGGTATCTGCTTTCAGCGAGGTCGTTGACGGAACCTGGCCGACCGGAACCACTCAGTACGAAAAACGCTGCATCGCTACCGAAATCCCGGTTTGGGATCCGGAAACCTGCATCCAGTGCGGCAAATGCTCTCTGGTCTGCCCGCACGGCGTTATCCGTATGAAAGTCGCTTCGGAAGAAGAACTGAAAAACGCGCCGAAAGGTTTCAAATCTGCCGCTTATAAAGGCAAGGAATTTGCCGGTAAACAGTTCATTTGGCAAATGTCTCCGGAAGACTGCACCGGCTGTGGCATCTGCGTCAGCGCCTGCCCGGCTAAAAACAAAGCCAATCCGGAACGCAAGGCCATCAATATGGACCACATTGAAAATCATCTGGAAGAACAGGTTGCCTGCTGGAACTTCTTTGAAACTCTGCCCTACGTCAAACGTACCGAAGTTGTCAAGAACCTGCCGAAGACCACTCAGCTGATTCAGCCCTTGTTTGAATTCTCCGGTGCCTGCGCCGGCTGCGGTGAAACGCCGTATGTCAAACTGTTGACCCAGCTGTTCGGTGACCGCATGGTTGTCGCCAATGCGACCGGATGTTCTTCAATCTACTCCGGCAACCTGCCGACCACACCGTATGCCAAAGACGAAAAAGGCCACGGTCCGGCTTGGGCAAACTCTTTGTTTGAAGACAACGCCGAATTCGGTCTGGGCATGAGATTCTCCATCGACCAGCAGACCCATTTTGCCAAGACCCTGCTTGAGGGGCTGAAAGACAAAATCGGTGCCGAACTGGTTGAAAAAATTCTCGCTAACCCGCAGGCCACCGACGTTGAAATCGATGACCAGCGCGCCAATGTCAAAGCTCTGCGCGACAAGCTGGCCGGCATCGACACTCCTGAAGCCAAACACCTGAACAAACTGGCTGACTACCTGATTAAGAAATCAGTCTGGATTCTGGGCGGCGACGGCTGGGCTTATGATATCGGCTTCGGCGGACTGGATCATGCGATTGCTTCCGGCAAAAACATCAATATCCTGGTTATGGATACCGGTGTTTACTCCAATACCGGCGGTCAGCAGTCTAAGGCTACCCCGATGGGTGCCAGCGCCAAATTCGCAACGGCGGGTAAATCTCTGCCGAAAAAAGATCTGGGTATGATTGCCATGTCTTATGGTAATGTTTATGTTGCCCAGGTTGCTTTTGGTGCCAATGATGCTCAGGTCATCAAAGCCATGAACGAAGCTGAAGCTTTTGACGGCCCGTCCATCATCATTGCTTACTCGCACTGCATTGCCCAGGGCTTCAACCTAGCTGACGGCTTACAGCACCAGAAGAACGCGGTTGAAACCGGTTCTTGGCCGCTGTTCCGTTACAACCCGGAAAACATTAAAGAAGGCAAAGCTCCGCTGACTTTGGATTCCAAAGCTCCGAGCAAACCTCTGTCAGACTATATGTCTAACGAAACCCGTTTCCAGGTTGTCAACAAGATGAATCCTGAACGTTATGAAACCTTGTTGAATAAGGCTCAGGAGAACGTTAAAGAAAAACGTTCCTTGTATGAACACATGGCAGAATTTGCCATTAAGGAAGGCGCTGAATAATCAGCTTTCCGCCAACAAAAATACCCCGAAGCAATTCGGGGTATTTTTTTGTTATCAAATATTGACTATCCAAAAAAAACATACCATCCTATAAGATATTAATATTTATAAACAACAAAGGAAGCTGACATGAGTGATAACAGCCAAAACGATGAGACCCCACTCACTCCGGAACAACAGGAAAATGATTTTATCTCTATTCTCGGAGAAAAAAACTTTGACAAAGCAAAATACCGCCTTGACGTCCAGAAACTGCAAAACATCGGTATGCCTTTGGATATACTTAACCCGATGGCTTACAAAAAAGACGATGATAATGATAATGATAATGATAAGAATAAAAACAAAAACTCAAGAAACACTGACCTGCCGGACTATAAAGGCGACGGCCTTTCATTCATTTCGGAAGAAAAAAACGGAAAACTTTTCGGCCGCGGCAGTAACGGTGAAACATTTGAAGCTAAAAACTATGAGGAACTGAACAAACTCATTGCCGGCTCTTACAAAAAAGAAAATGAAAAACGCCCCGACAAAGGAAAAAACTGCATCGTCGAATATCATACTTCCGATAAAAATCCCCAAAAGATGGCCGCTTTCGCAAAAGCTTTCATTAATGAGGGTATTGCCGTCGGCGGAGATGTTCCTCAAGATCCCAAATTCTGGCAAAATCTGAAAAAAAATATCTGAACAACCCCGAACACTCCATTGATAATTGGCAGCACCTTACCCGGAAAGTTCCCCCTCAATATATGGGAGAGATGAAAAATGAACACTCGCTTTCACCAACACAAGCAACAAACCCCCGAGCAGCTTCTGGATCGTTCATCAAACAATTGCGCAACGGAAACAACCCCAAACTGACTCCGCGGCAAAACAAACCGCAGCAACGGTCAAACGGCAATCAGCCGCTTTCCGTACAGCAGATGATCGGCAACGGTTATCAACGCTGAACAATAAAATACCCCGAAACAATTCGGGGTATTTCGTTATCTCCTTATGACTGAATATCCTCTCAGCCCATTTCCTGATATCACCATATTGCAAAAAAAGAGAGAGCGGCTCGCTCCCTCTTTTTCTTACCGGTATATCAATAGCGATATAAGGTCAAAACATGAGCCAACGCCGCGTAACGCGTCCGTTCCGAAGAGGTCATTTTTTCAGCTGATTTGCCGCCCAGCGTTTTGAACTCCTTGCGAAGTTTTTCCACACCGTCGGCATCTCCCGGCAGCAAATCGGGAAAAGCGGTCAAAACAACATCCGTCGGCGAAACGGCAGTATAACGGCCGAAACGACGCGGCGGCAACAGACACTCGGCCGGCTCCTGCCGCACCTCTGCATTCTCTGCTGCTGCGGCAACTTGTTCCGCCTCGGCATTGCCGGTTTCCTCATCCGCAGGACTTTCCTCGGCAAGCGGAAGCCCGCCTTCGCCCGAAGACTCATTGTCTTCCTCATTGGCTGAATTATTCACTCTGTGCTGTCTGATACCGATGATAACCAGAATCAAAATACACAACAACAATCCCGGGATTGCCCACTCATGCAAAAAATTTACGATTGTTTCCATGACTTTAATTTTTTTGAAGTTTATTAATAAGGATATTTTCCGGTTTTGAACCATGTGTCGAGGATACCGTTGACCATGGTATTCATCTGATAACGCAGATAAGCCGCCGAACTGCTCTCCCAGCCGTTGCCGGCTTTGTTGCCGTCCAAATCGCAGCCGGTAATTTCAATTTTGCGGCTGTTGACCAAAGGCAGCGCATCAACCTTGGAAACGCCGATCAGCTCCCACTGTTCCGGATGTTGCAAACAGAACGCGTATCCCTTCATGAAATACTTGCGCACCACGCTGAAGACCCCTTCCCGCGACGGAAAGCTGTTCTGCTTCTCCTGCGGCAGCGGAAATCTCCCGTTATTCCAATCCGTAAAGCAGCTCAACACATTGCCGACGACAATATCAACGCCGTAGCCCGAAGTCAGACTGTCCACGTCAAAAAGTCGGTCGCAAAGCTGCGCCACCGGTGTTTCAAACGCCAGAAAATGAACATCTCGCATGGCAAACGCAAATTTCTGCACAGCCGACAGAGAATGCCCGGCTTCCGTCAACAGTCCGATACGCGGACAATCCAGTTTTGACAGCCGTTCCGAGCCGCATATAATCTGTTTCAGCTCGGCAATTTTTCCGCCGTAAACCGGAGCCTCTTTCAGCAGATTTCGCCGGATATAGGCCTCATCGAACCCAAGGCTTACCAGAAGCTGAGCATAAAGCAGCGCTTCCGATGTGCCGGGAATTTTCTGCCCGGTTGACGGTGCGCTCCCCAGCAAAATGATTTCCGGCGCTTTGTGTTCGGGTTCCGGATACTGCCGACGGTGTTTCATAATGATTTCCCCGGCATACTTGACAATCCGCGGATAACCGCCGAACACCACCAAAGCATCAAGTTTGGGGAGATTGTCAATTCCGAAACTGTCAACTTGCACAAGCGCGCCGTTAAGCGTGCAGGCATAGCGGATCGGATACTCCTGACTGTAAGTCGCCCATTTTTGAAGCGCCAGAATTTCTGACACTTCGGCACTGGTAAGTGCCTGAACTTTTTGTTGTTTCATATCAATAAAAATTAAAAGTGAAGACATAAAGCGACAGGCACTTGAAAATCCTTATAAAAAAGTTCAACTTTTTTAAGTCAAATTCCAATAATACCCATCATAATTAAATTTAGGTTTCCACGTTATCATAATCGGTCAAACATAGCAAGACAAATTTAGACAAATTGGAACTTATCAGCAAAACAAGACTTCCGCTTTGTTCCGCATACCTTTTCCGGCGAATCGTCTGCCGATTCGCACCTGTTCCAGATTGCCTCAGGCCTCCTTCTTTCCGGTTTGGGAGCCCTGTTTTTATCCTTTGAAATCGCAAAAACAAAACGACACAACTTTATATTGAAAATAAGATTTAAATTCTGTGGGTTATTTGAAAATTCTCAAAAAATTACTATCTATTGCTGATAATAATAGACTCATAAAATATTCAAATTTAGGATAAAAAAATGACAGAAAATACATCACAACCGGCTGCTGAATTTAAAGCCGACTTTAATGACTTGAATTATTTCAAAAACATTTATCATCAGGAATATATCAGAACCGCCCATCAGAGCGGCAAAAAATATCGCAGTCTGAACGGCGCCGTTCAACGGGCTGTCGTCGAAAAGGCCATGCTCCGCACCGAAGCTTATAAATTCTCCCGCTACGGACAGGGCGAATTAAACGAGCTCACCCCGGAAAAGCGTAAAGAGCGCACCGAATTCATCTTCCAAAAATACTGCACTTTTTATGCCTACAGCGACGAGAGCCGGAAATACCGCCGCGGCCTGCAGGACATTCTGACCGAAGAGCAGACTTTTCTTTACCTCCACCCGATGGAAAAAGACCGCGCCAGTGCCCGGCGGGAAAAAATCCGCCAAATGGCACAGGAAATCGATGCCGGACAGTATCGCAGTTACGACATCACCCGTTTCTACCGCCAGCGTCAGGGACAGGAACTGTAAAACGTTTTTCAAAAAGGAACCGAACGGTTCCTTTTTTCTTTCCCTTTACAAAAACATATTGCTTTTTTCCTCACCCGCGTCTATCTTATCTTTAGACAAAATAATTTTTCTTTCGATTATTAACCCTAAAAAATACAGTCATGAACAAAATGCCTATCCTGGAAGCTACGCTTCCCGCCCGGGATGAATGCCTGTTCCCGACTCAGGCCGATGCCCGTCACCATTTTGCCCGCTTGCACCTTTTCGGCAAAATCTCCTGCGGCATAGCCTACACCGACAACAACGAATGCGAATTGGTTTGGCTGATGCAAACCCGAGACGGACAACACTATCCGCTCCAGGCTTTTCGCAGCAAAGTTCCTTACAACGGTAAAATCATTCGTTTCCGTCAGGAAAACATCGGCAATTACATCGGACGCGAAAATCATTTTTACATCCTCTGTGATGATGATTTTCTCGGCCTGACCATTCGTGAAGTTGCCGTCTATGCCGACCAGCAGGACATTCACGCTCTTTATGCCATGGATAACATCGCCTACGAAGACATTTCGCTGGTAAAGGTTTTTTCCATTTTGCCGCAGCGAAAATTCCTGTTTGTCAGCTGGCTGATTAACCGCTGTGATCATACCGGAGAATTCCGTCCGGCTTTCATCGAAGACACCATCATTCATCGGGGCTTCGACCCGACAAACATTACCTGGGAAACGATGACCGCCGGCGACACCTTCATGCATTTTGACGAAAAGTTCCGCGTTGCCTATGACCGCAACACCGGCTGGTTTTTCAACAAAGTCTTTCACAATCCTTATATGCGGATTGTCAAAAGCAACATCTGAACAAAAGAGGGGAAATCCCCTCTTTTGTTTTAAGCCTCGTTTTTTAATCTCTCCGGATTAAGCCCTTCCAGTTCAGGCAAAACAAATCGTCCGTCCTTGCGGACCAAGACCCCGTCCAAATAAATTTCACCGCCGCCGTGCGCCGCATCCTGCATCTGTATCAAATCCCAGTGCACGGATGAACTGTTGCCGTTCGGCGCTTCGTCATAAGAATTGCCGATAGCCATATGAAACGACCCGCCGATTTTCTCGTCAAACAAAATATCCAAAATCGGATGCGTAATACCCGGATTAAGTCCGAAAGCAAATTCCCCCATATAACGGGAGCCGGCATCTGTCTCTAAAATATCCTGCAGCTTGTCATTGTTGGCCAGGGAAGAAGCCTCCGTAATCCGCCCGTCTTTAAACACCAGCCGCACATTGGAAAAGAAAATACCGTTATATACCGTATCGGTATTAAACTGCACCACCCCGTTAATTGAATTTTTAACCGGTGCGGTATAAACCTCGCCGTCAGGAATATTGACCTCACCGCAGCATTTTATTGCCGGAATCCCCTTGATGGAAAAAGCCAAATCCGTCCCCGGCGCAATTATTCTCACTTTATCCGTCCGCTCCATCAGCTCTTTCAGCGGCGTCATCGCTTCACACATTTTGGCATAATCCACCAAACAGGCGTCAAAATAAAAATTCTCAAACGCCTCCACCGACATTTTTGCCAACGCTGCCATGGCCTGATTGGGATAACGCATCACACACCAGCGGGTCCGGGGCACCCGTGTCGAACGATGAACCGGATTATAATAATGCTGCATATATAAAGCCATCTGCCTTTCATTAACATCCGACAAAGCAAAAATATCGTCATAACCGCGCAGTGCAACATAAACGTCGCTTGAAGCCATCTGCTGCCGGTATGTTTCTCCGAATGCTTTCATCTGCTCTTCGGAAGCATTGTCAATCACCGCTTTCAACAAATGCTCATCATTGTAAAAATAAAAAGGCACACCGCCCAGCTCGGTCGCTTTCTGAATAAAAATTTCCATTAAATCCAAAACCGCCGGCCCGAAAGCTTCAATATAAATCTTTTCGCCTTTTTTCAGTTTGACCGAATTTTTAAGCACATTTTCAGCCAGTTGATATAATCTGTTGTCTTTTTGCATTTACTTTCCTTTGTTTAATCAGTATTTCAGCCTGTCAATTAAGCATTTTGAGATAAACAGTAAGAATTAAGGAAGAAAAAAGCGGAGTGTACAAGAAAGTACATGAGCATTTTTTCCGCCCGCAAATTCTGTACCAGTTATCCATAGCCCTCCCCGGAAAATGGTTTATACGAGATAAATAGTAAGAATTAAGGGAGAAAAAAGCGGAGTGTACAAGAAAGTACATGAGCATTTTTTCCGCCCGCAAATTCTGTACTAGTTATCCATAGAAACCATTTTCATCAGATGATTAAGCAGCAAAACCCCATACCCCGTTGCCATTCCTTTGTCGTCAGTCTCACACCCGGCAATATCTATATGCGCCCAGCGAACGCCTTTTTGAATATAGCGCTGCAAAAAACAGGCTGCCTGTGTTGAATCGGCTTCGCGTTTGCCGACGTTTTTCATATCTGCCGTTTCCGATTTCAGACGTTTGTCTATTTCTGCTTCCAGTGGCAGTTCCCAGACTTTTTCGCCGCTTTGCGCCGCGGCCTCTTTGACTTGTGCCAGCAGAGCGGTATCATTGCCCAGCAAGGCGGCATAAAAACCGCCGAAGATATAGGCGGTGGAACCGGTCAGCGTTGCCATGTCAACAAGAGTTTTAACTTTATATTTCTCCTGTGCCAGCCATAGGGCGTCCGCCAGAATCAGGCGCCCTTCCCCGTCGGTATCAACAACTTCCACCGTCTGGCCGGAAAAGGAGGTCAAAATGTCATCCGGTTTATAGGCATTTCCGTTCGGCATATTTTCCACCAACGGCAGCACCGCAATCAAATTAAGCGGAAGTTTCTGCAATGCGGCCGTTTTCATTGCCGCCGCCACGGCTGCGGCACCGCACATATCCTTCTTCTCTCCGATTTGCTGGCTGTCGGTTTTCAGAGAAATGCCGCCACTGTCATAGGTAACGCCTTTGCCCACCAGCCCCAAATCCCATTCTTTCCGTTCCGGCCGGCCCCGCCACTCCATCACCGCAATATATGGTTTGTTGGCTGATCCTCTTGATACGGCTTCAATCAGTCCCAGTTTATGCCGGACGATAAAATCCCTGTCCAACAGCTCAACCTTTATATCCAGATATTCCAGACGTTTCAAATCCAGAGCCATGACCTCCGGTGTCAAAACATTCGGCGGCTCGTTGCCCAAATCCCGCGCATAACGCATGCCGTTGGCCAGAGCCAACGTGTCTTTCCAGTTTTCCGGCTTTTTCAGCTGAGGAAAATATATGGTTTCCAATTCAGGAAACGCCTCGTCTTTCTTTTTGGTAAAATACTTGTCAAAACCATATGCCGAACGCTCCAGCTCCAAAGCCAGACGGGCTGCTTTTTCTGCCGTCAAAGCATTGTCTCCGCCGCCGACAACCGCAGCTTTTCTCTGCATTTTAACGGCCTTGTAAATCAGAGAGGCCTGCTGTCTGCCGTCACCGCCGTTTTTAACCGCGATAACGGAAATTTTTCTCCCGTCGGCAAAAAACACCGCGCTCCCTTCGCGAAAATTATCCGCCTCCAAAGCCCTCGCTATTTTCCGCCGATCAGATTCGCCCAAAATTTCGAGTCGCAGAATATCTTGTTTCCAATCGGCACCGGTAAGCACAACCAACGGACAATTTTCGTCGTTATTTTCGTCCTTAAAGATAAATTCAAGCATCGTTTTTTCCTTTTCTGCGGATTTTTCACCGATTATATCCAAAATTTCATAACAAACCCCTAATTTAAACTGGTAAAATTTTGCATAAACGGTTAGTATTTAGACAAAATAACCGTCTCTGAAGGGAATAAAATGCCCTCAAACAAAAAAAGACATAACCCGTTAAAAAGTTCCTCCGATATTTTTGCCGAGGAAAAAACGTCCGCGGAAATGATAATGGACACTTTCGTCCATCCTTCCGAACCTGTCTTTTTCAGCGATGAAGACTTTCAAAACCTGCCCGAACTTGCCCAAAAGGCACAGCAGATTAACCCTGACTGCGACCCCAAACAAGATGAAGCTGAAATCTTGCAGCTTTTGGACAAATTCTACAACGGCGATCGCGAACTGCCGCCGGCCTCCCGCTATAAAAACAAAGAAACCTACAAACACATGCTGATTCAAAAATTCCGGCGCTGGGGCATGATATACGTTGAAAAGAAGCACTATTCGCTGAGCCGGCCCGAAAAACATCTGATTCGCATCGACTTTTACGGAACCGTCAACAAACCCCGCCCCGACCAGAACAGCATATCCTACCTGCGAAACAGGAATGACTTTGCGGAACCTCAGAGCCGCAAAGAAAAAAAACGCAACGTCAAAAATCCCGCCGCAGATGAAAAAGCCAAAACCGACACCCCGAAAAAATATGAACTCGGCGACTACAATCTTGATTTGTCTCCCGCTTGGCGGCTGATGCGGACTTTTCCGCGTTTTCACATGCTGGAAAACAAAATCCGCATCCAGATGTTCCGGCAGAAGCTCAATCCCGAGGTTATCCCTTATCTTAATATTTATGACTATTCCGACATTCTGTACAACTACTTCAAACGCGAAGACACCAAAGAAGGAGAAAGTGTCACGATTTTCCTCGGGGCGCGCCGCTCTTTCATTAAAGACGTCTTCCTCAAACAGGAAAAATGGCTGCGAAACTTTTTCAAACGCCACAACTATGACGAACGCTACTATGAGGCGCTTATTAAATCGGCCCAGGGACGCGGTGTCACCTGTAACCTGATTCTGAAAAGTTCTTCCCGCGATTTCGTGTATGACTACATTCGCAACCGCCGCCGTCATTTTGCCGCTTACATCAGGGAACAGGCTCAAAGCGGAAACCACATCCAAAACATCATTGAGCATTTGGAAACTCAAGGGAAGCCGCTCACCGATGAGATGCGCAATTTTATTGCTGCCAATGAAAATTCATTCCGTGACCACCTGAGCAGAAAACACATTACCGGACGCCATGTCAACGCCGTTTTTGAACTGCTTGAGGAACCGAAATTTCCGCTTTATCTGAAAGAAAACCTCAAAAGCCTCATAACCGGCAATGAAAAAGCTTATACAGACTTTCTGCTCAACAAGGGGCTTTCCTCCTCCGAAGTCAAAAGCCTGCTGGATAAAATAAAGACACGCCCTGCGGATAACCTTGATGCGGCACTGCCGTCCGAGTTCGCCCGGCAAAACCCGGAACTCTTCAAAGCCGGCCTGCAAAAAGAAAACCGCGACGAAAACTATATCAAATTCGCCTTTAACGTTCTCAACCCGCCCCCGCTCCCGGAATATGTTCAGGAAAGTCTGCTCAACTTTATTATCGCCAACGAAAAAGACGCCGCCACTCACAATAACCCCGATACGGCCATGGTTCGGGATGTTGCGGAAAACGGCATAACGCCGGATAATTATCCCGCCGTCCGGAAATATGTCCTCAAAAACCGCAAAGAATACAGCGATTATTACAAACAGAATAATATTCTGACCTATCAGGAACTTAACGAACAGCTGACCGACATCACCAATTTTATGATAAAAACCAGGGGCATTCCGCTTTATGCCAAAGATTTCGCCCGCCAATTCATCGGCAAAAACCGCGATGTTTTCCGCTATTGGTACTCTAATTTTCAGATTCACAAACACCAGGATGCAGCCGAAAGCCAGCATAAACGCATCCTGCAACGAGGTCTCTCCGCCGACGATTTTGACTCGGTGTCCCGTTTTATCGGCCAGAGAACCGATCTTTTCAGCGATTTCTGCCGCGAAAAAGGGCTGGAAACCGACAGCCGCGAAATATCGGAAATATTCAAGACCGGCAACTTTTTTCTCCGCGAGAACCTGATAAAGTTCCCCGATCTTGATAAAATTTCCCGCATCAAAGAACTGACGGAACAGTTCATCCGCCGCAACGGCTACATTTACCGCCGCTCGCTGATTCAACAGCGTATCAGCGAAAAAGAAAAGGAAGCGGAACTGATTTTAAAGAAAGTCAGCCGTCAGGGCATTACCAACGCAATGATGCCGCTGGCTCACAAATTTATTCTTAACAACAAACACCTTTTCAGCAATGACCTTTATAACGGTACTCAGGACAAGGAATATGCCGACGGCATAATAAAAGGCATTCGCACCGGAACGGCAGCCATCGAAATTCAAAACCAGACCAAAAATTTTATCAGCCGCCGGCGCTCGTCTTTCATTGCATACATCAGCAATCCGGAAAACATTGAAACCTACATCGACAACACGCTCCGGCAGCTGGACGAAGAAAAAACCGAAAACGACACCGCCTATTGGAGTCTGCAATATATTCTGCTTAACCAGAATGATTTTGAAAATTATCTCCGTGATGAAAAAATCGGCGAAGAAAATATTCAAACCTTTAAAGACGGCATACAAAAATTCAAGCTTTCTCAAAACACCGGTATGGTTTTTGAAAAAGGCGGCCTGAGCCTGCAATTCAACGACGGAACCAGCCTGGCTGTTCCCAACCTTTCGGTTCATCACAAATGGGCCGTACAAGACAGCTTTGAACAATTCGACCCGCAAAACGAAAACGCCGAAAAGATTAACCGCCTGTTCCGGCCGCTCAAAGAAACCGCTCCGGAAGCGCAGGAATTTCCCAACCTGGCGGCCGCCAACTATTTCAGCAATCTTTGCGCCATTATCGACGATCCCTACCATATCCGCTTTTTCCACGGAATGGACCGTACCGAAAAATTTGATAACTGCGAACGCTACATCGGCCGCCTTTACCCGGCAGATCCGAACCTGATTTTCTTCGGAGGGCTGGCTCCCGAAGACCAACTGTCTTATGACTATTCGCGAGACCCCAGAACCAAACGCTACCGCAGCCATACCGAAACCGTCACCCTGGCCAACCGCGAATTGCAAAAAAGTGAACAGCTGTCTCCGGAAACCGTTTTGTACATTATTACCGGAAGTCGGCAGGGACGGCGCTGATGCAGAATTTTATCAATAAAATCAATCAGATTTCCGGTATCGTCACTGACAGCAGCCTCACCCCCGCACAAATTATCCGTTGTCAGAAACAGCTGAAACAAAACAACATCGCGCCGGTTCCGGACGAATATCTGCAACTGCTCCGTTTCAGCAACGGCCTCCGCGGTAACGGCAGCCTGCTCGCCGGAATTTATCCCGAAAATCCGGAGCTTCCTGATCTGCTGCGGCTTAACCTCCGGGTCCGCCACCCGCTTTGCCGCGATTTGATAATCCTCGGCGTCAATGAAATGGACTATCTGGGCTATAACCACAAATGGCAGGTTTACCAAATCATTGACAAAGATGATTTTGAAGTGTTAGAAGAATATCATGAACTTACAGCGGCACTTAACGACATTTTGAAGATTTAACATGAACAATATTTATGACGTATCCACAGAAAACCTCGACCGCGCGGCCGAAGTCATCAAATCCGGCGGATTGGTTGCCTTTCCGACCGAAACGGTTTACGGGCTCGGAGCCAATGTTTACCTTTCGGAAGCCGTTGCCGGAATTTTTGCCGCCAAACAGCGCCCAAAATTTGACCCGCTGATTTCCCACATTGCCGATGTTGACTTTCTGCCGGAATACGCTGTTACCGATGAGCGCATCATGGAGCTGGCCCGACATTTCTGGCCCGGCCCGCTGACAATCATTATGCGCCGTCAGGATAACAATCCCTCAATTGACCTGGCCTGCTCAGGCTTACAGAACATCGCCGTGCGCATGCCGGCACACCCGGTCGCTCTGGAACTCATCCGTCGCAGCGGAGTTCCGATCGTCGCCCCCTCAGCCAACCGTTTTAAATCCATCAGCCCGACAACCGCTTACCACGTACAGGAAAGTCTGGGCGACAAAGTCGATATGATTCTTGACGGCGGACAATGCAGTGTCGGCGTTGAATCAACCATTGTTGACATGACCGGAAAACAGGCGGTCATTCTGCGAGCCGGCGGCACAACTCTTGAAGCTCTTGAAGATTTTCTCAATGAAAAAGTCCTGCTTTCCCATGGCGACCCCAACCAACCCAGCGCCCCCGGCCAGTTGTTGAAACACTACGCCCCCGGAAAACCGCTGCGTATCAACGCTGCGGAAAGGAAAGACGGCGAATTTTACATCGGCTTCGGTTCCGTTTCCGATTCTGACATCAACCTCAGCCCGAGCGGCAATCTGGAAGAAGCCGCCAGCCGGCTGTTTGCTTTTCTGCGCTTTGCCGACCGCCAGAACGGTTACAACGGAATTTGCATGTCTCCGATTCCCGAAACCGGATTGGGACTGGCCATCAACGACCGCATCCGCCGCGCCGCCTATAAAGAATAACCCCTGCCCGAAAGGATAAGAAGAGATAGCCGCAAGGAATTGCGGCTGTAATTATTTATTGACATTGTTTCTCTCTTGTGGCATTCTGTAAAAGGTATGGTTTCAGTTATAGAGAGGTGTATGATGAAAGTTCTTCCTTGGTTCGCGCTGTTATTTGCTTGTACAGCTGTTCCCGCCGACGCTCATTTGACGTTTGCCGGAACTCCAAAAATCGACCTTTTCTCATCCGCCCGCCTCATAGATACGAATCAAAGCCAAAGTCTTGAAGCCGTATCAACGGCAGACGGAAATCTCCGTCTGCCATCCTACAAGCTCGCCGGCGTCTATTTCATTACCGGCAATAACGGACAGACTTTTGACAACGAGGCTAAGGACAATGACTTTACCGACCCTACCGGCGACAACTGCAAACGTCTCGGCTTTGCCGTTACTTCCTGTGCCTCCGGTTTGTTTAACCGTGCCTGTCCTTATAATGACAGGATTTATGACAAATGCTGCGAGGCCTCTTATACTTATGAGGCTTCAAACTGTCCTGCTCCCCGCAAGTTGAGTTCGGAGACCTGCGGCGGCAAACACCGCTGTTACTGTGACACCGCGCAGTATCCTTTCGCCTCCTGCAGCGATCCCCAGATTAAAGGAAATGCCTGCACCGATGACGGCGGCACCAGATATGCGACCTGCGTCTGCCCCAATCCCGTCTCAACTCCGTACGGCTGTGAAACTTATTATGCCGCTCCCTGCGGAAGCGTCTGCAAGAAAGCCTATGCCGACAACTGCCGCAACCGAACCGCGGTTCAAACCCCGTATGGCTGTGAGAAATCTTTTGACGACTGTTCATCCAAATGTGAAAAGGCTTATTCCGATAATTGCAGAAACCGCAATGCTGTCTCCGCGCCTTACAGCTGCCAGCAGGTTTACGGCGACTGCCAGTCAAAGTGCGAAGTGGCTTATCCGGACAACTGTCATAAACAGAATGCTGTTTCTATACCCTCAAACGCCTCTTGTTCTTCTTATTATTCCGACTGTTCATCCAAATGTTCTGCGTGGAAATGTAACTCGGGCTATAAACAGTCAGGAAACGCTTGCGTTGTCGAATATAACTGTTCGCAACAATACAGCTACTACAAAAACATCAACGACAAAATGCAATTCGCGCTTTTAAGAAACAGCTGTAAAGGCAATTACACTACTTGGAGTACAATTGCCCCGATTAAAATGGGAGAAACATGTTCACAATTCGGAATGCGGATGCGTTCGGAAATCACCGCCCATAATAATAAATGCCCTTCCAACCCAATCACTCCGATTCGCAGCCCCAGATGCACCTCCTGCTGTGATGGCGGAAAAACCGGATATGGCGCTCTTTATATGTGTAGAGAGGATGATATGGGAATGGGAGGAATTCGCTGACATTCATCCAAAGAAAAAGGTTTTCATCCGAAAACCTTTTTCTTGATTAATTATTTTCCAGTTCCTTTGCCGGTTTGATATTCCAGCCGGTACAGCGCCAGGGAGCTCCCTCTTCCTTTTCAAAAAGGCAAACGCTGCCGGTACCGACTTTTATGTCATGCTCTTTGGCAAAAGTTTCAAAGTCGCCGGTAATATAGGGAGCAAAGCGAATAACGCCGTTGCTGGAAACAATCATAACCGTCTTGTCCTTATACGCCGAAGCAACCTTCTCTGCCCAGTTTTCCCAAGTACGGATCAAAGCCGGAACATCAACTTTCCAGCCATCGGGAACAATCGCCCTTTCATTCCAAAGTTTAATGGCGTCTTCTCCCACTCTGGCAATAACCTCTTCCTCGGGCTTGTTTTCATCCGGGCCGTAATCCACCTCGCGAAAACAGTCCTCCGCCTGCACTTCCAGCGGCAGCCCCATCTCCGCCACGGCCAGACGGGCGGTTTCCATCGTCCGTTTCAGCGGTGCGGCAAAAACGACATCAGGCAGCATATCCTTCAATTTCAGATATTTGCCGATATTTCGACCGCGCTCACTCTCAACCAGCGGCAAATCCGTCCGACCGCCCACGCGGGTCGGTGTCTGGTCTTTGGTAAAAGTATTCCCGTGCCGGGCAATAATCAGTCTTGTTGTCATTGCTTCCTCTTAATCAAAAAATGTCTGATACAAAAATTTTACAAACCGTATTCGGCAAGAACAGCCTCTACCCGGGCGACATCCTCCGGCGAATCAACCCCGGACAGCGAAGCCATTTTGCCGTAATTCCGATAATCGACTTTCACGCAGCGAACTTTAATCCCGTTTTCAATCCAGCGCAGCTGCTCCAAGCCTTCCAGTTTCTCATAAACACCTTCCGGCAGCTTGGCTATTTTACGCAGCACATCCAGCCGATAACCGTACAAGCCCACCTGGCGGTAAACCGGTGAAGTTTCCATTCCCGCCCGAACTTTCTCCTCCTTGCGGATTGCCGGAATAATATTTTTGGAAAAATAGAATGCGTCCCCTTCCATATTAAAAACGGCCGTTGTACCGCTGAATGGCGTTTCTTTTTTATGTTCGCGCAGTTTGTCAAGCTCCTCCCACGACAGATTAACCACCGGCGTTACCGTTTCAACCCGGTCATTTTTGTAATATTCGTTAATAACCGCCTCAACAAACCAAGTCGGACAAATCGGATTGTCTCCTTGCAGATTGACCACGAACTCCGGCATTTCCCGCATTTTTTCCGCCGCTTCGATGACCCGGTCGGTTCCCGTCGGACAGTTGACGGAAGTCATTACCGCGTCAATGCCGCGGCTGCGGCAAAAATCCATAATCCGCTCATCATCGGTCGCAACCACGGCCTGACAGCCCTCAAATTTGGAAGCCGCTTTCTGGGCATTTTCCCAAACCCGCAGCAGCATTTCCTTGCCGGCAATTTTAGCCAGCGGTTTGCCGGGAAAGCGGGTTGAGCCGTAGCGGGCCGGAATTACTATTAAAGTCTTCATCGTCTTAATGTCCTTGCTTTAGTTAATCAATACCGGAAGTTTACACAAAGGGTACCGCCTTTGCAACCAAATTAAGGCAATTATTTGCTGGATTTTTTCAAAATTTCGGTTACAATTCGGCCGGAGGACAGAATGGCAGAATACACCAACGACTATTTGCTGAACCGGCAGGTTAAAATTTTTCAGCCCGTTGACGGCTATCGGGCTTCGACGGACGCGGTTATTTTGTCCTCACTGGTTCAAAAAGTTAAAAAAAACGACAAAATTCTTGATGTCGGCTCGGGAACCGGCGCCATTTCCTTGTGCCTCGCTGCCAGATTTCAGGAAATACAGCCACAGATTACCGGAATAGAAATTCAGCCCGAACTGGCAGAATTATCCGCCCGCAGCGCCGAAGCCAACGGTTTTTCCGCTTTCCTGCACTATGTTAATGCCGACATCCGGCAAAAAATCACCACCGTTCCGCCTTGCAGTTTCCGGCACGTCATCACCAACCCGCCCTACAGCGACCATGATATGCCCTCGCCCAATCCAGGAAAAGCTCTGGCCCACAATCTCCAGCAGTTTGATCTTTCCTCCTGGCTGCGTTTCTGCCTCAAAATGCTGGCTCCCAAAGGGCTGCTTTACCTCATCAACCGCGCTGAAGCCGTAACCGAAATAATCACGGCCTTATACGGCAGAACCGGCGGCCTTAAAATCATCCCCCTCTTTTCCAAACCCGGACAAACCGCTAAAAGAGTTATGATTATCGCCGAAAAAGACTCAAAAGCGCCGGCCGCAATTTTGCCCGGGCTGACCGTCCACACCCCTGACGGCGGCTATACCGACGAAGCTTTTCAAATTCTGCGCGGCGGACGCGGCTTTTTTGAACTGAACGGCTAGATGCCGAAAATCTGCATCCGCCGGCCGCCTTCTTTCTGGGCCTTTTGAATGGAAAGAATGGTCTGTTCGATAAGTTTTTTGGCTGAACTTCCCGGCTCGGGAAAAACACTCACCCCGATGGAAGCCGAAATGTCATGTTCGGTAAAATTATCGGCAACCGGTTCTTCGAATATCTTCTGAATTTTCTGCAGCTCCAACTTCAGGCTTTCTTCGTCCATAACATCCGGCAGCAAAATCCAAAACTGATACTTCAGCCCGCTGGCCACCGTATAAGTCTTGCGCAGACTGAGCATCAGCTTTTCGGCCAGTTTTTTCAGCACCAGTTCATGCATGCCGATTGTCTTCAGCGCCGGAAAATTATCAATGCCGATACCGATAACCGCTATCATGTTTTTACGCTGGCGGATGTCTTTATAATTTTCATAATTGACCGCCACCTGAACCCTGTCTTCAAACAGATAAAAGTTCGGCAGCCCGGTAACCGGATCATACATACCCATTGCCGTCACCGTTTTCGGAATAATCCGCTCACCGATTAAAATAAAGGTAAAATGCTGATTATCCGACAAATACATGGCGTCAAACTTGACTTTCAAAATCTTGTGACCGGCCGTCACCAGACGGATTTCCATCGCCTCATTGTTGATCAGCATCTCACCGATGTTTTCCGCCAAAAATTCCCAGTCTTCCCGCGCTACCAGTTTCAAAAACTTTTCTTTGAGAATATCTGTCTCGCTCTTAATATCCAGCAAATTCAAAAATGTTCTGTTGGCATATTCGATACGGTCGTCGCGCACAATCACAAACGGACGGTCTGACCGGCGAAATACTTTATTGACCATATCCCGCAGCCGGACATCGGTTTCATCAAGAAAACGGTTTTCCTGAATGTTTTCGGCAGCTTCGGCCGCATCGGGAGTATAAACCGGACGGGCGGCGGGCTGCACCGGCACCGCGGCGGAACTGCCCACCGTTTCCAGCGTATCCAAATCCACGTGATAACGTGCCGCTTCGGCAAGGATGTCCGAACCGGCAGACACACTTTGCGGCTCAGCTTCCAAGCCTTCCAGATAATCAATGCTCGTATAGTCGACTGCCTGTGATTTTTCCATAATTTCCAAACCTTTTTATCGATTTTAGCCGTATTTTAGCGTGAATTTTCCAGAAAAACAAAAAATATTTGTGTTTTATTAACCCTTATTATTATATAGTCATGCTGACAGAATAGTTTAGACGAGAGAATTCATCTTATGGCAGAAGAAGACTTAGAGCAAACGCCGCCGCCGGAAACCCCGGTTGAAACGCCCCCTGCGGCCGGCAAAGAAAGCATATATATCCTGAAAGAAAGATATACCATTGATTTTTCGTCTCCCATGGTATGGCTGGATACGAACGGCGCCAAAGCATATAAAGTCGAAGACAAAATCAATGACAAACGCGAACTTTTCGCCCTCGTCTGCAATAACGTCACTTCTCCGCGAAGCTCTCTGCTCCCCTACCTCAAATCAATCGACCACCAGTCTATCATGAAACTGGTTGAATACGGCGTCATCAGCTATCCGGTTGAAAATTCGCGCAACATGGCGCTTATTTACGAAACGCCTCTCGGCGGACGAGTCATCGACAGCGCCGGAGCCTACTGCCTCAAGAATCAGCCGGAAAAATTCAAAACCGTTTTGCTTTCGCTGCTCTCGGCGGTGGAAGTACTGCGCAGCTACGGCATTACCCACCGGGCCATTCGCGCAGACAACGTTTATTACCGGGACGAAAACCGGGAACATATCGTTCTCGGCGACTGCATAGCCTCTTTCCCCGCCTATCACCAGCCGGCGGCTGCCGAAACCATTGAAAGCCTGATGGCGCAGAAAGACGGCCGCGGCAACGGCAGCGACAAAAACGACATCTACGCCGTCGGTGCGCTGATGCTCCAGTTTTATCTGGGACACGGCCTGCTTGAAGAGCTCACCGAAACCGAAATGCTGCGCCTTAAACTGAAAAAAGGCAGCTATCAAACCCTGCTTGATGCGGATAAAACTTCCGCCTATTACGCCAGTATTTTCCGCGGTCTGCTCAACGATATTGAAGAAAACCGCTGGACTTACACCCATACCTACAGTTTTGTCGAAGGCAAACAGGTCAACATCACCCAAAGCTCCGTCGAGCGCCCGAAAAAGGCACTGACCGTTAACGGAGAAAAAGTTTATAATCTGACTGACGTTGCCTATACCCTGCTGCAAAATCCCGAAGAAGGCTACGAACAGCTGAAAGCGGGAAAAATTACCGACTGGATTAAAAACGGGCTGGAAAACGAAAAGCTGAACGCTCAGGTCGACAAACTGCTCCACACCAACGGCGAGAACACGGCTAACCGTGAACTGCTGATTTCTAAATTATGTATTATTCTGGCCCCCAACCTGCCGATAAAATATAAAAACCTCTGGCTTTTCCCTGGCGGCATACCCAAAGCCATATTCCACGCCGTCAAAAGCGGCGAAAGCCTGAACAGCTTTTATGAGCTTTTCAACACCGACCTGATTAAAGCCTGGTATCAGGAGCAGACCAGCGTGCGCGCGCCGGCCAACGCCAGTGAATTCAAGGCCTACATCAGCCGCAAGGATATGGGTTACGGCATTGACCGCATTATGTATGATTTTGACGAAGACTTGCCCTGCATCAGCCCGCTGCTCGGTGACGAGTTTGTCAACTCCGCTCCGCGCATCTTGCGGGCACTCGACCATACTTATGCCACCGGCAAGGTAACCTCCATGCCTTATGACAAAAACATCATGGCCTATTTGCGTTGCAAAATGGGCAAAAAAATCGACGGCATTCTCACTGATCTCAACACCGGACGCGAGGCTTTGCAGGCCAGTGCCATTCTGCGTCTTTATACCGATATGCAAAACAAATACGGCCCGGCGCAACTGCCCAACCTGGCCAAATGGCTGGTCAGCGCCTGCATGCTGATTATCAAGAGCTATCATAACGTCAAATATCAGAAATATCTGGAACGCGAATTGCTGAAAGTCCATAAAAACGGCAAGTTGTATGAAATCACCGCTATTATTGAAGACGAAGAAGCGCGCCAGAAAGACAGCATCGATTACGCCAATGCGCTGAAAAACGCCAATCTGATGATCAGCGAAAAAAACAACCTTGTCAACAACACCGCCAAATGGGACGAAGAAGCCAAAAGCGTGGCCATGCGTTTTGCCAGCGTTCTTGCGGTGCTGACAATGATAACCTCTTTTGTGCTTAACCTTTTCTTTTGGATACTGAAATGACCAAAATCAGCAAAGTACGCACCAGAACACAGGCACCGGGATTACGCAGCTCTTACGTCCGGCTCTCGCTGTTTCAAAAAATTCTGCTGACAATCGGCATTCTGATTGCCGTTTTGACCACGCTGCCGGTTATGGTTGTCCTGCTTATCGGACTGTTGCCGACGTTTACGGTTATGGTAACCGACCGAAACAACACCAACAAACTGATTATCGTCGGCTGTTTCAACCTCGCCGGGGTTTTCATCTACCTGTTCCACGTCATCAGCAACTTCACCGTTCGAGATGCCTTCTTCATTCTCAGCGACATTTTCAACCTGATTATCATGCTCGGTTCGGCCGGGTTGGGACTGATTGTTTATCTCGAAGTGCCTAACCTTTTCATCTATCTTTCCAAAATTGCGGCGCAAAAACGTCTCAAAACGCTGGACGCCAATCTTGAAAAGCTGGCGGAGGACTGGGGTCCCGGTATTCTCGGAAACAGCAAAAAATAATGCCCAAACAAAAAAAACGGCCGCAACAGCGGCCGTTTTTCTAAACTCATGTATCAGTTTTCGGCAAAAATCGCCTTCCGGATTTTCTTAATCGAATTAAGCTCAATCTGGCGGACACGCTCTTTGGAAATGTCATAAGTTTTGCTCAAATCGTCCAAAGTTACCGACTTGTCAACCAAGCGGCGCTTGAACAAAATGTCTTTTTCCCGCGGATTCAGGCAACCCAATGCCTGATTGAACAAACGCTTGCGATAAGTCATTGTTTCGCTGTACGCCAGTTTTTCTTCCTGATTCGGCTTGCTGTCTGAAATAAAGTCTATCCACTCGCTGCCGTTATCGGAAGATGAATCAATAACCGCATTCAAAGAACCGTCATGCGCTTTCAGACGCATATTCATATCGGTCACCTCCTGCACGCTGACATCCAGGCTGGCGGCAATACCGCCCAAAACATCGTGCGAAAGCTCACGGTCATCCATCAGGTTCAAACGGTTTTTAATCTTGCGCAGATTAAAGAAAAGCTTTTTCTGAGCCGCTGTCGTGCCGATTTTAACCAAAGACCAGGAATTTAAGATATATTTTTGAATTGAAGCTTTAATCCACCACAGGGCATAGGTCGAAAAGCGAAAGCCCTTCTCCGGCTCAAATTTGTTAATCGCATACAGCAGGCCGATGTTCCCTTCGGAAATCATTTCGCTCACCGGCAAACCATAGCCTTTATATTTGGAAACCACTTTAACCACCAGCCGCAAATGCGAATTAATCAGCTGCTGCGCAATCTTCGGATCATGCGTCGCCTTATACTTGACAGCCAAGTCATATTCGTTTTCCGGGGTTAAAATTGGAAATTTTCTGATACTCTGCAAATATCTCGCAAGATTTATTTCTGGAGAAAAGTCAAGTCCATTCAGAGTGAAGTCTTTATTCATGATAGTCCTCCCTCAGTTTGTTGACCCATCCCACCTTATTAGCTTTCAAAGATATACACAACCTAAACTTTAGTTCTATTTTTTTATTTTAAAATTAATTGAAGAATCGGCTAAAGCAAAGACAATTTATCCGCCAGCTCATTGAAATCACAAGGATAATCAGAATCGAACTGCATAAATTCCCCGGTTCGGGGATGCACAAATCCGAGGCTTTTAGCATGCAAAGCCTGCCGCGGAAACCGGGTAACGTAATTTTTAATTTCCGATTCGAGACTGTCCAGACAGCTCTTGCGGTTTTTGACATAAAGCTGATCACCGATAAGATTGCAGCCGATACTCGCCAAATGCACCCGGATTTGATGCGTCCGCCCGGTTTCCAAATTGCATTGTACCAACGCCGCTGCCAAACCGCAGGTTTTCAGGGTTTTATAATTCGTTGCCGCCGGTTTGCCGCCGCTTTCCGTCAGTGCCATTTTTTTACGGTCAAAACGGCTGCGCCCGATATTTCCTTCAATGCGGCCGTTCAAAGGGTTCGGAACCCCGTAAACAACGGCATGATACGTCCGCTCAATCGAATGCTCGGCAAACTGCTCGGCCAATCCCCGGTGCGCCCGGTCATTTTTGGCCGCAACCAGCAACCCGCTGGTATCTTTGTCAATACGGTGAACAATGCCCGGACGTTTCACCCCTCCCACTCCGGACAAATTATCCCGGCAATGGTAAAGCAAAGCGTTCACCAAAGTGCCGCGGAAAGACCCCGGCGCCGGATGAACCGTCATCCCCGCCGGCTTGTTGACCACAATCAGGTCTTCGTCTTCATAGACCACTTCCAGCGGAATATCTTCCGGCTCCGGCTCGGCGGCTTCCGGCGGCGGAATTTCAATCTGATAACTGTCGCCGGGACGAACTTTATAGGAATTGTCTGCCAGCACGTCGTCATCGCGGCTGACCATGCCCTGCTCAATCAGCCGCTGCACCTGCGAGCGGGAAACATCGGGAACCGTCAGCGCCAAAAACTTATCCAGCCGCAATCCTTTATGTTCGGGACCGGCCTCGGGAGTAAGAATAATGTTGCTGTCGTTTTGCTCCATTTTAGCAATAAAAAATTTACTTCTTCAGGGATATAATACTAGCTAAAATACAGACAATCTGCTAAAATGCAAGGATTAGATTATGGATAAATTAAAATTGGTCAAAACAATCGTCTTTGTGATAACTTTCTTATTGGTGTTCGGCAGCATGACCCTCCTCGGAACGCTGTATAAAAAGATACGCAAACCGGTAGCGGCCGAACCCGGCAGCAGCATCAGCCTGAAACAGCCCGCCGGCAGCACGATCGACAGCTTCAGGCTCCACGGCGGCAGCATTTATCTGTTAGTCAAAGACGGCGGCCGTCCGGATCGTATTCTCATCTATAATCAGGATGCCGGAGAACCGGTAGAAATCAATGTAAATTAGAGGTGCAGAGATGAGCGAAAATAAAAAACCCGTCAAAGTCTTCAAAAAAATCAAGCACAAACGGCCGGCAGCCCAGCCGGTTAAACTGCCGCCGGCAATGTCTGAACCCGATATCGCCGATGCCGACATTGAAGCTCTTCTGGCCGACAATTCTCTTGAAATGCCCAATTCTGACCCCGATATCCGAAACATTGCCCGCCAAACCGCGGCTCCGCAGCAGCCGGCACCTGTCCGGGCCGCCCCGGCACCTGCCGAAAGCGAGGAAGACGAGTTTGAACGCCTGCTGAACGAATTTATTTCCGCGGAACTGGACGATGTTGAAGAAGAAGTGGAAAACGCCAAAAACGGCCAGGCGCCGACGCCGCAGATTTCTCTCCCCATCAGCAACAGCGATGATGAAAACTCCGCCAAACTGAATGAAGGAGAACGTTCGCTTTACCGGGCTTATCAGAATTATTTCTATGCCGTCCGCGCGATGGCGGAAAGTGCAGACCGGCAGCCCCCGGCTCCGTCAATAACCGCGGAAAACCTTTATCCTCACTTCAAACCCAAAACCGGACGCCGCATTTCTCAGGATATTCTCAACGGTTGGGACATCATGCTGAAAATCTTCCCGCAGGAACTGGCCTCCCTGAATCCGGCCGGTACGGATGACGAGCTGCTTGACTTCGCCGAAAAAGCCTCGGATGACAACCTTCAGCTGGCAATCATCTCCTATGTGGAAATTTTGATTGAGATTGAAGGCTGCGAACTCAACTACGCCGAAAGAAAACTGAAAGCCGAACGCCGCAAAATCGAACGCCAGATGTACGAAGAACATCAGGCTCGGGTTGAAAGAAGCCAGCGCTATATTGAAGCCATCCGGAAAAAGGAATTTCCGATTGACGCCGAGCGCCTGGTCAAAAACTTCTTTAAAACCTCCAACAAAGACGCCGAGGGCGCTTATAAGATGCTGACCAACAATCCGGCAACCTTCGCCCCGATCGAAATCAACAAAATAAAGCCCCGTCTGTTCGGCCTGATAAAAGTCACCCCGCAGGACGGAATCCGCGTCAACCGCGAAATCGGAGATTTTATTAAAAAGCTCAAAGCCTGAGCCGGAAAATATTTTACAAAAATATAGACAAAAACGTTTTTTAATGCTAGACTTGAAGAAACAAATAAACGATTAAGGTGATGATATGGCAATAGTCAGAGTAAATGAAGGAACAGCCCCTGCCCCGACCGGCAATACCAACGCACCGGCTCCGCAGACACAGGCGCCTGCACCGGCCGAACCGCAGAAAACTGTCTATCTTTCTCAGAACCCCAAAAAGGAAACCGAAACTTTCCAGGGAATGACCGTTGCCCAAAAACTGAACTATCTGCGCATTAAAGACAAGCGCGGCATCATCACTCCGGAAGAACGCCAGCTCAAGGAAGAGTGCGAAAAGCAGCTGAAAGAACAGGAAGGCGGCGAAGGCAACATCACTCCTGAAGACGGAACCAAGGTTCAGGAAGAGGAAAAAGACCCGAAAGACATCTTCAAAGAACAAGACATTATTCAATATATGTACAACGACTGGCTGCTCGGCGGTGCCAACTGGCTGTATAAAAAGTGCTACAAATATATTGATAAAAAATACAACCAGTTTAAAAACCGCTGCCGGAAGAACAAAAACAGTGCCGACGCAAAAAAATATAACACTATTTCCACCCGTGACACCATTGACGACAAAGCCGTCAAAATGTTCGACGGTTCCAAAGCGGCGATTGAAAAAGGCCGTGATGCAGTCAAAAGCATTCTGTCCGACATTGCCGAAGGCAAAATTGACGGCTCCAAAGCGACCGGCTTTACCAAAATTCTGATGAACGAAATGCCGGAACGCGAACGTCAGGCCTTCTGCGCCTCCGCCATGGAAAAAATCCAAAATCTGGCCGAAAATATGAAGACCATTCAGTTCATGGCCGGGCAGCTGGCCCGAGCCCAAATGGCCGAAACCCTCTGCAAAAATCAGGATGCGTTCAAAAACGTCAACCCGGTTCAGCTGTTTGAAGCCATGTCCAAACGCAACGCAATTTTAATTGCCCGTCAGATGGATGAACTGGAAGGCCGCGGCGGTAATCCGGCAAGCTTCATGAAAGATATGGAGAAACAGATTGAAAAAGCCAATGAATTTGCCGACAAACAATATAAGAAACACAAATTCGACGAAGCCGGCAAAGACGGTGCAACCAACCCGACCCTGACTAAAATTAACGAACGCCTCGGCCTCAAACGGGAAGAAATGACCAAATCAGACCGTCTCGAACCCAAGAGCATGCTTGAGCATCTGGTTGCCACCAACAAATTTGAAGATTTGCTGACCAAGCAGCTTGAAGGCGTCCGCAGACAGGAAAGTTCCCTTGAAGCACAGCAAGAGACGCACAACAACCGTCGTCAGAACTTTGAACAGCGACGGGCAGCCATTCTGCAATATCGTGAAAGCATCCGTTCGCCTGCTAATCCGCATGGTTACATTGCCGGAGACCGTCGAGGCAGCGAACAGGCACGTCAACAGAGCCAGCAGCGGCCTGCTTTCAACATGGACGCTTACCGTCTTGCCCGTGAGGCGCAGGGAGCCGCCAAATAGTCATGTTCAAAAAAATATTGAAATTTATGAAGTTCATTATTGTCGGCATTGTCTGGAGCTATGTCTTTATCTATGCCAGCGTTTTGCTGACAATAAAATTGTGGAATTTCAACTATCTTTCCGTCAGCGACTGGGGCATTATCGACACCTACTGGGAGCAGGGCGGAGCGATTCGCCAGCCTAAAGACTACGGTTTTTTCTTTACCTTGCTTGCTCTGATTCCGGTTTGGCTTCTGGGCTGGCGCTACCTGTACAAAAAAAGCTTCACCGCATTTCTGATGGCTCCGATTGTCTGGTATAATAAAAAAATGATTGCCCGCTACGGCAGTGAAAGCTCCCGCATTATTCTGAAAAACCTCGGTTCCACCACCCAGAAAATTGACCCCAAGGAAATTATCGAATCAAAATTGAAACGGGTCAAAACCGACATGGAACATCATGAAAAAACATCAGACTTTCTGCGGGAACAGCTTAAGGAAAAGATAAACTCCGATGAGCTTAAATAAAGAATTAACCAATAGAATGCTATACTGAACAAAATTGTAATTGGAGAAAATAACCTTTGAAATCTATTTTGATAACGATGCGAATTATCTTCATCGGTATCTTCTGGAGCATTTTCTTTCTGGAAGGTATAAGGGTTATTTTGCTTACCAACTGGCGTTTTGACATTTTCCTCGGCCGCCACTGGCGTCACCTGCAAAACTTATGGATGCAGGGCTGGGTTATTGATGACCCTAAGGAATGGGCTTTTGTCCTCATCATTCTGACTTTTATCCCCCTCTGGCTGACCGGCTGGGCGGCCTTGAGCCTGATAGCCTGGGATCAGCTCATCATCAAAGCGGCTTTGTTTCCGATACGGATTTTCCGTCGTTTCTTTTATAAGCCGGTGAAAATCATCAGCAATAAAAAAAGCGGCAAAACCCTGAAAAAGAAGAAGTCTTATAAGGAAATCCGTCCCCGCAGTATCCGCGCACCGATTGACGAACGTATGGAGGAAGCCCTGCCTCGCCCGACGACACTGAGTAACCAGGTGATTAAAAACACGCCCAAACAGGCGGCACCGGCTCCGACTTTTCCGGCATTAAGTAGCCCCGCCCCGCAGGAGACCAAATCTTTCGATCACTCTCTGTTCCAGTTTGACGATGACAACGGCGATGATTTTGATTTCAACTTTGACGCATTTGACACGCCGGCGGAAAAGCCCCGGGAAAGCATAACCCCCAAACCGGAACCGGCCAAAGAAAACAGCCGCCAGCAGTCTAAAGACAGAAACAACCGCGACCGGCGCGATAACAACAAACGTGACAACCGCAAAAATCAGCCGGCAAAACCGGAAACGCAGACCACAGCGCCGCAGCATGCCACCGGCTCGACCATCGACATCATCAAACAAAAGGGCTATGAGGTCATTACCGGCGCAACCCTGCACAACAACCTGATTGATTTCATCGGCATTGCTGATAAACAGATATGCATCTGCCTGCTGGATAAAGAACCCGGCGACTGGCTGGCCGACGAAGAACGCTTCAACGACGAAGAACCCCTTTGGTTTTCCGAAAGCAGCCACCGCATTTCGCCGGTGCGCAAAGTTGATCTGGCCCGTCAGGCTCTGGAAGAAAAGCTCAAGGAAGCCGATTTCTCCTTCACGATCAAACCTTACGTCATTATCCAGTTAGGCAACATTATTAATGCGGAAGATATGTTTGAAATCTGGAATGACATGAACATCAACGTCACCCGGATTGACCGCGGCACGCCGAAAGAGCTGAAACTGTTTGCCAAAACCCTTGACGAGGCCGAAAACCATATCGACAAAGAAAAATTTGAAAAAATTAAAAAGTTAATTCGTAATATTGCATAGGATTATCAAATAAATGGAAAAAAAAGGCGAAGAATGGGAAGAGTATAATAACGCCGTCCAATGGATGGTAATGACCTTTATTATCACTTTTCTGGTTACCATCGTTCTGGCAATCATTTCAATGCCGCTCGGCTATTTGATAGGCAACGGCATCTCCAAAGATTCGCTGAGCGAAGTTTCCAAATTCATTCAAACGATTATCAATTCCCCGAGTTATCTGTTTTCCCGCTATTGGCACTGGATAAAACAGATTTCCAACTACCACGGAGCCTTTTCATTCAGCCTGTGGCTTCCGATTCTGCCGATTATCTCACTGCCTTTCGGCCTGCTCATCGGGGCAGCCACCAACCCCTACCGTTTTCAGTCAAACATTCACGGCTCCGCACGAATTGCCGAACTCAAAGACATTAAGAAAATGGGTCTGCTTGACGGTTTCTGTATGGTCGTCGGCAAATACAAAGGCCACCTGCTGATGATGAAAGAAACCCTTTCGACCCTGTGCTGCGCACCTCCGGGCACCGGTAAAACCGCCGGGGTGGTTATTCCGACAATTTTTCACTCCCACGGCATGAGCATCGTCGTCAATGACCCTAAACCGGAATTGTGCTTTACCACTACCGGCGCTCGGGCCAAAGACGGTCCCGTATTTGTCATTAACTGGGGTGCGGAAGACAACCCGGCCGAAGGCGTCTATTATCCGAGCTGGAACCCGCTGTCGCCGAATGCCCTGCCGGCACCGGGGCCTGACCGCGATATGTATGTTGATTCCATGTGTAACATCCTGGTGGAAGACCCCAAAGGCGGCGCCGACCCGCACTGGTCAAAGACCGGCCGTGCCGCTCTGACCGGATTTATTCACTTCATCGCCTCCAAATGCGAACGGGCCCGTGCCAACGACTATTTCATCGGCCGCGTTTATGAAGGCAAACTTGATGAAGAAGACAAACGCGTTTTGGAAGGCTATTACCTTGAAATGCGCGATCCGATGTCTGCCCGGGCCATTCAGGATCTGCACAACGACACCCTGACCATTGACAACTATCTGCCGATCGGCACCTGGTCATTGCTGCCTGAAAAATGGATCGGACACGAATCCTGTCTGGCAATGATTCTGGAATGGATTACCGAATCTCAAATTAAACAATCGCAGGAAATCAAACGCCGTCTTGATGAAGGCGATCAAATGGCAGCCATGGCCGACCCCATGCGCGACATGTTGGAAGAGGCCATCGACGAAGCCCGCAAATTCGGCTATTCTCCGCGCTGTATCGTTGAATTGAGCCAGCTGAGCTCTATGCCGGACAAGGAACGCGGTTCCGTTCTGTCAACCGGTTTTTCCGGCATCGGCATTTTCAAAAACTCGGCTGTGGTTTCGCGAACCAGCTTCTCCGACCTTCACTTTAAAGATCTCCGCGGAATGAAAGACCCGATTACCGGCGAATGGAAACCGATTTCCGTTTACCTCTCGGTTAACCAGGTTGATGCCCGCGCGCTCGGTGTCATCTCGGGAACCTTTATCGAGCTGATGTCATCTTACCTGATTGCCAATCCGCCGAAATTCCAAAACAAAACCGACGGACAAATGGGACCCTTCCCAACTCTGTTCGTTCTCGACGAGTTTCCGCAAATGCCCAAACTGAAAGCCATCATCGACGGCCCGGCAGTCGGACGCGGACAAAAAGTATCCTACCTGCTGATCGGACAAGATTTGGGGCAAATCTCCGGAAAATACGGCAAAGACGATCTGGAAACCGTTATTTCCACAACAGCCTGCAAAGTTATTCTGTCCCAAAACAACGAACAGACGGCTCAGCGTTTCTCCAAAATGATTGGTAACAAGACCGTCCAAACCACCTCCTTCTCCAAAAATGAAGGTCTCAGTTTCCAAAAGGGTTCCAATCCGTTCAGCAAAAACGTCAGCTACCAGCTGCAAGGCACCTCCGTTATCAGCACCACTCAGCTGCTGAGTCTGCCTATGCTCAAACAGGTCGTGTTAATGCAAGGATTCATTGACCGCCCGATTATGGCTGATGCCCCGCGTTTCTATCTTGACAAGCAAATGCTTGCCCTGTCAAAACTCCCGCCGGCGCCTTATGTTCCGGATTGGATTGTTGCCCAGCGTGAAGACATCAATGAAGATATGCTCTCCAAACTCGGCATTGACTACGACCCCAATGAAGATATTGACGAGGACTTTGACGATGATGAGTATGAAACGGATGCCCCGGCCAACTGATTAAGAGGACAATATGTGGGAATGGTCGAAACCGAAACAAAATAATTGCTTCGCCTCCGCCGCAGAGAAAGATTCTTCCCTGTTGTCCGCTTATGATGATTTGCTGGCCGAAGGAACGCAGCCCTCCGCCCATCCGTTCCGCTCCGCAGCCGAACAAAGGCCCCGGGAAGAAGCGCCGGGCATTCAGGAAATGTACGGCCTCGTTGAGCGCCGGCTGCATGAATACAAATTGGACGAATTTGAAATAGTCGAACGCCCCTATTCACCGCAAAGCTGGACGGACATGAACCGCCTTTATGAAGAATTTCAGCGAACCCGGGTTATTTTTCTTAAACGGCTCGCCTATGCGGAACAGGAAAGCTGCCGGGCTGTCGGTCTTGATGATGAAGACATCGCCTTATTAAAAAAAGGCCTGACACCGGAAAATGTCAATACTCACCTGCAAATTCCGTTTGATTTCGGCGGCACCGCGGAACTGAGCAATCTTTGCCTGCTGCGAACCCACCCCGTCCATGAAAATATTCACAAAATTCTTGATCTGCAGTTTAACAATAATTTTTTAAAATTACAAAAAAGACTGCTTATTCCCTGGTATGGAGGCAAAATTTACCATGACCGCCGTCGATGATTTGCCATATTTTGCCGGACGCCCCGGCGCCGTCTTCTTTCCTCCGGCTCTTTCCGGAGAAATTGAAATGCTGAATACATCATTGCTTATGCTGAATTTCAGTCCGCTTCCCGACGATTATACCGCCTTTCTTAGCCGGAGCGACGGTTTGTTCTACGACGGGATTGAACTTTACGGCTGTTCTTCCCATTATCGGGAAAGCAAAAACTATAAGTTTCCGAATCTGCTGGAAATTAACCGAAATTATGCCGCCTATAACTTTTTCAAAAACAAACTGGTCGTCGGGCGCTGTTCCGAAAGCATAATATACTATGACCGCCGCGGCAATTATTATGCCTTGGCCGACCGCATCAATCTCCGCTCCCGCAAAGAAGTTGAAAATTTTGCAGCCATGTTGGCCCTCCTGCGCCGCCTCTGCGAAGCAAACCCTTAACCCCACCCGTCACCGATACGACATCGGATGAATTCTTCTGTTATGTTGTCCTCTGGTAACCCATACTAAATTCGTAACACTGTTATTGTAAGAGTTATTATCTATATGATGAACGCCCCAAGCTCCCTCGGGTTTGTCCAAAAACTTTTCCGCAACCATCACATGAACATCCAGCCCGTCTATTTGCAGCCATATTTTGCACCCGGAATTTTTCTTATTTGTGGGAACCCGGTTGCATCTCGTTATTAATCCTTTTTCAGTCTCATTCAAACAGACAAAGCGAGCCCCGGAATGAAGCAGGGCTTTTAATGTTTCCTCTCTGAAAATGCTTTTTGCTTCATCATCGGTAATCTTGGCCACATAACCATAGTTACTGACATAAATATCGCTGTCTTCACGGTATCGCTTCCACACCTCTTCAACTTGACACTGTCCCATATAGCCCATTATCTGAATCCCGTCCGAAACGATCAAGTTCTCACCCATCTGCCATTCCCTGCTTTTTACAGAAACTTTTTCAACACCCGTATAAAGCCGCAACGGCGGATTAAACGTTTGTACGATAGAAATCGTCATACAATTTTCTCCTTCCTGTTGAATACCAAATAACAAAGAACTTCCTTCTTGCAGCAGGAATCTTTTGAATAAGGCAAACGATGGGACGGCAAATACCATATATTATTCGGGAATTCGTCTTGTAAAACTCTCCCGCCGCGCCGCCGTGGCATCGCTCGTTAGCAAAGCTTCATTGCCCGAGACGAAAACCTCCCCGGGAAGTTTTTGCTGCCTCACGCTCTGCACTTTCAACCCGACCTGCCGGAAAACATAAAAAAAAAGGTGTCTGAACCGAACACCTCATAAAAAACTGGGGCGAACGATGGGGCTCGAACCCACGACAACCGGTACCACAAACCGGGGCTCTACCAACTGAGCTACGTTCGCCATTGCTCTCGTGTTTTACAAACAATATAACAGAAAGTCAAGCTAAAAATTAACCCTATTCATTATTTATAAAAATTCTTTTTCAGGCTAGAAAATTAACAAATTATTTGCTTTTTCGAGCTAATAATGAGGACAGGAATATCTCTGCAGAAAAGCTGTGAAAAATGTTTAAATTAAAAAAATTGTCATTAGCACAATCTTTTATCGGTGCACTTATCTGTTTCGGAGCCGCTTTGAACTCCGCCGGCACGGCTTGTGCCGCCACCTCATCAATCATCATAGACGCCGAAAACGGCGAAATTTTATCCTCCAAAGCGCCGGACACCCTGCGCTATCCCGCATCTCTCACCAAGGTAATGACGCTATACATCACCTTTGACGCACTGAACAAAGGCATCATCAAAATGAATGACGACCTGAAAGTCAGCCGTCACGCGGCCAATATGGCGCCGTCACGCCTCGGACTGCGCCCGGGCCAGAAAATTAAAGTAAAAACCTGTATTGAAGCCTTAATTGTCAAATCGGCCAACGACTGTGCTTCCGTTCTGGCGGAAAACCTCGGTTATACCGAAGCCAACTTTGCCAAAACCATGACCAAGGTCGCTCACGAACTCGGCATGAAGAACACCACTTTCAAAAATGCCAACGGCCTGCCGAACAAGGCGCAAAAAACCACGGCTCGCGACATGGCTCTTCTGGCTGCCGCCATGTATCATCATTTTCCGCAGTATTACAAACTTTTCTCTCTGAAAAAATTCACTTACAACGGCAAAACGATTTACACCCATAACAACATTCTGAAAACCTTTGCCGGTGCGGACGGAATGAAAACCGGTTTCACCAATGCCGCCGGATATAACATCATCACCTCCGCCCAGCGCGACGGCAAACGCGTCATCGCCGTAACGATGGGGCACAACTCCGCCAAGGAACGCGACCGCCACGTCGCCCGGATGATGGACAAAGGGCTGAAACGTCTGGCATTAAATGACAAGTTCCAGAATACCAACATGTACGCCAGCCTGGACGAGAAAAAACTGGAAACCGCCGAAGAAACCAAAGTAGCCGATAACGGTGAAACTTCTTGGGATATCTCGTCTCGCGAAACTGCCGAAAACGTAAAAAAACTGGAAAAAGACAACCGACAGGAAACTCCCGACCAATGGGGAATCCAAATCGGGGCTTTTTCCAACTATGCCAAAGCCCGCAGCTACGCGCTGAAAATTAAGAAAGCCGCCCGTAAACTGGCCGATAAAGAAATAGATATCGAACCGGTCGCCAACGGTTCGGCCGTCATCTATCGCTCCAAAATCATCGGCTTTGCCAAATCAGATGCGGATAAAGCTTGCAAAAACTTGAAAAAGAAGAACAAGTCTTGTATCGTAGTTGCCGTAAGAACCGACAACCAACTTGTTTTAGCTAACAGTCAATACTAATGGATAATTCAAAAAAAGCACATATAATCGTTGTCAGCAACGAAAAAGGCGGAACCGGAAAATCGACGATTTCCATGCATCTGGCCATCAAACTGCTTCAGGAAGGTTTTTCCGTTGCCACGATTGATATGGACGGACGACAGGGAACCCTCTCCAGATATATCGAAAACCGCCAGAACTTCTGCGAAAAAAACAAATTGGCTTTGCCGATTCCCGTTCATTACAAGTTTGAACCGCAGGAAAATTATTCGCTGATTCCCGCCGACCGCGGCCGGGTTGACCATGAAATCGGCAAATTGATGACGTCTTATGACGCCATCATCATTGATACGCCGGGCAATAAAAACTATCTTTTCGAAGAAGCTCACAAATTTGCCGACACCCTGATTACACCGATATCCGACAGCCTGATAGATCTTAACGTATTGTCGGAAATCGATTTTGACAGCGGTAAAGCCGGCAAGCCCGGACACTATGCCAATTATATCTGGGACGTCAAAAAATACCTGGCCTCGCAAGGCAAAGCTTACCTCAACTGGATTGTTGTCGGCAACAAAATTTCGGCACTGAATTCCCGTAACAAGAATCTGTTTTTCGAATATCTTGAAAAGCTGTCAAAACTGTATGGTTTTCGCGTCTGCCCGGGCTTTAAAGACCGTGTCATCTACAAGGAACTTTTTCTGGAAGGACTCACGGTTCTGGATATGCAGACGGACGAATTAAAGCGCCGCATGAGCGTCTCGCACATTGCCGCCAAACGCGAAATCAGGGCTTTGGCCGAATTTATCTGTCCGGAATAACCGATGAAAGAACTGGCTCTTTTAATGTTTTTTGTCGGCTGCGGTTATGCGCTGGCAAAATTAATCGAACGTTTCTCTCCTGCCGACGGCCGGCGGATATTTTTTGCCATTCCTTCTCAGGCCTCTTTCAATGTTCTTTGGGGATTTGTTTTTTACCTCGGCTTTGCCGCACTCGTCATCCACCACCACCATTGGCTCCGCCTGCTTTTCGCTCTGACGGCCGTTTGCCTTTTGGGAATTATCCTGTATCGCCGGGAACTGTCCCGCTCCGTCAGTGCCCCGGAGGGACGAAAATTTACCGGCCGCCTGGAAAAAGCCCTCCTCCGCCAGCAGCAGGAAGACCGGCGTCTTAACCGAAGCTATTCCCGCACCGAAGCTTTGTCGGTTCTCGGTCTGCCCGCCGCCACGTCTGCCAACAGCCCGTTGCCGGCACAAAGAATGAAAATGCTGGATACACTCAACCAAACCGCAAACCTGCCTTACCTCGGCGACCTGCTGCCGCAGCTTCAAACCGCCCTTCCCCTGAAATAACGGTTATTAATAACTATGTTTAGGCTTGAGTTTACCTGCGAAGGTGCTAAACTCCGGTTATAAATTTTATGTCAGACAACAAAGGATGAGCGATGATTAAAACAATTTCGACCACGCCCTATAACGACCAGAAAATGGGAACGGCCGGCCTGCGGAAAAAATCCCGGGTCGCCATGCAGCCGAATTATGTTGAAAACTTTATGCAAAGCATTTTCAACACCATCGGCAAACTGGATGACAAAACATTTTTGGTCGGCGGCGACGGACGCTTTTACAATGACGTTGCTATTCAAAAAATCATCAAAATGGCCGCGGCCAACGGCGTCAAAAAGCTGGTTATCGGCCAAAACGGTTTTATTTCCACCCCCGCCGGCTCTCATGTCATTTTAAAAAACAAACTTGACGGCGGTTTTGTTCTCTCTGCGTCACACAACCCCGGCGGCCCGGACGGCGACTTCGGCATCAAATATTCCAACCAAACCGGCGGACAGGTTCCCAGCTCGGTAACCGATAAGATTTATGAAAACACCAAATCAATCCGCGAATATAAAATCTGCGACATTGCCGATATCGACCTCTCACGGCTCGGACGACAGAATGTCTGCGGTATGGAAATTGAAATTATCGACCCCGTTGTTGACTATGTGAATATGATGCAGGAAATTTTTGATTTGCCGGCCATCAAAAAGCTTTTTGCCAACGGTTTCACCATGTGCTTTGATGCCATGAACGCCGTCACCGGCCCTTATGCCGTTCGCATTTTTGAAGAATTGCTCGGTGCCCGAAAAGGCAGTGTCGTTCATGCTCGCCCGCTTCCCGATTTCGGCGGCCTGCACCCTGATCCCAATCTTGTTTACGCCAAAGAACTGGTTGACCTGATGTTCTCCGATGAAGCGCCTGATTTCGGCGGTGCCAACGACGGTGACGGCGACCGCAATATGATTTTGGGCAAAAAGTTTTTCGTAACTCCGTCAGACAGTCTGGCCATTCTGACCGACAACTATAATCTGATTCCCGCTTACAAAAACGGTATTTACGGCGTCGCCAAATCTGCCGCCACCTCAACGGCCGTCAGCCGTGTCGCCAAAGCGCATGACATCGGCTATTACGAGGTGCCTACCGGCTGGAAATACTTCGTCAATTTGATGGATTCCCGCCGGATCACTTTCTGCGGTGAAGAAAGCTTTGGCACCGGCTCGGCGCATATCCGCGAAAAAGACGGCATCTGGGCCATACTTTTCTGGCTGAACATCATTGCCGCCACCGGCAAATCGGTCGAAGAAATTACCGTCGAACATTGGAAAAAATACGGCCGCAGTTACTATATGCGTTTTGACTTTGAAGGGCTGGACACCGCCGTGGCCGACAAATTTATGGCCGACCTTGAAGCCAAACTGCCGACGCTCAACGGCAAAATTTACAACGGCTACACTGTCTCCGAAGCTGCACCCTTCGTCTATAACGACCCGGTGGATCATTCTTCCACCCAAAACGGCCTGATTGTCAAATTTGCCGACGGTTCCCGTATTGTGTACCGCCTGTCCGGAACCGGCTCCAGCGGTGCCACCCTGCGCGTTTACCTTGAAAAATACGAGCAAAACAAGCTTGACGAAGACCCACAGAAAATGTTGCAGCCGATTTTGGAAATTGCCATGGACATTGCCGAAATCACATCTCGTACCGGAAAACAGCATGCCGATGTCATCACCTAGAAAACTGACATCCGCTTTATTGCTGGCGGCGCTTGTCTTTCCGATAAGCGCTCATGCCGGTTTATACGGCTTTGATGAAGCACATCCCTATACTCCGGAAGAAAAGCTGCTGAGCATCGACGTACCGCCGCACTCGATAAAAAATTATCGTGACCTGCTGCGCGAAAACGTTATAGCTCTTTCAAACTATGCCAAAGCCAACCGGCCGGATTTCCAGATAATGGTCCATGAGGGGCAGGATCTGCTCACCCGCAGCCTGTGGGAATATCACTTGGACGGCTACCTGAAAGCGCGCAACAACGGTGAAGACGTGTCCGACCCGTCTTTTTTGCTGAATTTGAAACAAACCTCACCCGAATTCGAACCTTTGGTCGGCGGAAGATCGGCCGAATATCTCAAATCAATTGACGCCGTTGTCGTCAACAATCATTTTTGCCAAAAGTTTCCGCTTAATCCGGTCATTGTTCAAAACGGAATAAAAGCTTTTTCCGTTGACCTTTGCCCTAACGGCCGCGCGTTCGACCGGGCGATAAGCGCCTCGTTGAAAGAGAAAATTCCCTTTTACGGCTTTCTTCGCAGCGACAAAGCTTTCCGCAAAATTGCCGCTCAGCCGATTATCAAAGAAAATGCCGAAAACATCTTTGACCTGAAATCGGCCCAAAATATCTCATTCCTGCTTAAAGACGACCTCTATGCCGATAAAAACGATTTCATTGAAGCCGTCCGAGCTTCCAATTATGACGTTGTCGTCATTGAACCTTATTTTCGGCAGCGCCAGCCTTTTACGCCGGAAGAAATCAATGCAATGAAATACAAAAAAAACGGCACCCGCCGGCAGCTGCTAGCCCGTTTCAGCGTTACCGAAGCCAAAGACACCGATTATTATTGGAACAACAGTTGGAAAATCGGCTCTCCCGACTGGCTGGTCCGCGCCTCTTTCGTTGAACCGCGCGGAGTAATAACCCGTTATTGGGACAATGAGTGGAAAAACTATATGTCCCGTTATTTTCAGGGAATTATCAAATCCGGCTACGACGGCGCTTTTCTTACCGGATTGGAAAACCACCGCTACTTTGAAAACTTAACCCCGCTTGAATAGGATCCGCACATGAATGAAGTTGAAGTCCTGGATATTTCCCGCGAAGCGATTTTCACACTGGTAAAAGTGGTTACGCCAGTTTTGCTGGTTGCGCTGTTTATCGGCCTGATCGTCGGCATTTTTCAGGCTCTGACGCAAATTCAGGAAATGACGCTGGCTTTCGTTCCCAAAATTCTCGGTGTGTTTGTCACCATCATCTTGCTTTTCCCTTTCATGCTGAATCAGATGCAAATGCTGACTGACACCCTGTTTGACAAGATAATCAACGGCGGTTGACAATGGCTCAGCTTCTTAATCAGGAAATCTTCAAATTCATTCTCGTCTTTCTGCGCATCGGCTCGGCAATTATGTTAATGCCGGGTTTTTCAGCCTCTTATGTCAATATGCGCCAGCGCCTGTCGATTGCCCTTGCCGTCAGTGTCGTATTGGTTCCGTTTCTGAATGATCAGCTGCCGCCTCAGCCTTCCGACCTGCCGGACGCAATAAAAATGTATTTGTTTGAAATCACTTACGGCGTTTTCTTCGGGTTAGCCATGCAGATTTTATTCTCCGCTCTGAGTCTTTGCGGCAACTTTATCGGCCAGGCCATCGGCTTTTCCAACGCTCAGATTTTCGATCCCGCCTTTCAAACCCAAAGCATCGTAATTGAAACCTTCCTGAGCGTTTTGGCCCTGACCGTCATTTTCATTACCGATATACACCACCTGATGCTCAGCGCCGTAATTGACAGTTACCGTCTGTTTCCGGTCGCCTCATCCCTGCCGGTCGGCGATTTCTCCGACTACATGAGCCAAACTCTGAACCAAAGTTTTATCATGGGCTTCAAAATCGGCTCGCCGTTCATTGCCTTCTCGCTTGTTTTTTATGTCGGCATGGGACTGGTTTCACGCCTGATGCCGCAGTTAAACATTTTCTTTTTGTCCCTCCCTCTGCAAATTTATCTGGGACTGGGACTGCTGTTCATCACCACTCCGATCATGATCCTCTGGTTTCTCAAATACTATGAAGAGGGTCTGTTGCGGTTTGTACGTTAAAAAGGAGGAATCATGGTTGCCGAAGACGACGACGAAGCCTCCAAAACAGAAGAACCGTCGGAACGAAAAATATCCAAGGCCAAAGAGGAAGGCGATGTTGCCCTCTCTCAAGACGCCAAAAGTTTTCTGATGCTGCTGGGCATGCTCTTCGTCGTCTGGCTTTTACTGCCGATTCTGATGAAATGGTTCTATCAGCTCTCTCTCCCTTTCATTGAAAATCCGGAGTCCATTCCCACCGATGCCCGGCACATCCGCCTGCTGCTGATTCATGTAGTGCTCGGGTTATTTAAAATTCTTGCAATTCCCTTTGCCGTTTTCATGCTGCTCGGCGTTTTCGCCAGCATCGCCCAGACCGGATTTGTTTTTGCCCCCAAAAAGCTGGAACCCGACTGGAACAAACTTAACATTTTTGCCGCCCTGCCCAAATTCATCAATATGAAAAAAATCGTCGAAAGTTTAAAAGGCATCGTTAAAATCACCGTCATTGCGTTCATCTCGATTCTCGTCATCCGTCCTTATCTCGACAAAGCCAACCTGATGCCCACCATGGAAACGACGGCGATTTTAGCTTTTATTCATAAAGTTGTGGTATTATTGATTTTTACCGTGGTTATTGCCGTTCTGGTTATTGCCGTTGCCGACTTTGCCTACCAGAAATATACGCATTTGAAAAAACTGCGCATGACCAAACAGGAAGTCAAAGACGAATATAAACAAATGGAAGGTGATCCGCTGGTTAAATCGCGCATCCGCCAGATTCGTATGGAACGCGCGCGCCACCGTATGATGGATGCCGTTCCCCGCGCCGATGTGGTAATTGTCAACCCGACGCATTATGCTGTTGCGCTGGAATATAAAATGGATAAAATGGATGCGCCGGTGGTTGTTGCCAAAGGTTTGGACAACATCGCCCTGAAAATCCGCGAAATTGCGGAAGAAAACGAAGTCCCGGTGGTTGAAAACCCGCCTTTGGCCCGTGCTTTGTTTGCTTCCGTTGAAATTGACCAGATGATTCCGTCTGAACACTTTAAAGCCGTTGCCGAGGTTATTGGATATGTTATGCAGCTTAAGAACCCCCAGACCCGATAAATTGCTCCAAAAGCGGTTGATTTGGCTGGCCTATGCCCTTATCGGGCTGACCGTTGCGCTGGTTTTGTTTTTGATGTATCCGGAATATCGGCTTCTGTTGGTGTTTACTTTTATTCTCACCACCGTCTGCTGCCTGCTGCAAACGATTAAAACCATTACCGCCGCCGAAGAAGCCATTACATACGGCGGATTCGCCAACGAAATCATCCGCAACGATGATGAAATCATCCGCATTGACAATCCTGACGGCGAACCGGTACTGCAAAACGAAGCGGCGGAAGAAATGTTTCACGGAGAAGCCCTGCTCGCCTATCTGGAAAAACATCTCTCGGCACAGGATGCCAACCGCACTGCCTTTCATCGACTGAAAGCCGCCTGTGCTGACCTGACGCGGGAAAAAGTAACACTGGCTCTCAATCAGCGTCACGATGACGCTAAAATATTCGCCTCCGAAGAATGGTTTACCATCAGCGTCAAACCGCTTTACCTCAAAAAAACCGACATTTTCGAAGTCCGCTTTTCTGTCAAAGCCATCAAAAAATACACCTACCTGCTCTGGCGTATAGAAGACATCACCGCCCGCAAGAATATGGAACAGGTTTTTCAGGAAGAACGCAAATCCCTGCACGACTTTTTGGATTACCTTCCCGTCGGGCTCTATACTTGCAACGAAGATTACCGCATTGAATATTGCAATCATGCCTTTGCCAACTCTCTGGGGTATGACCGGGAAGAAATCACCGGCGAAAATCTCTGGCGTTTTCTGAGCCCCCACAGCGAACTGCCGGCCAAACAGCCTCTTTGGCGCGGTAACCTTTACCTCATCGGCGCCGACAATGAAAGCAAGGAATACTTTGTGGCGCAGGAAAGCTTCCGCGACGATAAAAACATCAAATTCCGCGGCGCCACGGTCAAAGACATCCCCTCCGACCGTGATCTGAAACAAAATCTGGAGCACTCGCTGGACGAAATCAGCTGGCTGTTTAATTTTGCCCCTGTCGGCATAGCCTTTGTCTCGCCGGAAGGAGAAATAAAAGACTGCAACGCTGCCGTTGAAAAATTCCTTGACCGCAGCAAACCGCAAATCATCAACCACCGCATTTTTGACTATATCAGGGCGGAAGACGTCGAAATCCTGAAACGGGAAATTCGTGCCGTCAACGGCACTTCCCAGCTTTCCAAAGCGCTGGACGTTCACATAACTCTGGATAAAATCGAACGCATTGCCACCGTTTACCTCAGTCCGATGCAGAAGCTGCATTCCACCCACCCGGAACAAATCGACGGCATTGTCATTTACCTGATTGATGCCACTCAGCAGAAAAACCTTGAAATGCAATTTGCCCAGGCTCAAAAAATGCAGGCTATGGGACAGCTGGCCGGCGGCGTTGCCCACGACTTCAACAACCTTTTGACCGCAATGATCGGCTTCTGCGATCTGTTGTTGCAGCGGCACGGCGTCGGCGACCCCTCGTTTACCGATTTAATCCAAATCAAACAAAATGCCAACCGTGCGGCCGGACTGGTGCGTCAGCTGCTGGCCTTTTCACGCAAACAGCCGCTGAAACCGAAACTGATTGACGTAACCGAAAATTTTGTTGAACTCAGCCATATGCTCAAACGCATTCTCGGCGAGCAGATTACCCTCAAATTCTGCCATGGCAGCGATTTGGGCTTTATCAGGGTTGACCCCGTCCAATTTTCACAGGTTATCATTAATCTGGCCGTTAATGCCAAAGACGCCATTAACGGCAACGGCACACTTACGATTGCCACCCGTGTTGAAACGCTGGCTGCGCCTTACCAATTCGGCGCCGACACCATAAAACCCGGCGAATTCGTCGTAATCGACGTCACCGATACCGGCTGCGGCATTCCTAAAGAAAATCTGAGCCGGATTTTTGAACCTTTCTTCTCCACCAAACAAAACATCGTCGGCTCCGGCACCGGCCTCGGCCTTGCCATGGTTTACGGCATTGTCCGCCAGACCGAAGGTTTCATTAAAGTAAACAGCATCCTCGGCAAGGGAACGACTTTCTCAATTCACCTGCCCCGCTTTGACAGCAATGCCGACGAGGACGAAATCCCGGATCAGGACGCCAAGGAACCGATTACCGCCAAAGACGGCACTCCCGTGCTTACCGTCCGGGAAAAGCGCACGTCGCCGGTTGCCGTTAACCAGAAACTGATTTTCGGCCTCAACGTCTCAGCCATTGACCGCGGACAAAACACCGGGCCGCAAGACGAAAATATCCGTATTCTGTTTGTTGAAGACGAGGATTCGGTTCGCACTTTTGCCATGCGGGCGCTGAAAAAGAAAGGCTATGAAGTAATCGGTTGCAATTCCGCCGAAAATGCGCTAGAGCAGTTAGAAAAAGACACCGCTTTTAATCTCCTGATTACCGATATGGTCATGCCGGGAATGAGCGGCGCCGAACTTGCCGGCATTGTCCGCCGCAAAATACCGGCAATCAAAATCATTTTGGCCTCGGGCTATTCCGAAGAGATTGCCCGCCGCGAACTTGCCTCCTCACAGGACTTTGAGTTCATGGCCAAACCGTTCAGCCTCGGCGACCTGACCAAAAAGGTTTTTGACGTTTTGAATCAAAAATAGGAAAAAAGATGAACAACGCAAATCTGACCGGACAGCTTCCCTTCGAATTTACTCCCGAACCATACCTGGGAAAAGAGGATTTTATGGTTGCCGCCTGTAATTATGAAGCATTCAAACTGGTTGATGCCTGGCCGGACTGGCCCTTTTTCGCCGTTTGCATTTATGGCCCCGAAGGCTGCGGCAAAACGCACTTGGCCACTATGTTTGCCCACAATGTCGCCAATCTGACGCACTGGCCGTACAAAATCCCCGCCATACGCGCAAAAGATATAAACTTCGAAACGCTGCAACTTTTTGACATCTGTCGGTGTTTAATTGTGGAAGAATTAAGCGAAGAGGTTGATAACGAGGCGCTTTTTCATTTATACAATCATTATCGCAATGAAGGCGGAAACATTCTTTTCACCGCCCGTCAGGCTCCGGCACGCACACACTTTGCACTCCCTGACCTGCAATCGCGGATGAATATTGTCCCCTCCGTCGCGATAAACGAACCCGATGACGAAATGCTTTCGGCCCTGATACTTAAATTGTTTACCGACCGCCAGATAATGGTCGCTCCGGAAATAATCGGTTACATTATTTCCAACATGCAGCGTTCCTTCGCTTATGCCCGTAAACTGGTGGCCGAAATCGACAGCATTTCACTGGCCCGCAAAAGAGCCGTCTCAATTGCCATTGTCAAAGAGGCGCTCAGCGTTTTAAACGATAACCACCAGGGCGAACTTTTCGCCTGAAGAAAGACTAACCATGCTCAAACGCCTTCTGACTTTTTTGAAACGTCCGTTTTTCTTTAACGTTGACAGCCTCCGCTTCAATCTTGTTTATTCACTGCTGACCGTTGTTCTTTACAATGCCGTTTTTTTCAAACATGCGGCGGAATACCAATCAGGCTTTCTGTTTTTGGGCTGCGTGTTTGTTTGCATCTGGATGACGCTCTTCATTGCCGTTTCACTGCTGTTTCACAAACATACCCGTAAACCGCTGGCCGTCACCTTATGCCTGCTCAACGCCCTCGCCTTTTACTTTATGTTTATTTATAACGCGGCTCTGGATAAAATTATGTTTCTGAACGTCCTGCAAACGGATGTTTATGAGGTGCGTGACCTGCTCAGCCCGAAACTGATTTTAATTATGCTGTTCTTCGGCATCTTTCCGGCCTGGCTCATCTGCAAAACCCGGGTTTCTCCGACGCCGCTGAAACGGCAGTTTGCCGCCGCCGGCTGGGCCGTCGCCCTGATTGCGGCAATCATGCTCGGTAATTTTGCCGCAACCGATGCCTTTCTCCGCAGCAACCGCAATTTGCGTTATTACCTGACGCCCTCAAATTATATCGGTTCAATCATTTCCGTAATCAAAATCAAAGCGCGCCCTTTGCCTGATTTGGTTAAAATAGCGGAAGACGCCACCCTGAACCGCTACTGGAAAAACGACAAGAAAAATCTCTTTGTCTTCGTTATGGGTGAAACCGCCCGGGCAGCCAACTTCTCGCTGCGCGGCTATGAGCGTCTGACCAATGCGCCGCTGACGCCTTACCTCAAAGACATCGTCTATTATAAGCAGACATTCTCCTGCGGCACCTCAACCGCCGTTTCCGTCCCCTGCACTTTTTCCGCCGGCGGACAGAAAGGCTTTGTTCCCGGCACGGAGGCTTACACCGAAAACCTGCTCGACGTTCTGGAAAAAGTCGGCTATAAAGTTCTGTGGCGTGAAAACAATACCGGCTGCCAAAACGTCTGCGACCGGGTTGAGCTGGAAGATCCCTGTAAAACCGGAAAGTTCTGCCTGGACGAGGTAATGCTCGACAATCTGGCAGAAAAAGCTGACAGCTATGACCGCGATGCCTTTATTGTTCTGCACCAGCGCGGCAGTCACGGCCCCGCTTATTCGGAACACTACCCGCCGGAAGCCGAACTCTACAAACCGGTCTGCCACCAGAAAGATTTTCCCTATTGTCCGCAGCAGTCTTTGGTAAACGTTTATGATAACAGCGTTTACTATACCAGTATGTTTTTGGCCAAGACGATAGACCTGCTGTCTTCTCTCTCTGACCGTTACAACACTGTTCTCATTTACATTTCCGACCACGGTGAATCTCTCGGCGAAAACGGAATGTTCCTGCATTCCGCTCCATACAAAACCGCGCCGCTGGTTCAAAAAGACATCCCGTTTTTGGTCTGGCTGCCCGATTCCTTTGCCCGCGACTTCCAAATTGACAAAGCCTGTCTGCAGCAACAGGTCGATAAACCGCATTCTCAGGACAACATTTTTCACTCCGTTCTGGGGCTGAGCGGCATCAAAACCGGCCTTTATAACCCGGAACTGGATATCTTTGCCCGCTGCCGCCGCAAGTAATCAATTATTAAATATTTTGCTTGTATAATTTTCTAAATTGATTTATATACCTCCAAGAATGTATATAATTAAAAGGAAATTCAGACAACAATGGCCAGACGAACCAAAGAGGAAGCCCAGCAAACCCGGGAAACCATATTAATGGCTGCCCTCGATATGTTTTGCGATAAAGGCTATTCCAGAACAACCTTTGATGAAATCGCCAAAAAAATTAACCTGACCAAAGGCGCCGTTTATTGGCATTTCAGAAACAAACCCGATATCATCAAAGCGCTGATTATCGAGGCTTTTGAACGCAATCAGGCGGCTATTAACCGTGAAATATCCGAGGTTAACACGCTGGATGATTTGCTGCGTTACTTTAAGTATGCGGCCCAAATTGTCAAAACCGCCCCGATGTTCCGCAAATTTTTATTTTTCGTCATGTACCAGATGGAATGGTCTGAGGGCCTGTTCAACACGCTCAACATTTCCGGCCCGATAAACCAGATTATGAATTTTCATCAGGAACTGATTGCCAAAGTGCTCATCAACAGCAAAGAAAACGGCGACATCAGCCCGGAGACAGACATTCAGACCACAACAAAAATTCTTTATGCGTTGTGGGACGGAATCCTTCATCAGGCCATCAGCAAAAATTATACCGGAGATTTTCCGTCTCTGGCAGAACAAAGTTTTCAGCTCATATTCAAATCATTAAAGACTAAAAAGGATAACTAACATGCAGGTTGTAACAATAAAAAAACGTACAATCATCCGTCAGACCGCCATTCTTCTGCTTTGCGGTGCTGCCGGTTGGTATCTGAAAGGAAAATTGTCCCCTCAGGTTCCGATGATGGGCATGGGCGGCGGTGACCCTTATGTCTTGGTTCAGGGAATTGAAAAACAGGACATTTCCCCCAAAAAGAATTTTATCGGCCATGTTGAGGCAATCAACAGCGTCGATTTGCGCCCTCAGGTTACCGGATATGTCGAAAAAGTTCTGTTTCAGGAAGGCTCGCTGGTAAAAGAAGGCGACATATTGTTTGTTATTGAACAAAAACGTTATCTGGCCACATTGGAGCTGCGCGAAGCCGAACTGGCCAGTGCCAAAGCCAATCTGGTCAAAACCGAACGCGATTATAAACGCCAGAAATCCTTAAGCAGCCAAAACTACGCTTCCAAAGCCACGCTTGACACCTCCGAAAGCAACTTTCTGCAGGCCAAGGCCGCGGTAAAACAGGCCGAAGCCAATCTGGAACTGGCTAAAATCGATATGGGCTACACCGAGATTAAAGCGCCGTTCACCGGCTACATCGGTAAGGCTCTGGTAACCGAAGGAAACTACGTCAATGCTTCAACCCAGACGCTTGCCCGCATTGTCCAGACCGACCCGATTCGGGTTGCTTTCTCGGTTACCGATAAAGACATTCTCGACATGCGCGCAAAAAATAAAATGGTCGCTCAGGGAAAAGATTCGCCGATAACCAGCGAACTCATCCTCCCCAACGGCAAACGGCTGGTTAACCACCTGAAATCGCGTTTCACCAACAACGAAATTGACACCACCACTGCCACAATTGCTATCTACACCGAATACAGCAACGAAGAAAACTGGCTGATTCCCGGAGCCTATGTTCAGGTTCTCCTCGGTGATAAAGAAAGCAAACTTGCGACTTTAATTCCTCAGGCGGCTGTCGCTCAGGATGAACACGGCAACTACGTTATGGTCGTCAACAAAGACAGCATTGCCGAACAGCGCCGGGTTGTCCTCGGTGATGTTATGGGTGACAAACAGATTGTCAAAAGCGGCTTGAACGATGACGACAAAGTCATTATCCAGGGCTTGCAGAAAGTCCGCACCGGACAAAAAGTAAAAGCCGATTTGGTAACTCCGACGGAAGGTAAATAAGAATGTTCTCCAGAGTATTCATTGAAAGACCGCGTTTTGCGATGGTAATTTCCATCGTTCTGACACTGGCCGGTCTTATCTCGGTATTCTCTTTGCCGATATCGCTTTATCCTGAAATTACGCCGCCGATGGTTGTGGTCAGTGCCTCCTATCCCGGCGCCAGTGCCGAGGTTATTTCCAAAACCGTCGGTATTCCGCTTGAACAGGAAATCAACGGTGTTGAAAACATGCTTTACATGGATTCGACCTCCGAAAACTCCGGTTCTTATTCGCTCAGCATCACCTTTGCCATCGGCACTGACCCGGATATGGCACAGGTTAAAGTGCAAAACCGCATTCAGCAGGCTCTTTCCAAACTGCCGGAATCCGTTCAGCGCCAGGGTTTGACCGTTAAACGCCGTTCCTCCGACACGCTGGGCTTTCTCACCGCCTATTCGCCGAACAAAACGCATGACAGAATGTTCCTCAGCAACTACGTCCAAAACAACATTAAGGACAACCTGAGCCGCGTCAACGGCGTCGGTGAAGTTCAGGTACACGCCTCACCGCTGAGCATGCGCGTTTGGCTTAACACCGATAAACTCACAGCTTTAAACCTGCCGGCGTCAAGCGTCATCTCCGCCATTGAAGGGCAAAACTACCAACCGTCCCTCGGTTCCGTCGGCTCCATGCCCGGCGACGGCACCCAGCAGATGACTTACACCCTGCAAACTCAGGGACGTATCAATGAGGTCGAAGACTTCCAGAATATTATCGTCCGTACGGCGGAAGAAGGCGGTATCGTTTACCTTAAAGACGTTGCCCGAGTTGAAGTCGGCGTTGAAAATTATGACGTTGAATCCACCTTGGACGGCAGCCCGTCAGTCGCCATCGCGGTAAACCTGCTTTCCGGCGCCAATGCCCTGGAAACCATGACCGCATTGAAAGCCGAACTGCAGCGGTTGTCGCAGTACTATCCGGAAGATTTCCAAATTGACGTCACCTATGATGCAACCAAATACATCAGCGCCTCAATTGACGAAGTGGTTTATACGCTGGTTTTGACCTTTATTCTGGTTATCGGCGTCTGCTACCTCTTTTTGCAGGACTGGCGGGCAACGCTGGTTCCCTCGCTGACCATTCCGGTTTCGCTGTTTGCCACCTTTGCCGTTATGCTGGCACTGGGTTACAGTATTAACATGCTGACCCTGTTCGGCTTGGTACTGGCCATCGGTCTGGTGGTGGACGATGCGATTGTAGTGGTCGAACGCGTGCTTTATCTGATGGAAACCGAGAACCTCTCGCCGAAAGAAGCCACCATTAAAGCAATGGAACAGGTTTCCAGCGCCGTTATCGCAACCACGCTGGTGCTGTTGGCCATTTTCGTTCCGGTCGGTTTCCTCGGCGGTATTACCGGACGTATTTACCAGCAGTTTGCAATTGCCATTTCAACGGCGGTCTTCTTCTCGTCCGTCAACGCTCTGACCCTGTCTCCGGCGCTGTGCGCGACCATGCTGAAACCGTTAAAACCGTATCAAACCGGTCCGTTGTTCTGGTTCAACCAGGTTTTAAACAAATCCCGTGACCGCTATGCCGGCATTGTCGGTATCGTCGGCCGCAAAGTCAGCGTTGTTGCCCTGCTGCTCGGCATGTTGATTCTGGCCAATATGTTCTTCCTGAAAATAAGCCAGACATCATTTATCCCCAATGAAGATCAGGGCGCCATCTTTGCCAACATCCAGCTGCCGGAAGGCGCTTCCATGGAGCGTACCCGCAAACTGGTTGCGCAGATTTATCCCGAAATCAAAAACGAACCGGGCGTTGCCAACGTCATGAGCATTGTCGGCCACTCCATCCTGGGCGGCGGCGGTGAAAACGTCGGTTTCTCGGTCATCGTTCTGGAACCGTGGGATAAACGAACCGATCCGAACTTGCATTCCACCGCCATCATGAACCGGATTAAAGCCAAACTCTCCGGAATTCCCAGCGCCGACATTAACTTCTTCGAGCTGCCGGCCATTCCGGGTCTGGGTTCCAGCGGCGGTATGGACTATCGTCTGCAATCGCTCGACAGCACCGACGCCTCGGTGCTTGACGCAGCCCTGCAGGGCGTTCTCCAAAAGATGAACACCATGCCGGAAGTCCAGTATGCATTCACCACCTACACCTCTAAAACGCCGCAGATCTATATCACCATCGATAAAAAGAAAGCGGAAAGCATGGGTGTTCCCATCGGCAACATTTACACCCTGCTGCAAAACTATCTGGGCTCCAGCTACATCAATGACGTAAACTTCGGAACTCAGGTTAACAAGGTGTACGTCCAGTCTGACTGGCCGTTCCGCAAAGACATTGAATCGATTAAGGATTTGTATGTCCAAAACAAAGACGGCCAAATGGTTCCGCTGGGAAGCGTAATTAACCTGAAAAAGATATTGGGCCCGCGCTCGGTTGACCGCTACAACCAATATCCGTCCGCTTCCATTAATGCTTTCCAGTCGCCGGCCGTCAGTACCGGTCAGGCCATGGCTGCCGTTGAAAACATGAAACTGCCGAAAGGCTTCAGTTACGAATGGTCCGGCATGAGCTACCAGGAAAAACAGACTCAGGGACAGATCGGCTACATCATCGCTCTGGCAATTACGTTCGGTTACCTGTTCCTGGTTGCCCAGTATGAAAGCTGGTCAACGCCGCTGCCGGTATTGACCTCGGTAACCGTGGCCATGCTCGGCGCCCTGACCGGATTGTTCATTACCGGCCTCTCTCTGAGCATCTACGCCCAGCTGGGTCTGATTTTGCTCGTCGGTCTGGCCAGTAAAAACGCCATTCTGATTGTCGAGTTCTCCAAAGAAGAACGTGAACGAGGCTCATCAATTGTCAAAGCGGCAATTGTCGGCACCAAAGAACGGTTCCGTGCCGTTCTGATGACGGCGTTCACTTTCATTCTCGGCGTGCTCCCGATGATTGTCGCCACCGGTGCCGGTGCGGCCAGCCGTATTGCCATTGGCGTACCGGTATTCTACGGTATGCTGGTCGGTACCGCTGTCGGTCTGATTGTCATCCCGCTGCTTTACATTTTGTTCCAAACCATGCGTGAAGCAACTTACAACTGGCGGAAGGACAAATAGCCGTAAAAAAAATCCCCGGAAAACCGGGGATTTTTTTATAAACGATTAAAGCTCTGCTTTCAGTTTTTCTTCCATTTCTTTAAGATATTTATCCCGCTCCTGCCGTTCCTTAAACTTTTCGCACATGTCCCATTGCATTTTATAGCTGGTCAGGGTGTCCAGTTTAGCCTGCTCGGCATCAACGGCTCTGATCATCTCGTCCAAAATCGGCTGCAAACGGAACTGATAATATTTATAAAGCATTTCCACACCTTGCTGTGACTGCTCCGGCGAAGGAACCTTAATTCCCTTGACGTCGGCAATCGCATTCCGCAGCGCCTTATCCGCCAGCGGCAGAAAATAGTCCAGTGCCAGCTTGTTAATCCGCTGATGAACCTGCTCATGCCTGATAACGACCGAAAATTTGCACAAATCGTCTTTATATTCTTTCGCCACATAAATCATCGGCTTCTGATATCCCAGAAACACTTCAACCTCATCCGGCAAAACACAGGTCGTGTAATCGTCAATCTTTTTGACTTTCGCCTTAACCCAAATTGACGAAGACAGGCTTCGCGTGGCATAACCGACCGTCAGCCAGCCGGGCTCTTTCTGCGCATGGGCATTCTGGTTAACCGTGGACAAAGGCTGTGACAGGTCATGCACCAACTTGCCGTAGGAAGATTTAAAGGTAATTTTCGGCATCGGATTAATTGCATCGCAGGAAATAAATTCGCCGTAACTCCAGGCTCCGGCACAACCGCCGCCGCATACCCAACAAAACGCTGCCGCCGGCAGCAACCATCTTTTCATCTGTTTCCCCTTCCGGAGATTGAAAACAACTGCTTTTCAGCTTATTATCTCTTTCTTAAAATTTATTTACTATACTGCCGCATGAAAGGAAGGGATCATGAAAAGTATTTTAATTTTACTGCTGACATTTTTATCCGCCTTCCCGGCTGCAGCTCAAAATCCGGATAAAAATATTGAACAGCAATATAAAGATGCCGGAATCAAAGATGCCGAGATTCTGCAAAAAGTTTATGACAAACTCCATAAACCGCTTTACCAGCAGGCCTACGACGATTACCTGCAAGACCTTGACTATATTGCCGAACACGGCGTTGCTCCCGACAACGAAGCCCTGTATCGCGACTTGCTGGCCCGCAACAGCGACGAAAAATTTATCTATTCGCAAACCGAAGCCGACCGGCACCAATTTTTTAACGTTTATCAAAATTTCAATTAAATCGCCTCACAAACTCTGATTGACGGCGAAGAATATTTACATTAAGCTCTTGGGTAAAATATTAGCGATATAGATATATTATGTTTAATTCAAAAATTCAGAAAAGATGAAAACGGCTATGTTTATTTTCTGCCTTGTCACGGCAGTCTGCAGCTTGCTCTTCGTCCATTTTATGCTGACGGAGATCTCTTCCGCCTGGCAATGGATGTTTATCATTCCCGGCATTATTTCCGCCTTTTTCTACGGATGCTGGTCATGGCGTTTCCGCCCGTGGCATAAAACTTATGCCTGCTGAAACAAAAAAAATCCCCCGGACTCTCGCCCCGGGGATTTTTTATAAAACTGACATTATTCTGCTAAATCTGTATTAACAGTCCATTGTCCGCAATCTTACCTGTCCCGCCGACGGGTATCGTCAACAGCGGCGTACTGTGCCCAAAATCCAAATTCGCCCAAATCGGCAAATTCTTCAGCTCCCGCTTGGTGGAAACAATATATTCCAGCTGTTCGCGGCTGACTTTTGAACCTTTTTGAAAACGTCCGATAAGAATACCGCTGACATTGGCAAAATCCGGCTGATAAATCAACGCCTGCAAATTGCGCTCAAAGGCCAGAATGTCCGACCCTTCGGTATCCTCAACAAACAAAATCGTATTTTTCACAAATGCCGGACGATATCGGGTCCCCAACAGCAAATCAAATGTTCCGAGATTGCCGCCGATCAGAGTGCCTTCAGCTTCGCCGCCCTGCAGCTGCCAATATCCTTCGTTTTTGATAAAATGGCGGTTTTCCTGATCCAAGAACCACGGATCGTCGCTCCATTCTGCCGACGGCTGCAAACGGTTGACCCGTTCGCCCATCAGCATAATCTTCAGATTTTCCAACGTATAGTCTGCCCCCTTCAGCATGCCGACCGAACTGAAATGCGGCCCGGAGAACGTAACCAGTCCTGTTTGCGCATAAATCGCATTCAGCAAAGCGGTAATATCTGAAAAACCGCAGAAAACTTTCGGATTGGCTTTAATCAGCTCATAATCCAAATACGGCAGCAGCTGATTGGAGTTGGCTCCGCCGATAATCGTAAAGATTGCTTTGACATTTTTGTCGGCAAAAGCTTCATGAATGTCTTCCACCCGGTCACTGACGGAAGACGAACCGAGCATATCCCAGTTGTCATCGGTCGTATGGCGCCCGAAAGTCACTTTCAGCCCCCAGGCCTCAAATCTCTCCTGCGCAATTTTGCGTGCATCCTGACCAATGATTTTAATTCCCCTTGCCGGAGCAATCACTCTGATTTCATCACCGGCGGCTAATTTAGCCGGAATAATTTTTTCCATCTCCAACCTCCTCTGATTAAACTGTTTTTCACAATATAAAACATATTTTATGTTTTGCGAACAAATTTTTATTGCAATCCGTTTCCGATAAATTATTATAAGAACAAAACAAGAACATTTAACGAGTCTTCCCATGCCTTTTGCTTCTGCCGTAACTTATTTTCAGGAACACGATCTTGACTTGAACCGTTATCTGCAGCCGCACCCGCTGTCAACTTATTTTCTGCGCATGGAAGGCAATGCGCTCAGCGGCGCCGGCATTTGCAGCGGCGATATCCTGGTGGTTGACCGTTCCCGCAATGCGGCTCCCGGCTGCCTGATTATTGCCGAACTCAACGGTGAACTGCTGGCCCGGCGCCTGCTGTTCAAAGGGAAACATCCCCTGCTCGGCACCGACAACCCGCAATCGCCGCCCTGCCCGCTGCGGGAAGATGACAGCTTTGCTGTTTGGGGTGTCGTTACCTCCGTCATCAGGAAACTGCTCTGATGTTTATGCTGATTGACTGCGACAACTTTTTCGTCTCCTGCGAGCGCATCTTCCGTCCCGGCCTGAAAAATCGCCCGGTTGTCGTTCTCTCCAGCAACGACGGCTGCGTCATTGCCCGCTCTTATGAAGCCAAAGCCCTTGGCATCCCGATGGGAGTTCCGTTTTTTAAGGTCAAATCGTTTCTGGAAAAGCACAACGGCACCTGGCTGTCCTGCAATCATGAGCTCTACAGCAGCATCTCTGCCCGGGTTATGAATCTGATTCGCAGCTATTTCCCCGAAATGGAAATCTATTCGATCGACGAAGCTTTCGTCCGTATTGATGACCGCGAAGATTATATCCGCGTAGCCTTAATGATTCGCCAGGCCGTGCTCAAACAAATCGGCATTTCCGTTTCCGTCGGCATTGCCCCCAGCAAAACACTCTGCAAACTGGCCGGAGACCTTGCCAAAAAACAAAGCGTCGGCAAAATTTTCGCCCTGACAACCCCCGCCGACATTCTTCCCCGGCTGCAACAGCTGGATATTAAAGACGTCTGGGGAATTGGCCGCCACCTGAACAAGAAACTGAATTTTATGGGAATTTTCACCGCTGCCGACCTGGTTAAAGCGCCGCTGAAAATGCTCCGTGCCAAATTCGGCATCACGCTGGAACGCACCGTTCGGGAGCTTAACGGCATCTCCTGCGTTGAAATGGAAGAGGCGGAACATCAAAAAAGCATCCTCTGTTCCCGCAGTTTTGAAAGCGAACTGAACAACTATGAGCAAATCCGTACCGCCATCGCCGAATTCGTCGATTCGGCCGCCCGCCGTTTGCGCGGTCAACAGGCGTTGGCCGGCGGCATTATAACCTTCATCTGCACCAACCGTTTTCGCAACGACCGGCCTCAATACAGCAATTCGCAACTGATATGCCTGCCGGAACCGTCCAATAACACGGCCCGATTTCTTCAGGCTATGGACAAAGGGCTGAAACAAATCTATCGTCCCGCTTTCCGCTACAAACGCGCCGGCATCATTTTAACCGACATCCGCGCGGAAGATGACCCGCAGACTGATTTTTTCCAAACGCCGCAGGCCAGCCTTAAAGAACGCCGGCTGATGCAGGTTTTTGACGAACTGAACAACCGCATGGGCAAACGCACCGTTTATTTCGGCCTCCAGCCACCCAAACAGATTTCCTTTGTCAGACACGACTTTTGCTCGCCCTGCTATACCACCCGTTGGAACGAACTCGCCGCGGTCAGATAGCACACCGGTTTGGCATCATTTTTTTAATGGAGACCGTAAGTTTTATTCTCCGGCTCGGAAATTTTCTTGGTACAGAAATACCAGGTGCCGCAGTCACACCCGTCTTGCTTGTTTTTCTCGCTCATAACCTCGCTCAGCGTCGTCGGTGCCGAAACCACCACATCTTCGCCCGGCAGCCAGTCGGCCGGCGTCGAAACCTGATATTTGTCCGTCACCTGCAAAGCCGCCAGCAAACGCTTAATCTCCTGAAAATTACGCCCGGTTGACAGCGGATAATATAAAATTGCCCGAATTTTCGCCTCCGGATCAATCAAAAACACGGCGCGAACCGCTTTTGTATCGCTGACCGACGGATGAATCATCCCGTACTTGCGGGCCACCGCCATTTTCACATCGGCAATCACCGGATAATCAATCTTCACATTTTGTTCGCCGTGAAAGCGGATTTCTTCTTCAATCGACTTCAGCCAGGCCAAATGAGAACTGACACTGTCAACCGATAATCCGACCAGTTCCGCATCCATCTCCCGGAATTCCTCCGTCATCTTGGCAAACGTAAACAATTCGGACGTACAGACCGGCGTAAAATCAGCCGGATGCGAAAACAAAATGACCCACTTCCCCGCATAATCATCGGGAAAACGGATCATTCCTTTCGTTGTCTCCGCCTCAAAGGCGGGAGCTTTGTCGCCGATAAGCGGCATCTGCGCACAAAACTTTTCCTGCAGACGGCCGGATTGCACAAGCTGTTCTGTCATCAAATTTCTCCCTCTCTGTAAATCTGTTAAAAGATGTATAAATAAAAAACCGCATTTCAAGTTATGAAATTTTAATCTTTAGACGGTAAAGTAAGTTATTCAACCAAGGAGAACTGATGAACCTCGATGTCATGATGGCCGTTGCCGGCACACTGCTGATGCTTTGCGTTTACGCTAACCGCATCTCGATGCGTTACGGCATCCCCAGCCTGTTATTATTCCTCAGCCTCGGCATGCTCGCCGGAAGCGACGGCGCCGGCATCCAGTTTTATAATGCCCGGATAGCCAACTATATCGGCACCTTCGCGTTGGCTTTCATTCTTTTCTCCGGCGGTCTTGATACCAAATGGAACGAAGTTCGCCCCGCTTTGGCCCGCGGTTCTCTTCTCTCCACCCTCGGCGTTTTTCTTACCGCTTTGTTTTTATATATCTGCGCTCACTACATTTTAGGCCTGAGCTTTGAAGTCTCCCTGCTGTTAAGCGTCATTGTTTCCTCCACCGACGCCCCTGCCGTTTTTTCCATTCTCCGCTCTCAGCGGCGGGAACTCAAACCCGGCCTGAAACCGCTGCTTGAATTTGAATCCGGCAGCAACGACCCGATGGCCGTTCTCCTCTCAATGGGCGCCATACATTTTCTGTCCGTTCCCGACTTCAGTATTCCCCACATGCTTGAAAACTTTGTCTGGCAAATGGCCGTGGGGCTGGGAACCGGTTACGGTTTCGGCCGGCTGGCCAGCTATATGCTGTGCCGCTGGACATTGGTCTATCCCGGCCTCTATCCGGTATTCGGCATCAGTACCGTTTTGCTGACATTCAGCCTGACGCAGCTCATCAACGGCAACGGCTTTCTCGCCGTATATATTGCCGGCATCGTCATGGGAAATTACGCTTTTCTCTACCGCCGCCACTTCATCAACTTTCAGGATTCCCTGGCCTGGATTATGCAGATCGGCATGTTCCTGATTCTGGGGCTTCTGGTTAATCCGCATGAACTTCCCGGCGTTTTTCCCATCAGCTTTCTCTGCTCCGTCGCCCTGATTTTCATTGCCCGGCCGCTGGCGGTTTTTCTCTGCCTGCTGCAAAGCGAATACACCACCCGCGACAAGCTTTTCATCAGTTGGGCCGGCTTTAAGGGAGCGGTGCCGATTATTCTGGCCACTTATCCGATGATGTATAATTTTCCCAATTCGGGCTATCTGTTTAACCTGATTTTCTTTCTTGTCATTCTCTCGGTTCTGGTACAGGGAAATTCCCTTCCCTGGGTGGCCCGCAAGCTTGGTCTTTATCGCGAAAATTAAACTTGTCAAACCATTAAAAATCGGTTAAGATATGCACATCTCCAACATCTCACGGGAGGATGCAGATGGTTAAAAATTTTTATATTTTTAGACATGGCCAAAGCTCATATAACGTCGAAGGCAAAATTCAGGGACACACCAACAACTCCGTCCTGACCGACCGCGGTATTGACCAGGCTTACGCCACCGCCGACAACCTCAAAAACAAAGACGTCGAAATCGTCATTTCCAGCCCGTTGCGCCGTGCCAAGCAAACGGGTAATATTGTATCTAAAGTCATTAAAGTTCCCCTGCAGTACGATGAACGCTTCACCGAGGTAAATGTCGGTGTGGCCGAAGGAATGCATTACACGCAGGCGCTCGAAAAATTCGGCGAGCTTTACCGCAAATGGCGCAGCAGCAAAACTCAGGATGAAGATATCTGCTTTGAAAACGGCGAAAGCAAACGTCAGGTGCGTCAGCGCGTCTTCTCCGCGCTGGAACAATACGCCCAAAGCAAATATAACAACATTGCCATTTCCGGGCACGGCATAACCCTGACCGAAACGCTTCACGCACTCAACATCGACAAAGAAGATGTTGATAACGGCGAAATTATTCACTTGCAATATGATAATGACAACTGGCGCTATGTCGGCTGCATCAAATAACCCAAAATAAAACCGGCGTTGCAGCCGGTTTTATTTTTTCTCTTTTGCCTCAAGCACCTCTCCGCTCCAGGGATGCAGGCGCGGAATCCAACGCGGAACCTCTGCCCGGTAAAGGGCATACGCCGTGCCGAAACGTTTAAGCAGCTGCGGTTCCTCGACCAGAGGAATATACACGGCGTTCACCGTTGCAAAAAGTAAAAACCACACGGCTAACCCGTCATTGATAAACAGCATTACTTCTCCCAGCAGCATAAAACCGACACCGCTGATCATCGGATTGCGCACATACCGGTACGGCCCTGCAATAATCAGCTCTGCCGGAGGATTCCACGGAGCGATAAATCCTTTTTTCTGCCGGCCGAACAAAGCCACTGTCCGCCAAACCACCCCCAGACCGCCGCACCAAACCGCCAAGCCGACAAAACTCAGCAAATTAAAGGCAAGGCCGACCTGCTGCTGCGAAAAAAGCAGAATCAAAGCCGGAATGACAATCACCGCATTAACCGGTAATAATAAAACCGCTTTAATTCTGCTTTTATTCATTTGCCTGTACTTTCAGACTTATTCATAGGCAAACTGGTCTTTGCCGACGCCGCACAGCGGGCAAACCCAGTCTTCCGGCAGTTCTTCAAACGGAACATCGCCGTCATAAACGTAACCGCATACCAGACAAACCCAATGTTTGCCTTCGTCTTTTTTATTTTCTTCAGCCATTTTTTTCTCCTTTACTGCTGATTTAAGTTTGTTAAAACTGTCCATAACATCCTGTTTGAAATAAGCCCGATAATCATTATAAGTTAACGGTTCTTCGTTTTTATTGTCTTCGCAATCTGCAACTTCGGCCAGAAACAGCGTATTGCTCTCATAACTTATACTCTGAACCACCTCGCATTTCAAGGTTGCGATATTATCATCCAGATAAGGCAGCCCGTCCTTGACATGATATTTGGTTATCGACCATTTATCAACCTTTTTGCTGCTCTGAAAACCGAAATTGGCAATAATCCAGGGTTCAACCTTTTTGCTCAGCACTGAAAGCGAAAACTCCCGTGTCGCATCAATGCACTGTTTGGTATAACTGCCGTTGGTGCATGAAAGCGCTATCATCCAGGGTTTGTGCGCCACCTGCATCACCGCATCAACCACGCTGCCGACCGGACGCTTGCCGTCCCGGCATCCTAAAATATACAGCCCCAGCGTCAACTTATACAGAGCGTTCATATTCATTTGCGGTTTCTCCCCACTCAAATCTGCCAACATCTCCCTCCTATATAATATTGCCTAAAGCATATACAACCCTGTTAATAATGCGGCGGCGGGGTTTCTTCGCTCAGCGGCTTAACCGTGTCCTGCTCTGCCAAGGTCATCAAATACTGATTCTGCTTTACCAAACGGTCAATCATACGTCCCTGCTCAATGATCACCTGGTTCAAATCTTCCGTAATTTTTTCCTGATTGGCCAACGCCATTTCAATCGCCACCAGGCGTTCTTCCAGCTCATTCGTCATTTTATTTCCCCGGATTAATTTTGGCAAACAGCAGTTCATCGCGGTAGCTCCCGTAAGCAAAGCGGGCCTCGCGCATTTTGCCTTCAAGTTCAAATCCGCAGCGTCGTGCCACCGCGGCCGAAGCCTGGTTGTTTACGTCACAGGTAATAATCAGCCGATGAATTCCGCGCTGAAACAGCTCTTTTTCCAGAAGCCGCACCGCCTCGGTTATATATCCGTGTCCGACCTCTTTCTGGTTCAGATAATAACCGTACTCGGCATAATGATGCAGATAAGAAATCGTATGTATTCCCCCGGCACCGACCAAACACCGGCTCTCCCGATCCAGAAAAACAAATTCGAAAGCGTCCTGTTTTTTCCAGTTTTCCTGAAAAATATCCGTCACCTTCCGAACATCGTCAACGCTTCGGGTGTCATCCACCCAAAACAGATATTCCCGCAGAAAATTCCTGGATGAATCAATCAGTTCAAACAAAGCCTCGTCAAATTCATGCCGGCGCGGAACCAACACCACCCTTTCGCCGACAATTTCTTCCGGCAGTGAAAATTTTTCCAGTTTTTTAATTCCCAAATCCAGCATTGCTTTTTACCTGCTTTTATTATTTACTCTAATTATCGGATTAACCTCATAAAGCATAAGATTAGGATTTCATAATGTCAATTTTAATTAAAAACATCTCCCATAATAATCAGATTTGCGACATTTTTATTGAAAACAGCCGTTTTGCCCGGATTGCCCCGCAGCTGGAACAGACGGCCGACACAGTCATTGACGGCAGCGGACATGCGATTCTCCCCGGCTTTTACAATACCCACACCCACGCAGCCATGTCCATTTTACGCGGCTTCGGTGACAACAAACCACTGTTTGAATGGCTTTCCGAAGACATTTGGCCGGTTGAAAACCAGCTCACTGCCGACGACATTTACATTGCCAGCAAACTGGCCATTCTTGAAATGATCAAATCCGGCACGGTCTTTTTCTCCGATATGTATTTCTTCCCTGAGGCCACGATTCGCGCAATTGACGAAATGGGCATCCGCGCGGCCGTCTCTGTCGTCGAAATGGATATGTTTGATCCCGAACGCACCAAAGAAAAGCAAAAACTGACCTTAAACTGGCTGCAACAGCCCAATCCCTGCCCTGATCGTTTGATTAAAGCCGTCTCCTGCCATGCGGTCTATACAGTTTCCGAAGAACTATTCAAATGGACGGCAGAACTGGCACATGAACAAGGCCTTCACCTGCATATCCACGCCTGCGAAACCGACAAAGAAGTCTGCGACTGCCGCGGAAAATACAGCGTTTCGCCGATTGTCAAATTCGCCGAATGGAATCTGCTCGGCCCCAAGACCGTTTTGGCCCACGCCATCCACTTGGACGACGAAGACATAAAACTGATCAAACAGTCGGGAACGTTTCTCACCACTAACCCGGCTTCAAACCTCAAACTGGTTTCCGGGCTTTTCCCTTTCCAGAAACTCCAACAGGAACTGCCCGGAAAAATCACGCTCGGTACCGACGGCGCTTCCTCCAACAATAACCTGAGCATGCTGGAAGAGATGAAAATCTTCTCGCTTGTCAGCAAATGGCAGGCGCAAAACGCGCTCGCCGGCTTGGACAAAGATATCTTCGCCGCCGCCACCCGCAACGGAGCCCGGGCTTTTGGGCTGAACGCCGGTATTATTGCCGAAGGAGCGCTTGCCGACTGCATCCTTGTCGATTTGAACAACCCGTTCATCACTCCTTGCTATAATTTGCTTTCCAATATGGTTTATGCCGCCGATTCGTCCTGCATCAGCGATGTTATCTGCAACGGCAGAATTCTGATGCGCAACCGTAAAGTCCCCGGTGAAGAACAAATTATCGCCGATGCCCACAAACTGGCGGTCAGAATAAAAAATATTAAACCCGTTCCCAACGCGGTTCCCTAAGACAAAAGCCAAAGGCCGGAACAACTTCCGGCCTTTGGCTTAAGCCCTCTTATCCTAAATAAAATTTCCCCTCGTTATTTCAAATACGTTTTAAAGAAAGCTTCAATTTTATCAAACGGAATTTTTTCAAGATTATCGTACAAATCAACATGATTTGCACCCGGAATAATCATCAGCTCCTTATTGCTCCCTTTGAGTTTTTTGAAAGCATCCTCGCTGAAATAACGGCTGTGGGCATTTTCACCGTGAATCATCAACACCGCGTTTTTGATTTCGTCACTGTAAGTCAAAATCGGCATATTCATAAACGACAGCGCCGAAGTCATGTTCCAACCCGTATTGGAATTTTTGGAGCGCTTGTGATAACCGCGCGGCGTTTTGTAATAGCCCCAGTAATCTTTCACAAACTGCGGCTCATCCCCCGTCAGCTTATCCGGCAGACCGGCTTCAGCCGCATAGGTTCCGTTTTTAAAATCCACACTGCGCTGGGCATTAAGCTTTTGTTTCAGCGCATAGCGCTCCTCTTCCCCCATGGCATCAAAATACCCTTTGGCGTTAACCCGGCTCATATCATACATTGTCGAAGTGAGCGTAGCCTTAATTCTTGTATCTATTGCCGCGGCATTCAGGGCAAAACCGCCAAATCCGCAAATACCGATGATGCCGATTCTCTCCGCATCAATATTCGGCAGATTGCTCAAAAAGTCCACCGCGGCACTGAAATCTTCGGTATTGATATCCGGAGAAGCCACCAGACGCGGCTCTCCGCCGCTCTCCCCCGTGTAAGACGGATCAAACGCCAACGCGGCAAAACCCCGCTCGGCCATGGTTTGCGCATATAAGCCGGAAGCCTGCTCCTTAACCGCGCCAAACGGGCCGCTGACCGCAATCGCCGCAAGCTTTTCGGAAGCTTTGCCCTTGGGCAGATACAAATCACCGGTCAGTTCAATTCCGTACCGGTTTTTAAAACTTACTTTGCTGGCATCAACCATGTCACTTTTAGCAAAAACCTTATCCCAATTTTTATCCGATTCTGTCATATCTGCTCCTGTTGCATTTGAAGTTAAAAAAAATACCCCTGTTAAGGCCGATAAAATCAGCCCGAAACGAAAAAAACCTTTTACTCCCATTTTATATCCTCCTTGACCGAACCGCCTTCAAGTCATAAACAAACAAAATTTCTCAATATTGTTATTTATCATAAAATTATCTTTACAAAATAGCAAATACTTATATCTTATAATGTATTATACCTAAAAAGCATAAGGAAAAAATTATGGAACTGCGTGTATTACACTATTTTTTGACCATTGCCCGGGAAGGCAGCTTAATCGGAGCAGCCAAAGCCCTGAACCTGACCCAGCCGACGCTCTCCCGGCAAATGAAGGAACTCGAAGACGAACTCGGCCAAAAACTGCTTATCCGATCGGCTCAGGGCATGCTGCTCACCTCCGAAGGACTGATCCTGCGCAAACGTGCCGAAGAAATCATGGAACTGGTGGAAAAGACCAAAACCGAATTTCATTCCGCTCAGAAAGACATAAGCGGAGAGATATACATCGGCGGCGGCGAAACCCGGGGCATGCGGCTGATTGCCCAAACAATCAGAGACATACAAAAAGACTACCCCGCCATTCGCTGTCATCTCTACAGCGGCAACGCCGAAAACGTAACCGAACGCCTGGATAAAGGGTTGCTTGACTTCGGAATACTGATTCAGCCGACAGACATCACCAAATACAATTCGGTTTCTCTGCCGACTAAAGATGTCTGGGGTGTTATCATGCCGAAAAAATGCCTGCTCGCTCGCAAAAAAAAGATATCCAGAAACGATTTAACCGGCCTGCCGCTGATTTGCTCGCAGCAGGCCATCGGCCAAACCTCAGCCTATAACGAATTCCGGGAATGGTTCGACAAAGACTTTGAAAAATTGAATATTGTCGCAACCTATAATCTGCTGTTCAACGCGGCACTTCTTGCCGAACAAGGCGTCGGTTATATTCTGAGTCTGGACGGACTGAGTAACAATATGAATTCTGATTTATGCTTCCGCCCCCTTTCGCCCGCACTGGAATCCGGCCTGAATATCGTCTGGAAAAAATATCAGGTCTTTTCCCCGGCCGCCCAAATCTTTTTAAAAAGAATACAACGGGGATTTGCCTCGTGATTTGCCCGAAACGCTTTGGTAAACTTCCTTTTAACCGCCGGTTTCCCTGCCGGCGGTTATTGTCTGTTTGTTCAATAATAACGAACAAAAAAAGATTGATTTTTGCCCAACGAAAAGTATAAACTGTCACAAAATTTACAATTATGTTTAACAATTAAAATATTAGTTTATGAAAAAGTTCGGTTTAAGCTTTTATGCTTTAGCGCCCGCGCTGATGCTTTTGGGAGGGAGTTCCGTTCTGTCGCTGCTCACGGCAATAAAATGGATAAACATTGTAATTTTCGCCGTTGTCTGTACGGTTATCCAGATTGCGGTTTATAAAAAAAATCCCGCAAATTTCATCATAAACACCCTATGGCTGGGATTTATGGTTGAATTTATGCTTATCGCACTGGTCGTCCCGGAAAACCTCGGAATAAGAGAAGTCATTGACAACGTCATATTGTGCCTGAACGCCTCTTATGTTTTCCTGATATTGTTTCCGATTCTGTTTCCCCGGCGATTTCGGCCGATATTCCCGTCATTGTTGGCAAGAACTAAAGTCTGATTAATTAAAATATAACGCTTATGGAACAGCTACAACTCGCCGTAATGCTCTGGAGCAGTATCGGCATTGCCGCCTGCATTGCGGTTTTGTGCCTTCTGGGCTGGAACAAAAAACGCAATCCCGATTTTCTGACCTCTCGGGCCTCGCCCCGTGATATGCTGAAAGCCCGGAAAATTATTATCGGCTTTCTCGGTTCTTTTATCATCTACGCCTTGTTGTTCATGTTTGTCATCGCTCACCTGGCTTATGCAAAGATCCCCATGGCTCTGATTTTTCTCGGAACCGTTTTCATCGGCAGCGTTATCATAATGACATTGTCTGCCTTGAAAAAAAAGTAATAAGACAACCGTTAAAATAACCGCCGGTTTGAAAACCGACGGTTATTTTTTTTACAGCCTCAATACGCCTCCTTAAATCGGAAAATAAGTTAAATACAAACTCCCTCCCAGCAAAAAAACAATCGGCAAAACCACCTTTTCAAAAGGGAAATGAGCATGCCCGCCGTTCCCGGCTTTCATCCGCTGATAAAGTTTTTGCGAACCGATATAAATCAGCATCCCGAGCAAAGAACTGAACAAAATCGTATCCATATAAAAGATTTTCCAAATAACAACCGGAGTATAATCAACTTCAGCAACATAAATAAAACCGATCATCCCCACCGAAAGCAACAGCAGCAAAAAATCACGCCCACGAAAATGCCAGTTTCTTTTATCAAAAAACATTATGGACCAATATCCCAGCAAAGTTAACAACGCGCCGGCCCATAAACCGACAATCGAATCTTCAACCCCCATCTTCCGCGCAATGCTGAGAGAAGCGCCGATTGCAACCGTACAAACGGCACAGGCTGGGTTTGCTAAAGCCTTAACAGGCAATGCGGCCGTCATAACCATAATCAATAAAAAACTTTTCATATACCATCTCCAATATATATATAAAATAATATATGTATTATAATTGTTATATATAATAAATGTCAAATAAAAAATACGGAATCATCTGCTATATATGGAAAGCAACCGTTAATTAGAGTCGTAAAATCAGCCCTTCTGTTAACCGGACTTCCTCCGGCAACTTTCAAGCGGACACAGTACAACCTTTAAAACAAAAAAAAAATCGCCGTAACGGCGATTTTCTATTCTATGGTCGGAGTGACTGGACTCGAACCAGCGACCTCTACGTCCCGAACGTAGCGTTCTACCAGGCTGAACTACACTCCGTTAACCTGACTTGCCTATGTTTATCACAAAAAATAAATTTAACAAGTCTTTTTTATGCAAAAAACTCACAAATTTTCATTTTTTTTATTTTTTATTGCTGCCTTTTACCGTCTCTGAACTTTAATCCTTTGAAAAAACGCTTATATATAAAAAAAACAATCTTTTTTATAAACAAAAATTGACAAATTAAATTTTTATGTTTATATTAGCGTTAACCTTTTGTTAATAACTTTAATTAAGTCAGAGAAAAATCATGAAAAAGTTACTCGTATTAACCGCTTTAATGTTTATTTCCGCTTGCGCTTCCGGCCCGATTTACAGCAGCAACACCGATGCTGACTACACTCATTACAATTGCACCAGCCGCCGCGTCCGCAAGGCCCGGCCGGTCCAGAAAACCGTCGTAAAGAAAGCGCCGCAGCCGATTATCGTCTATGAAAATCCTCAGCCGGCTCCGGTTATGCCGTGCACCACCTGCAATACGGTTGTCAGCCAGCCGGTCGCTCCGAAACCTTGCGGATCCTGCAGCACCTGCAATTCCTGCACCCCAAGCGTAAAAGTTGTTAAAGAACCGGTTGAAATCGTTTATAAAAAAACAACGACAACAACCGTATATGAACCCAAAACCACAACTGACGTTTCCTTTGAAAAAGAAGCTATCGTTTCTCAGCCGGTAAGCAAAACCGTTGTTACCACCACAACAACGACCCAGCCGGCTCCGGCACCGGTTCAGGTTACGGCTCCGGCCACCGAAACAATCTCTTATACGATTGATTCCACCACGACTGAAACGGCAGCACCGGTTATGGCTGCAGAAGAAATCAAATAATTCAGTCTTAACTTCTTATACAACCCCGCTTCGGCGGGGTTTTTTCTTACCGACCTCCAAATTTCTCCGATACGGATTATATAGAGCACGGAGGTTCCATGAAAATCATCGTTAATGATAAAATGCAAAAAAATTATATCTATGAAACCAGCGAACCGATCGGACAAAACTTCGCTCCGGACTTTCTTCCGGAACTGACACCTGCCGAAATGCTGCACATGGGAGTCTTTGAAGGAAAATATCTGAACGACTGCCGAAACGAATTCCCGGCCGACTGGTTTCGCAATGCTGCCTTAGCGCCGCAGACTGCCAATGCCGGTATAAACTTCTTTCATCTGAAATCACGCCTGTCCCTGCAGGAATGGCAAAAACGCGGCTGGATTTACGGCCCGGATCCCCGCGGCTGGTTTCAATGGTATTGCCGCTATTATCTCGGTCGCCGCCTGCCGGAAATTGACCGCATCCAAATCCGGCGCTGGAAATCATTCAAACGCCACAAAATCCAAATTGAAAAAAACTGCTGGCCCGGCGATCTGGGATGCCGTCCCCGTCAACGTCAGGCACTGTTGCAATGGGCCTATAACCCTTTTATCTAAACGGAATTCCTGAAATGCAATGGACAAACAAACATAAAATATTTTTCGCAATAACTGTTGTTATTGTCATTTTAGCACTTAGCTTATTCAACTGAAAAAGGAGAAAAATATGAAATGGTGGCATTGGACTGTTGTTTTGGTATTTATTTTTGCCGTTATTATCACCCTCTTCTTCTGAGCGGCAAAAAAAATGCCATTTAGGTATTGACAAGCGCCCGAAAAAGGCGTATTTATACGCTGTCTTTTGAGACAGACATATCGCGGGGTGGAGCAGCCCGGTAGCTCGTCAGGCTCATAACCTGAAGGTCGTAGGTTCAAATCCTGCCCCCGCAACCAAAAACAAAAAAACCGCCCGTTAGGGTGGTTTTTTTGCTTTTAAACTGTTCGACCGGATTTGAACCTGCGAAACACAAACGAAAAACAGACGAAAGTATGGCGGTCCGCCAAAGCTGATAAGCATAATGGAACGACTGAGCGATAGCGAATGGGGAACCAATCCAGCTCTCCCCATAACCAAAAACCGTCCGCTGAGACGGTTTTTGTTTTTTAATCGCTTGTTTTAAATAAAAGAGACGGATAACATAACAAACATACAACAATCGGATAAAAAAAAGAATATCGGGAACCCCTAAATATGATGAAAAAACTTTATATTTCACTGTTTTTGCTTCTCTTGGCCTCTTGTTCGGAGAACAACCGACCACAGGAAATTTGGATAAAAAACACAGACAACGAATCAATTTATTTACAGCTCAGCGGCAACAAAGACACCGATTCTCCTCATTTGGCCATTATCCAACACGGGCTGGCTTCAAATATGGAACATCCGGCTGTTCAAACGGCCAAACAGGCCTTTCTGGATAAAGGCTATCTGGTCATCACTTTTGACAGCAGGCATTCTTTGGGAAAAAGCGACGGCAAAGTAATTAACGTCCGGCTGGAAACATTTGAAAACGACCTGGAAACAGTTATCAACTGGGCCAAAAAACAAAAATTTTACCGTGAACCGCTCACTTTGGCCGGACATTCCCTGGGCGGAGCATCTGTCTTGCAATATGCCGCCGGGCACCCTTCCGGCATTAACCGTATCATTCCGATAACGCCGGTTGTCAGCGGAAACAGATGGGAAAAAAGCTGTATGACAAACATGACCGATTTTTGCCAAAACTGGAAACAAAACGGCGTCTATAATTATCAGACTGAAATTATTCCCTATGCCGTTGTCGAAGATGCCAAAGCATACGACGCTCTTCAGCTGACAAACAATATCAAAGCCCGTACACTGTTAATCACTGCAAAGGATGACAATATTATCGCTCCTCATGACGTCAAAGAACTTTATGACGCCTTTGCCGCACCCAAATCCTTCGGCTCAGTCTCCGACGGAGGGCATAATTTTGCCACCGAACAAAGCCGCCGTGAACTCTATGACTTAATCATCGGTTTTCTGCCGTAAAAAACTTACACAAAATCCCCGCAGAACAGAATTCCTGACTGCGGGGATTAAACTTCAGAGCTTTTGACGGCAGCTAAATTATTGAAATATGGTTTGCGGCCGGACGTCCCTTATCATCAAAAATATCAAACGAAACCATTTGACCATCCGACAACTTGCGAATACCGGACTGTTGCAAAGACGTTACGTGAACAAAAATGTCTTTTGACGCAGCATCAGACTGAATGAATCCATAACCCTTTTTAACATTAAACCATTTCACGGTACCTTTATGCATCTTTCTTAATCCCTCTAGTTAAAACAATTATTACAAAGTCAAGACTGCAACCAATAAGAATTGTTTTTATCAATCTCAACACTAAAGATGATAGTGCAAATATCAGAAAAACACAATACGCTAAATTTAGCACCGAGATAACTAAAAATTAGTACACTCTGATATTCAATTTTAAGCCTAAAGGCTTGCTGACATTACGTTTTCTATAATCTTCATGCCCTTTGATTTAGCTGTGAATTTCAAATTTTCAAGAAAAATCAAAACTAAACTTTAGTCTAGGTTTTAAATTTTCCGCCTTCTGTTTCTGCCGGCCAAAGCCTTTTCCGCTTAAAAATAAAAGTTGCCACCCGGAAAATTTTTCACTAAACTGGCACTAAATTTCTTAATCGGAGAAACGCAATGGCTGATGAACGGAATTGGACTTCATTTAATGCAGGCAAAATGTTCTACCACATTGACCGCTGGAAATCTATTGTTCCCGGCCGTCCCTGCCCGCCGCCCGCACTGATAACCGTTGACCCTTCCAATACCTGCAATCTGGCTTGTGAATGGTGCAATGCCTGGAAAGTGCGCAAAAATATGCGCCAGCTTTCACGACAAGCCCTCATTAACGCTGCCGATTTCTTCGCCGGCTGGAAAAGTTCCGATAAAAAATACGGAGTCGGTGCCGTCTGCATCGCCGGCGGCGGTGAACCTCTGACTAATCCTCATGTCGGTGAATTCATTGAGCGGCTCCATGCCGACAACATCAAATCAGCCACGGTCAGCAACGGATTACTGCTTGACCATTTTTTTGAACCCCTGCTTCATAATGAATACGTTGCTCTTTCCGTTGATGCCGGAACCTCCAAAACTTTCAATAAATATAAAGGCTTGCCGCAGGATTCAAAAGCATTTGATAAAATTATCGGCAACATAGAACAGTTATGCCGTCTCTCCCGCTCCCGAAACTGCCGCCTGAATGCAGACAGTCCGTCAAACGGCGTCAACTACCGTATGCTGATTTATAAAGACAATATCGGCGAAATTTATGAAGCAGCCAAAATCGTCCGGGAACTGGGCTGCAAAAATTTTCACATCCGTCCGGCTTCCGTACCGTTCGACGGACAAATTTCTTTTTCCTACACCAAAGATGAACTGGACGAATTTCGCCATCAGATTGATTTGGTTAACCGAATGCCCGAACGCCGTTTCGGTTTTTATTATACCTTAGGCAAATTTGATGAAAATTTTAATAAAAAAAACGATTTCTGTCACTGTTACGGCATTTTTATGACCGCCACCCTGATGCCCCCCAACCAAGAAGGACATCCGGACGGATATTGTCTCAACGTTTGCTGCGACCGCCGCAGCGATCCGCTTGTCCGCCTCTTAACCAATGCCGATGACATCAGCGAAATTGCCCGGGCATGGGGCAGCAAAAAACATTGGGATATTTTCCGCGCCCTCACTCAAAACGAAATTCAAAACCGCTGTCCGCGTTGCACTTATTATACGCACAACAAAATTTATGAAAACTGTATTGAAGACAACAAAGACAATCTGTTGCTGGACTTTATCTGAAAATGAAACTGCTCGGCTGGAACTGTAACGGCGCCTTTCGCCGCAAATATCAGGCATTGGAAAATTTCAATGCCGATATCTGGGTTGTCCCTGAAAGCGAAAGTCCCGCTTATCTGCTCCGTCACAAAAGCCCCTTATCATCGGCACAACAGCTGTGGTGCGGTCAAAATCAAAGCAAAGGACTAAGCGTTTTCGCCTTTAACGGCTGCCAAATCAGTCGGGCTGACTTTTTCAATCCGGCTTACAGGCATATTCTTCCCGTCAATATAACAACGGCAGATAAACAGAAGATGCTTCTGATTGCCGTCTGGGCTTCCCGGGTCAAAGACAACTCCGATTGGGACTACATCGGCCAATTATGCCATTTTATGGAACATAACGGACACCTGCTCCCGCCGCAAAGCCTTTTTCTCGGAGATTTCAACATTAACATGCAATGGAATAGCAGCTTCAAAAAAGAACATAATTACAGCCGTTTTCTGGAACTCTGCCATACTTATGGTTTTACCAGCCTATACCACCACTTAACCGGTGAAGCTCAGGGACAAGAAACAACATTTACGAGTTATTACCATCGCATAAAGAGGCGAGGTTATCATATAGATTACGCGTGGTTGGGAAGAGGATTATTGAGGAGAGCGGAGGCGTTCAGGATACACGGGGGAAGAGAGTGGCTGACGCGAAGCGACCACATGGTGCTGGAGGTTGAGCTAGGCGAGGATAAGGAGAGAGGGCGGCACTGAGAGAAACGGTTTCAGGAGAGGCTTTTTTTGCAAGTGCTATGATGTAATCACAAATAAAAAACACCTATAATCGCCAAGGTTATAGGTGTTTTTTTAGAGTTAATTCTGATAATAGATAAACAGATGTTTCCGCATTTTTTCAAAAACTAATGGAAAATCTTCTTGCATAAGCGATATAAAACTATTTACAAAATAATCAGACTCTATTGAGTATTCCATTAAACTTTGAGATGATAAATTTGTAAAACTATGAGATTTCATCATATTAGCATCTTGTAATACTTTATTCATAACTAAAAACAAGTCATAATATTTTGAAAGGTCAACCCTTATTAGCAAAGAATTCGTTAAAACTTGCGAAAACAAATCCTGAGGCATTGCCAAAAAAGCTAAAAATCCCAACGTCGCAAAGGGACGAACTTTTCTTAAAAATTGAACAGGCCAGTTTTCTATGTGTTGCCAAAGAATCTGCAATGATGCATCAAAATCTGTTTTCCTTATCACTTTATCATCATACTCAAAAACAAGTTTCATAAGCTCTTCTGTACGCCAGCAACAATCATTAGAAAGTCCTAAGCAAATACGAATAGCCTTATCTTCTGTCTGAGATAAAGGTGAGGTTCTGCGACATATCCCTTCACGTGAATGGACAAATGATAAAAAAGGACAACAAATAAAATCCTCTGTTGGCACCCAACGAGCATACATATCACAATACGGCTTAAATTCCAACAACCATTGAGGAAAAGAAGTCAACAGACTAGGCTCACTTTCTTTGTTAACCTCAAAATAATTAACCAAACCAACATACATAAATAAGTGAAATATTGTTGTATGGGGAAGGCAAAGCGGCTCTCGAATTTTCTGATTTTGCTCTATGTTCTTAAACAATTGATCAAGAAAATAATCAAACAAAATCACCTGCCGCGGATAACGTTTTTGCCCGCAATAACTTAAAAAATTTTTTTGTTCTTGTTTTTCCATAACCATAATAATTTAGTTTATAAAAATAAATATTTATCACATCTTAGCAAAACCCAATAAAAGTTCAAGTTTAATTTAATACCAGTCTACTTAAGGCGACGGGAAGAAGAATAGCGAGGGGATTGAGGCTGGATTTAATTGAGAGGCAATAAAT